>Ga0326727_10023716_pt1 | contig 11680 bp, 8 predicted proteins | sample MB2enrmetagenome_FD_207643 | JGI IMG/M metagenome (GOLD analysis project Ga0326727, IMG submission 207643) | Lab enriched peat soil microbial communities from McLean, Ithaca, NY, United States - MB29MY | ecosystem: Environmental > Terrestrial > Soil > Wetlands > Peat | place: USA: New York... | reverse complement strand
GGTCATGGTGACGGGCAAAGCGGCGGGGGAAACCAGTCTGATTATCTGGGATGCTCGCGGCGGCCGGCAGTTTTTCAACGTAACGGTGCGCGCCCGCGAACTGGTTTCCAGCGATAGTCTGGAGGGGATTCGCCGTGAGATCAGAATGGAGCTTCCCGGACAGGCGCTGAAGGTCAGCTCGGAGAATGGCTCCATTTTTCTTCGCGGCACGGCCGAGGATCTGAATAGCTCCCAGCGCGCCGTCAAGATAGCCTCGACCGCCGGCAAGGTTATCAATCTGCTGAACGTCAAGGTGCCCACCTCCGATTCTCAGATTCTCCTCAAGGTGCGCTTTATCAGCGTCGATCGTAGCAAGGAAACCCAGCTCGGCATCAATCTCTTCAATAGCACTCTGGGAAACACCGTGAACGCGATTTCCACCGGACAGTTTACGCCGCCAATTACTACCTCCTCGGGAACGACGGTATCGAGCGCTCTGAACCTCATGACTGCCTTCCCAGGCTTGGGTGGTTTCGGCGCAACCATTGAGGCGCTTGAGACCAAAATCGGGGCGCAGGTTCTGGCTGAGCCCAATATCGTGGCGGCCAACGGCAAGCAGGCCAGCTTCCTGGCCGGCGGGGAGTATCCCTATCCTGTCGTTCAGGCTGGCTCAGGCGGCAGTGGATCCTCCATTTCCATCGAGTTCAAGGAGTATGGAGTTCGCCTTAACTTTATCCCCACCATCACTCCCCGCGGGACCATACGGCTGCAGGTGGCTCCCGAGGTCAGCGCGCTGGATTTCACTAATGAGGTCAAGATCGCCGGATTCTACGTGCCCGCCATCACTACGCGGAAGCTGAAGACCGAGGTCGAACTGGGCGACGGTCAGAGCTTCGTCATCGGCGGACAAGATACCTTTTCTGGGGGACATCCCTGTCCTCGGCAAGTTCTTCCAGTCTATCCAGAAGGACAAGGCAAACACCGAGCTGATTGTGATTGTGACGCCGGAGATTGTGGCTCCCATTCAGGCTGGGGCCCCGTTGCCCACGCTGAAGTTTCCGGTGAAGTTCCTGTCTCCCAACTCCGGCATTCCGATGAATACGCCGGATGCCAAGACCGCCGCCAACACGCTGGCTCCCGCACCGCCCACCATGCCCATCGAGAAGCTGATGGACAGCATGAAGCCGGAGACACCGCTGGTGATCGAAGGCGGTGGAGTAACCTTTGGTGCGGCATCGAGCGGAGAAAGCACCTCGGCTGCACCTGCTGCTTCACCGCAACCATGAGCTTACCGGCTGCATCTTCCTCGATGCAGCCGGCGGCTTTCTGCCCGTAATGTGTAGCGCTGTGGCCAGTCCAGGAAGGTTCAGCTCTTTCAGTGGGGTTAGAGCAATTTTACTGATAGTGTAAGGTCTGTGTGCCCCATTCTCGCTTGTCATTCTGAGCGAAGCGCAGCGAAGTCGAAGAAGCTGCTTCTTGAAACATTGCGGCTAGGGTGGGATAGCGCAAAGCACGCCTTATAAAACCCTGCAAATGCTCTAACTGTTTGCCAGACGTTGTGTCGTGAAAGCGTCGACCGCCGGGCGGAGCATGGCGAGGCGGTAAACAGGCGTAGTGGTGCGGCTGACAGGCAAAGGCTCTGAGAAAAGCGAATGAATTCCTTTAGTCGAATGCTGTCGGGGCTGCGAATACGGCTTGCTTCGCGCCACCAGGCAATCGAGGAGACGCGCCTGCGAGTCACGAATCTGACGCGCAATACGGTTCTCGCCACCTGCATGGAAATTGCAGACAACGCGGCAATGCGTAACAAAGGACTGCTGGGGCGCAAGAGTCTCGCCGCGGGAGATGGCCTGTGGATCGCTCCCTGCGAGGCTGTGCACACCTTCTGGATGCAATTTCCCATCGACCTGGTTTATCTGGACCGCAAGAAGCGCATCAGGAAGCTAGTGAGTGATGTACGCCCGTGGCGGCTCTCGGCCTGCCTCCGGGCGCATTCGGTCCTTGAGCTTCCGGCGGGTACGATCCGCGCGACGCGGACAGAGCTTGGCGATGCGCTCGAATTCTCGAATGCGCCGCGCCGTGTGGCTGATCCCGCTTAGGTCTGGAGCGTGACTGCGGAAATTTCGTTCTGTAGTTGCGTGGGCTCGCTTGCCTTCTGTTCACGCGGAAAGGCGCAGGCGAACAGATACCATGCCAGCCAGGCAGGCGCCGTCCAAAGATAGAAGGCTGACTGCACTATGACGCCGTAGCCCAACTCAATCTGGATCAGAAGACTCGTCAAGACGAAAACCATCAGCAGTATTCTGGAGCGGGTAAGATAGGCGCCTCGTAACAGGGCCGGTATCGCAAGGGCCTGATCAAATAGCCAGCAATAGGGCGCCGTGACCAGGGAAACCAGCAGCAGCAGGCCGCCATGCTGCATCCAATCCCATCTGTCGCGGCGCGTCCAGAAGTAGCACAGCGCCCAGGCGCAACCCAGAATGGTCAGCAGGTACTGGAGGCCCGTGGACTGTGGGCTGATCCACAGACGCATTACAATGCTCAGGCAAGGAATGAATTCCTTCTCGATTCCATAGGTGCGCATCATCTGCGCGTAATCGGTCCATGCCGTCGGGTAGATTAAAAGCGTGGCTACGCAGCTGGCCGCCAGCGCAATGGCTGCGCCTGCCAGAACCCTGTAGCTCTTTGTAACCAGCACCCAGGCCAGCAGCACAACGCCGAAGGGCAGAAACAGGTGTGGCTTCAAGGCGCAGAGCCAGAGCGAGGCTCCGGCCAGCAATGGGCTCGTTCCATGCAGGCGCAGAAACAGAACATAGCCCAAAAGCGCAAATAGGGAAGTCTGTCCCATCGTCACGCAAAGTAAGGCGGGTGTAAAAATCACCGCCAGCCAGGGCAGGCAAGGGTTGCAGCCCGGCAGCATGGGCCAGAGCATGCGAATCGAAATGGCCATGCAAATAAACAGCGCCAAGGACCACAGCAGGGCTCCGATCCGTACGCCGATAAGCCCGAGTGGCAAAACCAGCGGTAGAGTCCAGGGCGGATTGCGCATGAAGCCTACCTTTAATTGATCGGAAAGCCCCGCGGAGCGCTCAATCCGTATCATGGCCTCAGTATCATAGGGATTGGCGTGGTGGATGAGTTGCTGGCCGGTAGCCCAATAGATAACATAATCGCGGTTGCTTGCAACTTTGCCCTCCAGTGGCAAAATGCAAAAGAATATCGCGGTGTACGCAAGCATAAGTCCGGTAACGATTGCGATCAACTGTTCCGCGATGTCGTGCTTTGCCCGAGCTGTCGGAATCTCTATTTTGCCTGCCATGAAAGCTATTCTAACTCTGCTTTTACCGCGAAAACGAATGATTAGCCCGCTGTATACATTACAGGTCTGAATGATCCTGTAATGTATACATTTGTTTACACTGCGAAGCGATGCGCCATTGGCCTCGAATTGAGTAAGTGATTGATTTATAAAGAAGGTTCACTGGAATTGAAAATGGAACGGTACGTGCAATACAATCAGCACTCCCCGGCTCCAGGCTGGGAAAATCAACTTACGGAGAGGACACATTATGAACACCATGCTTCTCAAGCTGTATGTGAAATTCCAGGACCTGAAGGACCGCGAGGAAGGTCAGGATCTGATCGAATACGCGCTGCTTGCCGGACTGATCGCACTCGGTGCCACCGCCGCCATAACCGGCATAGGCACCTCCGTTAAGGGCATCTTCGGCGCTCTTTCAACCACACTCCTCGCCGCCTAGTCCCTGCCGAAGCACCGGCAGGCCAGCGACGCTCAGCAACCTTCGTGCCTTAGCGGGAGAGGGTGCGCCAGATTTGGGCCAGGCGTACTCTCCCGTCCAGGGCAGTGCTCGGTATAATTTGCGACCAGGCACTCGAGTGCTCGATTGCGGGTGTAGCGTGTTCGAACCAGGTTTCTTACCGCTTGAGTAGTACCATTCATGGGTACCTCGGGTTCCAATTTATGGGTGCTTGGATTGTGCGAACTCAATGGACAAAATAATACTCTCAGAGGCCTAGTGAATCCACTTGGGAGAGGGAACCAATTAACGCCATGCTCCTTAAGCTGTATGTGAAATTCCAGGACCTGAAGAACCGCTAGGAAGGTCAGGATCTGATTGAATACGCTCTGCTTGCCGGCTTGATCGCACTCGGTGCCACCGCCTCCATAACCGGCATAGGCACCTCCGTTAAGGGCATCTTCACCCGTCTTTCAACCACACTCCTCGCTGCCTAGTCCCTGCCGAAGCAACGGCAGGCCAGCGACGCTCAGCAACCTTCGCGCCTTCGTGGGAGAGGGTGCGCCAGATTTGGGCCAAGGCATACTCTCCCCGACAAAGGATGTGCTGTACTCAACTGACCACGAGGCCGCCGTATGTGGCACGGAGTCTTGAAACTCGTCTTCAAATTGCATTGCCTGATGGCGATCGAGGAAGGCCAGAATCTGATGGAGTATTCCCTGCTGGCTTTTCTGATCGCATGCGGCACAGTCGCTGGCGTGGGCCAACTCGCCTCCGCCATCGGCACGGCATACAACAACATCGCCCAGGAGTTTGCGAACGCGGTAAGCGCGATTGGCGCGTAAAGCCAGCCGAAGGCAGCGCGTGGCGCTCATTTCAATTCGCTGTTAGGGGTCGCTGTTACGGGGAGAGATGCGTCGGGCAAATAAGTTGCCTTGACGTCCTCTCCCTTGCTTTTTTACCGTAATTTCGAATGGCCGCCATCCGCCTCCCGGTCTTGATTCTTCTTCTGTGTGCATGGACGTGTCAAGCGTGAAAGTGATCATGACAAGAATGCGGCGGACTGCTCTGGTTTGGATCTTGCTGAGCTGCGGAATCTCCATTTTGTGGGGTTCTTTGATTGCTTGGACGGCGACTGGGTGGCCGGATTTCAAGGCTGTTTATTACGGCACGCGATGCCTGATTCAAGATAGAGATCCTTACAAAGAAGTCGAGTTGCAGCGTGTGTACCGAGCCGAAGGAGGGGAACTCCCATCGAATTCCACTGCGTCGCGGTCGTTTGGCCCTGCCGTATTCGACTGCATTAACCTGCCGACTGCACTGCTCAGCGTGGCTCCCTTTGCGATGCTGGATTGGGGACTGGCGCATGTGCTGTGGACGGTCTTCACTGCTGGGAGCCTCATCTTAGGCGCTTTTCTGATGTGGGATTTCGGTGCCAATTACACGCCGGTACTCTCCGGTGTTTTGATCTGCTTTGTCCTTGCTAATACCGAAAAGATCTTTGCCACCGGCAATACCTCGGGAATCGCTGTAGGCCTTTGCATGGTGGCCGTCTGGTGCTTCATTAAGCAGAAGTTTGTCTGGGCAGGCATTTTGTGCCTTGCGGTCAGCCTCGCCATCAAGCCCCATGACGCGGGGTTAATCTGGCTCTATTTTCTGTTGGCGGGCGGGATCTATCGGAAGCGCGCGCTGCAAACCCTCCTGGTCACTGCTGTTCTGGCGGCGCTGGCCCTCCTGTGGGTAGCGCCGATCGCGCCCCATTGGATGCAGGAACTGCACTCCAACATTCTGGTGGATCAGTTGCCCGGCGGGCTCAACAATCCAGGACTCGCTTCCGCCAATATGCGCACCCCAGATCATGTCATAGATTTGCAAACGGTGATCAGTGTTTTCCGGGATGATCCGCGCATCTACAATCCGGTTAGCTATGTGGTGTGCGGAGCGCTTCTGCTTGTGTGGTTGGTTGGCACTCTCAGGTTGAGTTTTTCACAGCGGAGAGCTTGGCTGGCGCTGGCGGCAATTGCGGCTCTTGCCATGTTGCCTGTCTATCATCGGGACCATGATGCGAAACTCTTGCTGCTCACCGTTCCCGCCTGCGCCATGCTTTGGGCTGGAGGTAGACCGATCCGTTGGGTTGCGCTCCTGATGACCACAGCGGGATTTATCTTCACTGCTGATATTCCATCGGCAATTCTTACTATTCTTACCAATAACTTGCACATATCCATAGCGGGGCTGTCCGGACAGATTCTGACGGCTGTGGTGATGCGGCCAACCCCGCTCATCTTGCTGGCTATGGGGATTTTCTATCTATGGGTATATGTGCGCCACGATCCTGCCCAACCGTTATTGGCGGAACCCGGGGAGCTGGGGGAAACACCGCCTGCACCCACGGCGGCTTAATCCCGATCCATGCCTGAGAAGGCCGCCCGGTAGTATAATCCCGAAATATTGCGCCGTTTCTGATAGAAGGAGAGACTGAAGATGACAAGAATGCGGCGGATTGCCCTGGTTTGGATCTTGCTAAGCAGTGGAATCTCCATTTGGTGGGGTTTCTCGGTTGGGCAGACGAAGAATTGGTGGGTGGATTTCAAGGCAGTTTACTACGGCACGCGATGCCTGCTCGAACACCACAACCCATATAATGTGAGCGAGCTGGAGAGTGTTTACCGGGTCGAGGGCGGGGAAAGCCCGTCGGAGTCCATCCCGATCCACCAGGCTGTGACATTCAATATAAACGTACCCACCCTGTTCATCTTTGTGGCTCCATTTGCCGTGCTGCCGTGGGGGCTTGCGAACCTGTTGTGGCTGACCTCAACCGCCGGAGCGCTTACCCTTGCCGCCCTCCTGGTGTGGGATCTTGGGTCGAGCTATGCGCCAGGTGTCTCGCTCTTTCTGATCTGTATCCTGCTTGCCAACTGCGAGATGATCTATGCCTCTGGTAATACTGCTGGCATTGTCGTGAGCCTTTGCGTGGTGGCCGTCTGGTGTTTCCTTCGGGAACGATTTGTGTGGGCCGGAATCCTATGCCTGGCGGTCAGCCTCGCCATCAAACCCCATGACGCGGGCCTGGTATGGCTCTACTTCTTGTTGGCGGGCGCGCCTCACCGGAAACGCGCCCTGCAAAGCCTTCTGATTACCGCTGTCCTGGGTCTAGCGGCCTTCCTGTGGGTCTGGCACGTAGCGCCGCATTGGATAGAGGACTGGAACTCCAATCTGATTGCGACTTCGTCGTATGGCGGCATCAATGGGCCTGGGCTTTCTTCCTTTAACGGCCGTTCCGCCGCCATGATTATCGACTTGCAGGCGGCCGCGAGTGTCTTTTGGAGCGATCCGCGCATCTACAACCTGATCAGCTACCTGGTCTGTGGCGCGCTTCTGCTGGTGTGGGCGGTTCGTACGCTCTGGGTGCGCAGTTCGACTGCGGGAGCCTGGCTTGCACTGGCGGCAGTCGTGCCTCTTACCATGCTGGTGACCTATCATCGGCCGTGGGATGCCAAGCTGCTGCTGCTGAGTGTTCCCGCCTGCGCCATGCTCTGGGCCAGGGGTGGGGCCGTCGGGAAGATTGCGCTGTGGGTCAATACTGCGGGGCTTGTCCTGACCGCGGATATTCCGTTGGCGATTCTCAATATTATCTCAGCGAAGCTGCATGTGGGCACGGCGGGAGTGTTCGAAAAGATGCTGACAGTTGTGCTGAATCGGCCTGCCTCGTTAATCTTGCTGGTGATGGGCGTTTTCTACCTGTGGGTCTATCTGCGGCGCGATTCGGATCAAGAGAACAACGCCGCTCTGACTGTTTCAGCGCGCATCGAGTCCATAGTGCAGCAAAACTGATTCAATTTGCCCGGAGTCCGACTCTTTTTGCTGGCTGAAAACCGCCTTTTTAACTTCATTAAACCGCCTCCCGGTTTCGCATTCAGATCAGGCGTTTGCGCCGGAGTTTAGCCGCGCCCCCCGTTTGTTCGTTACACTACTTGTACGAACTCTGCGGCCCCTCATCGCATCCATTCACCAGCGAGGATGATCAGGCTACAGTTTTTCGTTGAGAGTCGAACGGGCTTGATGTCTTCATTCATTTTCAGCAGCAGATCGATCTGTCGCCGCGCCCGTGCCCTGCGCCTGGGCCTGGCGGCGCTGGCAGCGGCTTTATTCACGGCCGGGCTGGGAGCGCAGACAGTGTCGCCCTTTCAGGGCAGCGTGACCCAGGGCAAGGTCTCGTCGCAACCCATTCGCCTTTCGCTGGACGAGGCCATGCAGCGCGGGCTGAAGGCCAACCTGGGCGTCATTCTCAGCGGCACGCAGACGGTTGCGGCGCGCGGTGAAAGGCTCAGCCAGTTGCAGGCTCTCTTGCCCTCGGTGGACTTCAACGCCAAGGAAACCGTGATGGAGGCCGACCTGCCCGCCGAGGGGTTGCGCATTCCCGGCTTTCCCGCCATCATCGGGCCTTATGGATTTACCGATCTGCGGGCCTCGCTCAGTTGGTCGCTGGTGGATGTGGCTTCGCTGCGCAACTACCTGGCTGCGCGCCACAACTTCACTGCCGCCGCATTGACGGCCGAGGACGCGCGCCAGATGGTGGTGCTGTCGGTGGGCAACGCCTACCTGCTGGTTTTAGCCGATGAAACCCTTGTCAGCAGCGTGGAAGCGCAGGTGGCCACCGCCAAGGTCTCGCTCGACCAGGCGGTGGCCAACCACCAGGCCGGGACCGCGCCGCTGCTCGATGAGCTGCGTGTCCGCGTGGACTATCAATCGCAGCAGCAGCAGTTGATCGTGGCCCAGAACGCCCTGGAAAAAGACAAATTGGCCCTGGCGCGTACCATTGGTCTGCCCCTGGCGCAGAGCTTCACGCTCACCGACAAGGCTCCCTACGCGGCCTTCGATCAGATTGACGTGGAGAAGGCCATTGGCGAGGCCCACGCCAATCGCAAGGATTTGGCGGCCATGGCCGAGCAGGCCAAAGCGGCCCAGGAGCAGCGCAAGGCGGCCACCGCCGACCGGCTGCCCACCCTCAAATTTGACGGCGATTACGGCGACATCGGCGTGAATGTAAAGACTTCGCACGGCACGGGCGACGCCGCTGGCACGTTGAGCGTCCCGTTGTTCAAAGAGTTTGCCCTGCGTGGCGAAGCCCAGGTGGCCCAGGCTCATCTGGACACGGCGAAGGCCCAGTTGAGCGACAAGAGCGCCCAGGTGGACGCCGATGTGCGCGACGCCCTGCTGGATATTGCCTCGGCGCAGCAGCAGGTTCTGGTGGCGCAATCCTCGGTCGCCCTGGCCAACGAGGCTCTCAACGAGGCGCAGCAGCGCTACGCCAACGGCGTCAGCGACAACCTGGCTGTCAGTCAGGCCCAGCAGTCCGTGGCCCAGGCCAACGATCAATTCGTGACCAGCCTTTACCGGCACAATCTGGCCAAGCTCAGCCTGGCCCGTGCCCTGGGAGCAGGCGAGAACTACAAGAATTTTCTGGGAGGAAAGTAGCCGTGGCGGATTCAACCCCAACACCAGCCTCATCTGAACTGGACGCAGAGCTTGAGAGCGCGCCGCCACCATCCCGCCGCAGGGGCATTGTGATTGCCGTGGTGATCGTTCTGGTGCTGGCGGCGGCCGGTTTCTGGTGGTACTCCACCTACAGCGAGAATACCGACGACGCGCAGATCAACGGCCACCTGATCCAGGTCAGCGCGCGCATCAGTGGCCAGGTGCTCAAGGTCGACGTTGAAGAAAACCAGGTGGTGAAGGCGGGCGACGTGATCGCCGAACTGGACCCCAGCGACTATCAGGTTGCGGTGGAAAAAGCTGAGGCCGCTCTCGCCAGCGCCCAGGCCAATGCCGCCGCAGCCAACGTCAATGTGCCCATCACCGAGGTCAACACCGGCAGCAATCTGAGTTCGGCCGGGGCCGACGTGAGCGGCACACAGGCCGGCATTTCGCAGGCTCAGCAGCAACTGGAAGCCGCGCACGCCCGCGTTGCCCAGGCCAAGGCCAACAACATCAAGGCTCAGGCCGACCTCGAGCGTTATAAGCCGCTGGTGGCCAAGGACGTCATCAGCAAACAGCAGTTTGACGCCGCTGTGGCTGCCGCTGACGCCGCCAGCGCCGCGCTTTCCGACGCTCGCCACTCCGAACAGGCCGCCGGCGAAGCTGTGCGCGTGGCCCGTCAGCGCGAGGCGCAGGCCCAGGCCGGATTGAAGTTCGCCCAGACCGCTCCGCAGCAGGTGGCCGTGCAGAGCGCTCGTGCCAAGCAGGCTGTGGCCCAGGTCAAAGAGGCCCAGGCCCAGCTTGATCAGGCCAAGCTCGACCTGGGCTACACCAAAATCGTGGCTCCCACGGCTGGCATCATCACCCGCAAGAGCGTCGAAATCAACCAGAACGTCGCTCCCGGTCAGAACCTGCTCACGCTGGTCTCGCTTGAAGGCCTGTGGGTGACCGCCAACTTCAAGGAGACCCAACTGAAGCACATGGCAGCCGGGCAGCGGGTCGAAATCGATGTGGACGCGACTGGCAAGACCTACAACGGCCGCGTCACCCAGATTGGGGGCGCCACCGGCTCGGTGCTCTCACTGTTTCCGCCGGAAAATGCCACGGGCAACTACGTGAAGGTAGTGCAGCGTGTCCCGGTGCGCATCGATTTCACGGATCTGGCCAGCGAGGACTCCCATCACCTGTTGCGCCCTGGGCTCTCGGTTGAGCCCAAGGTGCGGGTGAAGTAAGAAAGCAGCTTCCCAGCCTGTGGAGTTGCTGAATGGGGAGGCAGGTCTTCGTCGCTGGGGTGGAAGCAAAAGCCACCTTGCGCAGAGTTGGTAAGTGTACGTAAATTCGAGAACCGCCCTAACGCCTTCAGTAGAGCCGGAAGTTGATCTCGACAGTCAATGCAACCGGGACCGCTGTCTTGCCATCTTTCATGGCCGGCCTGAATCTGAACTGCCTGATCGCCGCGATGGCCTTCTCGTCCAGTCCCATGCCCAGCGGGCGCACCACGCGCGGATTCAGCGGATTGCCCTGCGCGTCGACGATGATCGAGATCAGGCAAACGCCTTGGAACTTGGCCCGGCGAGCCTCATCGGAAAACTCCGGATCGACGCTATGTACCAGCACCGGCGCCGAGACGGCTCCGCCGATGTGGTACAGGCCACCGCCGGTATTGCCGCCAGAACCCGGCCCGTAACCGTTGCCGCTTCCAGGCCCGATACCGCCGCCGTAACCGCTTCCCATGCCGCCCCCGCCACCCTGGCCATTCGAGGCCAGTTTGACGTTGATCGAGTCCTTGAGGCCGATGTTCGGCAGCAGTGGATTGTCGGGCAGGGTGATGTTCTTCTGTACATTGATGGCCGATGGCATCGCCAGTTTGGGCTTATCCAACCTCTGCACCTGGGGAGGCGTGATCGGATTTTTTTCGAGCTTGGGCAGCTTGCCCTTGCTGGCTTCGATGGCGCTGTGGTCGCCGCCGCCTCCGCCTCCGCCAGCCTGCGTACTGGCCTTGGGCGCCTTGAACTCGGTCAGATCGACGGTGGTCGCCGTCAGCGGCGGCTTCACCGTATCGACGATCTTCCTCACGCCAAAGAAAAGCGCCACCGCCAGGATCGCCAGGTTGACGCCAGCGGCAATGCCGATGGCCCATGGATTGCGCTTGACCGCCATCCGGTCGGGCACGGGAATCGGCGTCGAGGTCAGTTCCAGCGGAGGCAGTTGGGGAGGGAAGAAGACGTCGCGGAGGCTCTCGTAGAGCCCCGTCCAGATGGGGGTTTCCTTGACGGGAACGCCGAAAGCGAGGTCAAGTTCGCAGCCGTCCGCGATGGCCGCGGCAGCAGGGAACTCCGTTTCTGGTTGAATGAGCAGGTCGTTTGCCATGTGTGAAGCTGGTTCTCTGGCCTCGGGGCGCTGGGTTTCGTCCTGAAACGGGAGGCTTCCCGTTTCCGCACCCACCCCTCTATTATGCTTGACTC
>Ga0326727_10023715_pt1 | contig 11680 bp, 8 predicted proteins | sample MB2enrmetagenome_FD_207643 | JGI IMG/M metagenome (GOLD analysis project Ga0326727, IMG submission 207643) | Lab enriched peat soil microbial communities from McLean, Ithaca, NY, United States - MB29MY | ecosystem: Environmental > Terrestrial > Soil > Wetlands > Peat | place: USA: New York... | reverse complement strand
CCCATCCAACGCTACCGCGCGCACGTCGATACCAACATGGTTCCCGTGGCTGAAGTCCCGCCGCAGGACATCGCGCCGTGGCAACAGGCGCTGCATCGCCTGCTGACCGATCGCACCCATTACGAGGATGTCTCGAAGCGTTCCCGCGCCGCTGCGATGGACTACGCGAATACCCTCCATGCCGGCTGGCTCGAAGAACACCTCGAAAACCTGATCGCGCGCCCCAGTCGCCTTTCTCCCGCCAAGCGCCGCCTGCTCGATCTCCGCATCGCCAAATCCAGAGCCAAACTCCGCCTCTTCTATTTCCCCCACGCCGGCGGCACTTCCATCATCAGTTGGCGAAGGTATCTTGAGCCGGAAATCGATGTGCGCCCCATGCGTCTCGAAGGCTTCACTCAGATGCGCGCATTAGTCCAAGCACTTACCCAGGTCATCGCCCCGCAACTGAAACCGCCATTCGCATTCTACGGGCATAGCATGGGTGCGGGAGTGGCCTTCGAACTCATCCGCTCCCTTCGCCGAAACAAACTCCCGTTACCGCAGCAACTAATCGTCTCCTCGGCCCGCGCCCCGCAGCTCCGCACGAATCCCCCATCCGGCCCCGACCCTTCGGACGACCACTTACTAAGTGAAGTCGAAGGCCTCAGCGGGACCCCGCGCGACTTACTGGCACTCACTCTTCCCGCGCTCCGCGCAGACACCCACCTATACCGCCGCTACCTCTACGAACCCGACTTACCGCTCGACATCCCCATCCACGCTCATCTTGGCCGGGAAGACCCCTCGCTCGAAACCCAACACATGGAAGCATGGAAAGAACAAACCACGGCCGGTTTCACATTCACGAGCCACGCCGGAGGCCATTTCTTCATGCGCGAAAACGAAAAGAATTGGGCCAGCCTATTGGAGAGCTCGTTACTTTCGGCCAGGCCTTCACCCTGATGCCGCCTGAAAACAGATCCACAATCCGCTTCAATCCGTGCACCAGCGCGATAGAGCTTCTGAGCCAGGAAGGTAATCGACTTTGGACCTTCCCGAGCCGAGCGGTCCGTAACTTTCTCGCTTCCCCCAAAACTGGCTCCTGATCCCGCTCGCGCTACCATCGGTCAATGTCCCTTGTTGTTGTTGGCTCCGTCGCCTACGACGGTATAGAAACCCCTCACGGTAAAGTCGATCGCATCCTCGGCGGCGCGGCCACCTATATTGCCCTCGCCGCCAGCTATTTCACGCGGCCTCACATCGTCGCCGTCGTCGGTGATGACTTCGCCCAGGAAGACTTCGATTTCCTCGCCTCCCGTGACATCGATCTCGCCGGCCTGGAACGCGTGCCCGGAAGAAGTTTCTTTTGGTCCGGTGTCTATTCGCACGATATGAATGATCGCGAAACCATCGCGACCGAGCTCAACGTCTTCGCAAATTTCGACCCCAAGCTCCCCGACGCCTACCGCGAAAAGCCCTATCTGCTGCTGGGAAACATCCAGCCCGCTTTGCAGCGTTCCGTCCGCGCCCAGGTTTCCAATCCGCGTTTAGTCGGCGGCGACACCATGAATTATTGGATCAAGGATTATCGCGAAGAACTGCTGGCCACCATCAAGGAATGGGACTTCCTCCTGATCAACGATAGTGAAGCCCGCATGTTATCCGGCGAAAATAACTTGCGGCGCGCCGCTGCCAAAATCATGGAAATGGGTCCCCACACGCTCGTCATTAAGCGCGGCGAATACGGCGCCATTCTTTTCCGGCACGATTTTCACTTCATGGTCCCCGGATATCTTCTGGAAACTGTATTCGACCCCACCGGCGCCGGCGATTGCTTCGCGGGCGGCTTCGCCGGCTACCTGGCAGGCCAGAATGTCGGCCTCGGCGACGAGCACGTTGACGAAAAAACCCTGCGCCGCGCCGTCATCTATGGCTCCGTAATGGGCAGTTTCTGCTGCGAGCAATTCGGCCCCAATCGTTTTCGCACCTTGCATCGCGCGGAGGTCCACGAACGCTTCCAGGAATTCAGAGACTGCACCGGATTCTAGCCGCCGCAGTCGCCCTCTCAACCTGCACCCTGGCCGTCTGGTTCTTCGCCGCCCACGGCTGGCTCTATTATTTTGGCGACGCCGAAGCGCATCTCAACATCGCCCGCCGCCTGCTCGACACCCCAGCCTTCGGATGGGAACAATTAGGCAGTCCGTGGCTTCCGCTGCCTCACGTCCTCGTCGCGCCATTCGCCGCAATCGACTCTCTCTGGCAAAACGGTCTCGCCGGCTCCATTCCCACCGCCGCCTGTTTCGCCGCCGCCGCCATATTCCTCTTTGCCGCTGTCCGGGAAAGCCTTCACAGCATCGCCGCCGCATGGACCGCCATGCTGGTGCTCCTCCTCAACCCCAACGCGCTCTACCTCGCTTCCACCGCCATGACGGAAGCGGTGTTCGCCGCGGGGCTCTGCGCCTTGCTCTATTTCACCGTGCGCTTTCCACGCACGCAAAACGCATTCGACGCCGCCGGAGCCGGTCTCTCTGCCGTGGCCCTCACCTGGACGCGTTACGACGGCTGGATTCTGCTCCCGTTCTGCGCCCTCTACTTCATCCTGCAGGACAAATCCAGATGGAAAGCCGCCGTTACCTTCTCTCTCATCGCCGCCACCGGCCCCGCCCTCTGGATCTTCTACAACTGGTGGCTTACCGGCAATCCGCTCGACTTCTATAACGGACCATCGTCCGCCAAGGCGATCCAGGGCAATGCCCCGTACCCCGGCCTTCACGATTGGGATCTTTCCCAGCTCTATTACCGAACCTGCGTCCAGTTGGTGCTGGGGAAGCCATTGTTCTGGGTCGCTGTGATCGGCGCCGCCGTCGCGGCCTCCCGAAGAAAATTCTGGCCCGTCGTTCTGCTCGCCCTCCCGCCAATCTTTTACATCTTGAGCCTGCACTCGGCCGGAACCCCCATCTTCGTTCCGGAACTTTGGCCGCACTCCTGGTACAACACGCGCTACGGCTTAGCCGCTCTCCCCCTGGCCGCCTTCTGCGTCGCCGCTATCACCCGCTCGCGCTGGTCCCCCGCGCTGGTGCTCATCGCCATCTACCCCTGGGTCCGCTACCCCTCCCAACAGAACTGGATCACATGGAAAGAATCCGAACAGAATTCCATCAGCCGCCGCGCCTGGACTCGTGAAGCCGCCGCCTATTTGCGCCCTCGCCTGCAACCCGGTGAACACATCGCCGCCGAACTCGACGATACTATAGGTATCTTTCGTTATAGCGGCATTGCTCTGAAACAAGTCTTCCATCCCGCCGACGGCCTCCAATGGGAAGCCGCCGTTGAACGTCCCGACATTTATCTCGATACCACCTGGGTCGTTTGCCAGCGCCGCGCTTCCAGCCGCCTTTCAAGCGCCATGCCCAGTGCTCGCCTTTACGCCTTGGTCCACACCGTCGCCGTCCCCCAGGCGCCGCCGCTGGACATTTTTCACCGCCGGAACTTACAGCCGTTCAAACCATGAGAATTCCATTCACCAAAGCCCACGGCGCCCAGAACGACTTCATGCTGACATGGGTCAAAGACGTTCCCCTCGATGCCGATCTCCCCGCCATCGCCGTCGCCATCTGCGACCGCTACACCGGCCTCGGTGCTGACGGCTGGCTCCTGGTGGACGAACGCCCCGGCATCCGCCTGTTCAATTCCGACGGCAGTGAAGCCGAAATCTCCGGCAATGGAACCCGCTGCGCCGCCGCTTTCCTCATTGCCCACAAAGTCGCGGGAAGCGAAATGGAGATCGCCACCGGCGCCGGCCGCAAGCAGCTCAAACTCCTTTCGCGCCAGGGCCTCACCTTCAGCTTTGAAATGAATATGGGCCGTCCGCGCGTCGTCGAACGCTATTTTTCCCTGCCGCTCAGTTCCGGCGCGCGCGACGTCACCCTCGTCGATTGCGGCAATCCCCAATGCGCAGTCCCCGTGGAAAACTTCGACTTCGACTGGCGCGCCATGGGCGCGGAAATCGAGCGCCATCCCCATTTCCCCAACCGCACCAATGTTTCCTTCCTCCGCCAGTTGACTGCCCACAGCATCGACGTGCGGTTCTTCGAACGCGGCGCCGGCGTCACCCGGAGTTCCGGAACCGGTTCCACGGGCGCTGCCGCCTGTGCCGTTGCTCGCGGATTTGCCTCCAGCCCGGTAGAGGTGCTCACCCCCGCGGGTTCCATCGAAATCGTGCTCCGTGGAGACTATTTCCTGCGCGGCCCCGCGGTCCTGGTCGCGCACGGCACCTTTAACTTCGAATCCCCGAACTATCATAGTGAAGGGTGACCATTACGTCGACCATTCTTGATAGCGAGGCCGCCGCGGACATCACGTCTCCTCATGCGGCCGAAACCGCGCGAATCCTCGCCGAACGAATCCGCAACCGTACCGCCCGCGTCGGCATTGTCGGTCTCGGCTACGTAGGCCTGCCCCTGGCCGTCGAATTCGCCAAAGCCGGCTTCGACGTCACGGGAATCGATCTCAGCGAAACCAAGGTCGCCAAGGTCAACGCCGGTGGCTCCTACATCCCCGATATCCCCACCCCTATCCTCGCCGAACTCGTCAGCCAGGGGAAACTCCGCGCCACCACGGACTTCGCCGTCGTCGCCGGCCTCGACACCATCAACATCTGCGTCCCCACGCCCCTCCGCAAAACCAAGGACCCGGACATGAGCTTCATCGTCGAAGCCTGCCAGGATATCGCCAGCCATTTCCACTCCGGAATGCTGATTATTCTGGAATCCACCACCTACCCCGGCACCACCGACGAGCTCGTTCTCCCCATGCTGGAAGAATCCGGCTTCAAGGTCGGAGAAGATTTCTTCCTCTGCTTCTCGCCGGAACGTGTCGATCCCGGCAATGCGCGTTTCCAAACCTCCAACATTCCCAAAGTAGTCGGCGGTTCCACTCCCGCCTGTACGGAAATGGGCCGTCTCTTCTACGCCCAGGCCCTCGAAACCGTGGTTCCCGTCAGTTCCACCCAGGTCGCCGAAATGGTGAAGCTGCTCGAAAACACCTTCCGCATGATCAACATCGGCCTCGCCAATGAGATCGCCACCATGTGTAACGGCATGGGCATCAACGTGTGGGAAGTCATTGAAGCGGCCGCCACCAAGCCTTTCGGATTCATGCCCTTCTACCCCGGTCCGGGCCTCGGAGGACACTGCATCCCCATTGACCCGTTCTACCTTTCATGGAAGACCAAACAGGCAGGCATTGAAGCCCGCTTCATCGAGCTCGCCGGGCACATCAACGGCCAGATGCCCCACTTCGTCGTCGAGAAAATCCAGCAGGCGCTCAACGACCATTCCAAACCCGTCAAAGGCTCGCACGTTCATATCTACGGGGTTTCCTACAAGCGCAACATCGACGATGTCCGCGAATCGCCCGCGCTCGATATCATGCTCCTGCTCGAACGAAAAGGCGCCAGAGTTACCTATACCGACCCCCACGTTCCCTCGCTCCGCCTCGGCGAACGCACGCTCGAGTCGCAGCCCGAATCCATGGCCGCCGAGGCCGATTGCGTGGCCATCATCACCGATCATTCTGCCTTCGATTACATTCGCCTCCACGACGAAGCCAAGCTCCTCGTCGATACCCGCAACGCCCTCAAAGGAATTAGTTCCAAAAAAATCGTCAGATTGTGAAACTTTCATCAATTTCCCCGCGTCGAGGATAGCGGCGTGAGGTAAACGGTTGACAACAGTGCTGATTTGGCACAGACTTCATGCTAAGGAGCTCGCTATGGTCCCGGTTCTACGCTTCTCCGTCACTTCGTTTACGGCTGCATTCGCCCTGTCGTGCGTTTCGGCTTTTGGCCAGGATGTCATTTCCGCGAGGTCCGGCCTGGTCCACTACGTCGAGGGTGACGTTTCCATCGACGGCAAGCCCGTAGCCGATCGCAACGGAACCTTTTCCGAAGTAAAGAAGGATAGCGAACTGGCCACCGCCATGGGCCGCGCCGAGATTCTGCTCACCCCGGGCGTCTTCCTGCGCGTTGGCGAGAATAGCTCCATCCGCATGCGGTCGACCGCCCTGGACGATACCAAAGTCGAATTCCTTTCCGGCAAGACCATGCTCGAATCCGATACCCCGATGAAGGACAATCGCGTCACCATCCAATACAAGGACTACGCGATTACATCGGTGGATCACGGAATTTATGAGTTCACCAGTGAACCGGCCGCCATGGCGGTCTATGCCGGTGAGGCCGAAGTCACCGGCGGCGGGCAAACCGTCCGCGTCAAGGCCGGCAAGCGGCTCATCTTCAGCGCCGCCCTCGCCCAGGAACGCTTTAACGACAAGGATGGCGATTCGCTCTACCGTTGGAGCAAGCTCCGCAGCGAATATGTTTCGGAAGCCAATGTTTCCGCCGCCCGCCAGGCCTACGCCAGCGGCGCTTACGGCGGAGCCTATAACTCTCTGGGCATGGGGACCTGGTTCTTCAACCCCTTCTACGACATGTACACCTTCCTGCCGTTTTCCGGAATGGCTTTCAGCCCCTTCGGCTTCGGTTTCTACAGTCCCTTCGCCTTCAACCAGTACTACGGCGGCTATGGCTACCCTGGCTATGGCTACTACCCCACTTCCGGTTCCTCAGGCGGCGGTTCCTCCTCCGCCACGAAACCCGTTCGCAGCCTGAACCATCCGTTCCATCCCACCTCGACTACAACAGTGCTCGCGTCCAACCGCGGTTCCAGCGGCGGTTCCAGCGGCGGCAGCTCCCATTCCATAAGCCCCTGGAGCGCCTCCTTACCAAGCAGCACCACCACGACCGCCGCGCCCTCTGTCCCAGTTGGTCACGCCGGCGGCGGCGGTTCACACAAATAAGGTGGGGCAGGCGGTTTCGCCTGCCCACTAATCTGTTTTCACTCTCGGCCGATGCTCCTGTCAGGCCGAATCGTTGAAACTCCTCCTCGCCGTCCTAATCTTCCGCGCGACCGCCGCTCCCTACACCCTCGTCACCGAACCTGGCCAGGGCCTCGCCGCAATCTACAGCTTCCTCAATTCTGCCCAACACACCATCGACATCACTATCTACGAACTCGACGACCCAGCCTTCCAGCAATACCTGGCCACTCAGGCCGCGGCCGGCGTCACGGTCCGCGTCATCCTCGATCAAAACCTGGAACACGGCAACAACCAGTCCGCCTACGCATTCCTGTCGGCCAACGGAGTCCAGGTCCATTGGGCGAATCCCGTCTACGCGGCCACGCACCAGAAAACCATCACCATTGACGGAACCCAATCCGCCATCCTCACCCTGAACCTGACCCCCCGCTACTACGCCACGGACCGTGACTTCGCCGTCATCGACACCGATCCCCAGGATGTCGCAGCCATCGAAGCCACCTTTCAGGCGGATTTCACAAACGCGCCGGTCACCCCCTCGTCAGGTGACAACCTCGTCTGGAGCCCCACCAACTCCGCAAGCGCCATCCTCGGGCTCATCAACTCCGCCCAGCACAGCCTGCAAATCGAAAACGAAGAGATGAGCGACACTCCGGTAGTCAACGCCCTCGCAGCCGCGGCCCAGCGCGGCGTAAATGTCCGGATCACCATGACGAATACCGGCAATGCATACGAAAGCGAATGGAACCAGCTCGCGGCCGCCGGCGCCGGCGTCTCCACCTACCAACCCGGCGCCACGCTCTATATTCATGCGAAAGTAATCCTGGCCGACGACACATCCGCCTTCGTCGGCTCCCAGAATTTCTCCGCTACCTCTCTGACGAGGAACCGCGAACTCGGCCTCGTCATCCACGACGCCGCGATCGTCAGCTCACTTACCGCCACGCTGGCAGCGGATTTTCTCGGTGGCGCGCCGTGGAACAATCCACGCGCGTGCCCCGGTAGCGATCGCCCTCACCCCTTCAGCGCCGTCACGTGCGCACCCACCCCGCGCGCCAGCCCCTCCAGATCGTAGCCGCCCTCCATCACCGACACCAAACGCCCGCCCGCATACTCATCCGCCATCTCCTTCACAATCCGCGTCAAGTCCGCGAAATCCTCATCACGCAAACGAAACTTGCCCAGCGGATCGCCCAGGCGCGAATCGAACCCCGCCGAAATCATCACCAGATCCGGACGAAACGCCCGCATCGCCGGCCCCAGCTTCTGCTCAAACGCCCCCAGAATTTCCGCGCGCCCGCTCCCCGCCAGAAACGGGCAATTCATCGTCGTCCCCTTGCCCGCGCCTTCCCCCGTCTCATGAGCCGCGCCCGTGCCCGGATACCACGGCGATTGATGCGTGCTGAAAAAGAACACCGACCCGTCTTCGTAGAAGATGTCCTGCGTTCCATTCCCGTGATGCACATCCCAATCCGCAATCAGCACCCGCCCCAGGCCGTGCTTCTGTTGCGCCCACCGCGCCCCAATCGCTACGTTGTTGAACAGGCAAAACCCCATCCCGCGATCCGCATTCGCATGATGCCCCGGCGGCCGCACAATCGCAAAGGCATTCCCCGCCGTGCCCGAAACAACCAAATCCACCGCGGTCATCACCGTTCCCGCCGCGCATCGCGCCACCTCGTACGACCGCTCGCAAACCTGCGCATCGCCGGTCGAGAGTTCCCCAACACCCGCCTTCACCTCGCGCTCCACCAGCCGGATATAGTCGCGCGTGTGGCACAGCGCCAGCTCATCCACCGACGCCGCCCGCCGTTCAAACCGAGTCAGCCCAAACCCCGCCACCCCGCGCACCGCCGCATCGAAACGCGCCGGCTGTTCCGGATGCCCATACCCCGCGTCATGCTCCTTCGAAATCGCATCCGCCAGAATCGCAGTCACAACCGAATGGTGCCACAATCGATCATACTCACCAAAACCCTCGAACGCGTCCTCTCCAAAGCCGGACTCGGTTCCCGCTCCCAAGCCCGCTCCTGGATCCACGCGCGCCGCGTCAAAGTCAACGGCCGCATCGTCGAAAACCCAGACCATTGGGTCAACCTCGACAGCGACAAAATCCTGTTCGACAACCAACCCATCACCGCCGCCGAAAAGCGCTACATCCTGCTCTATAAACCCAAGGGCTACATCACCACCTACGGCGACCCCGAGAAACGCCCCACAGTCTACGACCTCATCCCGGATGTCGGCACGTGGGTCGCCCCCGTCGGCCGCCTCGACCTCGACACCAGCGGCCTCCTCATCCTCACCAACGACACCGCCTTCGCCGAGCGCATGACCAATCCCGACTTCCACGTCCCCAAAACCTACCAGATCAAAGCCTCCACCCTCCTCACCGACGAGCAGATCGAACGCCTCCGCACCGGCGTCGCACTCAGCGACGGCCCCACCCGCCCCGCTCAGGTCAAACGCCTCACCGGCGCCCACCTCGAAATGACCATCACCGAAGGCCGCAACCGCCAGGTCCGCCGCATGCTCGAAGCAGTGGACAGCAAAGTCCTGGAACTCGTCCGCACCGGAATAGGCAAGCTCCGCTTCGGCGACTTACCAATCGGCAAATGGCGCAACCTCGACACCCAAGAATTGTAGGGTCGCCAATTTTGGCGGCAGCCGCCCTTTCAGGCGGCCCTCGGCGAATCGGCGATCTGGCAATCGGCAAATGCCGCGAACTCAACAGCTTGCTTCAGCGCGGCCGCGTCAAACCAAGACGCGATAGCAGGCCCGGCTGGCGAAAGCCCTCCAGAAGCCAAAGGTTGGACTTCGATGTGGCCGTAGCGTAGGTGATGCTCTTCCCGTCAGGCGTGAGGCTGAATCGGATACTCGGGATTGCGCTGGCGGCGGGCGCCAGATCTTTACCCAGTTCGTGGATGTCGGTTGATTTCAACGTCGCAATATTAATCGAAAATAGCGTCGTCTTGCCGTTTTCCTCGCGAATTCCATAGAGCAGCTTGCTGTCTTTGGAAAACGCAAGGTAGCTTGTCGCAATGTTTCCGAGCGGCCTCACCGTCTTTCCATCCGGCGAAACCAGACCCCATCCGGCTCGGTCGAAGTAGGTCAGCCACTTGCCATCGCGGGACCAGTCCGGAACGAAGTTAATGGTGTGGTCCCGAATAACGAACGGCTTTTCCCGGGTGCCCACTTTCACGCTGACAAGGGCCTGGTCTGAACCCGCCAGGAGGATCTCGGCGAAACGCCGGCCGTCGGGCGACCATGTCCCGGCGATTTCCGAGTCGGTAGCGGATTCGTTGAGGCGCACGAGCGAGCCCGCCGCCAGCGACAAAATCCAAGTGCGAACTTGCCCATCTGCCAGGACTCGGGTGAACACGAGCTGCGTTCCATCGGGGGATATCGCGGGATTCATGAAGAAGCGCGCGGGGCTGTCCGCGAACGTGGTTTGCGTGATCAAAGGGCGATCAGAGCCGTCGGAGGAACGCATCCAGATTTCCAGAGGTCCGTTTCGGCTCGTCACGTAAACAAGCTTGTCCGTCCCGGCAGACCAATAAGGCATCTCCTCGAAAACTTCCGTCGCAATCAGCTTTCTGAACCTCCCGTCCGCGAGGGACACGGAGACGATATCGAGGTCCCCTTTCGTCTCCTGGTAAACGATTTGCTTTCCGTCGGGAGATATCGCCAGACCGACCTGAGAGCCGGTCCCCGCGGTGAGTTGATAGGCGTCGTCGCTTTCCGTGTCGGCAATCCAGACGTGCGATTGTTGCTCCGTGCTGAGAGTAAGCGCCAAATGCCTGTTGTCGCTGAGCCATGTGACGTCAACCGTTTGAGACTGTGCCGGAAGGTTTTTCAGGACTTGGCGCGGTGTTCCCCTGCCGGGGGGATAAGGCAAAATCCACGATTCCTCCCTGTTCTCCAACCCGCTTCGAACCAGCAGCAATTTCTTTCCATCGGGCGAAAATCTCAAACGGAGGTCCTTGTTGTAGAGTGTCTCGGTGGCGAATGGATCCGGTTTGTATTGACGGAAGGGCGAGCCGAGAGGCGACGAAGTGAAGACGGTGAGTTTTGCGGTTCCTATCCGTCCGAAAATCGCCAGCGTCTGGTTATCCGGGGATACCTCTTCATAGGCCGAATAATCGGGAAAAGACGCCAGACGTTCAGGCTCTCCCCCGACCACGGCGATCGCGTACAAGGCTCTGGTCGCGCTTGCCCCGTTCGGCATCGTGTCGGGAGCCAGGAAAAGAACGCGCTTGCTGTCGGGAGACCAACGCCTGATGAAAGTATATTGAGGGTTGGATGTCAATTGCGTTGACACCGGGGAGTCCAAATACCTGACGAACACCTGCTGCCGACCCTCCACAATGCCGCCGTAAGCAACCGCTTTCCCGTCCGGAGAGAATCTTGGCCCAACCTGTCCGTCGGCGGTCACGGCGAACGGCGTAAACCGGTACCGCGAAACATCCTGGCCCACGTCCCGCGTGACCAGCAGCCAGCTCGCGGCAGCCAGCAGGAAGCATGCCGGAATGGCGATCCATTTCCATAACCGTCCTGCCTTTCTCGCCGCCCGGCCCGGCTCGACGGCCAACCCGCTATAAGCTTCCGACAAGTGATCGCGAAGCACCCGCAGGTCCTCGTAAAGATCACGCGTGGATTCATAGCGCTTCGCCGGATCTTTCGCCAGGCACCGTTCAATCGACCAGGCCAGCGGAGGCGGCAGCTTCGCCTCCATGGGCGGCGGGTCGTCATTCACAATGGCCGTCAGCGTTTCCAAAGCCGTCTTTCCGTGGAATGCGCGGCGCGCCGTGGCTAGCTCATA
>Ga0326727_10023707_pt1 | contig 11681 bp, 5 predicted proteins | sample MB2enrmetagenome_FD_207643 | JGI IMG/M metagenome (GOLD analysis project Ga0326727, IMG submission 207643) | Lab enriched peat soil microbial communities from McLean, Ithaca, NY, United States - MB29MY | ecosystem: Environmental > Terrestrial > Soil > Wetlands > Peat | place: USA: New York... | reverse complement strand
CCCGGGCCCGTCAGGACGTTACGCCCCTCGTAGCCGAACATGCCCGGCTCGCCGTTGGAATTGTACTGCGACAGATAGGGCTGCTGGAGCACGGCCGGGTTAAACCAGGTAGTCACGGGCCCAAACTCCGGATCGTCATACGTCCCCTTCTGGATTTTGAGAGGTCCCAGGGTGTTGCACTGCATTCCCCTGCCCACTCCGCTGCTGTACCCCGTTTCGCCGCAGGAGATATTCAGGGGGGTTCCCGTGAAAAAAGTCGTGATGCCGCTGACCTTCCAGCCGCCCACCCCATTCTTCAGGAAAGAACTCGAGGCATGCCGGAAGAAGGGCAACTCGTAGGTGTAATTCATGACCAGCACGTTGGAACGGTTGTAGTCTCCATCGGCTCTCCAGCGGGACTGATTTGTGTCGTCCACGCCATAGTTATAGACATAGGCGCTGGCGGTATCGATTTCGTGCGACCAGGTGTACGCCGTCTGGAAACTGAGCCCATGCCCTATGGTATGGCGGTAATTAACCTGCAAGGATTCGTACTCAGAAATGGCGGAGTACTCGAGCCAGTTGAGGTAGTTGAAGCCCTGATACGGGGCGAAGTAGATGGAGGGGAACTCCTGGCTGATCAAGACATTCTGCACGTTGCAATTTCCGGAGGCATCGCAGTTGGGCTGATTCGCCAGGGCCGGAACAGTCTGGGTCCCGGCGCCATCGGGAATTTGATTCAAGTCGCGAGCGTGTCCCAGATGACGTCCCTGGGTACCCACCCAGCCCACACTCAGAAAGTCATTGCCGCCGAACTGGTGCTGCACAGTCACGTTGTATTGCATGACCATGGGGATGGCCTGGTGGGGAGGGAAGGCCCCGATGTTCGTGGGAGCCAGGGGACCGGGAACAATGTTCTGATAGCCGAGAATGTTATTCGCGACCGGAGCCAGAACCGCTGGCGGGCCGCCATTGGTTTCCCCGGCGCTGACCTCCAAGCCTGCGTTCCAGTCGTGGTAGACTCCGAATCCCCCCCGGATGGAGGTTTTCCCGTCGCCCGTCGGGTCAAAGGCAAACCCGAAGCGTGGAGCCCAGGTAAAGCGGTCCGGGTAACTGCACCCCGTGGGCTCTCCTCCCAGCCCGCAGACCGCTAGGCCGTTCCCAGGAGACGTATAGAATTGACCGCTGCCCGGAATCAGGTAACCGTTAATGTTAATCTTGGGTGCATCGGCAGGATTGTATTGTGTGGGGTTGAAGGTCACAGCGTGCTCGGGTGTGTCGATGTTGTGATACATTTGGTTGAAGGTGTACCGTAATCCCAAATTCAGGGTCAGCCGGCGAGACGCCTTCCAGTCATCCTGGAAGTAGAACTCGGTTTGTTTCCAACGGTCGTGATTCTCGCCCCACCCCCCCAGGGCGGTTCCGGTAACATAGTTGTAAGGCGTTCCTTCCGCGTAGGTCTGGATGCGGCCCAGGTACATGTCCGCCAGGGCGTTGCCGGTTGTGATCGGCCCCCCGCCCGTAAACGAGAAGGAGCCTTGGGGATCGGTATACTGCTGGAGGGTATCATCGAAATAATCCTGGAATAAGAAACCCGCCTTCAAGGTCTGCTTTCCCCGGTTAATGACCACATTATCCTTCGGGGTAATGATCGGCAACGAGTTATGGTACTGTGGGTCTGAGCTGGCGTCTTCGAAGAAGCTAAACCCCGTCCCACCGCTTACATTGACGCCGGGTAGGACGTTGTATTTGGCGTTGACGGGAAAGATGGGCACCACGCTCCAGTTGGCCGGCTTCAAGATCGACCCCGAGGGTGAACCCGGGCCTGCCTTAACGCTAATCCAGTGGGCGTCATTGTTAAACGACAGGATGAACTCATTCATCAAGGTAGGCGTAAAGGTGTGAGTGAGGTGCAGCACAGCGTTCTTGGCGGGAACCCGGAAGGGGCTGGCGATCGAGTCGTAACTCGCACCCGACCAAAGCGCGGGGGTGACGGTCTCGCTCCAGGAATCCAGCGTAAAGCGGAGGAATAGCGCCGTCTTTTCGTTGATGTTTTGGTCCACACGACCTACTTCCTGCTGCCAGTCCTGGGGAACTTCGGGAGCCGCCACGTAGCCCTTAATACCATTGTTGGGCAACGGGACCAGCCCGCTTATGATGGCCTGCGCGTTGGGGTTGATGGAGTATCCCGCCGAGGCCAGGGTATCCATGGGCATGCCGGTGGCGGGGTTAGTTGGCACCACGCACCCGGAAGCGGCCACGGAGTTGTAATTTGCCGAAGTGGGGTCGCATTCGCTGAAGTCCCCTTGGCGCATGCGCAGGGTGGGTGTATCCGCGGTGATGACCGACCCTTCGCGGTACCGGGCCCAACTTTGCGACCAGAAGAAGAAGGTCTTGGACTTGTCGGTGTTATAGTGGCCGGGGATGTAGAACGGCCCGCCGAAGGTGAAACCCGGAAGATTCCACTTCAGGGGCGTCTTGGGCGCGTTACAGGGTCCGGCAGGATTCCCGCCACAGTCCGCGGGGCTTAAGCCGCTCCAAATTTCTTGATTGGCGAACCAGGGGTTGGCGTCCATCGCGTCGTTGCGGACAAACTCGAAGGCGTCGCCGTGGAAATCTCTCGTTCCCGATTTGGTGACTAGCTGGATGTTGGCACCGGCATAGACGCCCACGTCTGCTCCGTAGTTCGAGGTGGAGATACGGAACTCGGCGATGGAATCGAGAGCCGGTACTGTGCCCCCTCCCATGCCCCCGCTACTGGCGTCGTTGTTTTGGCTCCCGTCCACTTCACCCGTGGTGAAGTACTGGCGAGTTCCGTTAAACGAAATGTCGGGGTTGGCCAAGTGCCCCATGTGCGACACGTCGAAATCATTTGCCATGGAGGCGCCCGGGGTGAGAACCGTAAGCGCCATGAAGTTACGCCCGACCAGGCTGAGGTCCTGGATCTGGTTACTGGTAACCATATCGGATACCGTGGCGTTCTCCGTGTCAACCTTGGTAACGTTGCCCGTGACGGAAATTTCCTGGGTGGTCGCGCCCAGAGTCAGTTGCAGGTCCACGCGAAGCGTTTGGCCCACGTCCAAGGTGATGCCCGAGCGCACGAGCTTTTCAAAGCCGGTGGCTTCCACGGTGATGACGTAGTCGCCGATGGGAATCTTGGCGGCGACGTATTCACCCGCGGAGTTGCTTACCAGGTCGCGGGTGAAGCCCTTACTAGGATTCGCAACCTGCACTTTGGCATTGGGGATGGCAGCATTGCTGGGATCGGTAACCGTGCCCACCACGGTCGCCTGATCCTGCGCCCATCCCAGGACCGGCAAGAACAAAGCCAGGGCTAAGATGCACAAGCTCGCCTTTCCGATGGCGCCTGCCAAAGATAAACACGGGTGCGTCCTCTCAAAACTCTGAGATTCATGCTCCATAAGTCACTCTCCTTGAGATGGTGGTAGACCCGACGCTTGACACGCAGACGACCAAGGCTGGTCGCGCAATGACTCAGGTAATCCCTTCCCGTGAGTGTGCTTCCTTTTCCTCACCTTCCAGTGGCCCTCTACTTCAGGCCCTCAAACGGTGGCTTCCCGAAGGCGAAGCATCTTGCTGACATCCAGCACAGGATGAAGCTTTCTTTTGATATGTCGCCCGCTCCGACGGAGGTTTGCTGGCAGGAGCAAACGACAACGGATGCACGTTCGCCCTCCCTGACTTTGCCAGTTTTCTGCGGCAAGGCCTAAACCAGTGGTTCGCTTCGTTGTAATCTGTTAGTCCAAGCCAAGCCCATGGGGGGTATCTACCACTTTAATGAGGTAGTTGTCAAGGTCTATGTGAATCCATCGGACATCTTGGCAAGCAAAGGACAGATCTATGTGAATCGGAGTAGTCGTGTCATTTGGAAGTGGCACGGGCGTCCCGCCCGTGATGTTCATAGCCAGGATGGCCATGCCACGCCGCAGGTTGCGGCTCTGCCGTGCTGCATTGCAAACCCGTAACTTCTTGTTTTTTTTAGCAAACATTTCTTCGAGCATTTCTCCGGGGTGGCGTAAAAAAGTTCACCACAGAGCGCACAGAGACCACAGAGACCACAGAGAAAAGTACTTCTGCCGACGCTGGTAGGAATAGCGGTTCTTCAATTGGTTGACCCACAGTTTTTATCTGCGCGATTCTCCGTGACCTCTGTGGCCTCTGTGGTGAAATCCTCTTTGGGTTGCGGCTTCGCCGCGCTGCGCTACTTGCTCGTCACTTTTCGCCAGCCTTTAAGTCTCTAAGTAAGCGCTCAAACGCCTTTTTGAAAGAGTCATGATTTTTCCATTCGCGGAAATCACCGATATGGCGCTGACGCCTGATGTCTGCCGCCCATGCCTTGTCTGTATCCATGACAGAGTCGTCTAATCGGATTGGGAAAAGCACCGCTCTCCTCTCTCGTCGCTCTTTTTCCATAGCGGCTTCAACTTCTGACTCTACCCACTCGCTCTCAAGGGAATCGTGGGAGAGAATAATCATTAGCTTGTCGTATAGGCGGATGGATTCGTCGATTCGAGACCGGATCTTGTCACCTATCTTCATATGTTCCGGCGCGAACCAGCAACGCACACCTTTACTCTGCAAATCCACGTGGAGGCGTTCCGCAAGTTCATGGTCTTTGCTCGAGTAACTGATGAAGCAGGAATAAAATTCTATCGGGCTCGCGACTAAAGAGTGCATATATACGATGAAGTCATCGGGAATGCCGCACCCGCGCAGAAAATTCTCAGGAATCTTGCCCTTCGAACGGTAGATCGTGTCGATGCCCATCGTGGATGGGCCTGTATGGACAACCGTTTCCAATCCTTTGACCTCACTCAGATCTACATTGCCGAGCGTTACCCATTGAATTTGAGCCCTATCCAGGTTGGCGTCACGAATGTCAACCGCACGCATGTCCGTTCCGTCCAGTTTTGCCAGACTTAAATTCGCATCCGAGAGGTGCGTGCCGCGAAGGTCAGCCATGCTCAGGTCGGTGTCTCCAAGGTCAGCGGATAAAAGATCTGCCCCTCTCAGATTCGCCCATTTAAGAATGGCACCGTGCAGATCAGCCCCTTGGAGGTTGGCTCCGTCAGCTCGCACCCCCGTGAGGTGCGCCTTGGTCATTATTGCCCATCGAAGGTCAGCGCCGGAGATGTCTGCACCGTCCAGCTTTGCCTCACGAAGGTCAGCTTTTTGAAGGGTTGCAGCGCCCAGGTCTGCCTCACGGAGGTCAGCTCCTCTAAGGTTTGCATTTGTCAGGGTGGCCTCATTAATATGCGCCTTAAAAAGGTCGGCCCCTGAAAGGTCGGCCCCCCGGAGGTTCGCTGCGGTCATGTAGGCCTCACGAAAATCAGCCTCATTAAAGTCAGGAATGACACTGGAGTTATTCAGCCGCCATTCATTCCAACCTTTCACCCCATCCTTCAGGATTTTGACGTGTTCCGGGTTTGCCATAGTTAAGTCCTATGCGGTCAGCGGAGGAAGCAAGCGTAGCGCGGACATTATAGAAGGTCCGCGGCTTTTTGTTGTGAATAGAGCACGGACCGCAGACCTTCAAAACAAAGGCTATCTCAAAACTACATATTTTATACTCGTGCCAATTGTAAGTTGAGGATTATTCGTTATAAAAAAAGCACTTTTGCAGTTCTGAGATAGTCTTTTCACAACACGTCAGCGCTACCACTCCTTGCGCCGGGCCTCATACTCGGGCCCATTGGCATCGAGCGTGAAGCCTCCCCAGGCACCACGCTGCCTTACGCTCTACGAAAGGTGCTTCTCCCCAAGAGCCCTGACGCCAAGAATCATTGAGACAACTTCCGTATGTTTGATCTCATCAAACCGGCCGTGATCGGCTTTGTTTCGCGTGTCGCCCCAGGCGGTGATGTGCTTATTCTCCCACTGCGAAATGACCTCGATCTGTTTGGCCGGCGGATAGAGTGCCGCCTGTAGTTTTGATATTGATGTTCGCTGGGCGTCGTAGGCAATGCGACGTGCATCACATAAACGTCGTAATGCATCCTCAAGCGAGGCCCCAGCGAGAAACGCGGCGATGCCGAGGTGCACCTGCTTGTGCGTTGCGTCCTTATTGGTCTCAGCCGCTTCAGCCTGCGCCTCGGCAATATCTAAGATGTCCCCCTCTATCTCGCGGGCAATCGTCAAGCGCGGGCTCTTAAGAGCCCCCTCGCCGTACAACGTTACGACAGTTGAACTGGCTGCCGCGGCTCTAATCCAGTCCGACGACTTAACTGCGTCCTCAAGCGCAGCCATAACTGGATGACACCCGCCGACCGTGTCATGAATGACTGACTGCGCCAAGTTTGCGGCTTCGTAGTAATTCGCAGTCCCTCTCTTTTCGAATAAATGCCGGATACGGTCGATTCGAGTTTTGATCAATACATTCTCGTCCTCTGCGATGTGTCCTCACAAGGGTTGCGTGCGGCGCACCGTTCTGAGATGCGTGCGGTCCGAAGACTGCCACGCCGAATGTCGGGCACGCGGTCGTAACCTGGGCGTTAGCTGCGACCTTTATAAACCCGATAGTCCAACAAGGAAACGGGGAAAGGGCGGGGAATAGGGGATGGGGCGGTAGGAGCAAGGCAAATGTCCGAAGTCCGGAACCGGAAGGAAAGGTATCGGCTGCCAGGCCTTAGCTTCTGACTTTCAACTTTCGATTCTTCGACTGATCTGCTGATCGAGCGATGGAAACTCGACTCATGAACCGATCCCCGACCCCGCCGTGACACACTCCCCCATATCGGTTATCGGCGGGACCGACCCCCAGCATGAGGGAAATTGAGTGCCCGTGACGAGCGGCGTGACCCCTTACCCGTCCCGCCCCGGCTGATGAAAACGCCGGCGGCGGTCCCCCTCGGAGACGGCTGGGCGTCATCTGCTTTCAGCCCTGAAGGGGCGGACCAACAGAGCCCGGCCAACGGCCTGGGTCAACTCTCTGCCGGTCTCCGCATGCTTCAGTGCGAGTAGGGGGGTTGACAGATGTGTTAATTTATATTAAGCTTAATATGAGTGTTGCCCGTCTGGGATGACAGTAAGTCTCCGGCTCGGGCTTGCAGGTATTTTTAGGTCTGATCTATGGCAAGGTCACCTCAGCTTCAATCCGGTCTTTGCCACGATGTTATTGAAAAGAAATGGTATTAGTTGTTTTGAGCAAAACCTTTAAAAATCTATATCATTGAAATAACAACAGTTAGTTCATTTTGCGGAAACTTCACCCACGTTCTGTGCCACGATATTAAAGAAAAAAAGGAGTTAACTACGGAGCCGGAGAACCCTGCAAAGGTCTATGTTTCAGAAAATAAAACAGTTACGATTTCAGGTGTAGCCAGAGTCAGGGGAAAAGGGGAATTAAAAAAGGGTTCCTCAACATAGTCTGAGGAAAACGGTCATTAATTGATTCCAATAATCTCAATTCAGACTCCTCTTTCGGCTTAATAAATCATGCAAAATGTCCGAAGGTGGGGCGTGAGAGACAGGAGTTAGGGGCTCGAAGGCAGAAAGCGGGAATCAGTAGGCAGCCTTTTGGGCTCCCACGGGGTTCTGCCGTTATTTGGGATCTGCGATGTCCCGAAGGGGCACCGCCCGGATGCCTCGGGGCGCAGCGTTTGCCTACGGTGTCAGCAGGAAACCGTGATAGACTCCGTTCTCGTCAATATACCATCCCGTGATTCCCCCCGCGGGATCGTTGCTGCGGGGGAAGGTACCCTGCGCTGCCCGTGCCCGCATCGAACGTCGTAAAGGTGCCGTTAGGAGCGCGCACGTACCCGTGATTCACACCGCCCGAGTCCGTGTAGTTTCCCGTGATCGCCCCCGCATCGTTAAGGCTCGAAAAGTTGGCAGTCATCGTGCCTTGGTATCCCCCGGTGCCCGCACCGGGAGCGTCGAAGGTGGTGATAGCGCCACTGGGAGTGCGCACGAACCCGTAGTGCACGTTACTCGCGTCACGGTACCATCGTGCGATCACCCCCGCCACGTTGATGTTCAGGGCACGGGTGGCCAGGGCGCCCGTAACGTCGATCGTCGTGAAGACGCCGTTCGGAGCGCGCAGGAAGCCGTCGTACACATTGCTTGCGTCAAGGTAGGATCCCACGATCGCCCCCCAGGGGTTGAGGCCGATGGCGAAAGTCCCCTGGCCATAAGGTCCGTCCGCGCCCGCACCCGGCGCATCGAATGTGATGAATCTGGGTTCCTGAGCGCTCCCGGAAAGGCCCAGCGCTAACATGCACACGACCACGCAAAGAGCGAGGCAGCTCTACTTTGAACTGCCGAGGAAAAGTTGGCAAAAGCGAGTTGCTTTGTCATCGTTGCTCCCTCCCTTTGGGTTTATCTTAGTTGTGGTGGTGGATAGAGTGCCACTGCCCGTAATTCTGTGCAAATCCTGGCAAGGCGCGAACGGCAGCCTTCCCAGGAAATTGATAATTCTACTTATCCGAGTTGATGATTGTCACATCTAGATAGCGATTCATTTTTGAGGTGCCACGGGCGTCCCGCCCGTGAACGGGCACGGCCAAGATGGCCGTGGCACTTCAAAATGAGTCACCACCCAAATCTTGGTAGTTGAATCTACAGGGCCGTTTCCTCAAAAAGCGCATAGGTGAGCTTTTCCACTTCCGTCGATGCAGGCAGCAGATTTTGCGGAGGCACGGCCAGCTTCTCGTTAAGCTTCAGCCGGACATTTTTTGCGACCAGGGCGCGCTTCGAGCGCAGCCAGCCGGAGAGTTGCGTCCCTCGGAACGTCGCCGTGGGGAGTTGCAGATGAAACTCCAGCGCATGGCGGCCGGGCAAAAGGTCCACCGTAAACCACTGCCATGTCCCCTTGGGGCTTTTCTGGACGGTGACGGAAACGGGCTTGGAGTTATTACGCGCCTCGCCCTTCACCTCAAGAGCCGGCCCGGAGGATTCGACCAGCAGCGAAGCCTGGGTTTCCCGGAAGTCGGCGGGGACTTCGACGGTGATCGCAACATTTACCGCGCCGCCGGCCGCCTGAATGGTCGGTGCGGAAAACTCCGGCGGGGTTTCGCGCGCCAGCTTTTTGCCGAAATGCAAGGCCAGCGTGCCCGCCTCGCCGCCCGCCTTCAGTTCCACCTTTTCATCATCGACGCTCGCCTCGTCGATAGCGCCAAGCGGGGAAAGTTCCGCCACCGCATTCGCACCCTCCGGCGCGTAAACCTTGAAACCCACTTCGCCCGGGCTTGCGGGCTCGATGGAGTACCGCACGCCGGCCAGGCGCAGTTCGCCCGCGGCAAACGGACGCAACTCAATAATCCGGTGTTCGTAGCCATCCAGGTTCACGCGCAGCGTATCGCCGTAGCGAAATCCACCCGCCAGGGTTTGGCGATAGGGATAGGTGACTTCCGCCTGGAATGTTTGGCCGCTCGGGGCGAAGCCGGCGGCCTCGTCGAGCTGCACCTTCGCCACCACCGGCCGCACGAAGGGATTGCGCAGCATCAGGATGGTTTTCTGCGGCGAATAGTGCAGGTAGCCGTAGGGCTGGCGCTGGGCGGGATCCCCCAGCACCCAGGTGGCATTGTCAAGCAACGGATGCGCGTTCGAGACCGCCCACTGGAGCGAGTGGCCCAGCGCGTCCCACTCGGCGGGCTTCAGCAGCGAAGGGGTGATGTAGAGTTCGTTTAACTGGCTGCCCACCCCCAGGAAGTTCACCAGGTGGTCCTGCCAATCCTCCAGAGATTCATTCTTGCCGCCGAGTTCCAGATACGTACCCTTGATGACACTCTGCGTCCACAACGAGGACATGGGGAACTGCACCTCGTGGCGAACGAAATCGTTGTAGAGGACGAGGTCGCGATAGTTCATCGAGCTCTGGCGCGCGGTGAGGGTGGGGACGGTTTCCAGGTAGCCGTAATCCGCGCCCCCCTCCCAGATGGTGTCGGCCCAGCGCAGCCACCAGGGGCTGAGCCAGGTGCTGGTGGTGACGTCGAGAAAGATTTCGTGATTTTCGGCGCGCAGGGCTTCGAGGGTTCCGAGGAAAGAGCGCAGGTCGGCTTCGCGCGAATAGATGCCCAGGGGGTGGCCGTGGCTGGGGTCGTTGCAGCCGAAGGGCAGGCCATCGAGCTTGAATTGGTTGACGCCGAAGTTGCGCGCAAGGCCCACCAGGGTCTCGCGGAAATAGCGGCTGTAGTTGCGGCCCGCCAGGCACAGGAACTCGCCGTTGGAGGTGACCTCCATGCCCATCTTGCGCCCCGCGTCCACACGGAAATGACGGAGGTCGTAGCCACCGACGGGGCCGACCCACAGGCCCAGGTGACTGTCGATTTGCCGGAGCGCGGCGGCGAGGTCGTGGAAGCTGGTGGGAAAGCGGCCGGGATCAGGAACCCAGATGTTGTTCTGGTCATCATCCCAGCCGTCGTCAAGAAGGAATGATGGCATGGCGACGCCGTACTTCTTGATCAGCAGATCGTCGAACTGCTTCACGCGCTCGAGCAGCAGTTGGTTGGTCATGGCCGTACTCTTGAGGTCATACCAGGAGTTGTAAGTAATGAACGGGCGCACCGGACGAGCGCGCATGCGGCGGACGTAGTCCATGAAAGCCGGGTGAACCTGTCCACGGGCCGCAACCCCGATGACGGCGGGCTCACTCGTGTATCCTTCCGGCGGGATGTTGAGGCCGACGATGCCGCCCAGGGAGACCGATGATGCGCGGGCGGTGTTGAGGCTGGTGGGATACTCGAGCCCCATGAAAAGGTCGTCGGAAAAAAGCGGCTGGCCGAAGCCCCCCAGTCGAAATTCGTCGGCCGGCCAATCGTTCTGACCGGGGGCGACGGAATCGATGAAGAAGGTTCCGCGGCCCGTGGTCTTCAGTGCAATCCACTGGCGCGTGTAGGGGTCGTCAGGCCGCAGTTCGTAAGTGAGCGTGGCTTCGAGGCCGGTTCCAACTTGCGGACTGTGGGAAAGCGCCAAATGATAAACTACGCGCTTGCCGCCGCCGGGCGCGTCTTCGACCTCGTGACCCTTCACCGGCAGGTCGCGGGAAGTCAGCACCAGGGGATTTTCCCCGCCGAAGTTGTAGCCGACGCGCTCGTAGATGAGCTTTACTTCGAATTCGTCGCCCTGCACTTCATGCGTGCGGCCGGAGAGCTTGTTCGCCAGGCGCACCGTGTGCACGGCGCCGTCGGCCACTTCGATCGAACGCTCGAGGTAATCGTTCGCGAGCTCGAGCGTCGCGCCTTGCTCGCGCACGGAGACCCGTGTGGCCGCGCGGGCACGGAGGGCGCCAGTCGCCAAAGCGCCCAGCAGAAAAATGATGGCGTAGCGGGGGTTCATGGGGTCGCCTCATGAAAGGTGATGAAGAGCCTGCCGCGACGGATGATACCGCAGTTTGGGGAAAGGCGGGAACGGGTAGTGGTACAGTTTGAATTTGTTTTTGGTAGTGGATGGATTTCCGGGAAGGCGACAGGCGGACTTCGGAGGAGTCAAGGGGTTGCACTTCTACGCGTGGCTCTTTTACCGCAAGGTGGTTTGTTTCCGAGTGGCGCGTGACTCGCCCGGAATGGGTTTGGGTTTAATGTTCCGTCAGATTTCCAAGAAAGGCGAGCGCGAACCGTTAGAGCACTTCCATAAATAATGTAGCTTGAAAAGCGGCGACGCTTATGGCAGAGTGTGTTCATGAGAGCGATACCTGTTCCCCTGCGCAAGCGGATTCTGGAACTTTACGATCGCGGCCGGAGCAC
>Ga0326727_10023706_pt1 | contig 11682 bp, 2 predicted proteins | sample MB2enrmetagenome_FD_207643 | JGI IMG/M metagenome (GOLD analysis project Ga0326727, IMG submission 207643) | Lab enriched peat soil microbial communities from McLean, Ithaca, NY, United States - MB29MY | ecosystem: Environmental > Terrestrial > Soil > Wetlands > Peat | place: USA: New York... | reverse complement strand
ATCTCATCCGCCGTTGAAGTTCCATGCGTTCAGGTGGAGTAAGGATCAAGCATTTGGTGGCCATCCATCGAAATTACCCGCATCCGTGGCCAATATCAATGTTACAATGCACTAGTGATCCCGATCTCGCACATGACACAAGGATAGCCGCTCCCATTATCGTAGACGATGAGGGCATCGTGACCTATTGGGCAACCGGAGGCATCCGTTTGCAACGCGTGAAATACGAATATAAGCGTGAGCCGGCAGTCGGCAACAGCGTCACACCCGCGTACATCCCAGGATATTATTACCTTCCAACCGACCTTACTTTGGAATTTCAGAGATCAGGATCCCTCACCCGGGCCGACTTCCAGCGCATCTGCAATTCCTGCGGAGATGAGAATTCGCTGCGGAAACTTCTGCGAGCGCCGGATCACACCATAACTGAAGAGATATGGACGAATATCCGCGTGGGCGTAGATATCCTGCTGCTCGGATTCGTTTTTTTTACCGTATGGAAGCTGCGAAGAGTATTTTCCAGGCGCGTCGTATTATCCGGTCTGGCGGTCGTGGCTCTACTCTTTGCCGGATGGATTGCCCGGATGTCTCTCGACCTAGGTTATCGCACCAGATTCTTCATAACACAGGTCGCATGCCGGAATTCCATTTTAGCGGCGGCCTACAGGGGGTGGCATTATCCCATCTGGTACCAGGAAGTAACGCCGCCAGAGGTACTTGGCGTTCTGGTAGGACTCTTGCGCGACCCGAATCCGCAAATCCGCTACTTAGCCGTCAGCTACCTGGAGACGGCCAGCTATCATCAAGGCGTTAATATTCTAAATCTCTCCGCCGTGGAAGGAGCGGAGGACAATCTCCGTGCTATCGCCATGGAATCGGATGCAGTATTGGCTACGCCGGCGTTGAGTCTCCTGGGGTTTTTCGACGATGAACCAAATATCGAATTTTTGCGGGCGAAATTGAATGGCAGAACTAATGATCCAACCGTTCGCCGTGACGCTCTCTATGGCCTCGCGAGAACCGGTGATTCACGCGCAATTGGAGATGTCATAGCCTGTACAAAAGAGACCGACGTCACTTTGCGGAAAATCGCGATTATGCAATTGGGGAACTTTGATGATCAAAGAGGTGTGGATATTATCGCGCAAATTTTGCAATCCTCCGACGAAGCGTCGAGCGAAGACGCCTTATTTGCGCTGGATTTGTTTGGGAAGCTGCATCCCAAACATGACATTTCTTCCAAAACTGATCCTGCGCTTCTAGCGGCTGCCGGTAATACAGGATTTCCTTCTAGATATCGCGAGGAATTGGCGATGAGTATTAGCGATGTTCCCACGCAGGTTCAGGCCTATGAGAATTTGCTTGAGTTTCCCGGCTCTAAGTACGGCGAATCGTTTACGTGGTGCCAGACCGATGCCGTAGATTGGTTGAAAAGCTTTCATTCCGCAGCGAAGAGCGCCCTTCCAATGTTGCAGAAGATGCTTCAGGATCCACGGACCGATCCACGGTTGCGGGGCGATCTGAGGGACGCGATAAAGAGTATTAGCCAATAGGCCCGACTTGATGCGAGGCGACCGAGATCTGAAGAGATAACGTTGCCCCACTCGTTTCTCGGGTCTCGCTTATTGGTGGCAGCAGATTTGCCGCCCCCTTTGGCCTTGCGCCAAAGCTCCAAAGGACGGAACATCACGTATCCCCCCAGAAAGTTCAGATCATGAACACCTCCCCATGAATTTATTGGGATCTCCTTGCCGGTATGGAGATACGTTCGAGCGATTCCGCCACATCCCCGGACCGTGGGTGCTACTCTTTTTCCTTTTAACGCTCGCTCCGATGTGCCACGCCCAAATCGTTGGCGCCCAGGACCTCTTTACTTACACGACTTCCAATATTAACGGCCACGCCTCCACTACGGGCACCGGAAAGTGGAGCGCGATTACGTTTGGTCCCGCAACCAGTATCTCCACCAGCGGCTCCCAGGCCGTGATGGTGACCAACGGCGGCACCCCGGGCGCCGGATCAGCCGTCGCCAGCCTCCCATTCACATCGAACACGAATACGGTTTACACGCTCACCACGACCCTCAAGTTCAACGGCCCGATCGGCGCTGTATATGACGCCTGGGCCGGCGTCGGCTTCTCCAATGTCCCCAACGGCGGCAACCAAACCCAGAACAGTGCGCCATGGATGCTCATTCGTCCCCAGGCCACGCTCACCGACGTTCCCCAGACGGCCGCATTTATCGGCAATGGCTGGCTCGGCGCTTCCAGCGTCGCATCCTCCAATTATTCGGCTCCGATTGCAGTAACCATCGAATGGAATACAGGCTCTGGAGTAACTCAGTATTTCGTCAATAACACCCTCGAATTTACCGGAACGACCGCGGTCCCGTCCACGTCGGGTTCTTGTTATACATTTTTACAGGCATACCAAACGGGCACCGCGGTGAACGTGTCCAATACAACACTTTCCGCGGAAACCGTGACTTATTCGGGAATTACGATGCAGGATAACTTCACCAACGTGAGTGCGAGCATCGGCGGGCAGGCGCCCTCCGGCGTTTTCGGTTCGGGCTGGAGCGGAAACTGGGTAACCAATACCTCCATTGGCACCATTTCCACCAGCGGTTCGCAAGCCGTGATTGTCACGGGCAACGGAGTGTCGGGCACGAACGGCAACGCAATCGCGAGCTTTCCATTCACCGTGACCCCCAACACATTTTACACGATCCGGACGGCGTTCGCGTTCGCCGGCCCTGTCGGGTCTGGGCCGGATTGCTGGGGTGGGGTCGGATTCTCGAATTCGACCAGCGGCGGCAACACGAGCCAGAACACTGCGCCATGGATGTTGATTCGGCCACAGGGCCTGTCGACCGACAATCCTGCAACCGTTGATTTCATCGGCAACCAGTCATTAGCATCCGGCACCGTTCCGGCGGCGAGTTTTGCGCTGCCTGTGACGGCGACGGTGACATGGGACACATCGACCGGAGAGGCGAAGTATTATGTAAACGACCTGCTCCAGGCAACGGGGACCACGGCGCTGCCGAGCGGCAAATGTTATGCATATTTCCAGGGCTATCAGACGGGGACGGCGGTGAGCCTCAATACGATTGCGATGACGGCCCAGCAGCTTCCGCTCGCGGAAATGTGGTTCGCCCCCGGAAGCAGCGAATTAACTGCTGATTTTCCGGCAATTATCGATTCCGGAACGATTCCATGCACATGGCCGACTGCCAAAAGCCATACGAAGGTTTTTAACGCCGTCACTACTTTCTTTTGGCAGTCCGGAACCAAGGCCCAGGTGGCCGCATTAATCGCCTACCTCAAGCAGAATAACATCAAGATGGCAGTTACTGCCCAGCCGCTCCTTAAGGGAACCACCGGATGCAACCAGGGTGAAGGGTATGATTATCCCTATAGTCATACATGGGCTATTCAGAACATTGTCGCGGCTGGTGGCACCATCGACTACCTCGGTCTAGATAGTCCCCTTGGCGATGGTTGCGTCTACAATGGCACGTGCGCCCTTTCGATTGCGACTGCCGCTCAGCAAACCGTAAACACGATCAATCTCTACAAGGCAGCTTTCCCCAATCTCAAGGTCATCGACTTTGATTCGTTCGCGTATATCCCGACGGCCGATAACGTCGCGTGGTTCGCCGATCTGCAGGCGTTGATGGGGAAACCTCTCGACGGCATCATGAATGATTACAACTGGTATCTCGATTACCCCGGCCAGTTACCGGGCACAGCGGCCACCTGCGCCGCCGCCGGGGTATCCTACGGCGCGTTCGATGATGGTTTTAGCGGAGTTCTGAACGGCAATCAGAACGCCTCTCAATATGCCTTGGGCCAATTGATTAACATGCAGAGTTACAACGCATCAATGAGTCCCGCTCCCGTCCGCGGTTGCATCGCCACATGGACCGTCCCTGGGGTTGTATCGTGCCCGGAAACCTCCGGCACGACGCTCGCGGCCTTGATGAATCTCACAATGACCTCGCCATACGTATTGCAGACGCCCCCAGTTGCCCTCTACTTCCTTCTGAATACCAGCAGCATAATCAATTATACTTCCAGTTATACTCAGTATCAGACCTGGATCGCCGCGGGTTATATCGACAAGGGGGCGATTATTGGCCTCGCACAGAAATCGACTTTTGGCGGCCTCTCGGGCCTCGTCCCGTTTTACGAGTACTACAACTCCTCAAAGAAATACTACGCGTTCTCTCTGAGTGCCGCCGACAGCAGCCTCAGTGCGAACGGCTACAACATGCAGACCTCTCTCGGCTACGTTTTCCCAACCACCACCGGTTCCGCCACCGGCGGAATGGCGCTCTACGAGTACTATAAGGCGTCCGCGAATCAATACAGTTACTCCACTAGTTCAACCGTTCCGAGCGGTTTCGTCAGCGATGGTATCATCGCCTACGGCCTGCCCGGTTTTTACCACAACAGCTTCGAGCATTGACTCTTTGCCGGGGTCATCTTCGCGGCGGGCCCTCGTCCCTTCTCTTTAACGAGAGCCGCCGCCATATGAAGATGGTAGTGAGAAAGCCCGGCGCCGCGAAAAACGTCCATCGGCGCCGGGCAAACTACGCATTCATACAACGCGATGATGAAAAAACCCGCTCGCCGCCGCTTGCAAAAAGCCGACCGGTTATTGGCCGCTGCCGCCCCTATTCCGGACCCTTATGGCCGATTGAAGGAGGCGAAACCGACATCGGCCGGATCGTCGGCAGCCGCATCATCTCATCCCGCTGCGTCTTCAGGTTGTCCCGCTCTGCCGCCACTTCCGTTAGCCGCTGCTTTGCCTCGTCCAGTTGCCGCTTCAATTCCGCGATCTCTCCGGCCACGGCTTCCCGCGCTCCAGCCATGTGCGCCTCCGCCTTCTTGACCGCATCGTCTCGTTCGGCGGCTGCACGGGCCGTTTCCTCCCGGTTCCGCGCGAGTTCCTGCTGAATTTCCGCCATGCTCGCTTCCCGTTCCCGCATCATCCGATGGAAATTCTCTGACATCGCGTTCATTTCGACCTTCTTGTCTCGGCGCAACTCCGCGACCTGCTCCCGCAACCCTTCAATCCGCTTCCGCTCCTCGGACAATGCGATCGCCGCGTTGTGGTGTGCCGTCTCGATCCGCGAAATCTCCGCCTGCGTTTTTTGCTCGGCGCCCGCGAGGGACTCCTGGGCTTTTCGCATTGCCTCCGCGTCGCGCCGGTGGGAGGCCTGTTCATCGGCCAGTCGCTTCTCCCAGGTACCGCGTTCGGTCTTCAGTTTGTCCAGTTCCTCGCGCATCGCGGCGACGTTGCGCGTTGCCGCCGTCGCCTCTGCCGCATGCTTTTGCAATTCTTCGCGCACCTTCGCGAGGTCGGCTGCCAGCGCGTCTCGCTGCCGCCGCGATTCGTCGCGATCCTTGCTCAGGCTTTCGACCTTCTGCGCCGCCTCAGCCTGCGCGCGAGCGAGCGCCGCTTGCGCCTGCTCCTTTTCCTCTGCTGCCTGCGCGCTGCCGGCCGTCGCCGTCGCCGCGTGCTTTTTAATCTGTTCGTTCAACCCGTCCAATTCCTTGCGATGCTCCTCGTTGAGCTTCTGGATATTGATGGATAACTGGTCGCGTTCCCGCGTCATGCGCGCATGCTCGGCTGCGAGGGCCTCCACCTGCGATTTCTGCCCCGCCAGTTCGGATGCCAGCGTCTCGTGCTCTTTTTGCAAGGCCGCATGCCGCGCCTGCAACGTCTCGACGCGGGCTTGCGATTCCCGCATCGCGCTCTCGCGCTGCGGCGCTTCGGCGCGCATCGATTCGAGTTGTCGCGTGGTTTCGCTCAGTTGCTTGGACGTCTGATCGCGGTTCGCCGTCAAGGCCGCGATTTGCTGCGAATACGTCGCCTGGGCCGCCGCAGACTGCTCCTGCCACGCCGCGCGCTCGCGCTCGAGCTGCGCTTGGATCTCGCTGCGCTCCTGGAACACGCGGTACGCGTTTTCCCCGAGCGCCTCCGCCTGCGCCTTGGCCTCCTTGCGGGTTTCCGAAAGCTGGACGGCCAGCTTGTCCCGCTCCGCTTCCAGGCCTCGGCCCCGCTCCACCGCGTTCCCGTGTTCCTCGCGGATTTGCTGCAACTGCGCCTGCAATTCGTTCTTCTCGCGCGTGACCGCTTCGTGATCCTGCGTCACCGCGTTGAATTTCGTCTCGTGCTCCTCCCGGGCTGCCGCAAGCTCCGCGCTCAGTTGCTGCTTGGTCGTCGCGGCAATCTCCCGCGATTTCGCCGCGTCCGCGTGCGCGGCTTCCAGCGAGGTGGCGGCGAGCGCCAGTTCGCGGGCGAGCGCCTCCTGCCGCGCCTTTGCAAGCGCCTCTTTGCGATTCGACTCTTCGTTCGTCTTGGCGAGCGCGGTCTCGTGCTGCTGCTGCCGCTCCGCAAGCCTCTTCTCAAATTCCTCGCGCGCCTGCTGCGCGGCGTCGAGTGCCGCCGCTTTCTCGTTGGCAAGATCGTCGCGTTGCTGGCCCAACAGATCGAGCTGCTGCCGATGTTCCGCCGTCACCGCCTCGACCCGCGCCTGGTGGCCCGCCTGGGCTTCCTCCAATTCCTTGCGATGTTGTTGTCCGATTGACTCGACTTGCCGCTGATGTTCCGCGCGTGCCTGCTCGAGCTGGCCCGCAATGCCGTCCCGCTCGCGCTCCGTCGCGGCGCGTTGTCCGGCGAGCTGCTCCAGTTGTCCGCGATGATCCGCCTGCACCGCCGCCAATTGCTTGCTGTGGGCTTGCGTCAGGCTCTCCACCTGCTGCCGCAGATCCGCCCGCGCCGTCTCGAGTTGCGAGCGCAATCCATCCCGCTCCCGGGTCACCTCGTCCCGTTCCTGCGTCAGCGCCGCGGCCTTCTGCCCGTGATCCGCCCGCATCGTCTCCAATTGCTGCGTGTGGGCCGTGCGCGCCTGTTCCAGTTGCAGCGCCAGCCCGTCCCGTTCGCGCAGCGCATCGTTCATCCTTCCCGTCACGACACCCGATTGTTTCTCCGACTCCTCCCGCAGCGATTTCATTTCCGCCGCGTGTGTCGCCGCCGCTGCTGCCAGCGCCCCTTGATGCGCTTGCGTCACGCGCGCCAATTCAGCGCCGTGCGCTTCCCGTGCTTTCGCGAGGTCCCTTTCCACCGCGCCTCGCGCCGCCGTCAGTGTCTGCCGTTCCGCCGCAAATTTCCGCTCCTGTTCCCGCGCCGCGTTTTGCTGCCCCTGCAATTCCTCCGCGTGCTTCGCGGCCAGTTCGTTCGCCTGCCGTTCAAAGTCCGCGCGCAACCCCGCGACCGCCTGGTCGTGTTGTTGCGAAATGCTCGCGATCTCCGCCTTGTGCGCTTCGCGAAGGGTCGCGACATGCGTCGCGATTGCGGCTGCCTCCAGCAGCGCCTTGTCGCGTTCTCCTGCGATTCGCCCAATCTCCTGCTCGTGGCTCGCTTTTGCCGCGGCAATTTCCCCGGCATGCTTTTGCTCAAGCGCTTCCACCGCTTTCGCGTGGTCCGCCGTTGCCGTTTCTAGTTGCGTCCTGTGCGCGAGCGCCGCTGCCGCCAGCTCCTCCTCCAGCTTCTGCCGGTGGCTCGCCGTTGCTGCTGCAAGACTCGCCTCTCCCTTTTGCATCGTCGCAGTCAGCTCCTGCTTGTGCTGCTCCGCCAGCCCGTCGAGCGCCTTTTGGTGATCCTGCCGCGTCTTGGCGAGCGCCTCCATGATCGCCGCCTTCTCCCGCTCGAGCGCCGCCTTCTGCTGCACCAGCGTGGACGCCTCCTTCGCATGTTCCGATGCCAGCGCTTCGACCGCTTCCCGCTGCCTCGCAGCCGCGTTCTCCATCTGCCCCGCATGTGCGCGCGATAACTCCTCGACCTGCCGCGCATGCGCCGCCGCGCTCGTTTCCAGCGCCTGCTTGTGAGCCGCTTCGCGTTCTTCGGACGCCTTCTGGTGATCGCCCCGCAGCTTCTCCGTCTGCGCGTCGCGCTCCTGGAGCGCCGCCGCATGCTGGTTTCTCAATTCCTCTTCCTGCCGCGCGTGGTCTACCTTCGTCTCCGCGAGTTGGTTCTCGAAATCCGCCCGGGCCGCGTTCGCCTGGCCCGCGTGTTCCTGCCGCAAATTCTCGAGCGCCGCCGCATGTGCATTCCGAGCCTCCTTCAGCTTCGCGTCCCGGTCCCGGTTTAATGCTTCGACATGCACGGAATGTTCCGTCGCCGCCTGCTTCAAAGCCTGTTTCTGATCCGCCCGTGCCTTCACCAGTGCAGCCGCCAGCGAATCCTTCTCCTGCTGCGTCGCCACGTGCCGCGTCCGCAATTGATCCACCTCCTTCGCGTGCTCCGCCTTCAACGCCTCAATCTGTCGCCCGTGTTCCGCCTTCGTCTCGTCGAGCTGTTTCACAAACTCCCCGCGCGCCGCCTCCGCCTGCCCCGTGTGTTCCTTCCGCAAGTTCTCCAGCGCCGCCCCATGCTCCCGTCCCAGCGCCTCCGCTTCCGCCTTGTGCCGCGCCGCCGCTTCTTCCAGCGCTCTTGCGCTCGCCACTCCCGCCGCCACCAGTTCTGCCGCGAGCGCATCCTTCTCCAGCCTCGTCGCCGCATGCTGCTTCTGCAATTCCTCCGCGTGCTCGGCGTGCTCGGCTTTCAACGCCTCCGTCCGGCGCCCGTGCTCCGCGTTCAATTCCGCCGTCTGCTTCTCAAATTCCGCGCGGTTCGCCGCGACCGCCTGCTCATGCCCCGCCGACGCTTCCAGCATTTTCGCGTCGTGCTCGCGCCCCAGCCCGTCGATCTGCGCCGCGTGCTCCGCTGCCGTCGCTTCCAGCGCCTTCCGGTGCTCCGCCCGGGCGTGCTCCAGTTGCGCAATGACTGCATCCTTCTCACGGGCAAAAGCATCGCGCTGCGTATGCGCCGCTTCCATGTGGCGCTGATGTTCCGCCACCAGCTCGTCCATCCGCGCCCGGTGTTCCGCGCTCAGCGCGTCGAGCGCCTCCTTGTGCGACGCCCGCAGGCTCTCCTGCGCTTTCCGGTGCCCCGAATCCATTCCTGCCAGCGCCTTTTGGTGATCCTCCTCCCGCTGCGCGAGCCGCGCCAGCACCTCCTCCTTTTCCTGCTTCACCTGCGCCTGCTGCGCGTTCAATTCCGTCACGGCCTTCGTGTGCTCCGTGTTCAGCGCCTCGATCCTCTGCGCGTGCTCCGCGCGTAAATCTTCCAGCCCCTTTTGGTGCCCCGCCATTAATTGCTCGACCGCTCCCGCGTGTTCCTTGCCCAGGTTCTCCAGCGTCGCCTTGTGATCCGCCTCGATCCTCAGGATTTGCGCCGCCAGGTTTTCCCGCTCCCCTACGATCTGTTCCCGCTGCTGGTTGAGCGATTCGACATGCTGCCGGTGATCCGTCGTCAGCAGTTGGATCTGCTTCTTGTGCGCCTCGTGCGCCTGGCTCAGTTGGAAGGATAGTGAATCCCGCTCGCCCGTGACCACGTCGCGCGCAGACGACAGCTCGTCCACCGCCTTCTTGTGATCCACGGTCATCTCCTCCACCTGCTTCCGCTGCCGCTCCTCGATCGATTCCACCAGCTTCTTGTGATCCTCCCGCGCCTGGTTCAATTCCGCCGCCGTTGCGTCCCGTTCCGCCACGATCTTCGCGCGCGCTTCCTCCAGGCTGCCGATTCGCCGCGAGTAATCCTCGTTGATCCCCTGGACCTGCTTGTGATGGTCCGCTGTCATCAATTCCACCTGCTGGTGGTGCGCCTTCTCCGTCTGCACCAATTGCTGCGCCAGCGCCTCCCGCTCCCGGTTGATGTCGTCACGCAATTGATTGAGCCCCGCCAGTTCCTTCTTGTGCTCGTCGCGTACGATGGAGAGCTGTTTCGAAAAATCGCCCGTCAGCACGTCGAGATGCCGCTTGTGATCCTCGCGCGACTGCTGCATCTGCGCCTTTGCAAGGTCGCGTTCGCGAATCACGTCGTCCCGCTGCTGCGCCAGGGACTCGATCTGCTTCTTGTGCTGCTCCCGTGTCTGCGCGATCTGCGAGGCCAGTTGCGCCTGCTCCCGTGCCAGTGCGTCGCGCTGTTGATGCACCGCATCGAGCGTTTTCTTGTGGTCCTTGGACAGCGCCTCGATCTGTCTCTTGTAATCGCCCGTCAGCGTCCGCACCTGCGTCGAGTGATCCTCGCGCGCCTGCGCCAGTTGCGCGTTGATCTGGTCCCGCTCCGCAAGCGCCATCGTCCGCTCTTGCATGAACGCGTCGACACGCTTCTTGTGATCCGCTCGCAGGCTCTCGATCTGTTTCGAGTGCTCGGACGCCAGCGACGCCAGTTGTTTGTTGTAATCTTCCCCCAGTGTCTCGATTTGCTTCTTGTGCGACCCGCGCAGCGTCTCTACCTGCCGCTTTTGTTCCCCTTTTGCCTCGGCCAGCAAGGACGCGACGGCCTCCCGTTCCCGGATCGCGTGGTCCCGCTCGCGCTCCATGTTCTTCATCTCCCGTTTCCGGTCCTCGATCGTTTGCGTGAGTCGCGACAGCCCTTCGTCCTTCTCGCGCACGGTCACGTTCACCCGCTGCGACGTCGAGTCCAGATCCTTCTTGTGCTGCGCCTTGATCTGCTGCAACTGCTCCGCCAGTTCCGTCCGCTGCTGGTGCCACTGGTCCCGTTCCGCCGCGGTTGCCTGTTGCTCCTTGCGCTGCGCTTCCAGTTGCTCGCGCAGTTGCGCGATCTCCTTCTCTTTTTCCGCGATCACCACGTCCCGTTCCTGCCCCATCGCCTCCAGCCGCGCCTTCGTCGCCTCGTGATCCGCGCTCCGTGCGGCTTCGCCGGTAACACCGGCGCCCTCGGCTGCTTCCGAGCGGCTCTTCAATTCCTGGCGGATCGCTTCCAGTTGCCGCGTAATATCCTCGCGCTGCCGGACCACCGCGTCCCGTTCGCGCACCAGCGCGTCGATTCGCGCCGCCGCGTCGACTAGCTTCTTCGCGAGTTCCTCGTTCACCTTCCCCGCGTCGCGGTTGCTAACGACATTTTCCAGGCTCGCCACCTGCTCGCGCACCCCGGGCGTTCCCGCCCTGCCCGCTGGCCGTTCCGGCAGGTTCGGGAAAACTTCGGTCAATGGGATCGGCACGAGCCGTTGCGGGTCGGACGGGAACAGTTTCCGCAAATTCGCCGGCATCCCCGCCAGCAGTTGCCCCAGCGGCACCTCCACCTGTCCCGTTGGCAATTGATGCTCCACCAGCCGCAGCGGCAGCGCCACCCGTGCGGTTTCATCCAGCGTTTCCATCCCCGGCATCCGCCAATCGTCCGGCAGCCCCGCGATGATCGCATGCAGGCTCAGGTGAATCTTCTCGTCGTCATTCCCGTTCGGTGGCGCGATTACCGGGACCGGCATCCGCGCAGCCGGTTCCCCCGTTTCGCCCCGGGCCGGGAATAGCATCTTCTGCCGAGGCTCCGGCGCGTCCAGGTGCGGGATCTGGCCGACCACCTTCTGGAAGGGGAAGGGGACCTGGATGTTCCGAGCCACATCCGGCTTGAACACATTTGGGCACGCCTTTGCCAGTCGCTCCACCGACATTGTGCTTTTGCCCGTCCCCATGAAGTCCGCCAGGTCCTCCACATTGAACCGGACCGGTTGCTTCGGATCGTGCGGCCCGGGCAGCAAATACTCCTTCGGTATCCGGGCGAGGAGGTCTCCGAGTTGAAGGACGATTTCCTTCGCCGGCGCGGCGG
>Ga0326727_10023705_pt1 | contig 11682 bp, 10 predicted proteins | sample MB2enrmetagenome_FD_207643 | JGI IMG/M metagenome (GOLD analysis project Ga0326727, IMG submission 207643) | Lab enriched peat soil microbial communities from McLean, Ithaca, NY, United States - MB29MY | ecosystem: Environmental > Terrestrial > Soil > Wetlands > Peat | place: USA: New York... | reverse complement strand
AGCCGATTGTCATGAAGAATATCGGGAACCCACTCTCAGAAGCGCACCCACCACGTTGCCGCTCCTGGTCGGCAGTTCGCCTGTCTTCACCTTTCCAGGAGCCCACTCAAGAAGCTGTGTCGAAACGGATAACACCGGCAGAATCTCAACCCTTCCAGACCGTTACACCTTCATGCCACCCAGATTCCCCGCGCCTCGGCTTCCCGCGGCGCCCGGTCTCGGGTGCTTGCAGCCCCACAACTGCTCACTCCGGCTAGGCTAAGAGGAATACGCAATTCAGATAAGCTGACTTAGTTCAGATAATCTGAAAGAGGACACGCACTGCTCGCTCTTAGTACTATATCTATCCCCGGGACCGAGGTTCTGTCAAATCCGGGACGGTCACCACGCATGGTAGTAACCCTCTCGCCTGGCCAATTCGACCCCTACGCCAAACAGGCGGGTAAGGCTCTGCGCCGTCAGCAACTCCTGCTTCCGTCCATCGGCCACGATCCGGCCCGCGCGCATGGCCACCACCCGTTCGATCTCCGGGATGATATCGGCGAGGTGATGGGTAACCAGCAGGATGGCGATGCCGGAATGCGCCAGCTTGCGCATGGTCTGCCGCAGCTCGTCCTGCGCGAACAGGTCGAGGCTGTTGCTGGGCTCATCGAAGACTAGGGCCCGGGGATCGTGCACCAGGGCCCGCGCGATCAGGATGCGGCGAATCTCCCCGGACGACATTTCGGCAATTCTCCGGTCCCCCAAGTGCCCGACTTCCAATAACTCCAGCACCTCCTCCGCCCGCTCCCGCATCGCCGCCGTGACCGTATGATGGGGCCAAAGGCCAACGCTGCTGAAGTACCCGGAGAGCACTGCCTCTCTCCCGGTTATGGGACGGGAAGAGATTCCGGCCTCGTTGGCGACGATGCCCAGAAGCTTGCGCAATTCCGCGGCGTTCCAGCGCTGCCGTCCGAAGACGGTCACCGAGGATCCCTCCTCGGGCAAGGGATAGCACTCCTGGCAGATGGTCTTGACGAGAGTGGATTTGCCCGAACCGTTCGGACCGAGAATGGCAACGTGCTCCCCGAGGGCGATGGTGAGACTCACTTCGCGGAGCGCCAGCCGCCCACCCCTCCGCACGCTCACATGATGCAGGTCGACTAGCGGACAGGACAAGCCGCCTTTGGCGTTCCTATCGGCCATTGCCAATAATCTCCTCCGCGCGTTTCAGGTCTTCCTCCGTGTCGACGCCGACGGTGTCGAACGGCGTCAAGCCAACGTAGATCTCGACCCCATTCTCCAGAAACCGCAACTGCTCCAACCGCTCGCTCCGCTCCAGTTCCGACTCCGGCCAGCGCACAAACTGCTCAAGCGTGCCGCGGCGGTAGGCGTAGAAACCCAGATGTTTGTAGTACTTGGCGCTGCCGCCGTCGCGGTCGAACGGCACCGGCAGGCGAGAAAAATACAGGGCGCGCCCGGCCGGGCTGGTCACCACTTTGACCACGTTCGGATCCTGCGCCGTCTCCCGGGAGATAGGAGTTTTTAACGTCCCCACCTGCACGCCGTCCTGCATTGTCCCCAACAGCGCCGCAATGTGTTCCGGCCGGGTCAGCGGTTCATCCCCCTGGACGTTGACGAATACGTCTGCCGCCAGTTTGGCCGCTGCCTCCTGTACCCGGTCGGTGCCGCTGCGGCACTGTTCGGAAGTCATCAGGGTATGCATATCCTGGGCCCGGCAAAAATCGTAGATCTCCGCCGAATCGGTGGCGACAATCACATCCGACAGCAACGGCGAGCGGCGCACCGCCTCATAGACATGCTGAATCATGGGCCGGCCGGCGATGGGGCGCAGCGCCTTGCGCGGCAGCCGCGTCGACGCCAGACGCGTGGGAATAACGGCAACAGCTCGCATGCTGCCAGTCTAAACCCTTGCCCGGTCACCAACAGCAGTGACCTCTATCACCGCCGTGCGGCCCATGACTCTCTGAAACTTTAGTCTTTACGGCATTTGGGCTCTGGACAGAAGCGCTGTCCCGGCGTGCCCCGGCCGGTGGATTTTCCCCGGGGCTGGTTTCCCCGGCCAGGGGCTGTGTGCGACAGCACAGGAGGCAGCCATGCTGCTCGCGTACCGCTTGGTTCGGCTGATTGAGACCCACTCCGAAGAACTTGCCGGCGAGCACCTGCAAAAACTGCAAGCCTGCACAAAATGCGGCAGTTACACCCAGGTTTCTGCCGCGGAAGCCCGGCAGACGGTAGCAGATACCTACCGGCATTTGGGCGCTTGGCTTTTGGGCAAGGACGAGCGGGAGATCGAACCCCGCTATCGGGAACTGGGGCGGCGCCGGGCGCAGCAAGGCGTGCCCCTGGCGGAGCTTATGTGGGCGATAGCCCTCGTTAAGCAGAATCTGGTGGAGTTCTTACAGCGCCAGGCGATGGAGCCCCAACCCGCCCAGCTTCAGGGCGAGTTGGAGATTGTGATGGCGCTGGAACGCTTTTTCGATTGTGCCAGTTACTACGCCGCGCTGGGGTACGAGCAGGTTTCCGCCCCCGGGGCGGCGGCGCAGGCGAGCATCTGAAACCGTGGTGAGGTGGCGATGGCGGCTCGAGGAATGGTCGAGATCGATTCCGAGGAATGCAAGGGTTGTGGGCTCTGCATAGAGGCGTGTCCACCCAAGTGCCTGGAAGTGGAAATGGGATTGAACCAGTACGGCGTTCATCCCGCCCGCTACCGCGGCGAGGGCTGCACCGGCTGCGGCATCTGCTTCTACAACTGCCCGGAACCGGGCGCCGTTACCGTTTACCGTGCCCTCAAGGCCGCCACCGCCGAGGAGGTGCCGCATGCGGCAACTGTGTAAGGGCAATGTCGCCATCGTCAAAGGGGCGGTCCTGGCCGGCTGCAACGCTTTCTACGGCTACCCCATTACCCCGGCCAGCGAAATTGCCGAATACGCGGCCCTCTACCTTCCCCAAACCGGCGGCACCTTTGTCCAGGCGGAAAGCGAGGTGGCTTCCATCAACATGGTGTACGGCGCCGCCTCGGCCGGACAGCGCGTGATGACCGCCTCCTCCGGCCCGGGCATCAGCCTGATGCAGGAGGGCATTTCCTATATTGCGGGCGCCGAGCTGCCCTGCGTGATCGCCGACGTGATGCGCGCCGGTCCGGGCCTGGGCAACATCGGGCCCGAGCAGGCCGACTACTTACAGATGGTCAAAGGCGGCGGGCATGGCAATTATCACGTCATCGTCCTGGCGCCGGCTTCGGTGCAGGAAATGTGCGATCTTACCGTCCTGGCCTTCGAACTGGCCGACCGCTATCGCAATCCGGCGGTGGTGCTTTGCGATGGCTTCATGGGCCAGATGATCGAGCCTCTGGAACTGCAGGAGCGTCCGCTGCAGATTCCGGAGAAGCCGTGGGCCGTGAAGGGCACCGTCGAAACTCGCCCCAACCTGATCACCTCGATCTACCTCGAACCGGATCAGATGGAACCCTATGTGCGCAAGCTGGAGGCCAAGTACCGCGTCTGCCAGGAACGGGAATGCCGCCATGAGTGCTATCGAACCGAGGACGCCGACGTGCTCCTGGTTGGCTATGGCATCGTTTCCCGCCTGTTGCGCTCCGCCGTAGATCTGGCCCGCGCCCAGGGCATCCGCGCCGGACTCTTCCGGCCGATTTCCCTGTGGCCCTATCCCTCGGAAGCGCTGGCCCAAACCGCCGCCGGCTGCCAGAAGATCCTGGTGGTCGAGATGAGCACCGGACAGATGGTTGAAGACGTGCGCTTGGCGGTCAACGGCAAACTGCCGGTGGAACTGTATGGCCGGGTGGGCGGCAATGCTCCCTCGGTGGAAGAGATTCTGGACCAACTTGTCAGTCGTCCCACCCTCGCGCAGTCCGCAGGGCGGAGTTAGGGTGGCCCATACCATGAGGGGTCATCCTGAGCGCAGCGAAGGACCTGCTTTCTCGTGCACCTTCAATAATATCGAGGGAGCCATAAGGCCTCGAATCCTGGAGAAACGTTTTGCCCGAATATCAGGTTACCCATTCCAAGTCGCCGGCTTTTTACTCCCGCTATGAGCGCAAGGCCGAACACCGGCACCAGACCCACTACTGCCCCGGTTGTGGCCACGGAGTGGCGCACAAGCTGATCGCGGAAGCCATCCACGATCTGGGGCTGCAGAACGACACCGTCTTCGTCGGCCCGGTGGGCTGCGCCGCCTTCACCCACTACTACTTCGACACCGGCAACGTCCAGGCGGCCCATGGGCGCGCGCCGGCGGTGGCCACCGGGGTGACCCGCGCCTGTCCGGGAAAGATCGTGATCGCCTATCAGGGCGACGGCGATTTGGGCGCCATTGGCACCGCCGAAATCATTCACGCCGCCAACCGCGGCGAGAAGATCGCGGTCTTTTTCGTCAACAACGCCATTTATGCCATGACCGGCGGCCAAATGGCTCCCACTACGCTGGTCGGGCAGATCAGCACCACTACCCCCTGGGGCCGGCGGGCGGAGAACGAGGGCTTTCCCCTGCGGGTCTGCGAACTGCTCTCCCAACTGGAAATGCCGGTCTATCTCGAACGCGTGGCACTCTCCGACACCAAGAACATCATGCGGGCGCGTAAAGCGGTGCGGAAAGCTCTGGACCTGCAAAAGCAGGCGGCCGGCTTCGCCTTGGTGGAGATACTCTCGCCCTGTCCTACCATCTGGCGCAAGAGCCCGGCGGAGGCGCGCCAATGGGTCAATGAGACCATGACCACCGCTTTCCCGCTTGGGGTGTACCGCGATCGCCTGCCCGCCATTCCTGCGGTGCCGCAACCGCCCCGGCGTACCGTTGCCGAGATCCTGGAATTGAATAGCCGGCCGGAGGAAGACGCCGTTCGCGATCGGACCGACGCCAGCCTCCCCACCAAACCCACCACCGTCAAGATCGCCGGCTTTGGCGGCCAGGGCGTGCTTCTGCTGGGCCAGTTCATGATCGAGATGGGGATGCGCGAAGGCATGGAGGTAAGCTGGCTGCCGAGCTACGGCCCGGAAATGCGCGGCGGCAGCGCCCACTGCCATGTCTGCCTGTCTCATGCCCGGATCGGCTCTCCGCTGGTCTCCCACCCGGACACGCTGATCGCTATGAACGAGATTTCGCTGCGCAAGTTCGCTCCCCTGGTACGCAGCGGCGGACTGATTTTGTACAACCGTTCGGAATTGCCGGAGCAATTCTCCGCCCCGCAGGCGCGGGCAATCTGCGTGCCCGCCAACGAAATTGCCGACCTGCTGGGCTCCTCCAAGGTGGCCAACATCGTCCTGCTGGGTGCCTGGTTGCAGGAAACCGGCTGCCTGCCCGACAGCAGCGCTCAGGCCGTCCTGGAGCGTACGGTTAAGAACCCCAAGCTGCTGGAACTGGATCGTAAGGCGCTGGCCGCCGGCGCCGACTACATGCGGAAACACCTGGGCGACAAGACCGCGGTTACCCAGCCGGACGGATTTGCCTACTGATTGATTGGGGCGCACGCGGGTGGAAGCGCCGGGTTTCAGCCCCGGCGCAAGCCCCAATACCGTTCCGTTAAGACATACGTATTCAATCGTGCAACGGATGATCGTCGATTTTGTCATCCCGAGGCGAAGCCGAGGGATCTGCTTTCTCGTGTACCCTCAACAACATTGCGGGACCAAGAAGAAAGCAGCTCTCTCGCTTCGCTCGAGATGACAAAGGTTGTTTAAGCTCTGGTGGAAAGCCTAACCCTTAACTGAACGGTATGGGGCGCAAGCCCCAAGAAGGATTCTCAAAAGACGCAGATGAAGACACGCCCCTGAACGGAAATCGACCCTCCGCACCTCAACCCTTCCGCGCGAGTATCCGCTTTTTGCCAGCATTGTGCCATTGCAGGGAAGGGGTCCGCCTGGACCGCGCGGCTTTGTTGACTCTTTCTCGAATAAATGTCGCCCTTCAGGCAAACCGCGCTTCCGTTTGACGAGGAGTGTTCTTAGAATACGGAAAACCCCCGGGTTCCTATCTTCGGGTTCCGAAGGGGCGATACCCGGCAGGTGATGGACCGGATCGCTAGTGGGATAGACCGGAAGGCAAGAAACCGATGAAGAAGGAACTGGAAGACCTGCGCCGCAAGGTTGCTGGGCTGGAAATGGAATGCGAGCGATTGCAAGAGAGCCTGCGGCAAAGTGAGGAGCGCTTCTTTAAGGTTTTCCATACTTCCCCCAACATGATGGCCATCCACACCTTGGGGGGAGGCCGGTTTGTTGACTTGAACGAAGCAGCCGCCTCCTTTGGCGGTTTCAAGCGCGAAGATCTTATCGGCCAGACCCTGGCCGACCGCGGACTGATCGAAGACCCGAGTCTCCAGGAGGTGGTCGATCGGGAACTGCAGCGGGCAGGGAGGGTTCACAATTTAGAGACGAAGCTGCGCGCCAAGAATGGCGAAATGCATACGGTGCTGTTTTCTGCGGATCCCATCACTCTGGACAATGAACCCTGTCTGCTAACCGTTTCGGTCGACATAACGGAGCGGGAAGAAAAGACGGAGGCGCTGGAGCGAGCCAAGGACTACTTGAATCGTATTATCAACTGCATCGGCGATCCTATTTTCGTCAAGGATCGCGACCACCGCTTCATCCTTCTCAACGATGCGATGTGCGCTTTTATCGGAACCCCGCGGGAGGAGTTGCTGGGCGTGGCGGAAATGCCCCTTACGGTGGCCAAGCCTCTATGGGAGCAGGAAGAGGCCCTCTTCGAAACCGGCAAAGAGACCATCACGGAGGATGAGTTCCCCCTGGCTGAGAACGGTCCCCGGATCATGATGACCAAGAAGTCGCTGCTTATCGACAAGAACGGCAATAAGCAAATTGTGGGCGTGCTTCGGGACGTTACGGAATACAAGCGCCTGGAAGCTCAGTTCCGGCAGGCGCAAAAGATGGAAGCGATCGGAGTGTTGGCCGGGGGAGTGGCTCACGACTTCAACAATCTGCTCAGTGTGATCAATGGCTATTCCGAATTGGCGCTGCAGAATCTGGCTCACGACAGCCCCATCCGCAGTAGCGTCCAGAAAATCATGCGAGCCGGGCAAAGCGCCGCCGCGCTGACCTCGCAGCTCTTGGCCTTTGGCCGGAAGCAGATTCTGCAACCTGAGATCCTCGATCTGAACGACATTATTGCCCAAATGAGCTCGATGCTACGCCGCATCATCCGCGAAAGCATTGAGCTCGTTGCCATTCCTCAACCGGGCTTGGGAGCGATCCATGCCGATCCGGGACAGATCCAGCAGATCGTTATGAATCTTGCGGTCAACGCCCGCGACGCCATGCTCCAAGGCGGCCACCTCACCCTGGAAACGGCGAACGTACATTTCGATGAAGAATATATCGGAAAACATCCGGAGGCTAAGGCGGGATCCTATGTAATGCTGGCGATCAGCGACGACGGCATAGGCATGGACGCGGCGACTCAAGCTCGCATCTTTGAACCTTTCTTTACTACCAAGGAAAAGGGCAAAGGAACGGGCTTGGGATTGGCCACCGTCTATGGCATCGTCAAGCAGAGCAATGGCTTTATTTGGGTCTACAGCGAACCCGGGAAAGGCACTACCTTCAAGGTATATTTCCCCCGCGTCGAGGGCGGCGTTCCCCGCCTCACGGGAGAGAGCCCGTCGGGACCGGGCGCGCAGGGGGTGGAGACGGTACTCATCGCTGAAGACCAACCCGCGGTTCGTGCCTTGGCGGCCCACGTTCTCCGGGAGCAAGGCTACACTGCTCTTGAGGCATCCAATGGCCAGGAAGCTCTGGAAATGGCCGCGAAATATGCCGGGGAAATCCATCTGGTGCTGACCGACGTCATCATGCCTGGCATGAGCGGCGCCACGCTGGTCTCTCGACTGGCAGCCGTGCGGCCTGGCATCAAGTCGCTCTATATTTCCGGCTATACCGACAACGCGATTGTTCATAGCGGCATGCTGGATTCCGGCGTCGCCTTTCTGCAAAAACCGTTCACCATCGAAAGCCTGGCGTGCAAAGTGCGGGAAGTGCTCGATTCATAGAAATGCGTGGCTCTGCTCAGAGGCTGTGACTTCTTTGCATTGGCGCAAGCCCATAGCGAGGAGGATACACTTGTACCCATGAGAACCCTGCTCGTGCTGTCGCTCGTCCTCACCGCCATTGTCCTGCTGCTGGCGGCGGCTCAGCTTCCGCACCCACGCAACGGGACGGGCCCCATTGGCTCCGGCCGGGCCGGCGAGGGAGCCATAGCCAAGCACTGGAAGGTGGCGCCCGATCTGGACCTGCATCTGGCCCGGTATAAAGTCGTTCCCATGCCCCTGAACGCGGCTCGTCTGACCGTGCGGGAACGCCGCCTGATCGGCCAACTGGTCGATGCCTCCCAGTGCCTGGAAGCGATCTTCTGGCGTCAGAATGACCCCGGAGCGCTCACGCCTTATCGGCAGCTTGAAGGCAGCCGGGAACCTCTGGACGAAAAAGTCCGCCAACTGCTGTTCCTCAATGCCGGCCGCTTTGACCTGCTGGACGAGAACCGGCCTTTTCTGGGCACTGAGCCGATGCCCCCCGGCCACGGCTTCTACCCCGCCGGGGTAACCCGTGAGCAACTGGAAACCTACGTCCAGGCTCATCCGGAGAAGAAGGCCGCTTTGTACAGCCCACAGAGCGTGGTGCTGCGCCAAGGCAAAGACTGGGAGACCGTGCCCTACCATGTTGCCTATCGCGCCTGGCTGGAGCCGGCGGCGCAGGCGTTGCGCGAGGCCGCCGCGCTCAGCGCGGATCAGGACTTCGCTCGCTTCCTGCGCCTGCGGGCCGAGGCTTTGCTCACCGACGACTACTATCCCAGCGACCTGGCTTGGCTCGATCTGAAAGCTCCCAAGTTCGACGTCATCTTCGCTCCCTACGAAACTTATCTGGACGATGTTCTGGGAGTCAAGACCTCTTACGGCGCAGCCGTGCTGGTGCGCAACGAGGCGGAGAGCAAGCGCCTGGCGGTCTTTCAGAAGTACGTGCCCGAGATCCAGGAGGCGTTGCCGCTGCCGCCCGCCGACCTCCCCTCCAAGCGAGGCCTGCAGACACCCATGGAGGTCATGGACTCGCCTTTCCGCACCGGCGATCTGGAACACGGGTACCAGGCGGTAGCCGACAATCTGCCCAACGATCCCAAGATTCACCAGGAAAAGGGCAGCAAGAAGATCTTCTTCAAGAACTTCATGGATGCCCGGGTAAAGTACATTATCGTGCCCCTGGCCCAGCGGGTAATGTCTTCCGACCAAGCGGCCACCGTGAGCGGAAAGGCCTACATGGCGGGCACCCTGATGCACGAGATCGCCCATGGCCTGGGTCCGGCCTTTGCCCACGTAAGCGGAAAGCAAGTGGACATTCGCGAGGCCATTGGCCCCACCTATAGCGGTCTGGAAGAGGCCAAGGCGGACGTGGTGGGAATGTTCGGCCTGTTATGGCTGACCGGCCACGGCTATCTGCCCGCCTCGGAGCGGCAGAGCGCCCTGATCTCCTACGTGGCCGATATGTTCCGCACCATGCGCTTCGGCGTGGCGGAAGCGCATGGGCAGGCGGAGCTGATGGAGTTCAGTTTTCTGCAGGAAAAGGGCGCCGTGGTGCGCGATCCCGCCAGCGGAAAATACCGCGTCGATACGGCGCGCATGGCGGGGGCGATTGAAGAACTGGCGAAGGAGCTGCTTGAACAGGAGGCTACCGGCGACCGCGCCCGGGCCGAGCGTTGGTTTGCCAAGTACGATGTCCTCGCGCGTCCGCTGTATACGCTGCTGGCCCACCAGCGGGATATTCCCGTAGATATCGCTCCCGTCTTCTCGTTTCCGGTGAAGGTTCAGTAGGGCTGCTTTTACTTCAGTTCGAGCATGCGGTCCAAGGCGACCCGCGCCCAGTGCTTGTCTTCGTCGGGAACGGTAATGCGGTTCACCACCGTGCCTTCCGCCAGATTCTCCAGCGTCCAGCACAGATGCTGGGGCGAAATCCGGAACATCGTGGCGCACAAGCAGCCGCAGTCGTCGAGGGTAATTACTTCTTTGCCTTCGGCGGCGAACTCCCTGGCCATGCGGTTCACCAAGTGGATTTCCGTGCCGACCGCAAACCGGGTCCCGGCCGGGGCTTCCCGGATTAAGCGCAGCAGCCGTTCCGTAGAGCCGGTGGCGTCCGCCTTCTGACATACCTCCCAGCGGCACTCGGGATGCACGATCACGCGGATGCCGGGATAACGGTTGCGCACTTTGTCCACATGCTCGGGGAGAAAGCGCTGATGCACGGAGCAGTGGCCCTTCCACAGAATGATGCGGGCGTGCTGCAACTGTTCCCGCGTCAGGCCGCCTTGCGGACGGAAGGGGTCCCAGACCGCCATCTCATCCAGAGGAACGCCCAGCGCATAGCCGGCATTGCGGGCCAAGTGCTGATCGGGCAAGAAGAACAGCTTGGCATTCCGGGCGAAGCCCCACTGCATGGCCGTGCCGGCATTGGAAGAGGTGCAAACCAACCCGCCCCGCTCCCCGCAAAAGGCCTTGATCGCCGCGGTCGAGTTGATGTAGGTGATGGGAGTGACGCCTTCGCCGAGTTCGCCGGCGATTCCCAGGGCCACCAGTTGTGCCCAGGCATCCTCCGCCTGGCCAATCTCCGCCATATCGGCCATCGAACAGCCGGCGTTGAGGTCGGGAAGAATCGTGATCTGGCCGGGGCGCGCCAGAATGTCGGCACTCTCCGCCATGAAGTGGACCCCGCAGAACACGATGTGACGCACCTCGGCCCGGGCGGCGTGTTGGCAGAGCCGGTAGGAGTCGCCGCGACAATCCGCGAAACGGATAACTTCGTCGCGTTGATAATGGTGCCCAAGGACGACCACTTGCCCGGCCAACCGTTCCCGGGCAGCCAGAATACGATCGTCCATGGATTGATCTGGGAGCGCCAGATAATGATCCAGGCTGCATGCTGCTATCGTAGTTGCCAATTCTCTTCTCTCGCTCTCAGCACCGGACGGCGGCGCCCGGCACGGGGATGTTGAAAGCACCCATCCAGCTCAGCAGGTCCTTCCTGTAAAACAGGCCCGGCCTGCGGGGTTGTTGAGCTGGCGGTTGTTTCCGATGAACCTCACTTACCCAATTCGATGTCCGGCACCCGGCGCCCGATGCCGGTTTAGCAGTCCGGCGCTCCAGCGTGGCGGGTGATGGTATTTTCCTACTGCACGAGATGCGGTGCAAGAGAAAAGCCAGATAGATGCAAACCGTTCAGGCGGCGCGGCGGGCCTGAATGCGGCCCCAGATCATCAAGCTGCAACCGATCGCGGCCAGCACCGCGATCACCGCTAAGAACCCGGTATGACGACCCGTCCGCAGAGCTGCAGGAGCAAAGAAGATCAGCAACAAGTCGGCCACCAGAAAAGCCACGCCGACAAACCAAGTGGCCATTCCCCGCTCACGCCGTTCTGCTCCGCCATCGGCCTGGGAACCGCGATTGGCCATGAGCCACCTCCTAGGCGGCCCGGCGCGCGGGACCGGCCGGCGAATCTCCTCCTTCAGCTCGCGGAGGGGACGCCAAACCGCGGCGCAGGTTGCCGCTCAGGGCAGCGTATTCCTTTGCTACCCCCTCCTGCAAGAGGGCTCCAGGGCCCCCAATCCGTCGATAAGATCCGGAAGGGGCGGGTGCGGTGGCGACTTGGGGTTCAGGAAGTTGGGGCAGACCGACA
>Ga0326727_10023703_pt1 | contig 11683 bp, 10 predicted proteins | sample MB2enrmetagenome_FD_207643 | JGI IMG/M metagenome (GOLD analysis project Ga0326727, IMG submission 207643) | Lab enriched peat soil microbial communities from McLean, Ithaca, NY, United States - MB29MY | ecosystem: Environmental > Terrestrial > Soil > Wetlands > Peat | place: USA: New York... | reverse complement strand
AGGGCGAGGTTGTGGAACTGCTCTGCGCGATAGGCTTGTTCAACTACTTCAACCGCTTCAACGACGCCCTGCGGATGGAGCCGACCAAGCCTGGGGAGGGCGGCTGCGCGGCGCCGGCGATGGAAGCGGCTGTGACGGCTGGATAGCGGAATTGCGCCACGGAACCGGAGGGCGCCGGGCAGCGTAGGATCACAGCGAGAGGAACGGCATGGCATCGACGAGAGTGGAGCTGAGCCCCGCTGGGTTGGATTCCCGCTCCAGATACGACACCGCGTACCTGATAGCTATTGCGGCGCTGGTGGCGCTGCTGCACATGCTGACCAACGGCCGCTACGGCTTCCATCGGGATGAGCTGCAATTCCTGAGCGACGCGCGGCATCTCGACTGGGGATTTGTGTCCTATCCGCCGATGACGCCTTTTCTGGAGCGGATCGGGCTGAGCCTCTTTGGGTTGTCGATGGTGGGATTGCGGCTCTTCTCGGTCATCGCACAGGCTCTGGTGATCATCGTCAGTGGGCTGATGGCCCGCGACCTCGGCGGCAGTCGATTCGCACAGGTCACAACTGCGCTCGCCGTGGCCCTGTCGCCCATCCCCATCTTTGAAGCCACCGAATTCCAATACACTTCGTTTGCCTTTCTCTGGTGGGTGCTGGTCTCGTGGTTCACCATCCGTCTGCTCAAGACCGACAATCCCCGCTGGTGGCTTGCTATCGGTGCTGCACTGGGCCTGGGTTTGATGACCAAATATGCAATCGTCTTTTACATCGCCGGAATTCTGGCCGGCATGGCATTTTCTCCCGCTCGCAAGTATTTCGCATCGAAGTGGTTCTGGGCCGGCGTGGGCCTGGCTCTTCTCATCTTCCTGCCCAATCTCATTTGGCTGATCCGGCATGACTTCATCTCTTATAGCTTCCTCCAATTCATTCACAAGCGCGACGTCGCGGAGGGCCGTGCCGAAGGATTTCTCCGCGATCAATTCCTGGTTGGCGCCAATGTGTTTGCTATTCCTATATGGCTGATTGGCCTGTACTCGTATTTGCGCCATCGCCGTTTCCGGTTGGCGGCCTTTATGTATATCGTCCCACTGCTTGTCTTTTGGATCGACAAGGGCCGTTTTTACTATACTGCCGAGGCCTACCCGATGCTGCTGGCTATGGGCGCCGTCGCCTCCGAGCGCTGGTTAGCGCGCATCCCACGGTGGACGCAACTCACCGTCGAAGCTGTCTTCTTCGCGGGGTTGTCTTTTGCCGGCGGCTACTTCTTTGCAGGCTGGGTTCCTCTCGCGTCAAGCGGCCCGCTGCGCGATTTCGCCCTCAAACACAGCGAGGATCTGCGCGAGGAGATTGGCTGGGATGAGCTGGTCAAGGCGGTCGCCGGCATTCGCGATTCCCTGCCTCCCGAGCAGAAGGCGAACCTCGGCATCACGGTGGGGAATTATGGCGAGGGAGGCGCGATTGAGATGCTGGGCCCGGCCTACCATCTATCGCCCCCGATCAGCACCACCAACTCGGCCTGGCTGCGCGGGTATCCGATTCCGCCGCCCACCACGCTGATCGTCCTGGGCCTGGGCAAAGATGAAGCCGAGTCGATATTTACCGGCTGCCGACTGGCCGGCCACAACGGCAATTCCGAAGGCGTGAAGAACGAAGAGAGCGAATACCACCCGGACATCTTTGTTTGCGGGCCGCCACGCAAGCCCTGGGCCGAGCTTTGGAAGGAACATCGGGACTTCGGTTGATCCCTGCTTAGGGAGCTAGTTCCTGACCGGAGCGACGCTCCGCTGCCGGCAGTCTCAAGGACAGCGCACGGTGGGGCCGAATCGTCTGGCTCAATAGAGCAACACCGCGACGCGGTAGGTGGTGAACGAGCCTTCGACGTCCTGGGGCGCGCAACTGCCTACGGCGGCCTGGCGATAGCGGCCGGAGGCGAGCCGATCCAGAAGCGGCTGGGGCAGCACGGTCAGATCCGCGTTCTGCCAGCGCATCAGGAAGCCCGGGCCGCTATTGCCTTTGGACGCATTCGCGCAATACGCACGGGCATCCCCAACATCCTTGAGGATGGTCATGCCCTTGGCCCGGAGCAGGCGCGCGATGGATGCCTCCACCTGTGCCTGCGCGAGCACCGGAACGGCGCGGGCATAGTCGGCCACGGCATAAAGGACGCCGTTGGCCGGAACCACCGCGATGCCCACGCGGTCGACATCGGGATTGAGCAGGTTGGCCCGATGGCCGGGCGAGTGCATCCAACTGTCGTGGATGGTGGCCGCATAGGCGCCAAGGGCGACGTTCTCCTCGATCAGGCTGAAGTGCGCGCCGGCGTCACCCGCGCGTGCTGTCAGGTCGGGTTCGCCGCCATAGCGGTGAGCGATGGGCCCCTCTGCCACCATGCGCCGGCAATGCTGGAGTGCAGCTGCAGCCAGCGCCGGGTCCCACTGGAGCCGGGCAATCCCCTGCGCGGCACGAGCCTGGTTGGCCAGAACAAACAACTGCTCGGACTGGGACTGGAGGTTGGGCGCGCCTGCGGCAGGCTGGGATTGGGCCGTGACCGTCTGTGTCGCGGAAATCGACACCATCAGCAGAGGGAGAATGACCAAGCCTTGCCTCGCGATGCGCATATCCGATTAGACCCCAGTTCTGCCGCGTAGTCGCTGTATTCTTGCAGTGCCGATGCCTTTTGCAGCTGCCAGCTCGATGAATTCGATGGATCGGATCGCCATTCGTATCCGACGCCAGCCGCTTGCGGTGGCGGGCGTGGCGCTGCTGGCGGCCTTTGTGCTGGGTGGGCTGGCCGCGCCGTGGCTTGCGCCACACGATCCGGCGGCCATCGACCTGCTGCACCGGTTGGAGGGCCCCTCTGCCGCGCACTGGGCCGGAACGGATGAGCTCGGCAGGGATACACTGTCGCGGCTGCTGTGGGGCGCGCGGATCTCGCTGGCTGTCTCAGTGAGCGTGGTGTCGGTGTCGCTGGCGCTGGGGCTGGCCGTCGGCGGACTGGCGGGCTACCTGGGCGGCTGGATCGATACGACCCTCAACACCTTTGCCATGAACACGTTTCTGGCGCTGCCGGGGATTCTGCTGGCGATTGCGTTTGCGGCGTTCCTGGGGCCGGGGTTTGCCAACCTGGTGCTGGCGTTGGCCATCGGCGGTTGGGCGGGCTATGCGCGGCTGGTGCGGGCGCAGGTGATGGCGGTACGCGACCGCGAATATGTGGATGCGGCGCGGGCGCTGGGTGCGAGCGGGCTGCGCATCTTCTTCCGGCATATCCTGCCCAACATTGTGCAGCCGATTCTGGTGCAGGCTGCGATCGGGATGGCGGGCGTGATCCTGGCGGAGGCGACGTTGTCGTTCCTGGGCCTTGGGATTCCTGCGCCGGCGCCAAGCTGGGGCGCGATGCTCAACGACGCGCGGCTGCACCTGTTCGACTCGCCCCATTTGGTGCTGTTTCCTGCCGCGGCCGTGGCCGGGGCGGTGCTGGGATTCAACTTTCTGGGCGATGCGCTCCGGGATCAGCTTGATCCGCGGACGCGGCTTGAACTGGGGCTGTGAGCGGTTGACGAACGGCTTAGCCGCCGATAGGCTCCAAGATATTCCCTGCTGAAGAGCGATACAGGTGGACGCGATGAATCTGAAGGTCTATCGGACAGTTGACGGAGTCACGGAGTACTGGGAGTCCTGGACCGCCGGTAGCGATGCGTTCATCCACAGCGGACGAATCGGCGAGCTGGGAGAGACGCGCAAGTTCTCGCTGAAAGAGCGAGGCAACGCAACGCTGATGATCAAGGAAGTGGAAAGGGTTGAAGCGGCCGGCTTCAAGGCGATCACCTTCGAGGACTGCGCTCAGGTCGTCATTCAATACCGGCTGGGGCGATGGGGCTCCGTTGAGGATCATGAGCGCCGGGTCGCGATCGAGGATCTGATGAATGCATGCCTGGCACGCACTTGCCTCGGTTACTGCGACGGCGGCGAAATTGGAAGCGGCGCCATCAACATCTTCTGCGAGGTTCTGGACGCGGCCATCGCGGAGCCGATCATCGTCGACGAGCTGCGAGAGCACGGAAAGCTCGAGGGAGCCGTCATCGCCAAGCGGGAGCGGAAGGGCGATGACACCTACAAAGTCATCTGGCCGAAGAACTTTTCCGGCGCCTTCAACCTGTTCTGAGAGGTTAAACCCGCTGGAGGCGATGCGGTGCCGGCACCAGTGAAAATCGGCGTAATCAGCGACACTCACGGGCTGCTGCGGCCTGAGGTCGCGCCGGCGATGGCGGGCGTGGAGCGCATTCTGCACCTGGGCGATGTGGGCGACGCTGCGATTCTGAAGGAGTTGGGGAAGATTGCACCGGTGACGGCGATTCGCGGCAACATCGACCGCGACGGGCCATGCAGCAAGCTGCCGGAGACAGACGTGGTGCTGATTGCGGATCGCTACGTCTACATGCTGCACGACCTGAACACGCTGCACCTGGACCCGGCGGCGGGACGGTTTGCGGCGGTGCTTTATGGGCATTCGCATGTGCCCAATTTTGTGTGGAAGAAGGGCGTGCTCTATTTCAATCCGGGATCGTGCGGGCCGCGGCGATTCAAGTTGCCGGTGACGATCGGGATGCTGACAGTGGGGGTGGATGGGAAGTTTGAGCCGGAGATTATTCCGCTCGAACCGACTTAGGCCGGACGCTACCTCCGGACAGACAGTCAATTACGGGACTTATGATTTGGCCGAAATGGTTCGACTATGACACTCCGTCAATGGTGCGTGCCACGCTCCGCCGCAGCTAATCGAGGATAATATTTGATCGTCAACCCGAGCGACGGATCGTCAGCATTCGCGGGAAATCGAATCACTCGGCCATCCACCTCGTACTTTTGTTCCGGCATTAGGAGCACGCCCTCATAGACTTCGACACTGCCAGGGATCGGCGGCAAATCCAGCGTTACTTCTAACGTGCAATGCTGGCTAGTCCCGCTCACCCTACGTACCCGCGCCCAATTATGGCTGTCGAATAATTCAATCTTCTTGCGCTTGAAAAGCTCTTCCACTTGATCGGAGAGCGTTCCAACCTTCTGCTGCACTTCTGTAAGCGTCGCCTTCACGCCGGCAATTTCGAAAGATTGAACCCTCCTGAGATCAACGTAGTTCCAGACAAGCAGTGAGGCAGCGGCGATCACCAACACCATATAACTCTGCCGAGTTTCTTCACAAAATTTGCGTATGAACGGGAAGTTGCGCTCGAATATTGTGCGCAACGCTCCCGCTAACACAACAAGGAACAAGAACAGTGAGAAGTAGAGGATAGCTGATTTCATTTCCATAACAGAATACAGCCGGACGGATTGCTCGCGAGCGACTTTTCGCCCTCCTAGACATTACCCACCTGGCGAGACAACGGGCTGGTGGCCACCTATCCTCGCATCCTCGGGTTGACCCACCGGTAGACGATATCGGTGAGCAGGTTGACGAGCACATACGTCAAGCCAATTGACAGCAGGCAGCCCTGCACCAGCGCGTAGTCACGGTTTGAGATGGCGCTGACGACGAGGCGTCCGAGGCCGGGCCAACTGAAGATGGTCTCGGTCACGATGGCTCCGGCCAGCAGCGCTCCGAATTGCAGGCCGACCACGGTGATGATGGGCACCAGCGCGTTGGGCAGCGCGTGGCGATAGACGACGGCGCGCTCGCTGAGGCCCTTGGCGCGGGCGGTGCGGATGTAGTCCTGGCCAAGCTCTTCGAGCATGGCGGTGCGCACCATGCGAGTGAGGATGGCGGCCAGCGACGCGCCCATGGCGATGGACGGCAGCACCAGGTATTCCCAGTCGATGCCGCCGCGCTCGCCGCCGCTGCTGGCGCCGGAGACGGGCAGCCAGCCCAGGCCGATGGAGAAGACCAGAATCAGCACGGGGCCGAGCGCCAGGCCGGGCACGCTGAGGCCGAAGAGACTGACGACGGACAAGACCTGATCCTGCCAGCGGCCGCGGCGGACGGCGGCCAGAATGCCTGCCGGCAAGGCCAGCGCCAGCGCCAGAGCCAGCGCCGTGAGCGTGAGGGCGAGCGTGTAGGGATAGCGCATGGCGATGAGGTGGGCCACCGTGTCATGCAGGCGGATGGAGCTGCCCAGGTCGCCGTGGAGGACGCCGTTCCAGTAGTGCAGATATTGCCGGCCGAGCGGCTGGTCGAGGCCGTACTGGTGACGCAGGGCCGAGATGTCCATGGGCGTGGCGCCCTCACCCAGCATCTGCAGGATGGGGTCGCCGGGCACCAGGTGAATGAGCAGAAACACCAGCGAAACCACCAGCCAGACGACTGGGACCGTGAGAACGAGGCGGGTGAGGATCTGCTTCATGGCTTGGTTTTAACGATAACGCAGGGAGGTAGGGACTAGGGGCTGAGGTACTCAGGGACTAAGGGCTAGGGACTAGGGACTAGGGACTGAGGGACCAGGGAACAGGGATCAGGGATCAGGGATCAGCCGTTTACGGATTAGGCTCTGGGGACGTTGAAGCTTCTTCTACCGGCTCGACACGGACCTTGCTGATGCGGCGGCCTTCCATTTCGACGACGGTGAGGCGGCGGCCTTCGTAGGTGACGCTTTCGCCCGGCTCGGGGATGTGGCCGAGACGCATGAGCAGAAAGCCGGCCAGGGTTTCTACGCCGCCGTCGCGGGGCAGGCTCCATTGGGTCTGGGTTTCCAGGTCGCGCAGGTTTACACCACCATCCAGCAACAGCGCGCCGGCAGCGGTGGTCAGCAGAGGGCGCGCCGGGTCGTCGAACTCGTCTTCCAGCTCGCCAGTCAACTGTTCGATGGCGTCTTCGGCAGTGACCAGGCCGACGGTTGAGCCGTACTCGTCGACGACGATGGCGATATGGCGGCGGCGCATCTGGAAGTCGCGGATGAGATCGAGGACGGACTTGGTTTCAGGGACGACGAGCACGTCGCGCATGACCTGGCTAAGCCTGAGGTCAACAAAGGGAGCGGCGGTTGGACGACGGGGGTTCGTGGCCTCCCAGGTCTCAGAAGCGAGACCTGGGGCACCCAATTTCGTATCCTGTCCGGTGTCTGCCAAAACGGCGGAAGCACTCGTGGCGATTGGTTTTGAAGGCTGCCCCCTGCGCCGGAAGTACATGAGGCGGGAGAGGTCTTTGGAGTAGACCACGCCGACGATGTGTTCGGGCCCCCGGGCCTCGTCGTAGACCGGGACGCGGGAGTGCATCTTGTCGATGACCTGGGCGCTGGCATCTTCGATGAGCATGCCGGCCGGCAGGGAGAAAATCTGCTGGCGCGGGGTCATGATCTCGCGCACTGGCACGTCGTCCAGTTCCAGGGCGCGATGGATGAGGGTCTCCTGAAACTTGGGCAGGACGCCCATGCGCCGGGCGGCGGTGGCGATGAGCTTGAGCTCTTCCGGCGAATGAACCGCAGCGCGATCGGTCATCTGGATGTCGAAGCCGCGCAGGACGACCGAGGCTGAACCTTTGAGGAGGCGCACAGCCGGCCGGGTCACGGCCATGAAGAGCAGCATGGGCGGCGCGACAGCCACCGCCAGCGCCTCGGCCCGGCGCAGGGCCAGCGACTTGGGCACCAGCTCACCGACCACCACGTGCATATAGGTGATGAAGCAGAATCCCAGCGCAACGGCAGCCAGGTGGGCGAAGATCACGGCGTGAGGCAAGCCGCCGAGCCAGGCCAGGAAAATGCCTGCCGCGAGGGGCTCGCCGATCCAGCCCAGGGCCAGTGAGCAGAGGGTGACGCCAAGTTGAACCGCAGGCAGGAAGTCGTCCAGATCCTGCTGGAGGCGGCGGACGGCGCGGGCTCCGGGAACGCCGGCAGCCAGCATCTGTTCGATGCGCGTGTCGCGGATGGAGACCAGCGCGAATTCCGCGGCCACAAAGAAGGCGTTGGTCAGGATGAGCAGCGCAACGGCGACAAACTGGAGCAGCGGCAGACCGTGCATCTCGCTCTGGAGAATAGCATTCGGCGGGGATTGGAAATCAGGGACTAGGGAATAGGGACCAGGGACTGAAGTGAAGGAGCCAGAAACCAGAGACGGTGCAAGGCGGGTGGAACCGAGCGGCGCTGGGTTGCGTATTGAATTGCAGCGGTTGACAGCGACTTGCGGCCGGCGTCTCACGCATTGGGCCTGCTTCATCGATTTATCCATTCATGCGAGAGCCGCGGCTCTCATTACGGCTCGGGAGGTGTGCGATGGCTGCATCACGAAGGAACAGACGATTCTGGATTTGGCTTATTGCCGGCGCGGCGCTGCTGGTGGTGACGGGGGGCGTGGCGCTGGCGCGGCTGGCTTCGGGGACATCCATCGATCCCAACCGGCAGGCCAGGGTGACGCGCGGCGATGTAGCGCGGTCAGTGGTGGCCACAGGCAAGATTCAGCCGATTACCAAAGTCGAGGTCAAGTCGAAGGCCTCCGGCATCGTGGAAAAGCTCTATGTGGACATCAACAATGTGGTGCGGAAGGGCCAACCCCTGGCACAACTGGATCAGCAGGAGATCGAGGCCCAAGTGGAGGCGCAGAAGGCGCAGCTGGAGGCAGCCCAAGCCAACGTGGGAACCTACGAAGCCAACATCGAGCAAGACAAGGTCAACGCGGCCGCACCCGATCTGTCAATGTACAAGACCACGCTGGACCGGAACCTGGAGATGCAGAAGGAAGGCGTGGTGAGCCGTCAGGCGCTGGACGACGCCAACAAGGATTACCTGGCCGCCCTGACACGGCGCGATTCGGCGCGGGCGCAGATCGGCGTGGATACGGCCAAGCTGAAGCAGGCGCGGGCGCAGGTAATGCAGAGCGAAGCCAGCCTGAAGCAACTCGAGGAGCAGTTGAGCTACACCACCATTGTGGCGCCCATGGACGGTGTGATCCTCTCGCGGGATGTGGAGATCGGCGATGCGGTCAGCTCCATCCTGGTACTGGGCTCGACGGCCACTTTGATCATGACTGAGGGCGACATCAACGAGGTTTACGTGCAGGGCAAGGTGGACGAGGCCGACATCGCGCATGTCTACATGGGACAGCCGGCGCGCATCAAGGTGGAGAGCTTCCGCGACCGGGTCTTTCAGGGGAAGGTGACCAAAATCTCGCCAATGGGAGTGGAAAAAGACAACGTGACCACGTTTGAGGTGCGCGTCTCCATCAACAATCCCGGCGGCGAACTGAAGGCCAATATGACAGCCAACGCCGAGATTCTGCTGGACGAACACAAGGGCGTGCTGACGGTGCCCGAAAACGCGGTGATTTACGACAACCAGAAGAATGCCACCGTTGATATTCCGGACAAGTCGCAGAAGGATGGCGTGCGCAAAGTCCCGGTGAAGGTGGGCTTGTCGAACGGATCCGTGACCGAGATCGCAAGCGGGTTGAGGGAAGGCGAGACGGTGGTGCTGCAGCAGTAGGGCAGGGATCAGGGAACAGGGATCAGGGATCAGAAAGCGCATCCAGAATAGCCAGGATCTTCTTTATCCGCTTAGTCTCATGTCTCAGGCCCCTGCTTCCTATGTCCGTGAGCGCACACTGCTGTTCGGAAGCGGACACCCGTTGTGGCGGAAAATCCTTGAACGGATGGCTAGCGTAAAGGATTGATTGGAGTTGAAGCAAGTCTGGCTTTGGCAATTGGGGTGCAGATGTCGTGGCGGCACGTTTCTGACCCGTGATCCCTGATCCCTGAACTCTGAACTTGAAATGAGGAATGCGATGAAACATCTTTGGATGGCAGCAGCGGCCCTGGCCATGGCGGCGCTTCCGGCGCTGGCCGCGGAGGCCACATTCGAACGCACGCTTTCAGTCAACGGCCAAGTCGAGTTGACGGTCAACACCGGCTCCGGCCATATCCACCTGACCAAGGGCTCGGGCAACCAGGTGCACGTGTTTGGCCGGGTCAAGTCCAGCTGGGGAGCCAACGAGGGAGAGGTCCACGAGGTCGCGGCCAATCCCCCCATCGAGCAAACCGGCAACATCATCCGCATCGGCGCGCGCCACCAGAACATGCAACACATCAGCATCGACTACGACATTGAGGCGCCGGCGAACGCGTTTCTCGACGCCGGCTCGGGTTCCGGCGATGTGAACGACGAGGGCGTGGGCGAGAATGCCAAGCTGTCTACCGGCTCGGGCAGCATCCACGCCAACGGGCTGCAGGGCGGCTTCTCAGTAAACACTGGTTCGGGCGACATTGAAGCCGAGCAAATTGGCCAGGGAGACGTTAAGGCCCAGACAGGTTCAGGCCGGATCGAGCTGCGCAATCTGCACGGCGGCCTGCGCGCCGGCACCGGCTCGGGCGACATCAAGATCAACGGATCGCCTACCGGTGAATGGAAGCTGACCACCGGGTCGGGCAGCGTTGAGATTACGGCGGGCAGCGTGGGCTTTACGCTCGACGCCTCCACCGGCTCGGGCAGCATCTCGACCGATCACGAGATGGCGGTGCAGGGCTCGTTTGACAAGCACCACATCACCGGCAAGGTAAACGGCGGCGGGCCTACGGTGCGGGTTGAAACCGGCTCCGGGGATATTCGCATCCACTGAAGTTCTACGGGCCGCGCGCAACGGGCGGCCGACAAGTTCGTTCCTCAGGCGAGGTCCTGGTTGGCTCCGTAAGAGGGCCTCGCCTGCCTTTTTCCCCTCCCCCAGGTTCCCTTCCCGTATTGGTTATACCTACTGCGCGTCGCGGCTGACGATGCCCACGCGGAAGAACGGCTTATCCTTCTCAGCGGGATCCATGGTGTAGGCCTGTTCGGTTTTGGCCGGGTCGTAGTCTCGCCACAGCCAGATCATTTCCTCGGGAAACTCCGCCGCGCCCTGGGCGGTGTTGTGCGTGCCTTTGCCAAAGCTGAAGTGGAAATCGTATTCCCTGGTCTTGAGCGCGTTGGCGAGGCGGATGTTGGCCAACGGCCAGCTTCCGTACTTGGGATTTTCCATGTCGTTAGCACCATCCTGGAGCCAGACGCGCAGGTTGCGGTGCGATTCGCGCAAGACTTTCTCGGGATAGTCCTGGCCGCCGTCGGGATTGGCGGGATCTTCCTTCCATTGAATCGAGGTGAAACTGCCAATCCAGCTGATCACCCTGCTGAACTCATCGGGCATCTGCCACGCTGCATTGAAGGCGCAGATGCCGCCGGACGACAGGCCGGTAATGGCGTGGCTGTACGCGTCCTTGCGGAGGTTGTACCTGGCGCCCACCTCGGCCAGCACCTCATCGCGCAGGAAGCGTGGGTATCGGTCGCTCACCGTGTCATAGAGCGTGCTGCGCATGGAGTCTTTGAGGGTGCGGCTCCATTTGTCGGAGTATCCTTTGACGAAGCTATAGGTGGGCGTGCCGGGCGAGGCGGCAATGTCACCGGGATTGATGAAGACGCAGATCATGACCGGGATCTTCTTTTGCGCGATCAGATTGTCGATCACATTGAGTTCCAATCTGTCGTTGTCGCGGTGGATGTAGCCTCCACCATCCTGAAAGACCATCAGCGCGGCGGGAATGGAGGGATCGTATTGGGCGGGCACGTAAATCCAATACTCACTTTGCATTCCATCGTAGATTCTGCTGGTATGGATGAGCTTTTCGCTGAGCTTGCCGGAGGGGACGCCGGGCTGAAGGTAGGAGAGCGGGCCGAGGACCGGGACATCGAGGCGGCCGCCGAACTTGGCTCCGGCGACAAGGTAGTGAAACTGGTGATTGCGGC
>Ga0326727_10023702_pt1 | contig 11683 bp, 9 predicted proteins | sample MB2enrmetagenome_FD_207643 | JGI IMG/M metagenome (GOLD analysis project Ga0326727, IMG submission 207643) | Lab enriched peat soil microbial communities from McLean, Ithaca, NY, United States - MB29MY | ecosystem: Environmental > Terrestrial > Soil > Wetlands > Peat | place: USA: New York... | reverse complement strand
TACGATGGCTGGGACGGCGGTGCCTATGACATTGACGTCTGGAACATCGACAATATCTTCCAGTACAACTACGGCCACGATTCAGCCGGCTACTGCATCGCCGTTTTTAGCGGCAACAATGTTGCAGGTTTCAATAACGTCTTCCGCTACAATGTCTGCTCCAACAATTCGCGGTATGTTAACGCCCCCTACACGGGCGAGGTCTACATGCTTACCTCGAACGGCGGCACCCTCGACGGCATCGAGGTGTACAACAACACGTTCTATTTCAATCCCGCCACGCCCGGTCCCGCCTTCAACACCGTAAAGGCCTCCTACAGCGGCACCAGAGAGAATATCTTCAAGAACAACATCGTCTACTCGGCCGCGCACGATTTGGTTGAGACCACGTCCGACTTCAAGCTCGACAACAATATCTATTGGACCGTCGGCGTCGCTCCTGACTGGAATATAGACGGCATCAACTACAACAGTCTCGCCGCGTACCAATCCGCTACCCATCAGGATCTTCACAGCAAGTACACCGATCCCATGCTTGATGAGCCGGAATATCACGAAATCGGCCGGCCTGTTTCGGCTTTCAAATTGCGCCCCGGTTCGCCGGCCCTCCGCGCCGGCGCCGACGTCTGCAAGGGAATCAGCGGGTGTTCGATGGGAACGCGCGATTTCTGGGGTAACCCGCTGCCGAATGGGACCGGCTACAACATTGGAGCCTGGCAGTGAAGGCCGCATGCCGCGAATGACCTTGCCGGAAAAGAAGCGTCCATGGGTCGCCCCCAGGGCATTTTTTCTCTGCACTCTCATGCTCGTCGCCTGCCGCGCCGCGCCCATCTCCACTTTGCCCGACCTCGTCTTGCCAGACGTCCACGACGGTGCGTTCCATCTCCGCTCCCAACCCGCACAGCCGCTCCTTCTTGCGTTTCTGCAAACCGTCCCCGACACCTCAGACACGCCTTCGCGCAGTCAAGTTGTCTTCTTGTCCAGCATGGCTCAGCAATACGGCCCCCGCGGACTCCGAGTCGCGGTCGTCGATGCCTCCGCGCTGGTGCTCGCCTCGCAGCCGTCGCACGACGCCCTTCGCAATGCCAGTTACGACTGGCAACTCCAGTTTCCTTTGCTGATCGATCAGGACGCTCAACTGGCCCGCAAGCTGGGAATTGAAGAAGTCCCCACCACGTATCTGATTTCAGCCCAGGGCCACATTCTGCACCAGTGGCGCGGCCTCACTCGCCCTGCAGTACTCGCCTTATCGATTGAGAAGTCGCTTGGCGGTCCACTCGCGCAGGCGCCTTAGGCCGGCGGCCGGGCGCCCCAGGGTCTCGCTTCTGATATCTCGGAAAGCCCAACCTCCGGCCCGCCCCGGCAGGCGGCCCACGCTTGATCGGCCACTAAACTGCGGGTGCTCGATCCGTCGCTTTTTTCTCGTGAAGTGTGGGAGACCACGACCCCCAACCCGCCCCGCTTCACCCACTGCCCCCTTGTCTCTTAGGGCCTTAGGTTTCAAAGTGTTTTCCCAGCGCGCCCCCACCGTTTCCCCGAGTTACCCGCATTCAACGCGCTCCTTTATATCCGAGTAAGCCACTTCGATCAGCCTTCTCAGCGCCGCGGCGTCGGTGGCCGTTCCCGGCCTCAGCTTCACATGGCGCATGAACTTGCCGTTACCTTGCAGCAGGCGAGCCGGATCGGGCAGCGCGGCGCCGTGAAAGAACCCCACGTTCACATGCGCGGTGAATACATTCACGTAGCCAAAGGGCGCGTCGCCCAGGCAGGCAACCGGACAGCCGTCATGCAGGATCTCCCTGACCTCGTCCCCGCACCGCCGCATCGCCTCAAACCACCCACGGGCGATGGCTCCCAGTTCGCCATGCTCCTTCAACCACGCATCGACGGCGGGATCGCGTTCTTGAGCACCGTTGAATCGCAGCAACTCAGATCGCATCGCGGCACCATTTTCGCATGCAGCCGGGTGCCCCATCCTTCGCATCTTTCTAGCGAAGGGTGGGAGACCACGTGCCCCAACCCGCCGCCCGTCGCTCCGCTAGGCTGACGGCGCATCGCAAACAAGCGCCTACAGCCGCCCAAGAGCAAGCTGGGCGAGGGACTTCTCCGATGAACGCTGCTGATCGGGGCTCTTTGCACCGTATACCGTCAAGACGATGACATTGTTCCCCTGCTTCACCGACAGCGTCCAGATATTCTGCATGCCCGAGAATTGCGCCGCATCGCCGAGTCCGCTGACATCCGTCTTGGTGATGTTGGGGCCGGGCGCTGTGATGCGTGGCCAGGCCGTCGCATTGTTAAGCTTGATACTTACTCGCTGCGGGCTGCCGTCCCACATACATCCAGTCGTACCGAGCGGCGCAGGTGAAACCGGGTTACCGACCACCTGGGCGATTTCCTGCACAGTCAACAGCTTGCACGGATCCGCGGCGCTCGCAGCCCTGGGCAGCACAGACAATAGCCCGAACGCCGCCAGCGCTCCCCATCGACGCGCTGATTTTTCCATGGTGTTCCTCCTTCGCCGGCAACATTCTAGCAAAGCGCAGGAGAGCTGAAGGAAGACAAATCCTGATACGCGATGCTTCTTCTGCGCCGGTGCCTGCAGAGGGTCTCTTAGGAATCAATTACTTACACCCATTCTATTACTATTTTGCGGATGAATGGCTACTACCGGTTAGGGGGGTAGGGTGGGCTGCGAAGGGTACAAACCGGGTACATACCTGACAGATTGAACCGGGGACATCGCTGCTCCCTGACAGTGGTTTTGCCTTTGGCGGGCTAAATTGATTGTGCGCCCTGGGAGGGAATTAATCTGCAAATCGCTTGAGGCTTTTCGTGCGATGGAATGAGGGAGTCAGAGGAAAGGTAGAGGAGAGGGCTTGACGTGCTGGAATTGTCTGGGGCGGCCGAGGCGGCGAGGCGGAAGGTCAGCTCGACCCCGGCCGGGTTGCGGGCCGGCTCGCATCTAAGCTAATCTGATCGCCTCAGAGGTCCCAATGCGCCAATTACGTTACGGCGTAGCCATGAGCTTGGACGGTTTCATCGCCGGACCCAACGGCGATTACGACTGGATCGTTCACGATCCCGCCATCGACTTCGCCGCCATCTACGCGCAGTTCGACACCATGCTCATGGGCCGCAAGACCTATGAGGTCGCGCGCCCCATGCGCAACGACCGCGGCGGCGACAGCCACAAGTGGATTGTCGTCTCCACCACCCTCGCGCCCGAACCCGGCATCACCATTATCGGCAGCAACATCCCCGCGGCCGTCGCCGCCCTCAAGGCTCAGCCGGGTAAGGACATCTGGCTCTTCGGCGGTGGCGTGCTCTTTCGCAGCCTGGTCGACGCCGGTCTGGTAGACGCCATCGACGTGGCCGTCATCCCGGTCCTGCTCGGCAGCGGCATCCCGCTCCTGCCCGAGGGCGCGCGCCAGTGGCTGCGCCTCACGAAAAGCAAAGTCCTGCCCAGCGGCATTCTCCAGCTCACCTACTCTGTTGCGCAGCAGCCGCCGGCGGTCTGAGCATTCCCGTCACTCTAGAAGCTGTACACCACCCCGAAGATCCCGCGCGCGTTGCCGCGTTCATGCGGCGAGTAGCCGAGCTTCGACGTGTTGCCGGTCAGCGAAAACGACGACAGGATGTCGTCCCCGCCGGCGCGCAGGGACAAGTGCTGGGTCAGCTTGTAGTCCAGCCCTGCGCCCACTCCTCCCGCAAAGGAAATATTCGGAGTCTCGCTCTCGCCCGCCGTATGTTCGCCGCCGATCAGCCCATGGAAGTACCCGCTCACGTGTCCGTAGATGTCGGCGTGGAACACCGGTCCGAACAGCACCAGATCCACGGCCGGGTCGCCGGGATTTCCCGACGTGATGGGGTATTTATAGTAGGCGCCATCCGCGGTCATGCCGAAATACTTTCCCCAAAAGCGCGTGATCGAGAGGTTGACACCCTGCAATCCGCTGCGCGACTGGTTCACCTGGTTGAGGCTGGTGTAGCCGTAGCCCGCAAAGGCTTCGTATTTGTAGGAGGGTTCAGCCTTCTCGGTGGGGGGTATTCCGCCGGATGGTTCAACCTGACCCGTGGCGGCGAGGGGCATCAGTGCAGCCGAAACCATGGCCAAAAACGCAAACAACAACTTCCTCTTCAACGTGAGACTCTCCTCAACTCCGTGCTGTGGCCGCCCTGCCTCTTCCGGCCCGGGTGCTGCGGCAGGCGCCGTGATTGGGTGCGGTACCCTCTTAGACTATCCTCTCCACCCCGGTTCCATGAAGCGGCCTTATGGCGATTGCACCGGAACCGGCTCGGAAAGCGACATGCTCTTCACCGGCTGGTCTGTTACTGTGACGGCCACGCCCCTGGGAAGATAGCGGCCGAGCACGTCCGGCCGCGACCAGTCCAGGTCCCATCCGTCCTGAATGGCCACCACGGTGTACTGGCCGGGCGCCACGTCGCGCAGTGAAAAGCTGCCGTCGGAGTCCGACTGGTCGCGCCGCGCCAGCGTCCGGCAGGCAGCCAGCTCCTTCGGCGCCAGCACCACCATGGCTCCCGCAAAGCCCTTGCCGTCCTTGCGGGTAAAACCCTCGATCCGCATCTCTCCGCGGCTCACCGTAGCTACCAGGGTCAGCGGGCGATCCCGCACCGTCACCAGATTGCCCGCATGCGCCGTGCCGCCCACCGTGGTTGAAATCACCGCCAGCGGCTTGCTGAATCCACCACCGCCGGGAATATCCGCAGACAGCGCCCACGTGCCCGGCGGAACTGCCTCGAAGTTGAAATGCCCCTTGCGCGCTATGGTCTGGATCGAATCCTGGCCGTGCAAGCCGTCAATCCAGGCCAGCGACAGGTTCACGTCATCCGGCAGTGGCGTGCCGGAGGCCGTTCGCAGCGAGCCCGAGACGCTCATGGCTGGCGTCCCCGCATCGGCATCCACCTGCTGGCTCACCGTTGCGTCCAGATCCACAATCCGCGGCGGATCTCCCTGCGCCAATTCATAGTGACCCGGCGCCACGCCGTTAAACTCCACCCTGGACGTCTGTGTGCCGTCGAACAGGCCCATGCTCTCCGCCGATACCTGCACGCCAAAGATCGACTGCCGCAGCTCCGGCCGGGCAATCGACCCATCCGCCCTGCGCGGCGTCTCCACAAACAGATGCAGCGCCGGAACCGCGTGCACGCTCATCTTGGCCTCTTCGCTGCTGCCCGCGGCCAGAACGATGGGCGTCGCCGCTGCCTCGTCGGTTGTCGAATCGAAAAAAGTCACGGGATAAGCCACATCCAGCGCCGCCGTCGCGTCGCTGGCCGGCTTGGGCGCGGAGCCGCCCGAGCGGTGCAGCGAATACCATGGCTCCGCCGTTACCGCCAGCAGATACTCGCCGGCAATCAGGTTGCTGAATTCATAAGCGCCCGTGTCGTCGGTAGTCGCTGCATCCACCTGCGCAATCCGCTCACCCACTTTATGTCCGTGTGGCCGCAGGAACAGCATCACACGCGCCCCTTCCACCGGATCGCCGCCGTCCGCCGTCACCTCGCCATGAAGCACCGCGCCGGGCGTCAGCTTGAATGTCAGGTGGCTCGTGTCCTGGTCCTCGCCCGTCACAATGGCGGTCGAAAAATCCTCGTGCTCGTCGTAGAAAGCGGTGCGAAACCCGCGCTTCGAAGCGGTTAATTGATACTTCGCCGCCGGCAGTCCCGGAAGCGCGAATTGCCCGTCGTTGCCCGACTGCACCGACGCCACGGTGTGGCTGTCCGCCTCTGAAAGTACGGCTACGTTGGCTCGCCGCACCGGCTCCCCGGTCACCGCGTTCACCACCGTGCCGGCGATGCGATAGAGGCCCGACGTTGAAACGGAGGCGGCCGCAACCGCCGGAGCCGGCGCAGCTTTCTGCCCCAGGACAGGAAAACAAAACACAGCCGTGAGCAGGACGATTCCCGCAACGGCTGCACGCGGGAAAATCCCATCCCGTTCGCAAGAAGTGTCGGGGTACGGCTTCAGTCGTGCCGTAACAGGCCGCAAAATCGACGTGGACTTTAGCTCCTGGGGGATACTCTCTGGGCCACTCACCCCCAATCCGGCCCTCTTGCGCGGCCGGTTGAGGCGTCGCATTGCGCAACCCTGCTTGAATCGAAAGGCCATCAATGTCCCGGCGCCTCCAGCACAAGACTTCCCGTGGTCCCGGCCGACAGCGTGATCGTCTGCCCTGGGTCCGGAAGCGCCGCCAGCGCGGTCCGGTTGCGGTACTCCAACGCCACCGGGTTCTCGAAGGTATAAACGTGATAACTGCCCGGCGTCAGTCCCTCCAGCGTGACCGTTGCGCCTGTCGAAGGCCGCAGGGTCACCGGCTCCAGGTCAACCGTGGAGTCGAAATCCGGCACCGCATAAATTGTGTAGAAGGGCTCCTCGCCGGCAGTCATTGCAGCCAGCGCTGCCGGCAGCGTGAGTGTGAGCTTGGCGCAGTCGTCGCGAACCGTCAATTCCAGCGGCGCGGTTGCTCCGGAGAGCCCCAGTACCAGCGGCTCGCGCGCCAGATTGGCGCCTCCAGCCGTGAATGACGACTCGCAAAGGCCCCTTTGCGCGATCCGGGTATGCACCCAATAGGGGCCCGGCGGCAGGTAAGTGGCTTCCATCGGGCCCGTCCCGTCGCCCTGGGCGTAAGTGCTCGAGAGCCCGTCGGCGATCCATCCGCCCGCCTGGCTCAGCATCACCAGGATCTCCCCGCCCTGACTCTGCCCGGTCCTGGCCGCGGATGCCTCGCTGCGCACCAGCGTCACCTGCACGGCGCTGCTGTGCGGCACCGACAGAGGAACCCGCAGATTGGAGATTGTCTTTCCGGCCACCGCAAAATCAACCGAGCCCACATACGGCCCTCCGCTCTGGTTCAGGTTCCAGGTCGTGCTTCCCATCGACAGCCTGGCCGTGAAGCGCCGTTCCGTGAACAGCAGCGAGTAAGTTCCATCGGGCAAAAGCGCCTGAATGGTCTTCGTCCCCTGATCGTATTGCGCGGCATAGGGAAGCTGATGGCCCTGCGCATCCAGCACTACCGCCGCATACGTAGTGCCCGACCGGTCCACGGCCGCGTCTGCGCCCCCCGAGCGCGCATCCGGAAATGTCGCCGTGGCAGTGACGGTCTGGAAGGGCTCAAGCGTAAGACTGATGTTAGCCTGTGCCTGCTCGCCGTTCGTGAGCCGGATCTTGGCCGCCCCGGCCAGGTCCCGAGCGTCAGGAAAAAACACGCTGGCGTACCCGTCGCGCGCCACGTGGCCTGCGCTTCCGGCTGCCACCAGGTTGGTCGCCGGTTCGCTGTCCATGGCTGGGTCGGTATACACCGCATACACGCCATCGGGCAGCCCGGAAAACCTGTAAGTCCCCTCGCTGGTGGTCCTTGTGGCCGAGGTCGCCTGCCACACCGCCCGCCCATCCTGCACCGTACGCTTCAGAAGCTGCACCGTGATGCCCTGCGCCGGATCGCCGGTCGACAGCTCGATCTGCCCGCGAATGGCGCAGGTGGGCGCCAGCGTCAGCACCAGGTCCGGCATCTGCGCCGTCACCAGCACATTGTGCGCGATGCCGGTCGCCTCGTCCATCACCGGCGCGCCGGCAGCGTAGGGACGGTCCTGGTAGCCCGGTTTGATGGCCTCGAACAACTGCGGCCCGGGGGGCAGTCCCGATATCTCGAATCGTCCGTCGCCGTCGGTGAGCGCGCCGGTCGCGGCATCGCCTTCAATCCGTACCAGCGCCCGCGGCAGCGGTTCGCCCGTAGCGGCATTGCGGACCACGCCATGCACGGTGATCAGCGCGCTTCCAAACGGGTTCGGCGCGGGTTCCGCCGGTGCATCGTCCTGCGCTGCCAGCACGGCCGGCGCCATTAGTGCGGCCGCTAGCCCTGCCCACAGGGCCCGTCGCACCCAACTTCCCGCTGAGCCATGGTGCCTGCCCGTTCGGTGATTGATTGTTCCAGGGTCCACTCTTTATTGTGACGGGTCGCAGCCGGGAAGGGAATCCGGCCCTTCAGAAAATCTGAACCGGCAACCTCCCGCTCCTTTAAATCCCATCATTCGCTGCCCACCCTCACTCCAGATACCACGGAATGTTGATCACCACAATGCGCCGGTTGCCCCGCATCAGCAGGATCACCTTCAGCAGGTCCGCGCGGCGGTTGTGCAGCAGGTTCTCCCACCAATGCCGCACCACCAGCTCCGGAACCAGCACACAAATCTTGTGAAAACTCGACTCCCGCTCTGCGGTCAGCACATAATCCACCACCGGCGCCAGGACGTACCGGAAGGGCGAATGCAGGATCTCCAGCTTGGGCACGCACTTGCCCGCGGCGCGCAAAGGCGCGGCGACATTCTTCTCCCAATCCCGGCAAATCTCGTCTGGTTCCTCCACTGTCTGCACGTGCAGGCAGCGGATATCGTTCGACATCGAAAGCGCAAACGAGAGCGCCTTCTCCGTGATGCGGCTCCAGCGGTCGACGGGCACCACCACGATGGGCTCGGTCACCTCGGCGGGAACGATGGGCCGGTCCAGCGCCGTCTCGCGTTGTACGCGGTTATAGTGGTGCTTCACCGTCCGCATCGCAATGATCATGATGGCAATCAGCAGCGCCGTAATCCATGCGCCATCCACAAACTTGGCCACCAGCACCACCAGCGTCGTGATGCCCGTGGCCAGCGCCCCCAGCCCGTTCACCATCATGCGCAGGGAAGCGCCGCCCTGGCGTTTCCAGTGGAACACCATGCCTGCCTGCGATAGCGTGAAGGCCATGAAAGCGCCAATGGCAAACAGGGGAATTAATCGGTCGGTCACGCCGCCAAAAAGAATCAGCAGGATGGCAGTCAGCGCCACCAGCACATAGATGCCCCAGGAGTAGAGCAGCCGCCGCCCGCGCAGCAGGAAGACGTGCGGCATGTAATTGTCCAGCGCAATGGCGCGGGTGAGCCGCGGGAAATCGGCAAACGCGGTGTTGGCCGAGAGTGCCAGGACCAGCAGCACCGAGCCGATAGTGACGTAATAGAACCATCCCCGGCCCATCACCGCCCGCGTCAGCATCGAGAGCACGCTCTCGTAGCCCGGTCCGTTGGGATCGGTGGCCGCAATGCCATAAGCGCGGCAGAGCACGGCAATGCCGGCCAGCAGCGCCGCCAGCAGGACGATGATGATGGTGAGCGTCGTCTTGGCGTTCTTGCGGGCGTCGTCGCGAAATGCCAATACGCCGTTGCTCACCGCTTCAACGCCCGTCATGGCCGTGCACCCGGAGGAGAAGACCTTAAGCAGCAGCCAGATGCTCACGGCTGCGGTGGCCGAGGGAAGCACGGGCAGCGGCAGCGGCGTCATGGCGTGCGGATGCCCTCCGTTGCGCACCACTCGCCAGGCGCCCACCGCGATCACCATCAACAGCGTCCCGGTGAACAGGTAAGTGGGAATCATGAACACCACGCCGGTGTCGTGCACCCCGCGCATGTTCACGATCGTGAGGATAGCCAGCACTCCCAGGCAGAGCGCCAGCGTGTGTGGCTGCAAACTGGGCACGGCGGAGATCAGCGCGCCCACGCCGGCCGAGATGCCCACGGCCGCCGTGAGCGTGTAGTCGATCATCAGCGCCGCCGCGGCCAGCAGTCCCGCGCCCTCGCCCAGGTTCTCCGAGGCCACCGTGTAGGAACCGCCTCCCTGCGGATACGCATCGATCGTCTGCCGGTAGCTGAAATAGACGATGGCCAGCAGGATGATGATGGCCGTGCTCACCGGAACGATATAGTGCACGCCGGCCAGGCCCAGCGGAAGCAGCAGCGTAAGCGCGGCTTCCGGCCCGTATGCCGCCGAGCTGAGGGCGTCGAGCCCGAAGATCGGGATGCCCGCAAGCGGCCCGATGTGTTCGGCGCGCTCCTCGCTGGTGGCCAGCGGGCGTCCGAAAAGCAGATTCAGGATGTTCGAGGAAACGGCCATGAGCAGAGTTCTTCCGGCGGCGATGGATTCACAGTAGGGAAGGCCGCCGAAGGCATTGTCTCATGTCATGGCGGGCGAGAAAATCGGTCCGGCCTCGCCGATGCTGTTGCACTCCGCCTCCGCGCAGCGCATTCGCACTCCGTCCCCGCGCAGAGGCCTTTGCTTCCCGGAGGGAAGCCGCGAAAATAGCCCAGGCTGCAGACCGCCGCGGCGGACTGCAGTCTGGGAGCGCGCGCCAACGCGTCGTCGCGCCCCGGAGGGCCGTGCCGAAGGGTCTTCCGCCTGGCCGTACAAGGTAAGATCATCCCATCGTGCCGGACATTGAATTCAAACCCGCTGACAGCATCCTGCGCGGCTCCGTGCTCGTCCTTCTGCAGTTCGACGTCTGCGAAGCCATTCGCCTCGACCGTCTCCAGGAACTCATTCGCGCCCGCACCGTCGCCCCGCCCAGTCCCAAGCACGCCGCGCCCGGCTCGGTCCGCTATCGCAGGCCGCCGGTAGTCGAGCCTCTCGAAGCCCTGGTGCTCGAAAGCGGCGAGCGCCTGCAAGGCGAGATCAAGTACTACGACTACGGCGTGCTCAGCGTCATCTTCGAGCTCAGCTTCAACGGCGGTTGGGATAAGTTGATCGGCCTGGCCAGCCGCTGGGTCTGGGAGATCGACTTTGCCGCCCAGGCCGCGGCCATCGTCCGGCGCTCTCTGGCACGCGCCGCCCCCGCCCTGATCAAGCCCTACAAGGAATGGCTCAGCGAAGACTACCTGATCTTCCACGTCCGCGAAATCACCGGCTCGCCCTCGGTGACCGAACTCGTGCAGCAGCATGGCTCGCGCATCGCGCAGGTCGTCCGCGGCGATCAGGGCCAGCTCGCCGACAGCGAGTGCAACGAAGTTCTGCAATCGCGCATTTCCTACTACGCCAACGACCTCACCATCATTGGATGGAACGCGGCTTTCCTCTACGACAGCACCTCGGGCGCTGAGACCGCGATCCAGTTGCTCGAATACGCCAACTCCCAGTTGCTCGAATTCCGCCACTACGACGATCTGCTCACCGCGGAGCTGGAGCGCGTCTACACTCTGCTCGATGAAGGCACCGGCGTACTCGCGCGCTGGCGTCTCGCCCGCTCCGCCACTCGATTGCACACCGTGCTGCTCGACGTCGCGGAGTTAACGGAACACGCCGATAACGCCATCAAGTTTTTGAGCGACATGTTCTCGGCGCGCCTCTACAAGCTAGCGGCCTTCAAAGTCGGCGTGCCCGATTACAAGGACCTCGTCACCAAAAAAGTCCACACCGCCGAAGAACTCTACCGCTTCATGGTCGACCAGTTCAACCAGAGCCGCGCGTTTTTCCTTGAACTGACAGTAGTCATCATCCTGGTCATCGAGCTCGTCTATTTATTCCGAGGTAGACCGTTCTAGTGCATCGAGTCCAACGTTCCTATCCAAAAAAGCTCATTTCAAAAAATGCCCCGGCATCCCGAGCGAAGCGTACTTCAGCGGAGCCGAAGGACCTGCTTCTCCTTCATCGAGCAGCCCCGGCTCCGGTCCCAATGACCGCTCCAAACCACGCCGCGGGTGCCCCCGGTCCCTCGCACCTCGGGACCGGGGTTGAAACGCTCCAATTCTTACCGATGCCAGGTTCGCGATAAGAGTACCTCGCAGTGTATGAAAGGCCAGTGCATCTATTATTAACAAACTAGGAAGTTCCAATTCCTGACTTTCAGTTGCTATCGCCGTCGTT
>Ga0326727_10023701_pt1 | contig 11683 bp, 8 predicted proteins | sample MB2enrmetagenome_FD_207643 | JGI IMG/M metagenome (GOLD analysis project Ga0326727, IMG submission 207643) | Lab enriched peat soil microbial communities from McLean, Ithaca, NY, United States - MB29MY | ecosystem: Environmental > Terrestrial > Soil > Wetlands > Peat | place: USA: New York... | reverse complement strand
ATTGCGCCGCCGCCGCCGTCAATCACTTTGAAAAGCCCAACCTGGCTGTCGGCGTCCGCCTGTACCGGTCGGCCCACGTACAGCACATTTTTTAATCGCGCAATTTCAATCGTGCCATCCACACTTAAATCGGGCCGCGCGCCTTTTGGAAGCGGGGAGTCCAACGCGACATCCACGGTGACCGTCCCATCTTCGACGGCGGGGTCAATCCGGATGACGTGCCCGGGAATGATTTCGTTGTGCGTATCAATTTGCGCGGGTTGATCCATTTGCACATCCTTGGCTTGTGTCTCGGCGATTTTTATCGCCGCCTTCAGTTTCGCGACGTTGGCAACGCGCGCCACTGACGCGCCGGCGGCCAGTTGCTGGCCTTCCTGAAGCGGGTTGTTCATATCGCCGAGGCGCTGGAGGACGCCCGGCATTCCCGCTCGAACCTTGAGAGCCGCCTGCTGGCGTCGCTTCAACTCCAGTTGTGCGCGCAGTTGCGAGACCTTGGCGTCCTGTGCCTCCAATTGCGCTTTCGCGGAGTCGCTCAGCGCGGCCAGGCGCTCACGCTCAAGCTCCAGGAGTTTGGACAATTCCTCGGCCTTGGTTCTGGCTTGCGTCAAAATCGCCTGCGGCGTGAGGCCCGATTTTCCGAGGCCGGTTTCGACGTCATACTCAAGCTTGGCGTTGGTGCAGTCGGCTTCGGCGGTGGCCGCTTCCTTGCGTTGGGTCAATTCGTCCGTCTTCAGTTGAGCGCGGAGTCTGGACATTTCAGCTTCCGCGCCTTTAAGCTGCCACTCGGCGTCGAAGACGGCTTGATCCACGTCGGGATTGGTCAACTCGACCAGCACGGTGTCTTCTTTTACGCTGGCTCCCGGTAACACGAGAATATGCTCCACGCGTCCGGCGTTTTGCGTCGGGATCCAACGGGTGTCCTCCGGTACCAGCGTGCCATTGCCCCGTACCTGACAAAGCATCTCGCCGCGCTTGACGGTATCCATGAAAAGAGACGCTTTCTCCACAGACGACACCGCTGGCTGCAAGCGCCAAAGGGCGACCGTCGCGACCGTCAACGCAACGGCCGTCGCCCCGGCAACCAACCAACGACGTGCCTGGCGGCGTTTGCGAATTTCGGCTGAAATGGGGGCATCCATGGTCAAGCTCGGGTAACAATCTGGCCGTCGAACATGTGAATGGTCCTTTGCGAATCGCGCGCGTGGCGCAGATCGTGTGTGACGAGGCAAATCGTCGCGCCTTCCCCATGCAATTCGCGCAGCAGGGCCATCACGGCGTCGCCATTTTTTGAGTCGAGGTTGCCCGTTGGCTCATCGGCCAGCAGGAGGGAAGGGCGACCACCCAACGCGCGGGCGACGGCTACGCGTTGTTGCTGGCCGCCAGACAGTTGGGCGGGGTAATGTTTGGCGCGGGCCGTCAGGCCGACTTTGGCGAGCGCTTCGGCGACACGCTCGCGGCGGTCGCCGGCCTCCAGGCCGCGATAGGTAAGCGGCAATTCGACATTTTCCCAAACGGTCAGGTCGCCGATGAGATTGAAGCTTTGGAAAATAAAACCGATTTCGCGATTGCGCAGGCGCGCGCGCTGCGCATAGTCCAGGCGTTCGACGGGCTCGCCGCGCAATTCGTAACGGCCGGCGGTGGGAGAATCGAGCAGTCCGAGAATGGCCAGCAACGTGGATTTGCCGCAGCCGGAAGGGCCGGAAATGGACACGTAATCGCCGTGGCGGATTTCGAAGCTCACGTTTGAGAGCGCGTGCGTCTCGACTTCGTCGGTCAAAAAAACCTTTTCGATGTTCTTCAGTTCAATCAGCACGGCGGGTGATGGCATATAGTTCAAAATCATTCGCAGCGCAGCGCCGTCGCGGGATCGGTGCGGGTCGCGCGGCGCAGGGGGACAACACAGGCCAGCAGTGCCACGGTCACAAACAGCAGGGCAACTGAAACCAGGGTCAACGGGTCCGCTGGGCTGAGACCAAAAAGCCAGGCTCGCAGAACCCGGCCCAGAGCCAGGGCCACTGCGATTCCCACCGCTACGCCCGCGATAATGAGTTTTAAGCCTTCCGCCAGCACGAGCCGCAGCACATCGCGGTGTTGCGCTCCGATGGCCATGCGGATGGCGATTTCACGGTTTCTTGCATTCACCGAAAGCGACATGACACCGTAAATGCCCACCAGGGCGAGAACGGCTCCGATGACCGCAAAGCCCGCGAGCAACCGCATCGCGAAAACCTGCGGCGCAATGGAATCGGCGCGTATTTGGTCGAGGGTTTTGACATGATCGACGGCGACTTTGGAGTCAACCGCGCGCAATGCCCGCTGGACGGAGGCCATCAGTGTCCGCGGGTTGGAGGCGCATTTGATAATCAAATGCTTGGTGAACGCCGGGGCCTGCCAATAACAAAAATAGACTTCCGGGCCAGGCTTTTGCGTCAGGGAATCGCTGCGCATGTCTTCGACCATGCCGATGACTTCGAACGGACGCTTCCCGAAAAAACCCTGGAGTTTCTTCCCGAGGCAATGGCCGCTGCCAAAACGTTGTCGGGCCATGGTTTGATTGATGACGGCCACGAAAGGCGTATCGCCGGGCGCGGCCACCGATTGGTTCTTCCAGTTGTCCCAGTTGTCGCCGGGGCGAAAGTCGCGCCCGGCGACGAGATGCATCTTAAGCGCGGCGAAATATCCGGGCGTTACCGCGCGTTCACTGACGATGGTTTTATCGGCTGACTTATCGGTGTCAGACTGGCCTTCAACCGTGATCAAGCCGGTCCACTTGTTACCGGTCAAAGGCACGCCCCAGGCGAAGGCGGCTTTTTCGACCCCGGGCAGCGCGGCGACGTGCTCCAGCGCGCGCCGGTGGAAACCGACGAAGTCATCCTCCATGGGCGTCACGCTCAATGTCAAAATATTCTTAGTGTCGAAGCCGGGATTGAGTCTGGCGAGCTTGGCGACCGTTCCCAGCAGCAAGCCTGCGCCGACCAGCAAAACGATGGTGAGGACGATTTGCAGGACGGCGGCGGCGGCCAGCCATCGGCGCTGCGAGCGTCCGATGCTGCCGCTTCGTCCGCCGCTGCTCATCCCGGAGGCCGGGTCCGCCTGGCAGGCGCGAAAAGCAGGCAGGGCGCCCGCAAGCATCGCAGCCAATAGCGCCAGGCCAAAGACAACGCCAATGACCGGCCCGCCAACGGCCACCACCTCAAGGCGTGGAATGGCTAAGCCGCTGATGGCCTTGATAACCTTGACGATGCCCACCGCCAAACCGCAGCCGGCGACCCCTCCCAAAAGCGCGAGCAACAATGGTTCGGCCATGGCGACGGAGAAAAGTTGCGCGCGGCCCGCGCCGAGAGCGCAGCGCACGGCGTATTCCCGTTGTTGTTGCAATCCGCGACCGAGCATCAGGCCGGCGACATTGCCGCAGGCGATCAAGAACAGCAGGGCGACCGCGCCCATCAAGGGCAGAAGCAAGCGGCGTCCTTCGCGATTCAGCAGGGCCATCAACCAGCCGGCCTTCACATTGACGCGCTCCGAAATGCCTTCGATGCGCGCGTGGCGGCCGGTGATGACGGCCAATTCAGCTTGCGCCTGGCCCAGCGTCACGCCCGGCCGCAAGCGCCCGACGACATCGCACTGTTCGTGCTGAAGTCTGCCTTCGCGAACCATCACCGGCCGCCAGTAATCCACGGGCGCGTTGACATCAAAGTTGGGTTCGTTGTCGTCGTTGTCCGCCGGGAGAAATCGCAGGCCGGGCGGCATGACGCCGACGATGGTCAACGGCTCTTCAATCCGGCTGAGGTGGATGGCTTGTCCGATGATGTGCGGGTCTCCCTTGAACGTTTTTTGCCAAAGCTCATAACCAAGGATGATTTCGGAGAATCCGGCAATGGCGTCCGGTCTGGTGGCACCGAACAAGGGGGAGAACGTCTGCCCCAGCAGCGGCTTGACGCCGAGGAGATCAAAATAATTTGTCGTAACGTTCAAACCCTGGATGAATTGGCTGCCATCGTTGCGAATCAGGTATTCAAAATCCCACCAGTACGGAGCGATGGATTCAAAGGAATGCGTTTCATCGCGCCAGGCGGCCCAGGTGGCGACGGGGCAACGCCCTTCATAAGGCTGGCCTTCCTGGCCGGCAGAGAGACAAACAACGCGGTCGGGTTGCGGGTACGGCGGCGGCATTAACAATACGCCTTGAACGACCGCGAAGATGGCGGACGTGAGACCAATCCCCAATGCCAGCGTCCCGACGGTCACGCCAGTGAACGCCGGTTTGCGGATTAGCGCGCGCAGTGCGACGCGCAGGTCGCCCAAAAAGGTCGCCATCACAAACAAAGACACCGGAAAGTGGCGGACTTGTATAACGGTGGTGACGATTTGCAGGTCATTATATGCGAGAGCTTATGCCTTTTCTAAGCGCCATTCGGGGTTGACCCCGCAGTGGAATGACGGGCGTGGGACGGCAACCGGGATTATTTGGCGGAAGTGGCCGAACTTGGCGGTTCGCGCAAATAGAGCTCGATCGCCCGGCCCAAACCCTCGCCGACGGAGCGGTAACCGCTGATCGTGCTGGCCGGGGCGTTCCAGGGCACCTCCAGCGTCACGGCCACGGTCTGCGGGTTGGCGTGCTCGTAAACCCACGGACAGGTCAGGTGATGCCACGCCGTTTGCCACCAGCCGGCTTTTTCGGGTGCATCCCAGATGAGATTCTTCGCCACGGCCATGGGCTCGGCAATTTCCTGGCTGGCCGACTGGATAAATCGCTGTTGGTTTTGTGCCGCCAAAGCGCTGAGAAGATTGGTGGGCGTGGCCCACAACTGGCACGCGCGCGCTTTCAAGTTGGGGTCGTGCAGATCCACCAAGAGCGCCATCCGGTTTTCCGCGGCCGCGGCCAGAACACCCTTTTCCACTGCTGCTACCTCCGGGTAATTCGGCGCGTCACTCCAATCTTCATTGTGATCCCGCGGGAGGCTTTCCTTGCCCCCATCCCCGGTGGCCACGCGATCGCTGTCCATGACGGGCACGATGAAAATCTCGGCTTGGGACCGCAACCGGGTGGCGCGCGGGTCCTGGCTCAACAGCCAGTCCGCAAACCCGATGCAGACCCAGGTGCCGCCCACCTCCCAGGCATGTTGCCGGGCGATGACCCAGATGGCTGGCCGCTGCGCGGCCGGCCGGTCGCCCTCACTGACCTGCAGGGCCGGCACCGGCCGATCCTCCCGCGAATGCGCCAGGGTGAAGGACTTGGCGCAGGCATGGTCGCGGGCCGCGTCCTGCACAAAGCTCCACGCGTTGGTCAACGTGAACGGGGGTCCCCACGCCAGCCAGAGGTTGGCGGCTGCCGGTGGGATGGAATAGCTGATTTGATCGCCCTGGCGATCGCCGATGGCGGACTGGGTCCAATCCACGCCGTTGGTGGAAACCGAAACCCGGTCGGGCAAGGACCAATCGGCTCCCAGCCGCACATGTTTGTGTCCGCCTTCGGAAGTGATGTCCGGAGTGTTGGCCAGCACGCGCAGGACCAGTGGCCGGGCGGGATCAACGCCCATGACCCGCAGCGACCACCAACAGGGCCAGCCGCGTTCGGGATTGCCATTGGGCGTGATGCGAATGGTCTGAGTCACTGGATCCAGCGACAATACCCGGGCTGACGCGCCTTCGAAATTGGTGGCTACGGTCAGCCCGGCCGGCGGTGCCACCGGCGGGGCGGCCGGCTCATTGCCGGTGGCGGAAATCTGTGTGGCGGGGGCAGCCGCGACCGGGTGTGGGTGCCGGTGCCAGACCCAAGCTCCGCCGCTGAGGAGCAAGGAAAGAGCGACCACAGTCAAGACCGCCAGCGGCCAGCTCCTGGCCCGGGAGGGTGCCGCCGGGGGCGGGAGCGGTGGCGCGAGCCGCGCCAACTGCGGGACCGAAATCGTTTGCCCGCAAGTGGGGCAGGCCACGGCCACGCCCGCGGCGGCCATATCCACCGCCAGGGTTTGGCCGCAGTGAAGGCAGTTGAATCGGATGTCGCTCACGGTGAGTTGGGGGCCAATTTTATTGGTTGGGGCAGACAAAGGCAATGCATTTGTGGGGAGAGCCTGAGGGCCAAAGCAAGGACAAGAAGCCACAGGGGGCAGGGGGGTGGCGCGGTGCCCGATTGCTTTTGGCGAAGTTAATTCTTAGGCTGGGGTTGTGAATTTACGGCCCTCCCATGACCCATCCGGCCCGGCTCGCGCGGGGCGGGCCGCGGCCCCGTCTGCCGCCGCGGCGCCGGGCATGGCCGGCCTGGCGGTGCCGCCCCGTTTGCAGGGGCTGCTGCTGGTGCTGCTGGGGTGTCTGGTTTATCTGCCGGCGTTTCATGCGGGTTTCATTTGGGATGACGACCGGTATGTGACGGATAACCCGCTGCTGACCGCGCCGGATGGCTGGTGGCGTATCTGGTTCTCGCTGGACGCTCCGTCGCAATATTTTCCCCTGACGTACAGTGTTTTTCGCCTGCAGTACGCGCTGTGGGGGCCGGAGCCGGCCGGCTACCACTGGCTCAATATCTTCTTGCACGCCATGAACGCCCTGCTGGTCTGGCGGGTGTTGCTGCGGTTGGCGGTGCCCGGGGCCTGGCTGGCCGCGGCCATTTTTGTGCTGCACCCGGTGCAGGTGGAAACCGTGGCGTGGGTGAGTGAGCTCAAGAACGTGTTGTCGCTGTTCTTCGTGTTGCTGGCGTTGCTGGCCTGGCTGGAATTCACCGGGGAGGATTCCCGGCCGCGCTGGCGCTGGTATTGGCTGGCGCTGGCCGCCCAGGGACTGGCGCTGGCGGCTAAATCCACCGCCTGCACGCTGCCGGTGGCTTTGTGGCTGGTGCTCTGGCTCCGGCACCGCCCGGCCGGCTGGCGGCGCGGCGCGCAGTTGGTTCCCTTCCTGGCGCTGGCCGCGGCCTCGGGGTTGCTGGCGATGTGGTGGGAACGGTTTCATCAGGGGACGCAGGGCCAGGACTTTGTTCTGGGGTTGCCGCAACGTTTCCTGGTGGCGGGCCATGCCGTTTGGTTTTACCTGGGCAAGCTGTTCTGGCCGGTGAATCTCACTTTTAGTTATCCGCGCTGGTCGCTCGATGTGGCCCAGCCGCTCGCCTGGGGTTGGCTCGCCGCGGTGGGGGCGTTGGGCGGACTGGTGTTTTTTCTGCGGCGCCGGCTCGGGCGCGGTCCGGAGGTGGCGTTGCTGTTCTATGTGGTAACCCTGGCGCCTTTGCTGGGCTTCGTGATGCTGTTCACGTTCATTTACACGTTCGTGGCGGATCATTACCAATACGTGGCCTGCCTGGGCCCCATCGCGTTGGCGGCGGCTGGCCTCGTGTGGATCATCGGCCGGGCGCCCAAGGCGGCCCGGTGGCTGCTGCCGGCGGTGAGTGGCGTGTTGCTGTTGGCTTTGGGCATCCTGACGTGGCGTCAATGCACCACCTACGCCAATCCGGAGGTGCTCTGGCGGACGACGCTGCAACGCAACCCGGGCTCCTGGATGGCCCGGGTGAATCTGGGCGAATACCTGGTGCGGCATGGCCAGCGGGAGGTAGCCATGAGGTACTGGCGCGAGGCGGTGCAGTTGAACCCGCAGGATGTGGCGGCCAATTACGATTTGGGCGTGGCGGAATCGCAGGATGGCCACGTAGGCGCAGCCGTGGCGGACTTCCGGCAGGCATTGGCCGCGGAGCCGCGCTTTGTGAAGGCGTCGGATCGCCTGGCCTGGGCCCTGGCCACCTGCCCGGAGGCCGCGTTGCGGAATGGCGCCGAGGCGGTTCGCTGGGCCGAGTCAGCCAATGATCTCACCGGCGGCCGGGATGCGGATATGCTGGCCACCCTGGCCGCGGCGTATGCCTGCGAGGGACAGTTCTCCAACGCGTTGGCGGCCGGCCGACGAGCCCTGGAACTGGCGCCGGACGATGAGTCGTTTACCAACCGCGTGCAGCAGCAACTGGAGCGTTACCAAGCCAATTCCCTATTCTACGATTCCACCCTGACCCCCGCGCCGGCGGCGCACTGAGGGCGCCGCCGGACGGTTCAGTGGCCGGCTTTGGGCCAGAACGCAAAAGCCACCGCCGCCAGCACACAGAGAAAGGACACGATGTGGTTCCACGCCGGCAGCGTCTTGAAATAAAAGAACATGAACCCCACGAACACCACCAGGGTGATGACCTCCTGGATGATCTTGAGCTGGTAGGTGGAATAGGTGCTGCTGCCCCAGCGGTTGGCCGGCACTTGAAAGCAGTACTCCAACAGTGCAATACCCCAGCTCACCAGAATGACGAGCAGCAGCGGCTTGTCCTTGAATTTCAGGTGACCGTACCAGGCGCAGGTCATGAAAAGATTGGAGCAGGTGAGCAGCACGATGGGCAGCCACCGGGTTTGAGTCAGGTCGTTCATAAATATAGCCCCCAATTTGGCGGCAATCGGCCGGTTTGCAAGGGCGCTTTGCCGTCGGGCCGGCCGGGTGCATCCGGCATAAACGCCTTGCCCGCGCGGCGTGCGAATGCTAGTTTCCCCCCGCTACTGAATCATATGAAAAAAACTCTTCTCCTGCTGACTTTGGCCTGCGTGGCAGCCGTGGGGCTGCGCGCCGGCGACATCACCGGCACCATCACCCTGAAGGGAACGCCGCCGGCGGAACACGAGCTAACGCCCATCCGCGACAATCCGGATTGTTCAAAAATGTATCCGGGGGCGCTACCGACCACGAAGTTCTACGTGGTGAGTGCGGGTGGGGAATTGGCCGATGTGGTGGTTTATCTCAAGGGCGTGCCCAGCGCCTCCACGGGTGCCAGCGCGGAGCCGGTGGTGCTCGACCAAAAGAATTGTTTGTATACCCCCCAAATCCTGGCGGTGCAGACCGGCCAGAAGGTGATCGTGAAGAATTCCGATCCCCTGATCCACAACGTGCACACCAAGCCCGCGGCGAATCCTGAAGTCAACCAGGTGCAGATGGCCAATGGCGCGGACTTGACCTTCACCTTTGACAAGCCGGAACCGTTCCTGAAGTTCCAATGCGACGTGCATCAGTGGATGTTCGCCTGGGTGAGTGTGTTCGATCATCCGTATTTCGCCATCAGTGGTCCGGATGGCAAGTTTACGATCAAGAACGTGCCGCCGGGCAAGTACACCCTCGAAGCGGCGCACCGGAAACTCGGGAAGCAGTCGGCCGACATTGAAGTGAAAGCCGACGGCGCCAGCCAGAATTTTACTTTTGAAGTGAAATAGGTTTTTCCCGGTCACGACCGCTGCGCCCGTCTGGCCGCAGCGGTCGTGTCTTTTTTGCCCATGAACAACCGCTATCATCCCGCCCTGTATTGGTTTGCCGTCCTGAACGCCGTGGCCACTTTTCTGTTGATCGGGCTGGGCGGGTTGGTGACGAGCCACGAAGCCGGCATGTCGGTGCCGGACTGGCCCACGACTTACGGATACAACATGTTTTTGTTTCCGGTCAGCCAGTGGGTGGGCGGCATTTTTTACGAGCATTCGCATCGGTTGCTGGCGTCGTTGGTGGGGCTGCTGACCACGGTGCTGGCCGGGTGGCTGTGGTGGAAGGACGGCCGCAAGTGGCTGCACTGGGTGGGCATCGCGGCGTTTTTGCTGGTGGTGCTCCAGGGCATCCTGGGCGGTCTCCGCGTGCGCTGGCGGCTGGATTGGCTGGGCGTGCCACACGGCGCCGTGGCGCAGACTTTCCTGGTGTTGACTTGTGCCATTGCGCTGTTCACCAGTCGCTGGTGGCTCGAAGTGCCCCACGCACAACTCAAGCCGGTTCCCCGGGGCCTGCGCCGTCATGTGGGGTGGGTGACGGTGCTGATTTTTGTGCAGCTTTTGATCGCGGCCACCATGCGGCATCAGCACGCGGGACTGGCTATTACGGACTTTCCGCTGGCGTACGGACACGTGTGGCCGGCGACGAGTCCGGAGGCCATTGCCAATTACAACGCCCACCGTCCGCCGGGCACGATTGGCAACCCCATCACCGCCTTTCAGGTGAACCTGCAAATGGTGCATCGGCTGGTGGCGTACACGCTTTTTCTGGGGGTGGCCGCGGCGGCGCTGCTGGCGCGCAAGCGGCTCGGCGGGAGCGACGGTTTGGCGAAGTTGGCGCTGTTTTGGTGGGGACTGCTGACGGTGCAAGTCTTGCTGGGGGCGGCCACCATTTGGTACAACAAGGCGGCTGACGTGGCCACGGTTCACGTCATGGTGGGGGCGCTGGCGCTGTTGCTCGGGGTGATTTGGACCCTGATCGCGTGGCGGCGCAGCGCGGCGGCTGCCAACCCTGCGGCGGACCTTGTCGCCGGCCGGGGTTAAGGCTGTCACCCCGGGGTAACGGGTGGCCGAAGAACGTCCTTTTTTTGGTCAAGTCGCCTTGTATTATGCCGATAGGCAATTGGTCTTAACTCGTATTCTTTAAATGGACCAGACATCGACGGCTCATACTGTGGCCCGATTGGGCTTGGGCGACATACAGGCGCAGCTCGCGCGCTGTCCGTCGATCCCATCGCTGGGCAGTATCAACAAGGCCTTGCAAGGCCTGTTGCTTACGGACCAGCGGTACACGGCCCAGATTGCCGAGATTATCCGGCGCGACCCCAGTTTGACTTCCCGGTTGTTGCGCCTCGTCAATTCGGTTTATTTCGGGCTCACGGCGCCCGTGAACAGCATCGAGGAAGCCGTTTTTTACCTGGGGGTAAGGCAGATTCGGCAACTGGCCATGGTAACCCCGGTGATCGAGGATTTTCAACGCCTGACCCGCCAGTGCAAGTTTCCCTGGCGCGAGTTCTGGCAGCATTGCATCGGTACGGCGCTACTGACCCGGGAAGTGACGACCAACGTGCCGGGACCCACGGATGATGTGGATTACGTGGCGGGCCTGGTACACGACGTGGGTAAGATCGTCATGGCCTGGTCGTTTCCGGATCAATTTACGGAGATTCACCGGCAAGCCTTGTTGGGCGAACGGCCGCTCCAAGCAATTGAAGAGGCTGTGTTGGGCATCAACCACAGCGAACTGGGGGCTTTGTATCTGGAACGTCACCGCCTGCCTGAGTTGATGATTTATGCGGCGCGGTACCATCATTGTCCGGAGAAATCGCCGCAGTTCCGCCACACCATTGCGGCGGTGCAACTGGCCGATCTCCTCTTGCGCAGTTCCAAGATTGGCTGCAGCGGTGACTTCACGGAAGTGACGCGGGATGCCTGCTATGCCTCATCGGCGTGGAGCGTATTGCTGGCCAAGACGCCCGAGGCCGAACAAGCCATCGTCAAAGCGTCGCTCTCGCGCACCTTGGAGCAAATTCCCTTGATGCTCGAAGGCATGGTCTGAGGGGTGGCGCCCGTTTTGAGGGCGCGCGTTCAAAATGAAATCCGCAGCCCCACGGGCCGCGGAACGGAAATCGCCTGGCCACCCTCTTCACGACGCAAGATCACACCTGCCGGCGCCGCCCGTGGCTCAAGCGATCGCGATGCACCCCCAAAAAACGGACGCGCTCCGATTGGAGAATTCCTCTTTTGCGCTCAGGCCGCCGGTTTGAGATAAATGGCGGGCTTGACCAGTTTGAGCGTGTGTTTCACGCCGCTCAGGCTTTCCGAATGGCCCACAAAAAGGTACCCGCCGGGCGTGAGCTTTTCCGCCAGCAACCGGACGAGCGTTTCCTGCGTGGGCCGGTCAAAGTAGATCATCACGTTCCGGCAGA
>Ga0326727_10023699_pt1 | contig 11683 bp, 10 predicted proteins | sample MB2enrmetagenome_FD_207643 | JGI IMG/M metagenome (GOLD analysis project Ga0326727, IMG submission 207643) | Lab enriched peat soil microbial communities from McLean, Ithaca, NY, United States - MB29MY | ecosystem: Environmental > Terrestrial > Soil > Wetlands > Peat | place: USA: New York... | reverse complement strand
TTCTGCAAGAAAAAATTGCTATGGCTGCACAAGAGGAAAAACATGGGGAGGGAATAAATTTCGACTCGATTTCTCAGTGAGGCAATGATTGAAATTTCGACTCGATTTTTTCTTGACGCAACACGGACCCCGGGGAAATAAATTTCCGGAGAACGCCGAATCTTTGACTTTCAGAAACCGGACACTTAATATTGAACAGTATTCGGGAGGGCGAGTTCGTTCCGGACTTTCTTCGGTGAGATACATATTCGCCGTTTTCGGCGATCAAGATTGAATTTTATACAAGGAGTTCGATATGCGTTTGAAGCCGACCGTATTCCTGACTGCCGCCGTGTTTGCGCTTTGTTTCTCCGTTGCGGCCGCAGCCGACCTGAAGCCGGTGTCGCTGTCCGCCCCGTCCAAGGATCGGGGATTTTCGGTAATCAAGGCCCTGAGCGTCCGCGCTTCCGTCCGGGCTTACTCGGACAAGTCTCTGAGCCTTCAGGATTTGTCGGACCTTCTCTGGGCAGCCGACGGAATCAACCGCCCCGATAAAGGGTTGCGCACCGCCTCTTCCGCGATGAACGCACAGGACATCGACGTCTACGTCATTCTTGCGGACGGCGCCTATCTCTACAACGCGAAAGGAAATGTTCTCGAACCCGTCAGCGCGGGCGATTACCGGGCGGTGATCGGCAAACAGGATTACGTGAAGACCGCGCCCGTCAACCTGATCCTGGTATCGGATACTTCCCGCTTCAAGAACGGCGACGAAGGTTCCAAGCTCACCATGGCGGCGCTGGACGCCGGGATCGTCTCGCAGAACGTTTCGGTCTTCTGCGCCTCTGTCGGTCTCTGCACGGTTCCCCGGGCGAGCATCGACGTCAAGAAAATGCAGGAAGTCCTGAAACTGAAGGATTCGCAGAAGGTCCTGCTGAACCATCCGGTGGGTTACCCGAAATAATACTTTTCCAAAATGGACAGAAAGAGGTGATCTGTTTTTTTGCAGCGGGACTGTCCATTTTTTCAACGGGAGGAATCATTGGGCCGCCGGATTTGCCTTTTTTTTTCCGCTCATTTAAGATTATCCGGAAAATGATTCTGCAGAGAGGGGAAGAATGGCACAGGACTACAGCTTCGACATCGTTTCGGAAGTCGATCTCCAGGTGATCGACGATGTCGTCAACGTGGCGACGAAGGAAATCCAGAACCGCTTCGATCTCAAGGGGCAGAACTGCCAGATCGAGTTCTCACGCGGCGAAAAAACCGTCACTTTTACCGCATCGAGCGACTTCCAGGTCAAGCAGCTCAAGGATATTATCGCCTCCAAAATGGCCAAGCGCGATGTCAGCTCCAAGGCCTTTTCGGTGAAAAAGACCGAGAAGGCTTCCGGCGGAACCATCCGCGAAATCGACGCCGTGGTTTGCGGCATCGATCAGCCGATCGCGAAGGAAATCGTGGCGCTGATCAAGAAAAGCGGCATCAAGGTGCAGGCGAGCATTCAGGACGACAAAGTGCGCGTCAGCGGCAAGGACAAGGACGACCTCCAGAAAGTCATTCAGGCGGTTCGCGCGCAGGATTGGACGATCGCGCTCCAGTTCAACAACTACCGCTGATCCGGATCGCCATTTTACGGATGAATGGCCTGCCGCGATTACCCGGCTACGGTCCTGAAAGACAACGATTCCGGAAATTATTAAGAAGAACGCCGTCGAAAGTCGGCGTTCTTCTTTGAAATCCCGAAAGATTTGCGGAACGTCCCGGTTCCCGGTCGTATCGGATTTTTTCTGCCTTTCTATTGATGTCGCTTCTGTTATTTCCTTGAAACAAACCCCGGAAGGTGATAGAATATACCGAACCCCGGTGTTAAAACCCGGGTTTTCAGGAGGATTTTATGGCCGACGAAAAAACCCGTACGGAAGAATTCAAGGTCACCGGGGAACTTCTGCTTTCCAAGGTGAAGGAAATCATCAACGCGGGCAACGTGCGGCGCATTACCATCAAGAACGAACAGGGACAGGCCCTTCTCGAAATCCCGCTGACGATCGGAGTGATCGGGGCCGTTCTGCTTCCCGTCTTTGCCGCCATCGGGGCTATCGCGGCCCTCGCGTTGAACTATACTATCGTTGTCGAGCGCGTGGAACCGTAAATAGATCCGCGTTTTACCGGCGTTTTCCGCAACTTTTTTACCCCTTTTGCCCTTACCTAAAATAAGTGCGGGGTACTTGGAATATCCGGCGTTCGCGCCGATGGAGGAACTGAAACCCATGTTTGAAGGTAAGAACCTGCTGCAGATTCTGCAATCGGGCGGCCTCGTGTTGCTCGTGATCGTCGGTACGTCCGTGCTCGCGCTCGCGGTCATCCTGGAACGCGTTTTCTATTATCGCCGCAATACGAGGATCAAACGGGATGTCCTTCTCGCCGAAGTCCGCTCCCACCTTGATAAGGGCGATCACGCCGCGGCAGTCGCTGCATGCGAGAAATCCTGCACCACCTTCGGCAGGGTGGCGCGGGACGGTATCCTGAACCGCGGCATCGGCAAGGAGAAGATTCGCAACGCGATGGATCGCCGCATTACAGTGGAAATTCGCGATCTGGAACGCTTCACCAACATTCTTGGCACTCTCGGCGGTACGGTGGTTTACATCGGATTGTTCGGTACGGTGCTGGGCATCATCCGCGCCTTCCAGGAAATCTCCATCACCGCCGGAAGCGGCGGCGGTATGGGCCTCGTTATCACGGGCATCGCGGAGGCGCTCATCAACACGGCCGCAGGTATCGCCGTTGCGGTTCCCTGCGTCATCGCGTACAATATCCTGATGAAGCGGGTGGATGATTTCCGTATCGATATGGAACTCGCGGCTTCCGAAATCGGCGACCAGTTGGAGTAGCCGATGCAGCAGCCGGGAAAAAAGAAACTCATGACCGACATCAACATTACGCCCTTTACGGACGTGGTGCTGGTTCTGCTGATCATTTTTATGGTCGCAACGCCGCTGATCTATCAGGGCAAGGTGAAGGTGCAGCTCCCCGATTCGAAGGCCGTCCGGACCGAGGAAAAACCGCAGAAGATGGCGATTACCATCGACCCGGACGGCGCGGTTTATATCGATGACAGAAAGTACGATCCCACCTCGGACGCGGATGCCTTGCGCGCCCGGATGTCCGTTGCCGCCAAGGCCAACGCGGATACGCCGATCGTCATCAACGCGGACCGCAACTGCCGCTACAGTTCGGTGATGAACGTCATCGATCTCGCGAAGGATGAAGGACTCAAGAAGATCGTGCTGGCAACACAGGTCAAACGTTAGAAGCATGAAACTTCCCGGATGGATCGCGATTTCCATCGGAATCCACATGACGGTCATCGCGGCGGTCGTTTTTCTACCGAAGATACGGCTGGCCGTTCATGACAAGGATGCTTCTTTCATCCAGTTGGCCGAGGATGTTCCTTCTCCGGTTCGCAACCCGCTACCTCCGCGTTTCCTGCCGAGCCGCCCGCGTTTCGACCCCGCCGGAGATGCCACCAACAAGGAAGTTCTTACCAACTTTCTCACCAACGAAAATCTTCCCGAAAGCGATCATCCCGACAGCAACGTCGGCGCTTTCGACTCCGCGGGCTACTCCCCCTTCTACTCGGTGGACGAAGCCCCGGCGGCACTGTCCGCCATCGAGCCCGTCTATCCCGAGGAAGCGCGGAAGCTGGGTATCGAGGGACAGGTGGTTCTCAAGCTCTACATCGACGAAACGGGAGCCCTGCGCGGGCTCGAGGTCGCGGAAACACCGGGCGACGCTTTCAGCAAGGCCGCCCGCGAGGCGATTGCGAACGTGCGATTCCGTCCCGCGTACGTCGGCGGACATCCCTGTGCGGCCTGGGTCCGGCTTTCGCTCCGTTTCCGGCTGGAGTGAGCGTTCATTTCTTTGCGGGTGCCGAAGAAATGAACCAAAGAAAACACCCAGGAACGCGACGCTTCGTTGGCTTGAAAATGCCGGCGCTCGATCACGGGGGCGCGAAACTCGCCCCTTCGGGACTCAAACAAATCGCGCCCTTTTTCGCACTCTCGCTTGCATTTTTAAGTCGGCAACTCCGCTACACGCGGACCAAACCAAGCCCCGCCAAACCCCAACTCCGGCCCAGGAAGCTGCTCATACTTCATTCTTGAAACATAGGAAATCGTCGGGTAACCCTCTTTTGCCTTGCGAAATTCAGCCCCTGCGTTATAATATAAACGATTGCCGACCGGTTTTAAGCCGATCGAGCCGGGGAAGGAAGAATGATCCGCGCCAGCGCGCTGCCCATCCTTTTTACGCTTGCTTTTTCTCTCTGGGGCTTTTTCATCGTCGGTGTCCAGAACCTCTTTCTGAAAAGCCCGAAGGAATACCGCAGGATGCTCTATACCGGGCTTTATCTGGGCTTTCTGGTCATCGCTTCCGTCTTTTTCATGCTGCCCTATATCGAAGGCATCTCCATCCCGCAGACGTTAATGCTCCTGTTCAGCGAAATCACCATGCTTGTCACGGTGGTTTATATCTTTCTCTTCAACCAGTCGTTGCTTCGCCCGCAGAAGCGCATTCTTGCGATCCGGCTTGTCATCGCCGCGACGGGGATCGGCTTTGTCCTTCTCCTGGCTCGAACAAGACTGGTGAATACCGCTTATAACGGAACTTCCGCCTACTTCGCCTGGTTTCTCTTCTGGGAAACCCTCTTCCTCTGGCTACAGCCTGATTTTACCCGCGCCAATCCCGACGAATTTCACATCATCCGGTTCCTTTATTTGTCGCTCCTGGTCATCAACCTCACCGAGCCTTTTTTCGATCTGAGCGTTAAGGGCGTCAATCTCGTTCATGGCGTCGGTTTCATCGGTCTGTTTTTCCCGATTTATTTTCTTTCCCGATACCTGGAGATCAAGTTGCGCATCCGGGACAACGTGATTATGATCAACGAGATACTGAACCGGGAAAAGAAAAGCTATTCTTCGTCGATCTACCTCGTGGTGAACATGCTGGAGAGCAAGAACAGTTTCATCCGCGGCCATTCCGAACGGGTCAGCTTCCTCGCGAGCCTCATCGCCAACCAGATCGGAATGTCGCCAGCCGAGATGGAAGACCTTCAGAACGCATCTCTCCTGCACGATATCGGCTACATCGGCGTCAACATCGAGAAATTCATCAATAAAGGCGTTTATTCCATTCACGAGTTCGAACAGATCAAGCGGCATCCGGTCATCGGGGCGGAGATACTCTCCAAGAGTTCCATTTTCTCCAAATATGCAGAACCCATCCTTTACCATCACGAAAACTGGAACGGCACCGGTTATCCCTCCGGTCTCAAGGGCGAAAAGATTCCTCTCTTCGCACGAATCATCCAGATCGCCGACAACTTCGACACTATCACCACCGACAAGTTCTACCGGCAGGCCCTCTCACGGGAGGACGCCATCCTTATCCTGAAAACCGGCAGCGGCGAAGAGTTCGACCCGGACCTCGTCCAGGCCTTCATCCAGTCGATTAAGGTCGGTTGACAAAGCGTGCGATTATTCTCCGATACCCCGCTAACATGAAATTATTCCTCATGATAACAATCTTTCTCGGAAACGGGGTATTCTTGAGTCCAGGAGATCACTCGCTGTTTCCCTCACTCCCGGCTATGCCACGCAAAGAATGGGAATCGTGAAACACCGTCGATGTTGTCGGCTATAAACTTCCCCTCTTCACGAGCGCGCGCAACTCGGGAGTAGTGAGGGCCGTAGGATGAGTCAATTGATCTCCATACAGATCATACAAACATCGTCTTCAAAATTATCGGTTCCGCGGTATTCCTTGAGTTTCTCGTACATTCCCAGAATGAATTGATCCACCGGCAGGGATTTCAGTTCCAGCAGAGCCTCTTGGAGTGATCCTTCCTCAAACTCCGGGGTTTCCACATTTTCTTCCTTATCAAAGACATTCACGGTTTCCGTCAGGCCGTCGGTATAAAAAAGAATTTTGGAATTTGCGTCCAGAATGACGGATTCGTTCGCATAGGATTTATTCATGAACTTCAGATCTTCATTGGTGGCAACAATCAGAGGAACGCTGGTTTTCGAGGATGGTAGGAAGCTGACTTGATCGTCTTTTATCAGGTAAGGCAGATTGTGCCCCGCGTTGGCGAAATGCAATTCCCTGGTTTTCCTGTTGTAAATCCCGTAAAAGGCGGTAACGAAATTTCCGCCGGTCTGATTAAACAGGGCTTCATTCAGGTGTTCCAGAATGAATGCCGGACTATTGATATATGAGGCGATCTGCAGAAGAATACTTTTGATCATAGAGGTAATGAAAGCGGCCGGGACCCCATGTCCGGAAACATCGTTGAGGAAAATTCCGATCAGATCCGAATTATCGAACTTGATGAAATCGAAAAAATCGCCCCCGACCTTGTCCATGGGTTTGTAAAAGGTTGCAATCGACGGGCTTGGCGATTTGAAAGGAATGAACTGCATCTGGATTCTCCGGGCCATTTCCTCTTCCGCTTCCATGATTTCATTTCTGTTCTTGAGCTTGATCCTTTCCTTCTCCAGGATATCCGCAGAGGCGATCAGTTGATTGTTCAATTCGTACTGAATCTTCAGCGCCTCGTTCAATTCCCGGGTTCTGGCTTCCACCTTGGTTTCCAAATCGCGGTTCAATTCGCCCAGTTCCTTGTACATTCTGGCGTTTTCAATGGAAATGGCCGCTAATGACGAAAAGGCCTTGAGAAGATCTTCATCCGTCTTGGTGAAATATCCTGCTCTTCCCTTTTTATTGAGAATCTGGATTACCCCGATAATTTCCTTTGCCATATTTTTCATAGCAAAGGTAAGAATATTTTTAGTGTGGTAACCTGTTTTTCTATCGATTTCCGGGTTGAAGCGCTTGTCCTGATAGGCATCCCGGATATTGATGGTCCGGCCGTTTTTCGCCACCGTTCCCGCAATTCCAACACCGATCGGCACCCGGATCTCCCCGGTTCCGACGCCCTGAGCGACTTTGCTCCGCAATTCGTTGCTGGCCTTATCTATCAGAAACAGGGTGCTTCTATCCGCTTCCATCACAGTGGTGACGGTATTCATGATGATGACGAGAAGTTCGTCCAGGTTCATTTCCGACATGATGGATTTGGAAATAGCCAGTAATTTTTCCAGCTTTTTGACCGAATCCATAGGATCTGTAAAAACCACTCGCGCTTTTTTCACAAAGACACCTCAATCGGGCTTCCTGATCGACAAAAAAATAATCCATAATTCTTTCCACAGGATAAAGAAGATGAAGGAGTAAATCAAGTAAACGGAATTGGGTTTAACAGAGAAAAATCGGAAGTCGCGGTTGAGGGAGGGCTTCATAAAAAATACCGGTGCCTCCGAGCCAGAGTATCCCTACGCTTTTTCATGTGATGGAGAAATCAGATCCGAACGGAAACCATGCAGACGTCGTCCTCGAAGCGTTCGGAACCCCGGTATTCCCGGAGTCCGATAAAAAGGTGCTCCAGCATTTCCTGCGCCGTCAGATCCTTGCATCCGCGCAACGCCTCCACAAGACCGTTCGCTTCGAAGTCGGGGGCGTCCGTTTCCTTTTCCGGCACACACTCGGTGAGTCCGTCGGTGCAGAAAAGTATGCCGCATCCCTCGGGCAGCAGATAAAGCGACTTGGTGAAAGGCTTCCGGTTATCCCGAAGTTCCCGGTTGGACATCACCGCCAGAGGAGGACTCTTGTGCGAGGCCGTCAACTGCCTCGGCTCGCCGTCTCCGACGAGCCAGGGATCGATATGCCCGGCGGACGAGAAGACGAGACGCCGCGAAGGGATATCCACCACGGCGTAAAGCGCCGTCACGAAGAGATCCTGCGTCTGCAGGAAAAGCCGCTCGTTGAGGTAGGAGAGAAAGGCGGCGGGATCGTAGCGCCGTTCGTCGGCCTGCGAGACGAGGCTTTTCACCATGGCCGTCACCAGCGCGGCCGGCGTGCCATGTCCCGACACGTCGCTGATGAAAATACCGTAAAGTCCGGACTCGCGGAAAAGGATGAAATCAAAAAGATCGCCGCCAACGAGTTCCATGGGATGCCAGAACGATGCGAGACGTATATCCGGAACACCGGTCGGCAGCAATTGTTTCTGGATCTTTCTTGCCATCTCGAGATCCTTCTCAAGATTCACGTTCCGAAGGGATATCTCCTTCCGCTGGGCGGACATGACAGACTCGATCTGCTTGCGGTCGGTGATATCCTCCTTCGCCGCGACAAAATGGGAGATGACCCCCTCGCGGTTGCGGATGGGTGCGATGGCGGCATTCTCCCAGTAAAGTTCGCCGTTCTTGCGGCGATTGTGGAATTCTCCCTGCCATTCCTTCCCGGCTCGGATGGACTGCCAGAGGTACCGGTAGGCGTCCGGGGGCGTTTCGCCGCTCTTGAGGATCCTCGGATTCTTCCCGATCACCTCCTCGACGCCGTATCCGGTAACCTCGACAAACTTGCGGTTCACATACTCGATCCGCCCTTCGGTATCGGTGATGATCAGCGATTCCCCAAGCTGGTCGATCGCGTTGAGAAGCATCCGGATCTTTTCGTCGGATTCCGTTTGCAATTGTTCGGCACGGTCAGCAAGTTCCCGGTTTTTCTGTTCAAGCTCCGCGGAAAGCGATTCTACGCGTTCGAAAGTCAGAGTAAAACGCCGAAAGAAAAAAACCGACTGTGCCAACACGAAAACAGCAAGTCCCCAGGGCAGTAAATACCGAGTCCGCAGTACGCCGGACCAGGAAAGCGCATCGACAGAGCCGGCGATCATGAGCACGACAAACCCGGCGACCACCCAACCGCCGCCCGAAAAACCGGCCCGCCAGGCTTGTACGACCAGATAAAGCAGGAAAAGCCCCCCGGGAATCGCCGCTACGACGAAGACCGGCATAGTCCACGAGAAAACGGAAACGGGAAGGATCGACACCGCGACCGTCAGAACGAACGCCGCGGCCCAGAAAACAAGTTCCGTCAGGCGTGTCAGAATATGCGGTATCGCCCGGCGGAAGAAACTTACGAACAGCGGGAAAACGAGATAGAGCGAAAGATATTCGAACCGTACGAGCAAGCTCCAGTCGAGCATAGGGAACCAGTCCGCGAACTGCTTTTCCCCGGTGAGAAGAATGCGGAGAATGAGAAGCCCGCTCGCCAGCGTTAGAAAAAGCGAAGAAGTCTCCTTTCGATGCAGAAGAAAGATGAACAGGTGATACAGCGCCATCGCAAAGATCGCGGAAGCGAGGGCGACCTCGCAGCCCTTCGCGGTGTCGAAGCGGGCCTTGACCGCGGTCTCCGTTCCGAAGCAGGGCGCTTCATCGCCGATGCCGCCGCGCCGGTGTTTCCAGTTGGACACGAGCACGTCCAGCGTCAGGTCTCGTCCGACCGTATCGACGCGGACGATGCGCCTCGCCCAGTTCGCCCGCGCTCCGCGCGCGTCACGGGTGAACGTGCCGTTTTCCGCGAGATTCGTCCCGTTCGCACGGAGTATCCACGCGGTATCCACCTCGCCCAGACGGACGGCATAATTTCCCGGCGCGGGAAGCCTCAGCCGAATCCGGTAGAGAGCGTAGCCTTTTCCGGGAAGGATTTTCCCGTCGTAGCGCAGGCCGTTCCAATCGGAGGGGACACGGATGCGGGAACGCGAATGAAAGGCCGCGCCATTTGTTCCCGCCGCAAGATCGGCGTCCGCGCCCCAGAAGAATTCCCAGTCGCCGCCCAGTTCGGCTGTAAAGCCGGCAGCGGGAAGGGCGGAAAGGTCGAGAAAGCCGTTTTCCGAAGGACGGGAAAAATCGGGCGCACCGGAACAACCCGCCGAGCCGGCAAGAACAAAACAGAGAATGCCGAACCTAAACAGCGCGAAACATTCGCCCACCGGTTTCCCCTCCCCAAAACTGTCGATTTCTGCCCTATTGCCGGTGTGCCGACGGCGGATTTTTCCGGATTCCCGTTTTACGCGGGTTCCAGATCGCCGTAATGCTCGAAAATATTCCACTTCTGGTAGTCCAGAAGCTCCGCGAACTCCATTCCGACAAGAAAACCGCAGTTCTCGTCATGGCCGAACACCCGGACCACTTTTCCCCGGAGTTGAACGGAAGGAATTTCGCGGTCGCCGATACGGTCCAGCTTGATCTGCATCGGTGCGCGCATATAGTCGCTCGCGCTGCTATCCGTACAGTGCAGCAGCATACCGCGCGGGCTGATATCGATGACGGTGCCGTTCCAATTCGAGGTCACTCCCGGACGCGACATTCTCGCCGCCGCCGTGCGGAGAAACCGGTAGCGGGTATACTTGCGGCGGTCCTCGCCGTCCGGAAGCGCAGCCGATGTCTGATTTTCCAGACGGTCGTAGATACGGTTCTTTCCCAGACTCTTGGACTGATAGAGACAAACGTCGGAAGCGCGAAGGATGGACTCGTAATCCTGCCCGTCCAGCGGAAACGTGGCGATACCTGCGGAAAAGGTCACCTCCACCCGTTTGCCCTGATATTCCATTTCGCGGAAATGGTCCAGCAGCCGCTGCTTCATCCGCTCCGCGAGCGAACGCGCTCCCACGCGTCCCGTCTGCGGCATGACCACGGCGAATTCGTCCCCGCCGAAACGGGCAACGATATCCTCTTCGCGGACGGAAAGCTTGATGATGTCGGTGAAAACTTTGAGAATCCTGTCCCCGAAGAGGTGGCCGAAACGGTCGTTGAAATGCTTGAAATTGTCGACGTCGATGATGACGAAGGAAACCTTCTGGTTGTAACGTTCCGCCCGCTTGAATTCCCGTACGGCGAGCTCCTGGAGCGTCCGGGCGTTGTAACAGCCGGTCTTGGGATCTTCCCGGCCGGTCTTGAGCATTTCCTCGAAGAAGTCGATCTCGACGATACGCGGGTTTTTCATCAGCTTCTGGACGTTGGTGAAGTAGTCGAGGGTGGCTACCCGCAACCCCGCGTCCCTTCCGAGTTTTTCATTCAGCATGCAGCGGTGCTCGATGAGCCGGAAGTAATGGTTCTTGGCTTCTTCCTCGTTGAAATCCAGGTTGGTGAGAAACTTCAGGATGAAGCGGTAAAGCCAATCGGAATCGCCGCCGACCGCACGGTCCGCGACCTGTTCCAACAACTCGCCTCTTTCGGCGATAAGTCCGCGCAGCTTGTCCTGGTTGTCCTCGCGTAACTGGCTGATCAGGTCCATACGACCTCCCCATTTTCAGAACCGCCCGCAAATCGCGGACGGGAACCCAAACAGGAAGTTTTTCAATCATGCCCAAGTCGCCTATGGCGTTTCTAAATATGCAATCCACACTTATTGTAGCCCCGATTGCGTCCTGTGTCAATAGCAGGGAACTTTCCCGTGAAAAAATGATTCCGTCCGGGGAAATGAGCCGAGTCTTGTTATTTACTGGTTTACAAAGAAATCACCCTGTTGCTCCTTCAATCTGAAAGAGCAACAGGGCGGGGCAGAAAATGCCCTCAATCTCACCAAAACCGGAATGTCCACCAGTACCCAAATTGGGAATGATGGCGATGGAATTCAAGCTCGAAGCGTGAGTTACTACATTTCCCAAAAAAAGATGTAACTATTCAGCCATCCAAATCGGATTTACGCCTCTGAACGCATCAGCGATTGCTTCACAGGCGTTCCGACCGAGTTTTCTGGCCGTTGACACAAAACTCATAATTCGGCAGAAGGCATCCGCTCC
>Ga0326727_10023698_pt1 | contig 11683 bp, 9 predicted proteins | sample MB2enrmetagenome_FD_207643 | JGI IMG/M metagenome (GOLD analysis project Ga0326727, IMG submission 207643) | Lab enriched peat soil microbial communities from McLean, Ithaca, NY, United States - MB29MY | ecosystem: Environmental > Terrestrial > Soil > Wetlands > Peat | place: USA: New York... | reverse complement strand
GGCGGGCCATTCCACGGCGGTGGTGGCGGACGGCCTGGAATCCGGCGGCGACGTGTTCGTCTCCGGCCTGGTGCTGCTGGCGCTGATCCTGGCCGCCAAGCCGGCCGACGAAAATCACCCGTATGGCCATGGGCGAGCTGAGATTCTCACGGGATTGTTGATCGGGCTGGTGCTGACGGCGGGAGGCTCGCTGATCTGCTACGGATCGTTCGAGCACCTGGGCGAGCCGCACCAGCCGGTGGCCGCTTACGTGCTATGGCCCCTGGTCGTTTCGCTGGCTGTCAAAGTGGGGCTAGCCGGTTTCAAGTATCACTACGGCCGGAAGCTGAAAAGTGCCGCGCTGACGGCCGATGCCTGGCACACCATCACGGATACGCTTTCGGCAATCGTGGCGCTGATCGCAGTGGGGCTGACGCTGGCGGACCCGGTGCGGTACCTCGACGCGGACCGGTATGGTGGCATTGCGGTGGGGCTGATCGTGATCTCCGCGGGCGTCCGGGTGGCCTGGGATACCGGCTTGCAGCTCATGGACACCATGCCGGACAACCGGCTCATGAACCAGATCCGCCAGACGGCAGCCGGCGTGCCGGGAGTGCGGGGGGTGGAGAAGTGTTACGCGCGCAAAACCGGCATGCGGTACCACGTGGATCTGCACCTGGAGGTGGACCCGAACTTGACCGTGCGACAGTCGCACCAGATCGCGCACGAGGTTCGCCGAAGGGTGGTGGGGACACTCGATTGGGTGGCCGATGTGCTGGTGCACGTAGAGCCGGCGCCGTAGGGGAGAATGGCTCAGGGTTCAGAAGGGGGAGAAGGCGAATTCCTGCCGGAGCGCTTCTTCCCCTTTCTAGTGGAGAGGACAGTTCGTCTTATTGCTCGGTTGCTAACTAGTCAATTCGCGGCGGGGATTCTCTCGAAATCTTTTATTTCGCCGGCGCCCTCGGACGGATTGCAGTCGTAGACATTCGGCTCGACGTTGAAGCGGGCCCGGTAGGCGCGCGCGATCTCCTCGCGGAAGCGCGGCGCGGCGCCGGCGCGCAGCATGGTGACGGTGCAGCCGCCGAATCCGCCGCCGGTCATGCGCGAGCCCACCACTCCTTCGATGCCCAGGGCGGAGTCCACCAGGAAATCGAGTTCGGCGCAACTCACTTGGTAGTCGTGCTGCAGGCTGCGATGCGACTCGACCAGCAGGCGTCCCATGGTTTCCAGGTCGCGGCGCGCGCTGGCCTCCATGAAGCGTTCGACGCGCGCGTCCTCGGTCACGATATGACGGGCGCGCCGCGCCACCACTTCATCCAGAAGGTCCTTGGCCGCTTCGAACTGCTCCGGCGAGACGTCGCGCAGGCTCTCCACTTCGGGGAAACGCTGCCGGATGCCGGCCACGGCGGCGGCGCATTCCCGCACGCGATCCTTGTAAGCCGAGCCGGCCAGCGCGTGCTTCACCATGGTATTGACGGCCACGAAGGAGACGTCCGCGGGCAGGTCCACGTAGCGGCGGCCCAGGCTGCGGCAATCGATTTCGACGGCGCTGTGTTCGCGGCCGAAGACCGAGATGTACTGGTCCATGATGCCGCAGGGCATACCCACGAATTCGCGCTCGGCGCGCTGGCACAAACGCGCCAGGTCCAGCGGGTCGATGGCGCGGCCGTCCAGGAGGGCCAGGGCCGAGGAGACTTCGAGGGCGGCCGAGGAGCTGAGGCCGGAGCCTTCCGGCACCGTGCTGCGGATCAGCAGGTTGGCCGGTTTGACCGGGTACCCGGAGCGCACCAGCTCGCGAGCCACGCCGACGGGGTAATCGGTCCACTCGTGGAGCGGCTCGGCGGCGCCGATCGAGGCGGCGTCGAACTCCTTCAGCTCGCGGCGGTGTTCGGAATAGAGCCGCAGCTTGCCCTCCGCTGGAGCGGCGGCGACGAAGGTGGCCAGGTCGAGCGCCATGGGGAGGACGAAGCCGAAATTGTAATCGGTGTGCTCGCCGATCACGTTGACGCGACCGGGCGCGCGGAAGACGCGCAGGCCATCGGCTGCGCCATAAATTTCTCGGAAATGTTGGATCATGATTTGCCAGAGCGGCCCGCCGGCCGCTGGAATCCTGAGTCTAGCACACGGGCCGGGCTGGTAACACAGATTGAACGTTCGTGCTACTCGTGTTAGTATTACGATTCGTGATTTCGTAGCACTTCTACAGGAGAAGCCTTGAGTCATGGATCGCAGGCCGGCGCCGCGTTGACGGTCGCCGCCCTGCTTTTGCTGGCCGGCACGGCCCTTTACGCTGCCGACGCGAGTGCGAACGGCCAGATTACCGACCCGCAGGGGACACCGGCGGCGGTCGCGAAGCCGCCTCAGCTATCAGCGGTTGTCGTTGACCCGTCTGGCGCGTTGATCGTGGGGGCGGCCGTGGTGGTTCAGGACGCGAACGGTACCGTATACACAACGACACGGTCGGACGAGAACGGCTACTTCACCATTTCTGGACTCCCGGCAGGGAATTATCGGCTCGTCGTAGCTCATGCCGCTTTTGAAGCCAGGGAAATAGCCATCACCATCGGCGCCGGAACGCCACCGTCGCTGCGCATCTCTCTGGCTGTGCGTTCCGTGAGCACCACCATGAACGTGCAGGGCCGCGCGGATGATCTTGTCGGAATCGCCTCCTCCGGCACCCAGGGAACGGTGGGCGCACAGGAAATAGAAGAGCGTCCGATGCTTCGTTCGGGAGAAGTTTTGGAGGCGGTTCCCGGCCTCATCATCACTCAACACGCCGGAGGCGGTAAGGCCAACCAATATTTTCTACGCGGCTTCAATCTCGACCACGGCACAGATATGGCCATGTTCCTCGACGATATGCCGCTGAACCTGCCGTCGCACGCGCACGGCGAGGGGTACTCGGACATGAACATTGTCATCCCGGAGCTTGTGCAGCGGGTGAATTTCGAGAAAGGTCCTTATTACGCCGACGTCGGCGACTTTGGCTCAGCCGGAGCGGCCCATCTGGAATTCTTCAAGACTCTGCCCGAGAACTTCTTTGAAGTGGAAGGCGGCATGTATGGCTATGCGCGGGCCGTTTTCGGCGTATCGCAAAAGCTCGGTTCGGGCACTTTGCTGTACGGCGGAGAAGGGTATTACGATGACGGCCCATGGAAGCATCCGGATGCTTTTGCCAAGTTCAACGGCCTGCTAACCTACAGCCACGGCGACGACGCCAATGGTTTCAGCATCACGGCCCGCGCTTACCATGGAAAATGGGATTCGAGCGATCAAATGCCGGATAGCGCCATACCCCTCGTGGGCAGGTTCGGCGCACTGAACCCGACTGACGGGGGCAATTCACAGCGCGAGAGCTTGCAGGCTGAATGGCATCGCCAAGACGACCATTCCAGAACCCAAATCATGGCGTACGGATTTAATTATTCCCTCGATTTGTTTTCCGATTTCACTTACTACCTGGATGACCCCAGTAAGGGCGATCAGTTCGAACAGCAGGACAAGCGCTTCGTGGCTGGGGTGGACGCGCGCCACACGATTTTCAGCCAATGGTTCGGCCGCAGGGTGGAAAATACGTTCGGAGTGCAGGTCCGCAACGATTGGGTCCACAACGGCCTTTACCGGACGGAAAATCGCACGCGCACGGACAAGAACGATATCAACGCATGCAACGAGGAATTCATCGACGCATGCAATACCAATCCGAACCTGGTCGCGGTCTTGCCCGCGGCAACGGATGTGAATAAATTAAGCGACACGATGTTCGGTTTTTATGTGGAAAATAAAATCCAGTGGGCGGAGAAATTCCGCACGGTCCTGGCCCTGCGCGGCGACGAAGCGAGATATGCCGTCACCAACGTGACTCCCAGTTATACCGCCACCGAACTACCTGGCGCTCCGGTGGCCAACTTTGCGGCCGCCAATACGGGCACGGTCACCCAGTTCCTGCCCGAACCAAAAGCGAGTTTGATTTTCGGCCCGTGGGCCAAGACTGAGTTCTACGTACAGGCCGGAGCCAGTTTTCACAGCAACGACGCGCGCGGCGCAACGCAAAGGATGGAACCGATTTCGCCGGACAATCCATTTCCCACGGCCACCTCGAGAATCCCCGCCCTGATCCAAACCAAGGGGTCGGAAATCGGCGTGCGCACTACGGCCCTCTCCCATCTGCAAAGCACGTTTTCACTCTGGTATCTCCACAGCCAATCCGAACTGCTGCAGGATGGCGACACCGGAGGCACGAGCGCTTCATTAAGTCCGAGCAACCGCTATGGCATCGAATGGGCGAACTTCTACACGCCGCTGGAACATTGGGCTTTTGATTTTGACCTTGCGGATTCCAGAGCCTTTTTTACCGCAATCGACGCGGATGATGCCGCGCCGAACAGCCCCGGTGGCACGCGCGTACCCGAAGCGGTTGGGGTGGTGGCCTCATCGGGCATCACGATGCACGATTACAAACGTTTTTCGGCGAGTTTGCGCCTGCGCTACTTTGGCCCGCGCGATTTGACATCCGACGCAATTTATCGCTCAAATTCAACGGCTTTGGTCAATGCGCAGGTCCGTTATCGAATTGCCAAGAAATGGAGCTTTGTCGTCGATGCTTTGAATTTGCTGAACCGCAAGGATTCCGACATTGACTACGCCTATACCTCCCGAATAACGCCAACGGCCGATGCGACATTCGACCGTGTTCTCCACCCCGTCGAACCCATTCAGATGCGATTCGGGTTACGTTACACTCCCGGTCCGAATAGTAACTAATGGATTCACTGTTCAACCTGTGCGGAAGGCCGGGGATTCAAGATCCCCGGCCTTGCACCTCCGCGAAGCCCTATGTGCCGGTTGTTTGCGGTCCTGGTTTCATATTGCTTGTCGATGGATGGGATGGTCTGCGTCGGGGAAACGGACGGATTGTTACGGAGGCAGTGAATGGGAACGGAGTGGACGAAACGCGACGTCGTTGAACTCTTGGATTTCTACGTCTGGAATCTCCGGATTCTGGCCAGGCGATCCGGAGGCCCGGTCACACCAGAGGAAAAATTCTGCCTGCCAGCCAAGTGGTCGATCGAGGACAGCGGTCATCATTCCCTTTACGACTTCGACTTGGCGGGGATTAAGGCGAGCGGCTATCCCGAAGTATTCGACAGGCCAGCCTTGGCTGCATACGCCACTCCCGTCAGGTTTCTCGATTTCGTTGCGGACGCGCTCAAAGACTCGCCTGAAGGTGCATTCATGGCCAATGAGTGGCGGATGTTGCCGGTCGAGACCGTTGCGCTGGATCCACGGTACGTGGCATTCCGGACGGCACACGATTGGGTCGTCCTTAATGCCAAGGTTCTGGCCGAGGACAAAGCTGCCAGCGGACAGGCGCTCGATCTGGGCGGCCGCCCGGACGCGTTCCAAGTAGATTTGCCTTTCGACGTCCCCGGCGGCACTGCGAGATTGATCGTTGGCAATACTCTCATCCTTGCCGATGGTGGTTTCCGGAACCGATGGAACCCGAGCTACGCCGAGCCGTGGCACGAGGTGGGCGATCAAATCGAAGCGATTCACTACTTCCACTTTCGCGGCACAATCCTGCCCCAGGAACTTCGCGGAGTCCCCCTCATGGACCCGGAGGAACTAGCCAACGTGGTTGGCATGCAAATAGCCGGGGAATGCAACGTGGCCGCATTCCGGACATGGCAAAATCGGCCAGCGGAGGAGATCGAGCGCGACCCTCGGTTCATCGCCCACAAATGCGCCTTCAACCGCAACATGTTACTGAGAACGAAAGACGCGCACTCTGAACCGCGCCGGTCGAGGACCGGGGCGCTGGAGACAGTCAGGCAAATCGCTTTCGAAGAGTATGCGGCATTTTTCGGCGAGACCATGGAGTACGCCGGTAAGCCCAACTAAGCGCGCACTGCTCCGAGTTTTTCCCCCGGAAAGACACCGACCGGATTGCTGTCGCCGCCACGCTCGCAATCGTGATGCAAACTCGCGACGATCTCAGCTTGCGGCTTTGTGGGTGTGGTCGTGTGGCTCCAGCTCTTGCGGCTGATGCGGATGGTCGTGCGAGCTATGCTCTCCCTTATGCTCGTGTTCGTGTTGCTGAGGATCGCCCGTGTGGGAATGCTCGTGCGCATGCTGATGCTCGTGTTCGTGCTCGTGTGCGTGGTCGTGTTCGTGAGTGTGCGCGACCCCATCGTGAGAGTGCTCGTGGGTGTGCGTATGAGCGTGCTCGTGTTCGTGTTCGTGTTCGTGCTTGCCTTCCATCGAATTCTCCTCCAGTCTCCTCGCCGGGTATGTAACCAGCTTAGGCAACCCAATCTTAGCGCGACCTGAAGACGGCGGCAAATGCGGCAGAGCCGCTGCGTGAGAGAAGCCACAACACGCCGCGAGAGCGTGTGCCTGCCTTGGATGCGCATCTCTGAGCTAGATGCGGATGTCTGAACTGAGCTGTATTTACGTTTCCATCGCCACCGAACTTCTGGGCAGGTTTGACGTGCATCGCGCCGCTGGCGTCGTACATTGCCTGAGAAGGCGATCTCGGCAAACACGTACGCTACCGCCTGGGCTGGCGGCATGATGAAATCTGGATGGACGAGGACAACCTGCTCACGCCGGCAAACTCCTGGAGCACGGGCGTGCCAAACAAGGAGTTTGGCGTAGCCGTCAATAGCGTGGTGGGGTCAACTCCTGTGATACCCTGTCCTTCGGAGCCTTATGTCCCTCACGCGCGAAAAAACTCAGCTGATGAGCGCATCCGAAATCGACCGGACGCTGGTCCGCCTGGCTCACGAGATTCTCGAGAAGACCCAGGACCTGGAACGGCTGGCGTTCATCGGAATCCGCCGGCGCGGCGTTCCGCTGGCGCAGCGACTGGCCCGCAAAATCGAAACCCTCGAGAAACGGCCGGTGCCCGTGGGCATCTTGGATATCAACTTGTACCGCGACGATCTCACCACCGTGGACATCCAGCCGGTAGTCAGCGGCACCGAAATCCCCTTTTCGGTTCAGGGCAAGGACATCATCCTGGTGGACGATGTGCTCTACACCGGGCGCACCGTCCGCGCGGCCCTGGACGCGCTGTTCGATCACGGCCGCCCCGCCCGCGTGCAACTGCTGGTGCTGATCGACCGCGGCCATCGCGAGCTGCCCATCGAGGCGCGCTTCATCGGGCGCGTGGTGCAGACCTCCGACGCTGAGATCATCGAGGTCAAATTCCAGGAGATCGACGCCACCGAGAAGGTGCTCCTGGTGGAGAAGGCCGCGGCCTCGGAAGTTGCCTGAACATGCACGCCGGACTGCTCGGAATCGAGGAACTCGGGCGCGACGAAATCGAGGCGCTGCTGGCGCGCGCCAAGGATTTCCAGCCCATTCAGAGCCAGTCGTTGAAGAAGCTGGACACGCTGCGCGGGAAGATGATCGTGAACCTGTTTTACGAGGCTTCCACGCGCACCCGCACCAGTTTCGAGATCGCGGCCAAGCGCCTGGGGGCGGATGCGGTTTCCATTACCGCCTCGGGGTCCAGCGTTTCCAAGGGCGAATCTCTGGTGGATACCCTGAACACGCTGGCGGCCATGCGGCCTGACGCCATCGTGATGCGCCACGAGGCTTCCGGCGCGCCGCACTTCCTGGCGCGGCATCTTCCCACTCCCATCATCAACGCCGGCGATGGAACGCACGAACATCCCACCCAGGCGCTGCTCGATGCGCGCACCATTCTGGACCGGCGCCCCACGCTGGAAGGCCTGCGGGTGGCCATCATCGGCGATGTCGCGCACAGCCGCGTGGCCCGCTCGAACGTGCACCTGCTCTCGAAATTCGGCGCCCGGATCGTGTTGTGCGGGCCGGCTTCGCTGCTGCCCGTGGAATTGGCCCAACTGGCGCCCGGCGTAAGCCTCACCACCGATATCCGCGAGGCTATTCGGGATTGCGACGTCATCATGATGCTGCGCGTGCAGCTCGAGCGCCAGCACGAAGCCGCCTTTCCGGCCAGCGAGTATTTCCGCTTTTACGGCTTGCAGCTCGAGCACCTGGATGCCGCCAAGCCGGATGCCATCGTGATGCACCCCGGGCCCATCAATCGCGGCCGCGAGCTTTCCTCGGAGGTGGCCGATTTCCAGCGCTCGGTGATCCTCAACCAGGTGGAAAACGGCATCGCCGTGCGCATGGCGGTGCTGGAAAAGGTGATTGGATAGGCCATGGCGATCCTCATCAAGAACGGGCGCGTGATCGACCCCGCAAACGGCACGGACCAGGTGTCGGACGTGCTGATCGCAGACGGGCGGATCGCCGGCGTGGCCCCCAACCTCTCCTATCACAACGCCGAGGTCTTCGACGCGTCCGGGATGATCGTGGCACCCGGCTTCATCGACATGCACGTGCACCTGCGGGAGCCGGGCTTCGAGCACGCCGAAACCCTCGAGAGCGGCTCGCGGGCTGCCGCCGCCGGAGGCTTCACCTCCATCTGCGCCATGCCCAACACCAAGCCGGTGAACGACAGCGCCACGGTGACCAGCTACATCGTGGAGCGCGCGCGCCGCACCGCCGTGGTGAACGTGTTTCCCATAGGGGCCATCACCAAGGGCAGCGCGGGGGAGGAACTGGCGGCCATCGGAGCCATGAAGGCCGCCGGGGCGGTGGCCATTTCCGACGACGGGCGGCCGGTGATGGATTCGCGCGTGATGCGCCGCGCTATGGAGTTCGCCCGCTCCTATGGCCTGCCGCTGATCGACCACTGCGAGGACCTCAGCCTCAGCGCGGGCGGCGACATGAACGAGGGCGTGCCATCCGTGCGGCTCGGCTTGCGCGGTATTCCGGCGGCTTCCGAGGACGTCATGGTGGCTCGGGACTTGCTGCTAGCCGAGCTGACCGGGGCTCGCTGCCACATCGCCCACATCTCGACGCGCAACGCCGTGGCCATGGTGGAATACGCGCGGCGCAATGGCATCGCGGCCACCTGCGAAGCGGCTCCGCACCATTTCACCTTGGCCGATTGCGATATGGCGCCCTACGACAGCAACTACAAAATGAAGCCGCCGCTACGCGCCCCGCATCACCGCGCCGCCGTGGTGGAGGCGATTGCGGCCGGCACCGTCACCGCCATTGCCACCGATCACGCCCCGCATCCCGGCAGCGAGAAGATGCAGGAATTCGAGCGCTGCCCGTTCGGCATCATTGGCCTCGAGACCGCCATCGCGCTGGTGCTGGAGACGCTGGTGCACACCGGCAAGATCGGCCTGAGCCGCATGGTGGAGCTGTTCACCACGGGACCCGAATCGGTGCTCCACCTCGGCCGCGGCACGCTGGCGCCCGGCGCGCCCGGCGACGTCACGATTTTCAGCACGGACGTGGAGTGGACCTACGACGTGAATGAATCCTTCTCGCGCAGCCGCAATTCGCCGTTTGACGGCCGCACTTTCCGGGGCGGTCCCATGGCCACCGTGGTGAACGGCGAGTTCGCGTGGCGAAAATAATTTTTTCACGCCTGTGGGGCAGGCCCCCTGGCCTGCGCGGGACGCCCCCGTACCGCGGTTCGATCCGTGTGCAAGAGCCGAGGCTCGAGGTGCTCCCGCTGTGCCAGGGTTGCCCGTTCTGGCCATGCTTGTATCCTGCGATGAAAGCTGCAAGAATGAGCAGTCACGATTCCCGGCACACTCGGTAGAATGGCGGCCGCCCACAGTGCCTGGCTCAAGCAATCGAACCAGGCACCGTAGAGAGCCATGGAACCTTCAGGCGACAAGCTCGTCAATATTGAGTCATATCAGAAGGAGATCGACTGCCCTCGAATTGACGGCTCCACCTCCAACGCCCCTTTGCTTGTCGCGATTGAGCCCACCGCGAAATGCAACTTCAACTGTGTCCACTGCTCTCGGGCATTGTCTAAAGATCCCCCGGCAGACATGAATCTGGAACTGTTTGAGTCTATCCTGCCGGCCGCGCAGTTTGCTTTGGAGGTGTACCTTTTCGGCGATGGCGAAGTGCTGCTGAATGTACCTCTTCATCTCGCGATGGTTTCGCGCATCTACCAACAGAATCCCGGATGCGCGCTCGGCTTTTCGACCAATGGAAGACTGCTGACGCCAGATGTGTACGAGCTGTATTCGGCGGCCGGAATTCGGTACATTCAAGTCTCCGTCGATGCAGCTACGAAGAAATTGTACGAGACGATGCGCCGAGGCGGGAGCTTCGACGAACTTGTTCGCAATCTGGAAGGAATTGCGGAATGGCGCCGTCGATTCACGGTGAGTCGGCCGGAACTGTTTCTCGCCACCGTCATCTCGCGGCAGAACTTCCGAGAGCTTCCCGAGCTGGCTCAATTCGCGGAAAAATACGGGTTCTCGCAGTGGTATGTCAACGTGGAGGCCCCTCAGAATCCGGGTCGTGACCGGCTGTGCTTAACGGCCGAAGATCGGCGGGAGTTGCAGTGCATCAGAGCACGGATCGCGGATACCTACGGCTCGTCCTTTTCCGTGCAGTTCGATCCTGCGATCGGGTTGCCTGCCCAGACCACCGAGAAATGGGTGGAACAAGAGTCACGTGTATTCTGCGCAGCGCCCTGGCAGCAGTTTGAGGTGAAAGCGAATGGTGACGTCCGAGTATGCCCCTACTTTCACCAGCCGATTTGTTCGATGAATGGCAGGTCTTTTGCAGATGTCTGGAACGGGCCGGAGCTTCGACAGATACGCAGGTCGTTCACGAATCTAACCGACATTCCATCCTGCTGCGTCAACTGCAATCTTGGCATAAGAAAGCAGTATCTTTCGGAATCTCCGGCGTTGGCGGGTATCCCGCGAAGCAGCCCCCCAAGTTGGGTCCATCGAGGAGCAATCAAACTCAGGACCTTCCTTTCACGGCGACTGCTCCATCAGAGATCGTAGGAAGCCCTCGCCCTACTGGAGCACGGCCAGTCCGGCCTTCGATACCTGGTAGTCGTCTTCCGATTTGCCGCCGCTGAACGCGGCAATCCAATATCCCGATTTGCCGCGCTTGATGGCGCCGCCCTGCCAGCCGTATTCGCCCGTCATCGGGGGGCGCACATTGCTGCCGCTGTCCTTGAGCGTGTCGGCCATCTCGGCGGCCTTCGAGTAGGCGATGCCCAGCAGGTTGGAGCCTTTGTCGGTCCCCGACGGCTCGTTTTTGTAGCGGTTCACCACCACCATCTTGGATACCCAGGAGTGGATGCTCTCGCCCTCAAACCAGGCCACCACGGCCGCGCCGCTAATGTTCAACTCGGCGGCGCGCTTCTGCATGGCCGCCAGGGCGCGGTCGGCTGCCTTGTCGAATCCTTTGGCATCGGCGGGCGCCGCGCTCTTGCCCGCCTGACCGGCGGCTAGTAACGTGGCGCCCGCCAGCGAGAGGCTCAGGATCATTGCGATGGTTCGAATATGCGTCATCGTGTAGTTCTCCTTGGGACCTGCCAACCACACGCGGCGCCCTTCCAGCTAGACGCGCAGCGCAGCGCACCTCGGCAGTTATCAGGGACTCCATTGTAACGTGCGTCTTGCGCGTGAACGGCCGTCTCGCTGCGTCAGATCGCGAGGCCCAGGAACCTCCGCGCGTTCTCGTAGCAGATATCGCGTATCATCCCTCCGGCCATCTCGATGTCCGCCGGAATCAATCCCGCTTCCATATCTTTGCCGAACAAATCGCACAGCACCCTGCGGAAATACTCGTGCCGCGGATAGCTCATGAACGAGCGCGAATCGGTCAG
>Ga0326727_10023697_pt1 | contig 11684 bp, 10 predicted proteins | sample MB2enrmetagenome_FD_207643 | JGI IMG/M metagenome (GOLD analysis project Ga0326727, IMG submission 207643) | Lab enriched peat soil microbial communities from McLean, Ithaca, NY, United States - MB29MY | ecosystem: Environmental > Terrestrial > Soil > Wetlands > Peat | place: USA: New York... | reverse complement strand
GACGAACATCCCGAAGCCGCTGTTCGATGAATTGCACATCGGCCTGGGCGAATTCGTCCGGGTACGCATATTTCACGACAATCGGCTGGTCGATGATGACGTGGTGCCGTATCAGCGCACTTTCGGCGACGTGGGACTCGGCAAGCCCCTTGTGTACGTGAACAGTTTGCTGAATCTCGCGGTGGCTCTGAATCAAGGCAGCTACGCCGCAGCCCATAAAATCGACTCAGGTCCCGACTGGTCGATCGAGTTGAGCCGCAGCCGCAACGATCATTGACCGCTGCGTGCACGCCCGGCGCCGCAAATTTCCGCAAATCATCGGCGCGTGGCATCCACGTCGCGCCGCAGGAGCCCCAAACGGATCTCCGGCTTTTATTCTATAAATCAAAAGCATAGAGCACCATTGTGTGAAACATTTGCGAGCAGGTTGCGCCGCTCAGCTTGCTTATGTTTATGAATCTGCGACAGTTGCCCTATGAATTCAGTCACTAAACCGGTAGTCAAGCCATCACGTCTCAACGGGAGCAGTCGCAGCGCGAAGGATTGGCTCGACGCTTTATCGAGCGGCGCATGCGACCAATCACAGTTTTTTCATGGCGTGGGCGATCTGATGCGCAAAGCGTCGGACGCCGGCTGGGAACTTCTGGGCCTGACAGATCAATATTACCGGCGCGGAAAAATCAGCGCGCAGACATTCGGCTCCCTGAAGACACATTTGCAGGGCCTGTTGGTGGGCACCGGGACAAGCGACGAAGTGAGTGCTCCGCCGCCGCGAATGCAGGAAGAGCCCCGATTGCACGCTGCTCCCGCACCGCGTACAGCACGTGCGTCATCCGCTGCGTCTGCGGCGTCCGCTCCGAGTTCGCCATCACGCGTCGCCCCGGCCACCATCAACTCGACGGTCGCGGTGGGGGCAGCGCACGGCATCGCACCCGTGCCAGATACCAGCCAACGTCCGCTCGCGGCGGGCGATGTACTGCGCGGCCGCTATCTCGTGCAAGGGCTGTTGGGACAAGGCGGAATGGGCACCGTATATGCGGCCATCGATCAATTCCGTCTCGATGGATCCAATAGCGGCCAAATAGTGGCCATCAAGGTTTTACACACGGAAGTCATCAAGCGGCCGAGATTGTTCGCCGAATTGCGGCGCGAGTTCCAACATCTACAGTCGCTCTCTCATCCGAACATCGTTCGCGTCCATGAGTTCGACCGCGACGGCGACCTCGCCTTCTTCACCATGGAGTACTTGAGCGGCGCATTACTGAGCCGCGTGCTGTCCGTGCAAGAATCGTCGGCTTTGCACCGCCCGTATGCGTTGGCCATCATTCGGGACGTCGGAGCCGCGGTCGCGCATGCTCACGCCCGGGGCGTCGTGCATGGCGATCTCAATCCTGGAAATATTTTCATCACCGACAATGGCGATGTTCGGGTTTTGGACTTCGGCGCCTCCCATCAACTGCACCGCGGCCCCTGGATATCTGAGTTTGACAACCAGCAACAGATCGCAGTCGCGACGCCTGCGTTCGCGAGCTGCCAAGTCCTCGAGGGCGAGGCTGCGGATGTCCGCGACGACGTGTATGCGTTGGCCTGTATCGCATATGTCCTTTTGACGGGGGACAATCCGTTTCAAGACAACACGGCGCTCAAGGCTCGTAGCCTGGGTCAGACACCTGCTCGGCCCCGCGACCTGAATCAACGTCAATGGAAAGCGCTTCGGGCTGGGCTGAATTTCGATCGGGAGCGGCGTCCGTCGGACATGCAGGCATGGCTCGATCGACTCGACCTGGGCATGGCGGCGCCGCATCTTCCGGAGTTGCTGTCATTTTGGACGGTACGGCCCCGGGGCCGCAGCAGCAGCAGGAAATTTGCCATCGCCGCAGCGATGACTGCTGGCATCGTCGCGTGCGGTTGGTGGGTTGCGGTTAACGTCGACTCGACGGCGCGAACGGGGGCTGCCGTCAGCGAGGGCATGAAAACGATGTTTTCGCAGGTTGCGCAGTTTACGCACGAATTCGCCGGCCCGCTGTGGGACAAGGGTCTAGGCCTCGCCCTCGACCGCAAGCCGGATCCCGTGATCGAGGCTCCCGCCGCTTTAGGTAAACCCGCCGGTGCGACGACCGAACAGCCCAGGACTGAAACGCCAACGGCTGCGGCGCGGACGCATGATTCTCCGCTGATTCGTCCTGTTCCGCCGGCCATGACGATGCCCCGGCCACACGCTGCTCCCGTGGCCGCCGCCGCGCCGCCGCTCGGCCCCACTGCCGCTGCGTCCGCCGCGACTCACACGCCCGGCCCCGGCATGGCCATCCGACAGAATGGCGCTCCGGCGCTTGCGCGTATCGAGTTGGCTGCGGATAACGTTGAGGTAGGCCCGACCGAGCCCATGGCGCATATCGTCGTACGCCGCAGCAGCAATTTGCGTGGCAATGTCAGCTTCAACTGGTGGACCGAATCAGGAACGGCTAAACCAGAGCGAGATTTTGTCTCCGTGAAGACCCGAGTCGAGCACATCGACAATGAACAGAGCGGCATCAGCCTCACTATTCCGGTCGTCATGGATCCCGCGCGGCATGAGTCCCGGAGTTTCTATGTAGTCATCGACCAGCCCAGCGACAATGCGACGCTTGGGTCACGGACGCTGGCGATGGTCACCCTTCCGGGGTCTGACCCGCAACCTTGAGTCCATTGCCCGGTCAGTAGAACGGATTCCAGGCGCGATCGGCCGCAGACGGTTCGCGGCAAGCGCCACGCCCATCAAGCGGCTTTTTATCGCGCCTCCGTTAGACGATCGCGTCCTTACGAACCGCACAAGCCGCTGCCCTTGCCCGGATAGGTGTGCACGTCGATCTGCTGCACGTCAATCGCACCGGCTGCGTTGGCCAGACCCTTCGCGAGCACTTCAGCCCGGCCTCCATCGGCGGCGAATCGTTCCGCCAGGCGACGACCTTCTGGAAGCCGGAGTACTGCTCAAGCGATTCGGCGATTTGGCACGCGAGCGCGTCGTCGCCAACATGACGACATTGACCGATCCGTCACAGAAGCAGCAGTTGTCGCTCATACTCAACCGGCTGGACGGCCTCTTGCCGACCCTCGGTATGCCTGCGAGCGGCGCTGCCCAATGAACAACCTGCCGTTGCGGGGCGTGATCATCGCCCTGAGCCTATCGATCCTGCACATGCCGGCAGCAATTGCGGCACACGAACCCGCGAACGACAAGATTGAGGTCCGCGCCTATGTCAACGATACCTGCATCATCGTGGATGAACCCTATTCCCGCGCACGAGGACTCACAGCGCGAGCTGGCTGTCGCAAAGCAAAAGTATAATGAAGCAAGACGTTCTCTAGGTTTGGAGCAAATCAAATGAACCACAATCGCAGCATGCTGAGAATTATCGCGATGAGCGCACTCGCCTGCCTGCCCATCCTCCTGCACGGTGCCGAGCCCTCCGAAGAGGGCGCCAACGCCGTGCTCACGGATCAACAAATCGAGCAAGCACTCCATCCGGCCGCCACGACTCGTAGTTTCGTACCTCGCGGGTTGACGCGGCGTGACACGGCCGATGCGGGTCAATCGGTAAACCTCAATATTCCCTTCGAGCACAACTCCGGTGAGTTGAAATCTCAGGCGTCCGCACAATTGACACAGCTCGAGTCGGCCCTCAACTCGACGTCCCTCAGGTCGGATCGCTTCGTCGTGGCCGGGCACACCGATGCGAAAGGAAGCGCGCAATATAATAAACATCTATCGCTGCGGCGCGCCGAAGCCGTGAAGCGCTATCTGGTGAGCAAGGGAGTCGATGCAACCCGGCTGGATACCGTTGGCTACGGGTCGGAGCAATTGTTGACGCCGGACCGACCCGAGGATCCGAGCAATCGTCGAGTGGAGATTCGGGACCTGGGCCGGCCGGCCCAATAGCGTCTGCGTTCCAAAGCGAACGTGGAGACGACTTCGTGGCGCGCGGCTTTGCTGAACGCCGCCTGCAGGCCCTATCTCAAGGCCGGTCCAGGCTTGTTCGCCTACTTCTTTGCGCGCGGCAAGCTCGGCGTTGATCCCATCTATTGCGCGCTGCTCGAGCGAGGACTGCTGTTAGGCAAATCCCGCGTCCTGGATCTGGGCTGCGGTCAAGGCCTGCTGGCTGCCTGGTTGCGAGCCGCAGCGCGCATGCACGAACGCGGCAGCTGGCCGGACGCATGGCCGGCAGCGCCGCGCCCGCAATCGATTCGGGGCATTGAATTGATGGGCCGAGAGGTCAATCGGGCGCGCCGCGCGCTCGGATCCGATGTCGACATCGAGACTGGTGACATCCGCGATATCGAGTTCGGAGCGGTCGATGCGGTGGTGATTCTGGACGTGCTGCACTACCTGGCCCCGCAAGCGCAATGCGATGTATTGAACCGGATTCGCAAAGCTTTGCCCGCCGGCGGTCTGTTGCTGCTGCGTGTTGCCGATGCCGATAGCGGGCTGCGCTATCGTTATACTCGATGGGTCGACAAAATAGTGATGCTGCTGCGTGGCCGCGCCTGGAAGAGCCAGCATTGCCGCAGCGTCGCCGAGTGGCAGTCGATCCTGCGGGAAACCGGCTTCGACGCCGAAGCGCTGCCGATGAGCCACGGCACGCTGTTTGCCAACGTATTGCTGATCGCGCATGCGAGATAGCCATCGACGCCGAAGTTCAGATCGTACTCCCCGTGGCTCGCGCAGATTGGCTAGGCTGCTCGCCTCACCGCATGTACCATTGAACGTAATCGGGCCCTTCTTGCACTTGATAGCCGTCCGGAATATCCAATTGCGATGCACTTGGCACCCCTTGCCGCATCGCCGTGAGCATGATCTCGGACACCACGCTGTCGTATTTATATTCACGGACGAGCAGCGGCAAGCCGCCTAGGCTCGCAAAGTCCGCCCACCAATCCGATAGACCAAACTCCACACCGAACGCAAAATCGGAACCCTGACGGAATTGGCTCAGCGTTTTCATGCCGCTCAAGATGTCCGCACCGCCGGGCACCGTAGCCGTCGGCGCCACGCAGAGTTCCAACCGCTTTGTACCGCTCTCGCGTTCCTCCCACACTCGGCAGGCGCGGCCGTCGACCGATTCAAAGCGCACGGTTACGCGGTATTCTCGGGGCACCGGCTGCCTCAGCCTATCGCTGACCGCTTTCATATCGGCAGCCTTTTGCTCCGCCGCAGCGCGTTCGTCCGGCGACGCGTTGGCGGCTGCGGCTTCGAGCTGCTGCACCGCGTCGGCATAGTGGGCGATCACCTGATTCAACGTCGCGTGCTTCAGAACATGAACCGTTCGTGACGGATTATCGATTACATACATCGTCCGGTCTTTGAACAGGTAGGCCATTTTTACATTCTTGGCGCCTACGCGAACTTTGCCGTCCTCCACGAAGTATTCCGTGACCACAGGCGCGGCCGCCGGCGCCGCGAGTGCCATGTTGTTGTCGTCGACCGGCCGGATGGCTACTTGATAGACGACGCCTGCGTTGGCCAACACGGGGGTCAAAAGCAATACGGCGACTCGTCTCAAAGTGGACCATTCCCAACCGGATAGACTAAGAATGATCATACCCGGTTACACCCGGCTGCGGATGTACGGGACCGCCGCGCCCGGCGCGTCGATTGTTCATAGTTGCCAAGCTGCCCCACATCTCGAGGACAACGCCGACCGCTCAATACGGAGATCGCGCAGTCTGCGAGAGAGTTCCGCACCGGCCCTCTTAACCCTAACTCAACGGTGAATCCGTGACGATTCGACCGCAGCGGCAGCTCTCGCCAGGACCATGCGTTTTGTCGCGTCCAGCGCCCGGTCGATCGCAGCGCGGCGATAATCCCACATCGGATCGAGCGGAGGCGGAACGATGACCATCGTCGTATTCGCCTCGAACAACAACACCGAACCGTCGGCGCTGAGACCAAAATCGACCCCCGCATAATCGAGCCCCAGAGTCTCAGCGATGCCCAACAGCGCGGCCATGGCCAAGGGGCCCAAGACCGTCGGCATCGCCTCGAGAAAGCCGTGTTCCTCGGCGCGAAAGGCGGGCTCCGAGGCCATGGCCGCGCTGAAATAATGGACCTTCCAGTCGGCCGATATTGCCAAATGCAGCGGATAGAGGTTGCCATCGATAATCATCACGCGATATTTACGGGTCATTCCATCGGCGCCGCGAGCATCGAGATACTCGATCATCAGTAATTCCTTGCCCGGCAGACCGGCAACCGCTACCGGCAAATCTTCCCGTTGCTCGATGCGCACGAAGTGGCTGCCCATGTGAAAGCCGGGCGTACGCAGCAAAAACGGAAACCTCAAATCGTCGGCGGCCTGCAGAGCCCGGCGCGGCACTGCGCGGATCGTGGGCGCGATGACGCCCGGCACTGCCGCCAGTCGGCGCGCATTCTCGACGCGGCCGGTCCGGCGCACCAGAGCCGGGGGGTTAATGACCGGAGCAGCCGTGTTCGCCAGCACCGCCTCAGCGCGCTCCAAAGCCAAAGGACACAGATCGGCATCGCCAATGGCGTTGAACACCACTGCGTGCGGTGGCACCGGCTGCATGGGATCATAAAAATCCGCATACAGCGCTGCTACTTCGAAGATCCGATCGTCGAGAATCAATTGCGTCGAGAGGTTCCCGAAGCGGGATGAGACCAGCAGCAGCACGCGTACCGCCGAGTCAGTCCCTCGGTAGCGCTGAACGACCAGAGCATGACCGGCAAAGCCCTGCTGCCAATGCCGCTCCGCCGCCGTGGTTTCCCCCAACTCGTCCAACGTGCGCGCGAGTCCCTGGTGCGCCTCGGGGAAGTCGCCATCGGCCGCCAAGGCCGATTCGTACTGCAGGCGCGCTGCGGCGAGATCGCCATCCTGGAAATAGACATTGCCGAGATTCACCCGCCCAACGGGATTATCGGGGTGGCAGTGCACGGCTTGACGATAAGCGGTGCGCGCCGCCGAGCGATGGCCGGTCGCTAGCGCTACGGTCGCGAGTTCATTGAGCGCATGAAAATGCGTCGGATCGAGATGCAACAGCTCGAGATAGGCCGCCTTCGCCTGCTCATCCTGCCCGTTGGACGCGAACCGGCGCGCACGCTCGAGCAACTGCACGACCATGCCGGCGTCACTCTGAGTCATGCATATACTGTATTGGCACGCACTCGTCGCGGCTCGATTGCCGCATCGCCGTGCGGGTACGAGAATCCTCAAGGACGAGGTTGCGAATGTTCACGCTGCTTTGTTCTGCACACGTCAGGTGAATCTGAGCTTTTGCAAGTGGCACACGCTGTTAACGACAACACTGCGATTAGAAAAATAAACGTCCTCATGCCGGTATCAAGCTGGTGTTGGCGCTGTAGGAACGCGCGGACCGTGCTCCTGCCCGTTTGATGATTCATTCCACCCCGGATCTCACAGAGGATAGAGATAGCCGCTGCTGCGGATTATTTTTCGCATCGACCGGTGAAATCCTTCGTCCGGGTTGTCGAACGCGCGCAGGTGCCGAGTCATTCGTTCATTGGCTCACGAGCTTCTGGCCCGTGTATGGGTTGTAGTCGTATCGCTCCGGAAATTCCTCGCCGGTCGTCGGATCGATCTTCCTTCGCTGCACAGGTACAGGGGCCGCAGCCGGCGCGCGGGCCGGCACGGCGCTCGCGACCGGGGATGCAGCTGGGGTCGGGGGCGCGACCGGAGCTACAGGCATGGCCGCCGGCGGAGCGCGCACTGGCAGCGGCGCCGCAGCCGCAGGAGCCCACAGCGGCAGTCGCCATTGAAGCCGCTTGCGATAGAGGGTGTAGTCGAGGCTACCAGGCATGGTGGGATCGGGGGAGTGCTTGCCGGGCACCGGCCGATAGAGTGCGAACTCGATGCCGCGCCCATTTCGACCGAGCAGGGCCGCCAGCGCGGGCTTGATCGTTTCCAGAGCGGCCTGGGCGCCCGCGTCGTTCTGATCGGCCGGGGCGGCAGTCCACATCTGACCATCGACGGTCAGGCGGGAATGAGCCAAAAGATCCGCCCTGTCGTGCACGTCAACGAGACCATGTTCACCTACCTGTCCTCGGGACAGCGCGAAGACGAGGTAGGGTTCCAGGGCCCCGAGCATCCGCTCACTGTCGGCCTGCTGGAGGTTCGGTGTATCCCGCAGGATCGCCTGCGATAACGCTTGTGGCAGCCACCAAACCATGTAGAACTGGCCGGCGTCGTTGATCAAGCGTCGGGTCTGGCGCGCCAGTACAGTCGTGTCGACGCCAGTGACCTCGGCGGCACCTGCATCGGCAGCGCGCACCGCCATGGGCGGCAACCCGAGCAGCGCGAGCCCGACTACCAGCACCCTAGCCGCACCACGAAGCGCACGCTTGTTGCCTGTCCGGATTCCTGACCTCTGATCCATTCCTTGCCTCCATCACGCGCAATCATCACAAGCCCATTTTCTTGGACGTCAACCCTCGGCGGCCGTCACGATAGGTACTATGGTTTTGATTATAGGAGCTTTCGCGCGTGATCCGCGCGTCAATCATCGGCTCGCCGTCGCATGCTCGACTTTGAGCTGGTCGAGTTCGGTGTGACCGGTGTGATCCACTTCGCTGACGTTCGCGGCGGCGGCGCACTTGCCCGGCGTCGAGGGAGTAGTACAGCGATGTACAAAGGCAGGGCTGGTTCGAGGCGATATGACGGTAGTTTGCATATTATGGTTACTTATGGTCATATATAGTCATGAGACAGGTACGCATCGCCGAACTCAAGTCGAAACTGAGCGAGTTTCTTCGCGTCGTTCAGGCGGGGGAATCGATTGCAGTACTGGATCGAAACAGGACTATCGCGCATATCGTGCCAATAAAAGATAGGCAGGGGCTACGGGTGCGAAAACCGGCGTCGGGCTCCCCGACTCCAAACAAGGTTCCGCTACCGAAGGCGGCGCAACTGAAACTTGATGTTTTGGAACTGCTTCTCGAGGAACGGCAAAGCCACCGATGATTGCCTACGTGGATTCATCGGTGCTGCTCCGTGTCGCGCTCGGACAGGCGAACGCGCTCCCCGAGTGGCACCATATTGATCGGGGCGTGTCGAGCGCACTAATCACAACCGAGAGCTTACGCACCTTGGATCGCGTCCGACTTCGCGCGTCTTTGTCGGACATCGAAACAGCGAGACGGCGCTCGACGATCCTCGCGCTGATTGATTCGCTTGAGCTGATCGAGATTGACGCCTTGGTTCTCGAACGCGCAGCACAGCCAATGCCAACCGAACTTGGAACCCTGGACGCCATCCATCTGTCATCCGCTCTGCTGTGGAAAGATGCCATGGGTGTCGACCCGATGATGGCTACCCATGACGGGGCCTTGGGCCTCGCGGCGCTCGCACACGGATTGAAGGTGATCGGAACTTAAATACGCGGCGTGAATGCCAACTGCCTTCAGGAAGAAAAATGGTCGTGTAATTTACCGCCGCAAGCTGGGCAAAGCGTTACGACGCTCGTCAACTCCGATCGGGAATACGGGTTACTATCGGGTTTGTGGCAAGTCACTTGCGTCAAGCTCGCCAGGCGTACATTTTGGCAATGACGCGGCTGCGCGCGCGCGCACGCGAGGTGAATCTTAACGGTGCGGAACGGCCAAGCAAAGCCCCGAAGTCGTGCGCGGCGACCTCGCGCACCTGCGCCGTTATCTCAAATCGCTTTTCGTTCAATCACCCAAGACTGCAAGGAAGGAAATCATGAGCGCCTCGACAATGAAGAAATTCCTGGTTCTCTATCTCGTGCCGACCGATGTATTGGCAGGCTGGGCCAAGACCGACCCCGCAACGAGAAAGCCCGCGGAGGAGAAGATGCAAGCCGATTGGCAACGCTGGATGGGCGATCACGCGAAAATGATCACCCTCACGGAGGCTGGCGGGAAGACCAAGGCGGTTACCGCAGCGGGCGTCGCCGACACCAAGAACGACATCATGCTGTATTCAATCGTGCAAGCGGAAACTCATGAAATCGCCGCCAAGGCGTTTGTGAATCACCCGCACCTCACGATTCCACGGTCCTCGATTCAAGTCATGGAAGTTAGGGCGCTGGGCCCACATTAGCGCGCAGTGCCATAGAGCTGCAGGATTTTTGCGCAATACCCCCGCTCGGGGTGCGGAGCGTTCATTAGCCCGCAAATACGAGCCAAGGTCTTTCGGTCGGTCGACTCGTGGAATTCGAAGTACTACGATGATCTACGCGGTGTCGGAGAGCGATGTGTTCAACGCCATCGTTGCCAGGCGGCTGCCTCGAATGGGCATCATTGACCCGTTCTTGACACTCTTGACCGGCAGCTTGCCGGCATCACGATTCGGCACTCCATCTGTGGCCAAATAATCCTTGGCGCGCCCCGTTGAATTGCATCAGCAAAAAGTCTCCCGCCATTATCCGAGATGCTCGGTCGATTCCGTGCCATGGAGTGACTCCTCTAGCTACTTTCCGGCGCAAAAATGACGTTGTGAAATTCCGCGGATGCGGCGCCAGCACGCGAGCATAGCGGATCGGTCGCGGCCTTACGACCGGCCGGGTATGAAGGGATGGAGTGGGTAGGAAGTCAGCGCTCGGCCGTGGGGGCGAGCGCGTGGCCGATGTTGATCAGGTTGTCGGCGATGACGCCCAGGCCCACCCAGCGCTGGATGCCGGGCAGGCCCTTGTAGCGACAGCGGTTCAAGCCGTGGCGGCGCTTGAGAAGACTGATACGACCCTCACTGCCGGTGCGCCACTTCTGAGCGTTGCGGAACCAGCGTTTCTTCTCGAGCCGCTTACGCTGCACGCTCTTGGTGTAGCGATTGGGGATGGCGACTCGCTTGACGCCGCGGGCCTGCGCGGCAAGCTCGTTACGCTGGGAGAAAAAAGCGGCATCGGCGGTCACCAGATAGGGCGTGCGGCCCAGGAGTTCCTCATGCACCACGAGCGCCGGCACCAGCAGCTCCGCATCGGTTGGTCGCTCCCCGTAGACCTCGTAGTGCGTGACGATCTGCGCTTCGGCTTCCTGGATCTTCACCATCTTGCCAAACTCAGTGGGCTTTGAAGCTTTACCCTTGCGGATCACCTCGGTGTGCGGCTCGAACAAGCTCACGAGCTTGCCGGGCACGTGCGTGTTGCCCTTGAAGACGCGTTCGCGCGCCTGGTGCATGACTTGGCGCACCAGTGGGATCATCCGCTCAAGATAGGCTCTGTTCGCCTCCAAGCGGATCTGCTCCAGAAGGCCGCGGGCACGCTTGCGGCCCGTGGCGACTTCTTGGGCGAAGCGCTTGGCTTGACCGACCACCCGAGCGGTGTGGTACAGCAACTTACGGTAGCAAGCCTTCAGCCGCTCCTGGCCCTGCTGTACAACACGGCTGCGGCTGGCGCGGGCGATCTGCCTGACTTGATAGCCCACCGCGCGGGTGCGATCACGCAGCCGGGTCCCTGCGCGGCCGGCGAGCTTGGCAATGCGCCGCATCGTGCGGGTGAGCACCCGCACTCCATCCCCAAGAAGCGAGCTGTCGGTCGGGTAGTGGATATCGGTCTCCACCACCGTGGTATCCACCCGCAGCCGGCGTCCGCGAACGATCCGCTTCTCGCAGGCAATGGCCACCACTCGGGCGTGGATCTGCGCGATGATCTCGGGGCCGAGCGCGATGGCGAGCTTGCCCAAGGTCTTGGCATCGGGAACCTTCTGCGCTCCGACCCGCGTG
>Ga0326727_10023696_pt1 | contig 11685 bp, 8 predicted proteins | sample MB2enrmetagenome_FD_207643 | JGI IMG/M metagenome (GOLD analysis project Ga0326727, IMG submission 207643) | Lab enriched peat soil microbial communities from McLean, Ithaca, NY, United States - MB29MY | ecosystem: Environmental > Terrestrial > Soil > Wetlands > Peat | place: USA: New York... | reverse complement strand
GGCTGCTCTCGGGGATCGGCAACATCTACGCCGACGAGAGCCTGTTCCGCGCCGGAGTGCGTCCGCGGAGGCAGGCGGGGCGGCTGACTCGCGCGGAGCTGGAGCGGTTGCACGCCGCCGTTCAGGATGTGTTGGCCGAGGCTATCGCTGCCGGCGGCTCATCGGTCTCCGATTACGTGAGCGCCGAGGGAGAGCGAGGCTTTTTCCAGCTGCAGCACAGGGTTTATCAGAGAACGGGCGAGCCTTGCCTGGTATGCGGCACGGCCATCCAAAGGGTGGTAATCGCTGGGCGAAGCAGCCATTACTGTCCTAAGTGCCAGAAGTAACTGAGCTGACAAGGAGGAACGTGATGCCTTCCTACGCCGTAGGAGTCGATCTCGGTGGTACGAACCTGCGCATCGCGGCCATCGATGAGGATGGCACGATGCTGGCCAGGACTGCGCTTGGAACCGAGGTCCGCAAAGGGCGCGAGTTCGTTGTCGACGAGCTTTGCCGCTCGACCGAGGGGCTGGTCAAGGAGATGAGCGCGAAGGCTCCGGAGCACAAGCTGCTCGGAATCGGCGTGGGCGTTCCGGGGCTGATCGACAGCGAGACTGGAAGGCTGGTGGAATCTCCGAATCTTCCGGGCTGGAGCGACTTCGACGTCAAGGGCGAGATCGAGCGCAGGCTCGGCGCCACGGTGATTCTGGAGAACGACGCCAACTGCGCTGCGGTCGGCGAGCACTGGCTGGGGGCGGCGAGCGGATACGAGAGCATGTGCATGTACACGCTGGGAACCGGCGTCGGCGGAGGCTGGATTCTGGAGGGATGGCTCTGGCGCGGGTGGAACGGCATGGCGGCCGAGCTGGGACACTGCAACGTCTATCCCGATGGCCACATCTGCGGCTGCGGCAGCAACGGATGCCTGGAGCAGTACGCTTCGGCGACGGCGGTGGTGCGGATGGCTCGTGAGTCGCTGGCAGAGGGCAGGCAGAGCGGGCTCAGCCGATACGGCGACAGGCTCGATTCACGTGCGATTTACGAATGCGCCATGCGCGGCGATGCGGTGGCCGCCGAGGTCTTCGAGCGAGTGGGCCGTGCTCTGGGATTGGCGATTGCCAACGTGGTGAATGCAATGAATCTGCCGATCCACGTGATCGGAGGCGGAGTCTCGAGCGCATGGGACGCCTTCGCTCCGGCGATGTTTGACGAGGTGCGTAAGCGCTCGTACATCTACGCCAATACGACCGAGGCCAACGGCGTGGGCAAGGGCGGAAGAAAGCGTGCGACATCGATTGTGCAAGCGAAGCTCGGCGGCGACGGTGGATTGTATGGAGCGGCGCGGCTGCCGATGATGTAAAGCAAGGTTTCAAAGGTGTCCAGGTTAAAGTCAAAAGCAAAGTCAACGGCCCCACCCTATCCGCAACCGCGGCGGATAAGGGTAGGGCACCCTCGCTTTTAGTTTTCAACCTCTGAAACCTTTGAAACCTGCGAAACCTCGCTTTATCCCGCGTGCGCGCCTTTGGTTACTTCTTTCAGGGCCTCGATGAACCTGCGATTTTCTTCCGGTGAGCCGACGCTGACGCGAATGGCGGTGCGCGCCCCCCAGCTTCCGGTGAGCGGACGCACGATGATGCCGTTCGTCTGCAGGCGGCGGCCAAGCGCGCTGGCATCCTCTCCGGTGTCGACGTATAGGAAGTTTCCCCAGCTTTCGACCGGCGAGTAGCCGAGGTCGCGAAGCTGGCGAGTGAGCCAGACAAGCTGATCGGAGTTGTTGCGCAGTCCGTGCTCGAAGTGCTTGCGGTCGTCGAGCGCCGCCAGTGCAGCGGCTTCGGCCAGGCCGCTGACGACAAACGGCGACTTGAGGCGCGAGAGATAGCCGATCAGCTCGGCTGGAGCAAAGCCGTAGCCGACACGTGCGGCGGCTAGTCCGTAAATCTTCGAGAAGGTGCGCAGCACGAGGACGTTTCGTCCCTGGCGAACGTAGTCGAGCGAGTGCGAGTATTCGACTCCGCGCTCTGCGGCGAGGCGATCGGCGTACTCATAGTAGGCCTCGTCGAGCGCGACGACGACGTTTTCCGGCAGGCGGTCGAGGAAGCGATCCATCTCGGCGGCGGGGATCATGGTTCCCGTGGGATTGTTGGGATTGGCGATGTAGATGAGCCGCGTCTCCGAGTCGATGGCGTCGCAGATGGCGTCGAGGTCGTAGCCGTCATTCCGGCAGGGAACCTGGCGGAACTCCGCCGCGGCCGAACGGGTGACGATGGGGTAGATGATGAAAGAGCGCTCACTGCTGATGGCGTTGAGGCCCGGCGCAAGCAGCGTGCGCGCGACGATATCCAGCAGGTTGGTTGAGCCGGCGGTGACGATGACCTGTTCGATGGAGAGGCCATGCCGCTCGGCGAGGCTGTCGCGCAGAACGAGCATGTCCGTATCAGGATAGAGATGCACGCCGTGCGCAGCGGCTTCCATAGCGCGAATTGCCAGCGGCGAAGGGCCGAAGGGATTCTCGTTGGAGCCGAGCTTGATCATCTTGATGCCCGATTCCGCCTCGGCCTGCTGGATCGGTTTGCCAGGGACATACGTAGCCAGAGCGCGAATCCGCTCCGGCACCAACTCCGCAAATTTACCCATAATTACCTCGTAGCCAAACCGACTATTCTACTCTTCGTCGCGACGGCGTGGAGGTGGTGAATTGCGGCGCTTGCCGCCAAAGCTGCTGCGTACGCTCCCCGGCTTGCCAAACTTACCTGTGCCGGAAGACTTGCCTCCGAAGCCGCGCGGCGGCGCAGAACCACCGGCTTGAGAGGTGCGTCCTACGGGTTTGCCCGGCCCGCGGGAGAACTTGCGAGCAGCGCCGCTGCCGGACCTCTTCTCAAATCCGCGTTCCTCGAAACGCTTCTCGGGACGGCCGGAGGGGCGCTGGTCAAAAGACTTACGTTTGAAGTCGCCGCGCTTATCGTCGCTCGCCTTCCGTTTATCGAAGCCGGGCTTTGCGAATCTGCCGGGCTGGCGAGGCGCTTCCGCGGAGCGTTCGCCGAAGCGCTCGCTGCGAGGACGGTCCTCGCGCTGGGGACGGCCTTCGCGTTGTGGACGGCCGAAGCCGCGATCAGACTGCTTGCGCGCAAAGCTCTCGTCACCCCGCCGCTTCGGTGCGAAGCCCTCGTTGCGCCGATCCTCTCGCTTGAATTCGGGGCCGCGCGGACGGAAGCTGGGACGGCCTTCGCGAGCGCCGAACTCGGAGGTAGCGCGGGGGGCTCCGCTTCGCTGGCGCGAAGCATCGCGACCCGGGGGCACTCGGCTGGGGCGATCCTCGCGAGGTTTAAACTCACGGCGCTTGAAGTCAGTGCCTGTTGCCGCCGGTCGCCGCTCGCGCTTGTCGCGATCCGGGCGGCCATCGGCGGAGAAGCGGGTGACGGCGGCGGGCGCGTCGGTGGCGGGCGCTCCGCGACGGCCTTTGACGAAGCGGGCGGAGTCGACACGGGGGCGCAGAGGGCGCTCATCGCGCCGGTCCATGCGCGCGTCCTTGCGCTTGGCCTTGATCGGCTTCGGCGTGAACGGTGTATCGTGCGCTTTGCGGAGCTGGGTGACCTCTTTCGGCGTCAGATGGCGGAACTGGCCGGGCTCGAGATCGAGAGTGAGCGTGCCGTAGCGAATGCGCTTGATCTTCTCGATGTGATAGCCGATCTGCTCGAACATGCGGCGAATCTGGCGATTGCGGCCCTCGGTGAGGGTGACCTCGAACCAGGGATTCTCCTGATCGACGGCGAGCTGGATGGTGGCAGGCTGGGTGCGAACGGCGAAGGAGCGGCGCTCAACGCCAGGCTGCTTCTTCCCGCGCACGCCGGTAAGGCCGGGTTCGGGCGGCAGCATGATGCCATTGCGCAGCTTATCGATCTCTTCCTCGGTGGGTTTGCCGCTGACTTTGACCATGTACGTCTTGGCAACCTTGGAGCCGGCGTTGGTGAGGCTGGCCATCAGCTCGCCATCATTGGTGAGCAGCAACAGGCCCTCGCTCATGTAGTCGAGGCGGCCCACGGGGAAGACGCGCTCATCGACGCCCTTGAGCAGGTCCATCACCGTCGGACGGCCCTCGGGATCGCTGACCGTGGTCATGTGGCCCTTCGGCTTGTAGAGCGCGAGATAGACGTGGCGCTCGGGGCCGCGCAGCAGCTTGCCATCGACGCGAATCTCATCGATGCGCGGATCGGCCTTGGTGCCGGGCTCGGTGATGACGTGGCCGTTGACGGAGACGACTCCGGCGGCGATGAGCTCCTCGGCCTTGCGCCGGGAGGCAAGTCCGGCGGCGGCCAGGATTTTTTGCAGACGTTCGGGTTTTGCTTCCATGATCAACTGCCTTGCTCGGCGCGTGATACGCACCGACGAAAATGCTACGGAATCACACCGTGGCTGGATATTCTGACAGAACTACTCGCTTTTTGCAGGCTCTTCCGCCGGAGGAATGGCTGCAGCGGCTTCTTCGGCCGGCTGCGGCTCACTTGGAGCAGCTTCAGCCGTGGATGCCTCTGATTCGGAGCCGGAACTTGCACCGGATGACGTTTCGAAGAGCGTTGGCGCAGGCTGCGGCTCGACGGGGGCGATCTCGATGGTGCTCTCGGTGGCGAGCTGCGAGAACTCCTCCATGCTGGGCAGCTCGTTGACGTCGTTGAGGCCGAAGCGCAGCAGGAATTCCTTGCTGGTCTTGTACTGCATCGGGCGGCCGATGACCTGCTTGCGTCCGGCGGTGGTGATGAGCTTACGGTCGAGCAGCGTGCCGAGTACGCCGGCGGATTCGACGCCGCGGATCTCGCTGATCTCCGGGGCGGTGACGGGCTGCTTGTAGGCGATCACGGCGAGGGTTTCCAGCGCGGCCAGCGAGAGACGAATCGGCGGCTTGAGGCTCTTGGCAAAAGCGCGCACCACGTCATGATGCTCGGGTTTCGTGGCCATGCGGAAGCCGCCGGCGACGGCGCGAATTTCCATGCCGCGATCCTCTTTCGCGTAATCGGCGACGAGTTCGGCGAGGACTTGGCTGACGCGCGCGCGCACGGCTTTGTCCTGCGCAATCTCTTCGTCGGATTTTTTCTGGCGCTTGCGCGAGCTGGATTCGGGCGCGGTGACGGAGGCGAAAATGGGCTCGTCACCGGCGGCGGCAAAGTCGGCGGCAAGCCGGGGGTCGGGAGCTGGAGTATCCTGCTCGGATGACGACGTTTCGCCGTTGGCTGGTTCTGGCGATTCTGCTGGTGATTCTGGTGCGCTGGCTGCTGAATCGGAGGCAGCGGCACAGAACTCCGCCGCTGCGTTCCCGGCGGAAGCGGCCTCGCCGGTAGCGCTCGGCTGCTCCGATGCAAAGAAGGGCTCGTCACTGGCGGAGGCGAATTCGGCGGCGAGCGAACCGGCGACAATCGCGCGGGGCGCTTCGGAGGCCGCTTCGTCCAGCGCGGCGTTTTCTTTGGCGGAGGCCAGATCGGCGAGCACGGTGTCGCGAAGCAGCGTCGAGATCTGCTCCAGGGTGATGGGCTCTTCGGCCGCGTAGATGATGGCTTCGACTTTTGCTTTTAGGCTCATGCCTTTTAACTCATTGGGTCAAGAACTCAATAGTACACGCACAAGGCGAGGGTGAGGCTACTTCCAGTCGTCGCGGACGGCGTTGTTGCCCTCTTCCACCAGCCGATCGAAGCCGGAGGACTTCTTCAGCACAACCTCGCCGAAGACCTCATCCTGCCGGCAGATGACCGCCTGAAGACGAATTAATTCGAGAATCGCAAGGAATGCGCAGACCAGCGCGGTTCTCGAACGCAGGGTCCGAAGCAGCTGCTTGAGGCGGATCGGCCGCTCCTCGACCATCAGCCGGCGGCGCACGTAGTCAATCATCTGCGCCACGGTGACGGCCTCTTCATTGAAGCTGAGGGTAGGCCGCTCCTTGGCGCGATGCAGGATCGACTGGAAGGTGCGCACCAGGTCGATGACATCGGCGGAGAGCTCGGGCTCGGTGCCTTCGGCGTTGCGAAATTCGCGCAGCGCAGGATTGGTGAGCACCGCCTCTTCGAGCTGTTGTTTTTGCAGCAGCATCTGCGCGGCCTGCTTGTAGCGCTCGTGTTCGAGCAGGCGGCTGACCAGCTCCATGCGCGGGTCCTGCTCCTCGGGGGGCGCATCCGGATCGCGCGGCAGCAGCATCTTGGACTTGATCTGGATCAGCAACGAGGCCATGTAAATGAACTCGGCGGCGAGATCGAGATCGAAGTTGCGTATGTGCTCGACATAAGCGAGATACTGCGCCGTGATCTGCGCGATGGGAATGTCGTAGATGTCGATGTCCTGCTTGCGGATGAGGTCTAGCAGGAGATCGAGGGGGCCGTCATAGACGGTGCCGACGCTGACGGAAAACGGGAAGACGTCGGCCAGATTCTTCGCTGCATCGCTTCCCTTAGCCGCCGTCGGCTTGATCGAATCGCTCATCGCTACTCCGCGGCCTTCTCCGCTGCGCCGGCTTCGGGAGCCTCGTATCCGAGCGACATATGCATGGACTCGCGCGTCTCGGCGAGGGTGGCATCGGCGGCCTGGCGCGCGCGGGCGGAGCCGGCTTCGAGGATATCCCACGCAAGCCGCGGATTTTCTTCGTAACGGCGGCGGCGCTCCTGGATGGGATTGAGCACGTTGACGATATTATCCGCCACCCAGCTTTTGCACTGAATACAGCCGATGCCGGCGGTGGTGCAGCCTTGGCGAACCTCGGCCATGGTCTCAGCCGAGCTGAAGATCTTGTGCAGATCGCCAACCGGGCAGATGTCGGGATTGCCGGGATCGGTGCGGCGGACGCGCGCCGGATCGGTGACCATGGTCTTGAGCTTGCTGCGCACCAGCGGCTCGGGATCGCTGAGCAGGATCGAGTTGCCGTACGATTTCGACATCTTGCGGCCGTCAGTGCCGGGCAGCCGCGGAGACTTGGTCAGCAACGGCTGGGGCTCGGGAAAGACGTAGCGACGCTGCTCCTCGGGGATGTCGCGATTGACGGGGAAGCGCAGCGTGGCATCGAGCCAGTAGAACTGGTTGAAGCGGCGCGCGATCTCGCGGGTGATCTCGACGTGCGGCACCTGGTCTTCGCCGACGGGAACGTAAGCGGCCTTGTACATCAGAATGTCTGCCGATTGCAGCAGCGGATAGCCGAGGAAGCCGTAGGTGTTGAGGTCCTTCTCCTTGAGATTTTCTTTCTGGTCCTTGTACGTCGGCACGCGTTCCAGCCAGCCGAGCGGCGTCATCATGGAAAGCAGCAGGTGCAGCTCGGCGTGCTGCGGTACGTGCGACTGGATGAAGATGGTCGCCTTCTCGGGATCGAGACCGGCGGCGAGCCAGTCAAAGACCATCTCGAAGATGTTCTCTTTGACCCGCGAGGTGTCGGCGTACTCGGTGGTGAGGGCATGCCAGTCGGCGACGAAGAAGAAGCAGTCGTAGCTTTCCTGCAGGCGGACCCAGTTCTGGAGCGCGCCGACGTAATGGCCGATGTGCAGCTTTCCGGTCGGTCTCATGCCGCTGAGTACGCGGCGATTCACTGCTGTTTTCTCTTCATCCGGCATGTAGTTCTCTCGGGAGCCCTCGGAGGAAAGTGCCTACGCCGACGGCGGCGGGCCACGGGCAGCAGACGAAATCCGGCATAGGCCGGAGCAGCTCTACAAGGTGCCCGAAACCTTGATACTAACACGGCAGAGGGTGTGAATTCGCGGGGGATGCAGGTGGCCCCTGTTCGCCCTCAATCGTCGAATGTGGGGAATTGTGCTGAGTGGCCCCGCATCCATCCTACTTCTGCGTAATCGTCACCCGATCTGCGCCAACGATCGCCGCGTCGATCCGGTTCTTCAGCGGGAAGGTCGAGTCCATGCCGACGGCATTGCCGTATTTGGGCTTCAGGTACTTGCTGGCGAAATATTCCAACGCAAAAGTCGGCACCTCGACTCCATCGAAGGCGACGGATTGCACTCGGATGGTGGCGATTCCGTTGACCGCCGCGGCCTGGGCGACGACGGTGACGCGATGTTTGCCGGTGAAGAGCGCCAGCAGCGGGTTGTTGCGCGTGCGGTTGGCGGTGAGGGCGTCGAAGTCGACCTCGGCATCGCCGTGCACCACGGCGGGGTCGCTGGTGATGGCCACTTTCGAGATACCTTCGGGAAGCTTGACCCCGCCCTGGTTGAGATAGGCATTCCACTCGCTGGCGGTGAGAACGGTGGGGGTGGTCGCGGGATGCTCAAGGCGGCCGTTATCCCGGATGAAGTCGAGTTTGCGGTCGGCGCTGGCGTAGGCGAAAGAAGGAGTCGTCGAACCCAGAGCCTGCCCTGAGCCTGTCGGAGGGGTAGCGCGCAATAGCGCGGCGCGAAGCCGGGGAGCACCACTCAGTCCGGCCAGCACAATGACGACTGCGACACCGATACACTTTGCTTTCATCTTCTCCGCGCCTGCGAGGGTTGCGGAGGCGGCGAACTGAGCACAGGCTTGCTGAGGCTCCCGGCCAGCTTCCATACCTCTCCGCTCTCCTGAGTAAACTCCAGGGCGAGGCTTGAGTTGCGCGAGATTGTGCCGGTGAGCTGGTAAACGCCGGTGGGCGTCTTCCACTTGCAGTCGGAGATGGTCCAGCCATCCTGGCCGAGAGCGGTGTGGCCCTGGCCGCTGGAGATGCGCAGAGGAGCCTTGCCGTCGGGCGCGAGGCGCAGCGCGCCGCTGCTCCAGGTGAAGTCGCTCTCGACTCTTGCACTGGATGCCAGGGCGGATTCATCCCAGCCGGAGGACTGCAGCTTGTAATTCAGCGTCAGCGTACCGGTTCCGAGCGAGCTTTTGAGCAGGGGCGTGAGTCTCTCGGCGGAGATTCCGGTCGCGCTGCCGGTGCTTTCGTACCTGGGCTCGGTGCCGGTGAAGTCGATCTTGCCCAGCCCACCGATGCTGCCGCCAAGAAGCGATGCGTGATAGCTCTTCAGTTCAAGCCGTCCGTTGGCGATGGCAAACACGGAGTCGAAGGCGGTTCCCGTGACCGGTCCGAGGGTGAGGCGGCGGGCGCTGAGATGACCGCTGGCGTGCAGGTCTGCCATTACGTTGTGACCGCTCTCGGCGGGCTCAAAGACGCGATACCAGGGGCGCTTCTTCAGATGCGGATTGAGCACCTCGTCCCAGCGCTCGGGATTGAACTCTTCGGTTGAGAGATCGAAGGTGGACTCGCAGGGAGAGTCGCCATCGCAGGAGCGGGGAAAATCCGCGCTGCCGGTGAGCGCGATCTTGCCCACAGTGGCGCTGGCGTTGTGCAGGGCGAAGCGGCGGCGATTGAATTCGACTCGGGCCGAAGATATCTCCAGCGGCGCGAGCAGGCCAGGAACTTCGGCGCGGGCGTTCTTGATCTGCGCGCTGCCGCCGACTTCAGGTGAGAGAAAGTCTGTCCATGCGCCGCTGACGGTAATGTCGATGACTGCCGGGCCGGTGAGGGCGATTCTGGGAGCGTTGATTCCGAGGGCGCGAGCTACCTTTTGCAGGCGCTCGAGCGTTGCCTCACCCTTGATGTTCAGCGCGAAGCGCTCATCGTCCATTGTGCCCTGCACGGTGGAAGCAGCGGCGGCGCCGAGCGGGAGATCATACGCCTGGATGACCAGCGCGCGGATGGGGGCGGGCGCTGGCGCACCGCGCTTGCGCCCGTTCGTTGGCGGAGCCTCGGTTGTGTTCACCGAGGCAACGGCGCGGGCGACGGTGAGATTCTTGCCGAGCACGGAGGAGCGGAGGGTCAGGTCCTGCAGCGTGACGTTGCCGACGCAATCGGGCAGCGCGTCGCTGGTGCGGCGCGCCTGGAAGGTGGCGTTCAGCTCGCCTTCGGCGGAGAGATCCTGTGGAAGATCGCTCTTGGCGTGGCGGGCCAGGTTCATCAGCTCGCTGGCGGGCAGGTTCTCCGCGGTGAGGGCGAGATCGTAGTGCGGGAAGTGGACGCCGCTGAGAGTGCCTTTGACGGAGAGCACGCCGCTGCCGATGGGCATGTGGCACTCGGTATTCTGCAGCACGCTGGATATGGCGTCGAAGTCGCCGTTGCAGGTTGCACTGAGATTGACGGCGTCGCCGCTGAGAATGTCGAAATGGCGGAAGTCGCGCAGCTTGGCTGCGGTAACGAACTTAAGTGCGCCGGGCGTTCCGCCGAGTTGAACGCTGGCATCGAGGGCGCCGCGCCAGCCTCGATCTTCGCCGTAAATCAGGCGGGTGAGATTGCCAAGTTGCACGCGCTCCCAGGTCAGCGTAGCTTTCAGTGGCGCGTCGCGCAGCAGCGGAGCGCGCTGGATATCGACCTCGGCCTTTACGATTCCGGTGTCGGTTACCGGCATATCGGTGCGCACCGGGCGCGCCTCAAGGCGCATGCGCCACTGATCTTCCGCCGGACTGTAGAGGGTGAAATCGGCGTCGATGAAGGAGAAGACGCTCTTCTCCTGCCCGTACTTGAAGTTGACGCGGCCGTTGGTGGCGTCGATGTAGGGGAAACGAGGGCGCGATTCGGCAAGCCCTGCGCCAGTGGGAGCGGCTTTCGTGCGCGATGCCTTCCAGAGAAGAGATTCCAGGTTCCAGCCGCCGCCGATGCGCTCGACCAGGTTGAGGCTGGGATATTTGAGGCTGAGGCGCGCGATATCCAACCGCCCACGCCATAACGAGCTGACACCGAGGTAGGCGGTAACTTCCTCGGCGTGGAGAATCGGCTCGGAGCTGTATGCGGGATCGTCGCCAACCACAACGTTTTCAAGATAGAAACCGGGACGCGGCAGCAGCCGCAGGGAGACGCTATCGACGGTGACGGGACGGCCGAGAGCCGAACTCATCGAGGCCGCGATGCTGGCCTTGTAGCGGCTAATGTTGATGAAGGGCGGAAGCACCACGCCGCCAACGACCAGCGCGATCGCAATCAGGATTCCACGGCGAAGCCTGCGTCCGGCCACTTATCGCACCACGTGCAGCATGCGCGACCAGCGGGTTTCATTGAAAAAGTGCGTCAGAATGTGAACGAAGAAGCCGACGCGGTCGCCGATGCCGGTTTTGGTCCATTGATCCTCGGGGGTCTGGAAGGACCAGTAGATGAACATGGGGCGTCCGACGACGTTCTGGCGCGGGATGAAGCCCCAGTAGCGGCTGTCATAGCTGACGTCGCGATTGTCGCCCATGCCGAAGTAGGCGTTGGGCGGCACTACGAGATCTTCGCCCTGAATGTGGTCGGGCAGGGTGAGCTGCCAGTCGGAAAAGAGCCGATCGTCGGTGGTCGGCGGAACGTTCGGGAAGTCCTCTTTGTACGGCGTCCGCTGCATGGGATCGGTATGGATGGCGTAAGGCTCGTTCTGCGGCTGGCCGTTGAGATAAACCACGCCTCCGGAGAGATGAATGCGATCTCCGGGAATCCCGATGACGCGCTTGACGACGAAGAGTCCGGGTTCGGCCGGTGAGACGAAAACGACGATGTCGCCGCGCCTGGGGTCGCGATAGGGAATGATCTTGTCGATGAAGCTCGACTTCGGCGCCAGGCGAACGCGATCGACAAACACATGGTCGCCGATGAGCAGCGTCTTCACCATCGAAGAGGTTGGAATTTCGAAGGCCTGCATGCAGAAGGTGATGATGAATAGACCGATCACCAGCACCGAGGCGATCGAGGCGATGAACTCCGCCGTCGTCTCCTTGGGCTCTTCGGGCTTGGCTTCTTCGACGGGC
>Ga0326727_10023694_pt1 | contig 11685 bp, 10 predicted proteins | sample MB2enrmetagenome_FD_207643 | JGI IMG/M metagenome (GOLD analysis project Ga0326727, IMG submission 207643) | Lab enriched peat soil microbial communities from McLean, Ithaca, NY, United States - MB29MY | ecosystem: Environmental > Terrestrial > Soil > Wetlands > Peat | place: USA: New York... | reverse complement strand
CCGGATCGAGGCCTTCGGGGAGAATAAACGCCAATCCGACGCCATCCTGGGCGTGCCGAACCACCCGCGCCTGCATTGGAAACTGAGGCTCAGCGGGATTCTGAGACGCCCGTTCCACTTCTATAGTGAGTGGGACCAACTCACCCAGAGGCCAGCGTTCCGCAGTCAGGAGATGAAGTCCGCTGGTGCTGATGTCATGGATGGTGGACGGTTGCGCAGCGGGCGAGTCCCGGCGCCGGGCTGCAAACCCTGACGGGATGCGCCTGATGGCTCGCGGCTGCTGCGTATTCCCCAGCTTCCGGATCCAGGATTTCCATTCATTCAGCGGGGTCATTTTGTTTACCGGATTCTCGTTTATTCGGCACGGGTTCGATGGAATTGTATCGCCGCCTGAGGCAGATTGCGAGACTTAACGGACGTTTGGCCTGAAAAAGCCGGCGCTTGCGGAAGAAGGCCGGGCGATTTGGCATTTGTCCTGCCGCGGGGCGCTGCGACCCTTCCGGGCTCTCGACGCGAGCTTGCAGGTCTCAGAGGCGCGAGAGGGCGGGCGCTCTCATTACTGTTTTGCGGCTGGATGGTTACTGCCGGATAGGGGGGGGTGGGGTCAGGCGGCGGGGCGTTTCTGGTCTTTGGGCGCGAGGCGGAGTGCGCCGATGGCAACCTGGGCGGCGTAGAGGAACCTGGGAGCCTCGATGGGGTGGACGACGCCGATGACCATGCCGTGGGAGATGCAGGCGATGAAGTCGCGGATGTTTTCGTAGTCGGCGAGGTCGGGCATGGCGGCCATGTAGGCCTGGGCGGCGTGTGACTTGGTGTCGTATGTGTCGCGTTTGCCGGCGCGGCTCTCAAGGAGGGAGCGGTCGCGGGCGGCGCAGCAGCGCTCGACAGCGGGGTTGCGCGGGGGTGGATTGGGCGCGGGTTCGCTGGGTGCGGCGGGGGTGGTTTGGGGCATTGGGGGATCTCCTGAGATGAGTGTGCGCGTTTGAGGGGAATTAATCGGCAAAAGATGGCGTGGAATTTGGGATTTGTTTTTTGGAGGTGGGGCGGGGTATCCCAGGTCTCGTCCGCCGTGGCGGACGAGACCTGGGATACCCGGCATGCGGCCAGAATAGAGTAGTATTCAAGGCACGAGAGGGCCTCCTCGCCGTGAGCTGGTTCGCTGCATATTTCAGCGTTCGGCAGCCTTCTTCGTCGGCGGATAGCGGGACCGTGCCCAATGCGAGTGGCCGGGCTAATTCCTCCTTGAATTGATTCCGAATTCTAGTTTCCCGGTTAGTGTGAGGCTATGACAAAAGCACAAGATGCTCACAATAGGCGAGTGTTTTGGATTTCCGTGATATCGCTGATCGTTTCCCTTGTGGTTGGCTTGGGCAATGTTGGCGTTCAGGTCTGGAAGTTATACCGTCCAGATACAACTGCAGAAACACGATTTGCCAAAATCGAGACTACTCTTCGGCTGTTGACGGCGACTGTTGCTCCGCAGCTCTCGAAAGCCGTTGATGACTCTCTCGCTGCCGCGCTGGCGGACCCAAGAGAAGCAAAAGACAAGTTGGCCTATGCGGGTACGGTTATCCGCCAGTTGAGGCAGGCGTCGATTGCGCTCCCCAATGAAGCTGTGGCCAAAACCGGTGCCCAGCTGAACAATCTTGCTCTCGCAGATAGCTCTATCCCGCAAACCTGGGCAACCGCTGGTGATTTCATAACCTACCGCTCCCAGCTGAGTTTGGGATGGGAGGACATTCATCTGCCCCCGTGCACAGATCAGAGTCTGGCATTTCAGATTTCAGCCGTAAAAAACAGGCTGAATACCTCACATCCGCAGATCGAGCTTGAGCATGGCCCAATCAAAATCCAAAACTGTAAAATTGCCCTCGACTCGCCTGAGACAACGGCTTATCTCAGCTCTCCTTTAACAATTGCAGATATCGCTTGCGTCCATTGCGCAATTTTCTATAACGGTGGCCCAATTGTGTTGATCCCGGATGTTTTAGCAGGTGAATCAACTGGTCATTTCCGAGGTAACTTGGTATTCAAAGACTGCTCTTACTCCTTCTCATTGCCCCAAGTTCCGCCTGCCCCTGGCCAACGGCTGACCAAGGAGCTCTTAGAAGCGAATTTAGATACTGTGCGTCTCAGCGCATCTGATTACGAAGCCATGTAGGGGTGCTCACTGCTTTAGCAACACAATGGGACATCTCCGTGCGGTTCAAAGGCCTTGCTTAGAGTACTTACTTCTCGGGGCCTTTTGGTGGAGGCGAATCAATAGTATTCATGTCTCAAAATCATGGCCCGGGGCACCCAGCTGCCGGCATTCAACGCGCGAATTCCATTGATGATCTATTGCTCTTGCCCGGTGCTGTTCTGCGGAACTGGATACGCCGTCTGCCGCTGGAAGACACAGTCGCTAAGTATCGGGCTGCCGAGAACCATGCCATCGCCTTTGCAGACAACTATAACAACATCGCCCGGCGAAAGTGTGGCTGCCGCCGGCGCTTCTATCTCTTTCAGGTTTGCATGAACCGGCATGAACTCGTCCGATGTGGCGAGCAAGATATACGGGCTACCTGCGAAGTCCTTGCTGATGCTGGAAACGGACCCGGTGACCATGAGCGATCGTCCTTTGTACACCGAGTCTGCCGCAATCTCGTTAGTTTGATAGTCCACAAATAGCTTGCCAGCCGAGACCTTGAGGGCAGGGGCCTGCGATGCGGCCGGCGACGCTGTTCCGCTTGAAGGTGTCGTGTTGTTTGAGGTGTTTGAGTCGTCTATGCTTCCCGCCGCAAGCACACAGAAGACCCCCATGGCCAGAAGAGACGCCAAATGCGCGCTATGCTTTGACTTCATTTCGGTTTCTCCGATTTAGGGCCGCAATCAAGCCCGTCGCGGCGGCCCAAGCGATTAGATACGCGACAATGTCCATGATGTCGAACGTCCCTGGGACTATCTTGGCAAGTTGCCCAAATTCCGCGCCGACCGAAAGCAAGAGAGGGAGCAGGGTCCACACCGCACGCCCCGGGCTCGCGGGCTCACGGAGCCAAATAACTTGCATAATGAATGTGAAAGAGTAGACCCACAAGGCGTCCGGCGCGGAATAGAGAACTAGATCGGGGACCAGATGCCTTGCGCTCGCAGCGTGTGCCCTCAGCGTGAGAATCAATCCCTGAAGACCAATCCATCTGTACCACGTAAACACAAGCAGAGTCTTCGAGCGCCATAGGCTATAAATTGCCGCGCCTGTCATGATCGGAAGGCAAACGTGGCAAATGATGGACAAGCGGGATTGAGGATTCCAACTTCGCAAGGCCGACTCAGCAATACTCGCAGTGTATACTGAGCGCTCCGCGCCGAATACGGGGGCGCTTGTCGCGGCGTCGTTTGCGTTTCCTGTGAGATGCGCGCGTTCATGCCTGTGGCAGTTCCTGAGTGGACAGAGCCGGGCGCGCCCTGCGGCCTCTTCGGCACGCCGGAAGTCATGCCCTGATCCAAGGCCGCGCTCTCAGTTTCGCTCAATGTTCGCCTTTCGGGTATAATGCTTGGATGGACTTTCAGTTGGTGGCGGACTATCGGCCTCGGGGGGATCAGCCGCGGGCGATTCATGAGCTGGTGGAGGGGCTGGGGGCGGGCGAGAAGCACCAGGTGCTGCTGGGCGTGACGGGGTCGGGCAAGACGTTCACGATGGCCAAGATCATTGAGCAGTCGAACCGGCCGGCGCTGATCCTGGCGCATAACAAGACGCTGGCGGCGCAGCTTTATCACGAGTTCAAGCAGTTTTTTCCGGGCAATGCGGTTGAATATTTTGTCAGCTACTACGACTATTACCAGCCCGAGGCGTATATTCCGGCGGGCGACTTATATATCGAAAAAGAAGCCACCATCAACGAGGAGCTGGACAAGCTGCGGCTGGCGGCGACGCGTTCGCTCTTCGAGCGGCGCGACGCGATCATTGTGAGCTCGGTGAGCTGCATTTATGGGCTGGGTTCGCCGGAGGCTTACTACGGGATGCTGCTGCTGCTGGAGAAGGGGCAGCGGATCAGCCGCAAGGACATTACGCGGCGGCTGGTGGAGATCTTGTATGAGCGCAACGATGGGGATTTCCGGCGCGGGAGTTTCCGCGTGCGCGGCGATGTGATCGAGGTGTTTCCTACCTACGACGAGAACGCGTATCGCATCGAGATGTTTGGCGACGAGATCGAGTCGCTGGCGCAGATCGATCCGCTGTTTGGGACGGTGAAGCAGAAGTATGCGCGGCTGCCGATTTATCCGAAGAGCCACTACGTGGTGCAGCCGGAGCGGCGGGCGGAGGCGATCGACTCGATTGTGAAGGAGCTGAACGAGTGGGTACCGGAGCTGGAGGCGCAGGGGCGCATGGTGGAGGCGCAGCGGGTGCACCAGCGGACGCGCTTCGACCTGGAGATGATCAAGTCGATGGGCTATTGCCACGGGATTGAGAATTACTCGCGGCATTTTTCGGGACGGCTGCCGGGCGAGCCTCCGCCGACGCTGCTGGACTATTTTCCGCGCGATTTTCTGACGTTTGTGGATGAGAGCCACGCGACCATTCCGCAGGTGCATGGGATGTGGTTTGGGGATAGAAGCCGCAAGCAGAATCTGGTGGATTATGGATTCCGGCTGCCGTCGGCGATGGACAACCGGCCGCTGAAGTTTGAGGAGTTTGAGAATCGGGTGGGGCAGGTGATCTATGTGTCGGCGACGCCGGGGCCGTATGAGCTGACGCGCTCGGCGGGAGTCGTGGTGGAGCAGGTGATCCGGCCAACGGGGCTGGTGGATCCGCAGGTGGAGATCAGGCCAGTGAAGGGGCAGATCGACGATCTGCTGGGGGAGATTCGCGACCGGGCGAAGCGCAATGAGCGGGTGCTGGTGACGACGCTGACCAAGCGCATGGCCGAGGACCTGGCCGGCTACTACAGCGAGGTGGGCGTGAGGTGCCGGTATATGCACTCGGAGATTGAGACGCTGGAGCGGGTGCGGCTGCTGGCTGGGCTGCGCAAGGGCGAATACGACGTGCTGATCGGCATCAACCTGCTGCGCGAGGGGCTGGACCTGCCGGAGGTTTCGCTGGTGGCGATCCTGGATGCGGACAAGGAGGGGTTTCTGCGCTCGGCGGGTTCGCTGATCCAGACCATGGGGCGTGCGGCGCGGCATGTGGAGGGGCGGGCGATTTTGTATGCCGACCGGGTGACGGACTCGATGCGGCGGGCGATGGATGAGACCGACCGGCGGCGGACGATCCAGAGCGCTTACAACGAGGAGAACGGGATTACGCCGCAGTCGATTATCAGCCAGGTAGATATGGGGCTGGCGCACATTCTGAAGGCCGAGTACGGCGAAGTGGCGGAGGAGGAGATTGCCGGGATTCCGGAGTTCAAGACGCAGGGCGAACTGGACGCCTACCTGGCCAAGCTGGAGACGGAGATGCGCGAGGCGGCCAAGAGGTTCGAATTTGAGAAAGCGGCGCGGCTGCGCGACAGCATCAAGGAACTGAGGGAGAAGGAGTTTCTCTTCGGCTAAACCGTTTTTGCAGCGCTACCGAGGCAACCCGGATGACCGCGCGCACCATCTCATAGGCGGGAAGGGAATATCGGGAGCTGCGCGATTATCCTACGCGCAGGACGGGGCCTAAGGGGCGCATGGCAACTATCCTCTTGGTGGACGGAGACGCCCTCCAGGCATATCTGCGCAAGACTATCCTGGAACGGCGATTTTCAGATGTGCAGCGGGTTGCCGACCCCGCTGAGGCGCTCTGCCTGGTGGAGCAGCCACAGTTTGCGGGGAATCTTGGCCTGGTGATCAGCGGCCACCACGCCGCGGGCATTGGCGGTCCGGCGTTTGTGGCGGAACTCCATGAACGCATGCCCCGTCTGCCGGTGCTGGTGCTCGGCGGTCCCGGAGAGAAGGCGAGCGACTACGCCCACTCCGATGCGTGCTTCCTGCCGCGGTTCACCTCGACAGATGAGTTGCTGGCGGTGGCCGGCCAGATGCTTGCGGGGCAAACGCGCCGCTCAGCCTGATTGCTTCGACTTTTTGCTGGCGTTCGCGAAATGGACAGGTTAACTTTGGGGGAAAACTCCCGCGAGGTTGGCCCATGCCCGAAAAGGAAGCGCCGCTGGCACCCGCAGACGCTGTGCTGCGTTCGTTCGCCATCCACAACCGAATTCACCTTTACCTGCTCGATGCGCTGGCGACGGACGTGTGGCTGGCGACGCCGCCTGGAGGCAAGGGGCGCACGCTGGCCGCGCTGGTGAGCCACATTCATGGCGTGCGGTTGATGTGGCTGAAGGCGGGCGGCGCAAAAATGCTTCCCGAGCCGATGGAAAAGACAGCGACGATCGCCGAGGCTAAGGAAGCGCTGGAGGCGAGCGCCGGGGCGATTTGGGACTGGCTTTCGCCGGTCCTGCATGGCAACGCGAAGATCTCGGGATTTAAGCCGGATGCCTGGGCGTTTGTGGCTTACCTGATCGCCCACGAGGCGCACCATCGGGGGCAGATGCTGCTGCTGGCGCGGCAGTTGGGGCATCCCGTGGACAAGAGCACCAGCTTTGGATTGTGGGAGTGGGGCGTGCGCTGAGGCGGCGGCACGGTATTTCACGATCTCATCCAGTTACAATGGGTTAACGGTCAAGCCACGATTTCCAGTGCTTGTTTCATCAATGCTTCAGCCGGCACCACTTGTGATTCCGGCAGGGGCTGAAGCCCAATCTTCTCTGGCGGGGTTCGGCACGACTGAAGTCGTGCTCTGACACAAAGCAGGTTGATGAAACACGCTCTACGCAGCATTGGCCAGGCAGCCATCACGCCAACAAGGACCCTTCCGCCATGTTGCCTTTTCGGGCTCGATTTGCCGCGCAACGATTCTTGAGCCCGCGCTACTACCGGCGCCTGCGGCAGGTGATGGCGCATCCGCTCAGGTTCTACGCGGTGCTGGCGCTGAAGCTGTTGCCGGGGTTGTCAAAGGGACCTGTCGATTTGCGCCTCAGGGATGGCAAGACCCTGCGGGTGCGGGAATTCTGGACGCTGTTTCTCTTCGACGAGATCTTCGTGGAGAACTGTTATGAACCGCCAGAGGTGATGCGAGGCGCACCCTACGGGACGGTGATCGATATCGGCGCGAATATCGGTCTTTTCACGCTGCGCAGCAAACAACTTTGGCCGGACGCGCGTGTGGTGGCGCTGGAACCGCACCCGGAGAATTTTCAGAGATTTCTGGAGCATGTTGAGATCAACCGGCTGTGGGATGTGGAGCCGTTACAGGCCGGCATCGCGGAGAAATGCGGCTGCTTCGAGCTGTTTATCTCGCCCCGGAACATTGCCGGCCACAGCATGTATAAGAAGGCTGCCAACGCCGTATCCATCTCCATCCAATCCTTGACACTGTCCGATGTGCTGGCCAGAATCCCGGCGGGGAACGGCCGCACGCTGCTCAAGATCGATTGCGAGGGATGCGAGGGCCCGCTGCTTTCGACAATGACGCGGGAGATTGCGGATCGAATCGGCTGCATTGTCTTTGAGCCGGAGCGATCGCTCTACGACCTGGACGCGATTCTGGCGAGGCTGACCGGCTTTGGCTTTGCAATTTCCCAAGCCGCGAATCTGATCGTGGCCGCCAAAAGCTGAGGCAGTTCCCTGCTCTTCACCGGCACGGGGGCATGGGACGGAGCGCAATCGAGGAGACGAGGATTCGCCCCGGCAACTGCCGTTCCCATCCCAATCAGGTTTACAGCCCGCAAGGTTTCGTCACGAGATCTGCGTTTTCGGTGATGGTCCGGGTATTGCCATTCCAATGCAGGTAAACAACCCCTTTGAGCCATGCCGGATAGTATGCATAGACTGGTCCGGAAGTAACACATGCCGTGCTGGGGAGCTGGTAGCCCGCAGAACCTGCCCCGCCCGCCGATGGTTGAAGGTCATAGATCGCAGACGGATTTGTCAGCGTTTTCGTATTCGCATCGTATCCCATGCAGGCCGTGGTATTGATAAATCCACTGCAGTTAGGCACCCCGCTTCTGTTACTAATAAGATCGCCTGGATTGTTGAAAGCCGGGCTTATGTAGTAGTTGGTCCCAAGCTCCGCTCCTGTGCCAAACGATACAGCGCCATAGGGTGCGCTGGACGGCGCACATGCATTGCCACGGCATGTCGTCGCAAGCCCGTTAAAGTAGTTCTGGTTGCCGCTTCCGCCAACTGTTACATTGCTATACGGACCACCGAGCGTGAACGCATAGACATACCCGTTGCTGCTGTTGCCTCCTGGCCACTGCTGGTTTTCCTGAACAAGGTTATCCTTTATGGTCAAGCCTCCCCACATCGAGGTTGCGCCGGAACTGCTGTTCTGGATGTTGATATCTCCACTGGCCCAGGCCGCCGCATCTAACTGATTGCTGCCGTAGAGCGTGTTATTGAGGATGAGCGCCGTGGCAGTCGTGGTGGTTATATCCTGGTCGAATACATTGAACCCGAAGCGGCCTGAAAGCCAGCCCATGTTATTTTGCGAGACCCCCTGATTTGAGTAACCATTCGCATCCCATGTATCGAACATATAGTTTTCTACATCGGTTGGGCAGTTAGTCCGGTTGTTATAGGAGAAGTCTCCGTATTCATACAAATGGGTTCCAGGCAGGGTATCGAAGTTTGCGGGGGCAACTATATCTATTGCTGCCACGCAGTACCAGGAATTCGGATTGCCCTGCGCAGAATTTTGCGCGATGTCTCCGACGATGGCAAGGTAGTCTACGCCGTACTTGCCTTGCTGGTCATAACCGGAGGGCCCGAATCCGTCAGCAGAGTTATAGGCTATATCGTTGATGAACGCAAAATGATGATAGACGCCATTGCAGGGGCCTTTGTTCCCGCCGCAAGCGCCATCATATGCCGGAGTCACTTGATTGGAGTCATCCGCACCGTCCGTCGTAGTCTTGAACCCCTCTACGGCCCAGTTACTTTCCTGTTCGATGTCGAACCCAAATTGATTCGCGCCTGAATTCACCTGGCACGCCTCCAGATCCGGTCCAGCGCACAGAACGGTCGCGAAATAAATGCCGCCTTCCCCGTCAATTCCTCCGCTCGCAGACGGGCAATTGGAGACATTTCCCCAATTCTGGTTGAACTGGTTGGTATAGTTACCCGCGGCTGCAACGATCACATCGCCGCAATCGACCGGGTGATTGGGCGTTGCCCACGGCTCGCTCGGGGACGTGCCGGAATTGCTATCGCTTCCCGTTGGCGATAGGTAATAAAGGTGAAGAGGCGTGAAATCGACAGAGGCCGCCGGCGCCGTTGGCGTCGCGCTGACCTCGGTCGAATCCGCGCTCGTACCGGAAGCGTTCACGGCAGAGACGACATAGTAGTACTCTGTGCCGTTTTCGACGCGGGCATCGGTGTAGCCGGCAGCAGCGGGGGTTGCGATCGTCTTGAACGGCCCGTCCGAGTTGGTAGAGCGCTGGACGTTATAGCTGGTTGCGCCCGTGCTGGCTTCCCAACTTAGAGAGACCTGGGCGTTGCCAGCGGTCGCTTTAAGATTTGCCGGCGCTTTCGGTGGGGCCTCAGGCGTGGCATGGACCTGCGCGGAGTCTGGGCTTGCGCCGCCGGGGTTCTCGGCTGAGACCACGTAGAAGTATTCTTTGCTATTCGTGACGGTCTTGTCCTTGTAGGACGGGGACGACGAAGCGCCGATCTTTTTGTAGGGGCCGCTGTAGGTTGTGGAACGCTGCACGCTGTAGCTGGTGGCGCCTGCGCTGGCAGTCCAGGTGAGGGAGACTTCCGCGTTGCCTGCAATGGCTTTGAGGTCTTTTGGCACGGCCGGCGGGGCGACGGGTGTGGCATGCACCGGGGCGGAGTTGGCACTGTCACCGCTCAAATCTCCCGCGGAGACCACATAATAGTACTCTCTGCCGTTTGTGACGGTCTTGTCTATGTAATTGGGGGATGGAGTTGTTGCGAGCGGTTTGTAGACGCCGGCGGAGGCCGTGGACCGTTTGAGGTAGTAGGCGGTCGCGCCGGAGGACGGCTTCCAAGAGAGCGAGACGCGCGCATCGCCAGGCTTGGCAACCAGGTCAACCGGCGGATGTGGAACGGCTGCAGGGATGGCGCCGGCGAGAGCCGGAAGGCATTGCAGCCAGGCAGCGATTGCAGCCAGCACCGGGATCACGCAGAAGCCCGGTTTTCGAATCGCCGCTGCCTTGCGCATGGTTGGCTCCTGCGCACGAGTATAGCCAAGGCAAGCGAAAAGGACAGGTTTGTTGGGGATTACGAAAGTGCCAGTCCTGGCTGCGGGTTTGAGGGTCAGCCAGCCGCCATGGTTGTGGGTCCGGGAAGACGGCGGGGATCGCATCGCCCCGCCGGGGCGAGCGACGTCGGTTGGCGCGCTCTCCCAGGATTGTGCTGCGCTCCATCCTGGGCTATTCTCGCGCCCTCCCTCCGGGAGGAAATGCCCTGACCCGCGTTTCGCGGTGCCGTACTGACCCGCATTTTGGGAGCTGCCCGTGTCCCATTCTCCATCCATTGTGTGAGGCAGATCACATGTGGAAGGCCTATGATGAGTTGAGAATAGCCCTCGGCGGGGGACAATTTGGCTTCTCCGCCAGCGTGCGAGAATCGTTCTGGAACTCATCTTGGAGTCTTCATGGCAGCGTTCGGTAGTTTTGCTCTTCTAATCGCCCTGGCGCTGGCCGCCTATAACCTGCTGGGAGGCACGCTGGCTCTCGGGCTGCTGGCCACAGGCAAGCCTACGCGCATTTCGCCGGAGCGGCTGGCCGATACGGCGCGGCGGGCGGGGATTGCCGGGTTTGTGGCCGTGACGGCGGCTGCTTTTGCGCTGGTGTGGTCGGTCTTTGCCAACGATTTTTCAATCACCTACATCATGGAGCACTCCAACCGGGCGCTGCCGGCAGCCTACAAGTTCTCCGCGCTGTGGAGCGGCCAGGAGGGCTCTCTGCTGCTGTGGGCGTGGCTGCTGGGGACGTATGGTTTTGTGCTGAGGATGACGCACAAGACCGACGTGAAGCTCTATGCGTATGCGGGCACGATTCTGGCCGGAATCCAGACATTTTTCCTGCTGATTCTCAACTTCGCCGCGCCTCCGTTTGCGCTATTCAGGGGCCAGATTCCCGACGACGGCAACGGCCTGAATCCACTGTTGCAATATCCGGAGATGGTGATTCATCCGCCCATGCTTTACCTGGGCTACGTGGGCTTCTCGGTGCCCTTCGCTTTTGCCCTGGGGGCGCTTATGATGCGCTATCCGGGCGAGAAGTGGATCAAGGTCACGCGCGTGTGGACCATGGTGACGTGGCTGTTTCTGACCGCGGGCATCTTTCTGGGCATGCACTGGGCTTACGCGGTGCTGGGCTGGGGCGGCTACTGGGGCTGGGACCCGGTGGAGAACGCGAGCTTTATGCCGTGGCTCACCGGCACTGCCTTTCTTCACTCTGTGATGATGCAGGAGAAGAAGGGCATGATGAAGAGCTGGAACGTGTGGCTCATCTTCACCACTTTCCTGCTGACGCTGCTGGGCACGCTGCTGACACGCGCCGGCCTGGTGAGTTCGGTACACGCGTTCGCGCAGTCGTCGATCGGGACCTGGTTTGTGGTGTTCATGGGGATTGTGCTGGCGGTGTGCATCTTTACCTACATCCTGCAGCGCAGCCATTTGAAGACCGACCACCACCTGGA
>Ga0326727_10023691_pt1 | contig 11686 bp, 8 predicted proteins | sample MB2enrmetagenome_FD_207643 | JGI IMG/M metagenome (GOLD analysis project Ga0326727, IMG submission 207643) | Lab enriched peat soil microbial communities from McLean, Ithaca, NY, United States - MB29MY | ecosystem: Environmental > Terrestrial > Soil > Wetlands > Peat | place: USA: New York... | reverse complement strand
AATCCGCTCCCTTACGGTCGCGGCTCTGTCACGGACATCACGTGTTTGCAAATAGTTACAGAGCCGCGACCGTCAGGGAGCGGTCACTGGGCACCGACTTTCCCGAGATCGCTTAAGCACCCCTCACGGACTCACGGAAGGCTGGCCTGGCAACCAGGCTAGAATTGGAATATGACCCTGGAAGCCATCAAGGAAGCGATTGTGCAACTCCCGGAGGAGGAGAGACTGGCGCTGGAATCGTGGCTGGCAAAGGCCTGGGACGCTCAAATCGAGCAGGATTTTTCTCCTGGGGGCGCCGGTATGACGCTTCTGGAGGAAGTGGATGCACAGATCGAGGCGGGCAACACGGGACTCTTCAAAGTGACTCGTCCCCGTGGCTGAACCGAAGTCGATCCGCTTTCGGTCGTTGTGGAAGCTGTACGCCGAATTGCCCACGCAAATCCGAGAGTTGGCGGACCAGCAGTATGCTCTCTTCGAACTTCGCTCGCAAAGGCGAGGTCTTGACCGCCGGCGAGAGCCTGGTGCTGCCGGTCGTAACTTGTTGTAACATTCCTGCAATGCCCGTTCGCTATACTGCGATACTGGCATACTATGCACAAGTTACTGGACTCGGTAGTCTCATTGACCCTATTGGGCATTTCCACCACTCTGGCGGCCGGATGGGCCCAGCCGGCTCAACTGATCGGCCGGTGGCGTTCCAGCGAAATCTCACCCGCCGGGGTAAGCGCGGTCTTCGAGTTTCACGGCGATAACCAACTGGATTCCGGTTCGGCTGTAATATCGGAGGGAAGATACCGATTAGTCGGGACCGATACAATCCTGTTTCCATCCAAGAATGGCGAGGAGAAGCTGGAAGTGGAGCGGGATAACCAGGATCGGGCGCGAATCGAGGATGAAGCGGCGGGCAAGTCGATCGAGTTGGTGCGGCTCGGCAAGATGCCCGACAGCAAGAATCCACTAACCGGCGAATGGAGCACTACGCGCGAGTGGAATGGAAGGAAATATCCCGCCCGCGCTTTCTTTTCCGCCGAGGGGAAGGTTACCTGGATCACGACTCTGCGGACAGAACGTGGAACCTACTCAGTCGCGAGCAGGAATATACGGCTGGAAATCCCGGGCCGCCCGGTGGTGGAAGGCAGCTTTGAGATAACGGCGACTCGCTTGACGCTTCCCAACCCCAAGGGCGGCGGATCCAGCTTCGACCGCTTCTGAAACCCATTTCTCATCGAAGTGTCAATGCTCCGAAACTTTGGCCTGATAGGCTTAACTTCCGCGCGGTAAATATTGCGGCAAAGAGGAGCAGAAATGGCAGATCACAAGCTACAAGTGTTGCCGATTGGAATTTCCCTGCTGATGGCTTTACAACCATACAGTTCGGGATGGGCTCAGGAGAAACCGGCCGTTCCCGAGAAGGATGCGGCCCGGGCGCACTTCCTGGAGGCGCACCAGAGAGCGGTGAAAGAGGCCCGTGCGCGCATCGAGGGGCTCCGGCCAGAGCCTTCGATAAGTTATGACCAATTGGTAAATCTGGTTCAACAGAAGATCAAATACGTCTTCGTGATCTATCAGGAGAACCGGTCATTCGATTCCTATTTTGGCACCTTCCCCGGCGCCAATGGGTTGTTCAGCCAGGCGGCCTCCGACACCGCGGGCTTGACGCAGCCGATTGTGAACACCGACGGATCCATGGGAACGGTCTCGCCATTCCGAATCGGCCCGGCGCAATACGCCGCCGACACGGATGACATGGACCACTCGCACACCCTTACCATCGCAAAGATGGATGTCCAAAACGGCGTGGCTTCTATGGATAAGTTTGCTACCACCGAGGAGTTGAAATACAGCCCAACCGGCAACCCGTCGCTCGAGGCGAAGCAAATGGGCGAGTTGTCGATGGCTTATGAGGATTGCGACACGGTTCCGCTGCTGTGGGCATATGCCGACCGGTTCGTTCTCTTCGACAACATATTCGAATCGATGACCGGACCGTCCACGCCGGGCAATCTCACCATCATTGGAGCGCAGGCCGGCCAAACGCAGTGGGCTCTGCACCCCAACAACACATCGGCCACGGTGCCGTTACTGGTGGATGACGATCCGTTTTGGGGATCGCCCTCCGACAAGTCGGCCAATCCACTTCCGGTCAACCCTACCGATTATCCCGGCTACACTACCGCATCGAATCTGACGTATGCAACGCTTCCGCTCTCCATGCTGCTCAGCACCGCGGGCACCGTTACCGCAACGGACCCCAGCGCTGCCGCGGACCTGGTAGACGTTACCGACGACGTGACATTTCTCAGCAAGTTGTCACAACCGGCGCTCGGCTTCGGTTGGTATCAAGAGGGATTCGACAAGGAGTCCACGGACACTGCCGGGCCGGTGACCGCCGGCGGAACGCATGCGTCCTACGTCACCCATCACAACGGTCCGCAGTACTTCGGATACGTGGCGAACACTCCCGCGATTCGCGCGCAACTGCATGGACTGGGCGATTTCTACACGGACCTGCAGAACCACAACCTGCCGAAATCCGGCGGCGTGTTCTACGTGAAGGGCGGCTATACCAACACGATGGGCCTGACGCCGGCCGATCCGGATGCAACGGTCCAGAAGAATTTCCTGGGCGACGACGACCATCCCGCGTATTCCGACGCGCAGATCAGCGAGGCCATGGTGGCCCAAACCATCAACGCGATCGCCGCCAGCCCGTATTGGCCGCAGTGCGCCATCATTATCAACTGGGACGATTCGGAAGGCGATTACGATCATGTGCCGCCGCCGATCGTCAACAACGGGCCCGACAAAACGGCCCTCAGTTTTGGGCCGCGCGTGCCGCTGATTCTGATTTCTCCGTACGCCAAGCTCGGTTATATTTCCCATGAGCAGGGAAGCCAGGCGTCGGTGGTGAAGTTCGTCGACGCAGTCTTCGGTCTTCCGCCGCTGGCAACATTGCCCGACGAATTGCTGGGCCGCTATCTTGGCCTCGCGCTATTCGGACAAGAAGACCTGGGGCCGCAGGACGCGATCACGCCTGGGGTTTCCGACCTGCTGGATGCATTCAGCGCCTCGCGCCTGATGGGACAGGCCGCGGCGTTAACACCCGACTACGTGATGGTGGGCGCCAGTTACATTACGAAAATTCCGCAAGTTACCGGCTTGGGCTGCAACGACCTGGGAATCCTCACCACGGACCGGCAGTTGGGCATCACCAACAACATACCGGCGGATTTCAATCCCCGCCCGAAGACAAACCCGACGCCGACCGGCCATTAGGCGCACTGCCGAGAACCTGACGCCGTGCCATAGCGAAACTGTGGCAGGGTTCAGAGGACGTCGAAGACCTCGCTAGACTTGAAAGATGACGCCGTTCCTCAGGCGGCCGAGGTAATATTTGACCGCCGACGAGATTCGCGCGCTGGCTCGCGACTGCGGATTCGAACTGGCCGGTGTGGCGCGCGCCGAGCCCGTGGCGGAGCGCGGCTGGTACCACGAGTGGCTGGCGCAGGGCTACGCCGGAGAGATGCGCTACCTGGCGGACCGGCGCGCGGACGTGCGCGACGATCCCCGCAACCTGCTTTGCTCGGCGCGTTCGATCGTGTGCGTGGGCAAGCTGTACAACACGCCGTGGCCCTACTCCACGCGGTTCGACGACGGCGAGCGGGCGTGGATCTCGCGCTACGCCTGGGGCGGCGATTACCACGACGAGATGCGGCGCGGCCTGGAGCGGCTGGACGCCCTGGTGCGCCGGCACGCGAGTATGCCCGTGGAATCCAGGATCTGTGTGGATACGGCGCCGCTCCTGGAGCGTTCGTATGCGCGGCTGGCCGGCCTCGGGTGGATCGGAAAAAACACCTGCCTCATCAACCAGGCGGGCGGCTCGTGGTACTTCCTGGGCGAACTGCTGCTCTCGCTCGACATCGCGCCCGATTCGCCGCCGCCCGATCGCTGCGGAACGTGCCGCCGCTGCATCGATGCCTGTCCCACCGAAGCGATTGTTCCGGGCGGCATGGGATACACGGTGGACTCGCGGCTGTGCATTTCGTATCTCACCATCGAACTGCGCGGCGCGGTACCCGAGAGGCTCCGCGGCGGAGTGGGCGGCCACGTCTTCGGATGCGACATCTGCCAGGATGTCTGCCCGTGGAACCGGCGCGCGCCGGTGGCCGGCGAACCGGCGTACCAACCGCGGCAGTATGCGCCAGCGCTTGAGAAGCTGGCGGCCCTGACGGAGGATGAGTTCCGCGCCATGTTCCGCGGCACGCCGGTCACGCGCGCCCGGTATCGCGGATTTCTGAGGAACGTCGCCATCGCCATGGGCAACCGCGGCCTCCCGCTATTCCGCGCGCCGCTGGAGAAACTGGCGGCCTCTCCCGACCCGCTGGTCGCGGAACATGCGCGCTGGGCTCTCGGGCAATTAGGATAAGGATGTGAGGACCTGGGTTTGCTTGCTGGTCTTCGCGGCACTCCGGGCCGGCGCCCAGTCCCCTTCCGCGGAGCAGACTTTCGTGGACCGGGGCTACAACCACTTTTACAACCTGGAGTACCCTCAGGCCATCGCCGACTTCGAGCGGGCGCTGGCGCTCGATCCAAACGATCCCGAGCTGCACAATCACATCGCCCAGGCCATCGTAATCCAGGAAATGTATCGCGATGGATCGCTCGAAAGCGAACTGGTCTCGGGCACGAATTCGTTTCTGCGGCGGGCCCGGCTCAATCCCACGCCGGAAACCGAGAAGCGCTTCCTGGATGAGCTGGCGAAGGCCATGTCGCTGGCGGAAGCGGGCCTGCGGAAGAATCCCAACGACACGGGCGCGCTCTATGCGCTCGGCATTTCCTACGGGCTGCGGTCTAACTATTACTGGGTGGTGAAAAAAGCGTGGCGCGATTCGCTCAAAGACGCCAACGCCGCGCGGCGTATGCACAACCGGGTTTCCGAGCTGGAGCCGGGCAATGTGGATGCGCGCCTGGTTCAGGGACTGCACGATTACATTGTCGGCAGCCTGCCTTGGGCATACCGCGTGCTGGGTTTCATGGTGGGGTGGCACGGCGACAAGGCGCGGGGCATGCGCACGGTGCAGGATGTGGCACTCCACGGCAAGCTCGACCGCGTGGACGCCGAAATTTTTCTGTGCGCGCTGTACCGGCGGGAGAACCAGACGCGCCTGGCAATCCCGCTGGTAGACGACCTGATCCGCCGCTTCCCGCGCAATTACCTGCTGCGCCTGGAGCTATCGCAAATGTACAGCATGGCCGGCGACGGGCAGCACGCGATCGACGCCGTGGAAGAGATCGCGCGCCTGAAGACCCGCCACGCCGAGGGTTACGACCGCGTACCGTGGGAGAAGGTTTACTTTCAGGAAGGCACCATCCAGTTCTGGTACAACGACCTGGACCGCTCGCTGGAAAACATGAAAAAAGTAACCGCCGCATCCGAGGAGGTAGATCTAAACAGCGGGGCGTTCGCCTGGCTGCGTATGGGGCAAATCTACGACCTGAAGCATCGCCGCGGGGAAGCCATGGAAGCCTATCGGAAAGCGATTGCTTATGCGCCCCAGGCCGACGCGGCCCAGGAATCCCGAAAATACCTCAGCGCGCCATACCACCGGCCGTAAACACGGCCCGGGCGATACCAAACTGACCGGCTCAGGGATGGCGCTGCTACTGTTCGTCGACGGTCACCTTGACCGGCTGCTCGATCAGCTTGGGTTCCTTGCCGCCGGTCAGGACCATGAGAGCGACTCGACCGGGCTTGGCTTTAGCGGGAATCTTGAACTTAATGGTAGTGGCGGTCTGCTCGGTGATGTCTACCAGCGTATCGTTGGTGCCATCGGTGAGGTAGAGCTTGGCGACATTATCCTTCGTCAGGTTCTCGCCGGTGATCACGAGAACGTCCCCTACTTTGCCGTTCATCGGTTCGACCGAAGCCATCTTGGGCATCGTGGTCTGGCCGTAGGCCGCGAAGCTCGCGGCTACGAGAAGCGAAATTGCAAAAGACAGTTTCATCTGATTATCCGGTCCTTGCTTTAATGCTATGTCCATTAAGCTCCAAACACAAGCCCCGTCTCCCGCTGGGGCGGGAGAGCCCGCCCGAGGCGCCTTCTACTGTCCGCCCGCCGTGGCGGTGGAAGGCGGCTGCGGCGCGGGTTTGCCGGCATCCAGATGGTCCCAGTTGAGGATGGCATTGAAGACAAGGAAATAGGTTCCTTGCGTCTGCCAGCGCCAGAAAGGCCGCAGGGCAAACATGACGATGTGGCCCTTGCCCAGGGTGACATCCACGGCCAGCGCGCGGTTCGCCAGGGCTTCGCCCCCGGCCAGCGTTCCGGAGAGGAGCATGTCATTGGGGTTGGCCGGGAACTGCAGGATTACGCGCGGGCGCTCCTCGGGGGCGGCCAAGCCGCCGCCAAACCCACCGCCGCCGCCAAACCCGCCGCCGCCGCCGGATCCGCCGCGGCCCCCGGCGCCGCGTCCACCGCGTCCGCCGCCCGCTCCCGCTGCAGGCGAGGCCTGTGAGGCATCGCTCGGCTCTAGGGGCGAAATGTGGATCGGCACGGCGTTGGGGGTGATATCCGGTCCCAGTTGGGCGCCGCCGCCAGCGCCGCCGCGGCCGCCAAATCCACCGCCGAATCCGCCGCGGCCGCCGGCGGCCGGAGCGGAGGCGTTCAGCACCGGATCCTGGTTGAAGTACACGGGCAGGTCCTTGCCATCGAAGCCGTAAGCGATGGGGCTCTTCAGATCGGCGAAAGTCCCGCGCAGGATGGAGCCGCGCGCAAACAGTTGCGCGGGGTGCTCCACGGTCACGCCGCCGGCCAGGTCGTATTCGGCCATCAGGCTGGCGGTCGAACCCTCGGAGATCAGCGTGCCGCCTTCCTCCACGAACCTGCCCAGTTCCTCGAGCCCCGCGAAGCCCATGCCGCCGCGAATGTCGTCGCTCTCGTCGATGCCGCCCAGATTGGGTGTTTCGCCGGTCTTCTTGTACGGCAGCTTGAGGTTGCCGGTTTTGGGAATGCCGCTGATCTCGGATTGCGAAGTGCCGCCGACATGCGGGAAGACGATCACGTCGTATTGGGCGCGCAGGTTCCCCTCGCTCAGTTTCTGATCGGCGAAGTAGGTGTAGGGCACGCCGTAATAATCCAGAGCCGCGCGCACCCAGCCTTCATCCTGCGTGCGCGACCAGGAATGCACGTAACCGATCCGCGGCAGGGTCATCTCATGGGTCTTGACCGCGGGCGCGGAGGCGACCGCCCAGGCCGAGAGCCCCAGATCGCGGACCAGCGGCTCGATGCGGCCGCGATCCGCATTGGGGACGATGAACGCGCCCGCCCGCATCTTGCGGCCGTTGAGATCGAAATCCTCCTCGGCCACCAGCATGCGGACGTCTCTGATCCTGTAGCGGAAGGCCATCAGCGCGTTGTCGGAGGTGTGCTCCACCACCAGGGTGGCGCCGCTGCCCTCCACTCCGCCCGCCGCGCGGGCATCGGCGGTGAGCATGGTCATGGGATGATCGAGCGCCGCTTTATCGGTGAGGGCGGTGAGCTTCACGTTGCGCATGTACTGCATGGTCCAGCCGGTATCGTCGTAGGGGCGCGGATTGCCGGTGGGATAGTTCTGAATGCTGAAGTACATCTCGGCCAGGGTGTGGTAGGGCTGATCGCCGCGGATGATGTAATCGCCGGCGGCTACGTCCACGTTGCCGGACTTGAAGGCAGCGGTGGCCCTGTGGACCTCAACGCCCTGCCGCCGCAGTTCGTTCACCAGGTCGGCCGCGTCCGCTTTGCGGCGCTGCCCGGCGGGGACCACCCAGGCGTAATTCGGACCGTTCCTGCCCTTCTCGATGGCCCGCTTGTTCTTGAGCCAATAGTTCTCCAGGTACAGCTCTTTGTCCTTCGCCACGCGATTCAGAGCCAGCAGCAGGGCCGATTCCTGGATGTTGGTGTTGTTGCGCGGTCCCCACTTGATGGCAGCCAGCGGCGGATTCGGCCGGTACCATTCCCGGCTGATCTGGGTGGGGCCGAGCTGCAGGTTGGGCTGCACCTCGGGACCGTAGCTCTGCACCTCGTAGAAGCGGCCGAAGGAATTGTGGGTGAGGGCGATCCAGAACAGGTAGTTGGGCACCCAGCCGTCGTAGTAGCCATAGGTGAATACGCCGGGCACGCCGCGCTTGGCCATCTCCATGACCTCGGTCTGCGCCAGCAGCCACCACTCGTCGATCTGAATGGGGTCGAGCGAAACGTTGTACGGGCCGGTGCCCGTGGAGACGTAAAGGTAAGATTGCGCTTCGTGCAGATCGTGCAGGATGGTGGGATGCCACTCGATCACGCCGCGGGTCATGCTCTGGGTGAGCTTCAGGTATTGGCCCATGCCATCGCGGTTGTTATCGTGCTGGACGTACTTGCCCCAGTACATCAGCGGCAGCCGCGTGGCGCCCTGCGGAAGCTTCTTGTTGAAGTAGTAGGTGTCGACCATGCGCTCGCGCCCGTCCACTTCGATCACCGGCGTGATAAAGGTGATGACATTGTTGCGGATCGCCTGGATGAACGGCGTCTCCTCGACGATCAAGCGGTAGGCCAGCTCGATGAGCATCTCGGGACCGCCGGTCTCGGGCGAGTGGATGCCGCTGTTGATCCAGTAAAGCGGCTTGCCGGTGTGGATCAGTTCGTGCGCCTGGTCGTCGGTGATCTTCCGCGGATCGCCGAGCTTGGCCAGCGCGTCCTTGTACTGGTCGAGATCCCTGATGGTGGCTTCGTCGGCGATGGCCAGGATCACCTGGTCGCGCCCTTCCTCGCTTTGCCCGATTTTCCAGAACTTGGCGCGCCCGGAGGCCTTGGCCAGCGCTTCGTAATAGCGGGCGATGTCCCTGGCGTAGGTCAATTCTCCGGGCTTGCCGGGAATGCGGCCGAAGAACCTGAGGGGCGAGGGCACCGTGTCGGAAGCCGGCATGTGGTCCACCAATTCGGTGGTGATGCGGGGATCCTGCAAGTACTCCTTGATCAGCCTGGTATATTCCTCGTCGATTTTCTGCGGAGCGGGAGCGGCAGCCGTCTGCGCGGCCGCGGGCTTGGATTTCCTGGCTTGGGCGAGGGCAGGCCCGGAGGCGAGCGCCGCTGCGAACAGGGCGCCGGCGAGCGGCACGAAGCGTGTGCTCATACCGCGTATGCTAACAGAGAGACGGGGAGGCGGCGGCGCCTACGTCAGTTCTTCCAGCAGCTCCACGTCCTTGGTCAACAGATCGGTCACAACCTCGCCGAGATCCCGGCCCTTCTTCTGCGCGATGGCCGCTGTCCAGGATGGGAAGCCGTTTCGCCAAGACGGACCGGCCCGCGAACCGGACTGCCGGAATCCACAGGCCGTTTCTCCTGTGGCGTCCTCAGTTTGCGCCCGTCTGGATCCGCGCGGCTTGTTCCCTTACCGAAACCTTGCGACCGGCGAGACCGACTTCGATGGCATATGGCAGATCTTGGTGGCCTACTGGACGGCCGTCAAGTCGGCGTTTCCAGAGGTCTGGGGGAAACCGCCTGGGAAGAGTAGGCCCTGCGCGACCCTATCGATATTGCAAGCGCACGCTGCTGGCCGTCAACGATCCAGGCTGGTTTTCGGTCTTTGTCGCGCGGGACGGGAATCTCCAGTGTACCCTGAACCAGACGATCCTCTGGTCCTCCTTCAAGCGCAGCGCAAATTCCCGGACGAGGTCCTCGACAAACGCGGGATTGTCATACGCCTCCATCGTCACATGCCGTTCGTCCTCTCGTTTGAGTAGCGGATAGCGCGGTGCCGAAGCGGAGGCCTCAGCCATCTCTACGAGTTCTTCGATCCATACGATCTCGGGCTTCAGGTCTGGGCCTGGCCGACTCCTGATTTCGACGGTAATGAATCCGCGCTGGTTGTACGCCCCGTACTCGCTGATCGCTTTGCTGCTAGGCAACGGCATTCAGCGAATCTATACCTTCAATACGCGGGATTTCGAAGTCTTCCCCGAACTAACCGTCCTCACCCCGCCGGAGACCGCCTGATGTCCTCCGGCGCTTCCAATCTCGTCAACAAAGTCTGGAACTATTGCAACCCCCTCCGCGATGACGGAGTCTTCTACGGCGACTACGTCGAGCAGCTCACCTATCTTCCCTTCCTCAAAAATGGACTACGAGCGGACCCGCCCGCCCTACAACAAGAAGTCCACCATCCCCGACGATTACAACTGGGCCAGCCTCGTCGAGCTCGACGGCCTGCCGCTCGAACGTCACTACCGCAACACCCTCGAGAATCTCGGCAAGGAGCCGGCATCCTCGGCATCATCTTCCGCAAAATTTGAAAAAACATCTCAGACGACGCTCTCCCCCTCGGTTCGTCCGCCTCTTTTGAGGCGTTATCATACGGGCATGGCTTCCAACCTGACCCGCCGGCAATTCACCCGCGCCAGTGCTGCCGCTTCGCTCGCTGCCCTCCTTCCGCAGGGCGTTTTCGCCAACACCTCCGCGAACAAAAAAGCCGTGGTCCATGCCGACCAGGAAATCGGGACCGTCCGGCCCGAATTCCATTCCCACTTCGCCGAACACCTGGGATCCTGCACCTATGGCGGTATCTGGGTGGGCAAAAAATCGCCGGTCCCCAACATCGACGGCTTCCGCAAAGCGGCGGTTGACTATCTGAAGGAACTGGGCGTCCCGGTTCTGCGATGGCCCGGCGGCTGCTATGCCGACGATTACCACTGGCGCGACGGCATCGGACCCGTGGAGAAGCGCCCCAAGCACGTCAACGTGAACTGGGGGAAATACATCGAGGACAATAGCTTCGGCACCCACGAGTTCATGGGTTTCTGCAAGCTGATCGGCGCCGAGCCGTACTTCGCCGCCAATGTCGGCACCGGCTCGCCGCGCGAAATGCGCGACTGGATCGAGTACTGCAACTTTCCCGCGGGCAGCACGCTGGCCGACGAGCGCGCTGCCAACGGATCGCCGGAGCCGTTCCGCGTGCGCTATTGGGGAGTCGGCAACGAACTGTGGGGCTGCGGAGGCAACTACCGTCCCGAAGCCGCCGCCGCCGAGTTCCGCCGCTATGCCACGTTTGCGCGCCTCGTCGGCGGCAACGACGTTTACCTGGTGGGCTGCGGTCCCAGCGGCAACGACACCGCCTGGACCCGTGGATTCATGGATACGCTGGCCGGCCGCACGCGCATGAACGGCTACTCCATGCACTATTACGAGAACGGCAGTCTTCCTCCGGAACAATTCACCCCCGAGGCCATGTACACGCAGTTCAATCTTTTTCCGCGCGTGGAGCAATCCATCATCCAGCAGCGCGCCTTGCTGGACAGCTACGATCCCAACCGCGGCATCGGGCTGTTTCTGGACGAATGGGGCGTCTGGGACCGCTTGCGCGAGGACTCCAAGGGACGCCTCTGGCAGCAGTCCACCATGCGCAGCGCGGTGGGCGCGGCGCTCGGTTTGAACCTGTTCAACCGCCAGGCCGACAAGCTCTACATGTGCAACATCGCGCAGTTGATCAACGTGCTCCAGTCGGTGCTGCTCACCGACGGTCCGGAAGGCAGGAACTGCGTGCGGACCACGACCTACTATGCATTCATGCTCTTCAAGCCGCATCGGTCGAAGACCGCGCTGCGCGTGGAGACCGACGGCCCCAAGCTGGCCGACTTCGGCGGCCGCGGAGCAGGCGGCCGGGGTCCGCAGCAGCC
>Ga0326727_10023690_pt1 | contig 11686 bp, 9 predicted proteins | sample MB2enrmetagenome_FD_207643 | JGI IMG/M metagenome (GOLD analysis project Ga0326727, IMG submission 207643) | Lab enriched peat soil microbial communities from McLean, Ithaca, NY, United States - MB29MY | ecosystem: Environmental > Terrestrial > Soil > Wetlands > Peat | place: USA: New York... | reverse complement strand
CTCAACCGGCGCCCCGGGGACATCCACGTCAACGTCACCAAGCAGAAGCAGAAGACCAACATCCGCTCCTCCACCGAGGACTTCACGATCAAGCTCACCCCGCCGCGCCAGATGTCACTGGAGGAGTGCCTCGACTTCATCGCCGACGACGAGCTGGTGGAGGTCACTCCCCAGGGCATCCGGATGCGCAAGCGCATCCTCGACTTCAACCTTCGGATCAAGGCACGCAAGCGCGGCCTGGCCGAGTGAGCCGGGCTGGACGGTGACCGGCTGGCCGGCCGAGGCCGCTGCTGGTTCCGGGCCGGGTTCCGTCGGTCCCGGGCGGGGCACCGCGGGCGCGGCTACCCCCCGGGGGTCGAGGTGAGCCGCGCGACAGCTGGTACCCTTCGGAGGATGAGCCAGGTCCATCCCAAGGGACCGGACGAGTTCGACCTGGTGGTAATCGGGTCCGGCCCCGCCGGGGAGAAGGGCGCCGCCCAGGCCGCCTACCACGGTTACAGCGTGGCGGTGGTCGAGCGTCGGCGCGAAGGGGGAGCGGCGATCTCGGGCACGGGCGTGCCGGTCAAGGCCCTGAGGGACACCGCGGTGTACCTGACCGGCTGGGCGCGGCGGGATGTCTACGGGGTCGGGATCAGCCTGGCGCCCGACCTGCTGATGAATCGGCTGAGAACCCGCGCCACCGACGTGGTGAGGACGATGACCGCTGCCGTCCAGGCGAATCTGAGGCGGCACAACGTCGAGCAGGTGCACGGCGAGGGGAGACTGGGTCCGGATCGGTCGGTGATCGTCCGCGACGACGAGGGCGGGGAACGGACGCTGCGGGCGCGGGTGATCCTGCTGGCAACCGGCTCTCGTCCTTACCACCCTCCTGGCATCCCGTTCGACGATCCTGATGTCCACGACTCGGAGACGGTGCTGGGGATCGAGCGCCTGCCGGAGCGGATGGTGGTGGTGGGGGGCGGGCCGGTGGGTTCCGAGTACGCCTCGATCTTCTCCGCCCTGGGCTCGGCGATCACCCTGGTGGACCGTGGAGAGCGGCTGCTGCCGATGCTGGACGGGGAGCTCTCCGAAGCTCTGGCGCAGAGCATGCAACGCTCGGGAGCACGCCTCATGTTCGGCGCCCAGGTGGAGTCCGTCGAGCGCGACGCCGATGGTCTGATCATCCGTGTCGACGGGGAGGTCCTGCGTCCGCAGATGATGCTCCACGCGGCCGGGCGAACCGGCAACGTCGAGGGTCTCGGGCTCGCCGAAGCCGGTGTGGAGACGGACTCTCGCGGGCGCATCCGCGTCGATCCCCACTTCCAGACGACTGCCCCGGGGATCTACGCCGCCGGTGACCTCACCGGGCCGCCCGGCCTCGCCTCGGTGGCCATGGAGCAGGCGCGCGTCGCCATGTGCCGCGCCTTCGACATCCGCTTCAAGGAGTCCGTCGACACGGTGGTCCCGACCGGTATCTACACGCTCCCGGAGGCGTCCATGGCGGGGCTCACCGAGGAGGCCGCCCGGGCTGCCGGCGAGGACGTGGAGACGGGGCGAGCCCTGTTCGAGGCCAATGCCCGGGCGCGGATCTCGGGTTCCACCGACGGGTTGGTGAAGTTGGTGTTCCGGGCCCGGGACAAGCGGCTGCTCGGCGCCCACATCCTGGGTGAGGAGGCCACCGAGCTGATCCACGTCGGACAGGCCGTGCTGCACCAGGGCGGTACGGTTGACGAGTTCATCGATACGACGTTCAACTTCCCGACACGAGCCGACGCCTACAAGTACGCGGCCTACGATGGGCTGCAGCGCCTCGAATCCCGGACCCCAGGACGGTCGGGGCCGTAGACGGGGCAAGGCTTCCGAGAGGTCCGTTGGGTGGACCGCCGGCCTGATCGGCTAGCGGATGTACATGAAGGAGCGGCGCAGGACGTCGAGGTTCTCGACGGCCGCCTGGGTGCCCCGGATGACACAGGTCAGCGGGTCGGCGGCCACCGTGACCGAGCAGCCGGCCTGGATGCCGAGGTAGCGGTCCAATCCCTCCAGCCGGGCTCCGCCGCCGCAGAGCGTGATGCCCTCCTCCAGGATGTCGCGGCGGAGTGCGACCGGGGTCTCGTCGAGGACCTCGGTGATCGCGTGGGCGATCTGGCGGGCGTGGGCATCGACCAGGTCGGCGATCTCGACGGAGGCGATGCTCAGGGTGGTCGCCTCCGCCCCCGACCCGGCGGGGACCGGCATGCGCCGCTCCTCGTGGGGGCCGACGCAGGCGAGGGAGGCGATGACGTCCTCGGCGACCGCGGGTTCGAGGGTCACGCCGTGGCGGCTCTCCAGGCGCTCGGCGACCGCGCTGCGCAGAGCGTCGCCGGCGGTGGTGAGGGTGCGACCGGCGATCGTCCCCTCGGAGACCAGGCTGGCGACGTCGACGGTCCCGGCACCGACGTCGACGACGAGGTGCCCCCGGCTGCCGCTGGGCGGGTGCCCCGCGCCCATGGCGGCGGCGGTCGGCGCGTCGATCAGGTAGGCGGTCCGGGTGCCGATCCGGGCGCAGATGTCGAGGATGGCGAGACGGTCGTCACCCCCCATGGCGGGGCAGATGGCGATGACCACGTCAGGGCGGAAGATGCGCTGCCGGCCGGCGGCGCGGTTCACCACCTGGTGAAGCAGGGCCGCCAGGGCGTTGCGGTCGGCGATGGTGCCGCCGCCCAGGGGCCGGATCATCTCCATCTCCGCGTCGCGCGCCATCTCGGCGGCGGCCAGCCCGGCGGCCGAGTAGCCGCGGCGGCGGTGGCGCGCCACCACCGAGGGCTCGGTCAGCGGCAGCCCCTCGCCACGCACCACGGCGCGCAGGCTGCCGCTCCCCAGGTCGATCCCCAGCCGCTTGCCGAGCATCAGCTCCTACTTCCCGATCAGTCCCCGATGACGCCGGAGAGGTCGTGCGTCGAGCTCTCGCCGGGCTCGGGCCGGACCCGCTCCACCCCCGCCCCCAGCGAGCGCAGCTTGGTATCCAGGCTCTCGTAACCGCGGTCGAGGTGGAAGACGCTCTCCAACACGGTCGTGCCCTCGGCGCAGAGCGCGGCGATGACGAGCGCCGCGCCACTGCGGATGTCGGGGACCGACACCGCCGCACCGTGGAGCCGGCTGGGTCCGGTGATGATCGCGCTGCGGCCCTCGACCGCGATCCGGGCGCCCATCTTGGCCAGCTCGCCGACGTGGCGGAAGCGGTTCTCGTAGAGGGACTCGCTGATGATGCTGATCCCCTGAGCCTGGGTCATCAGGGCGCCGAACTGCGGCTGCAGGTCGGTGGCGAAGCCGGGGTGCGGCCAGGTGGTGACGTCGACGGCCCGGAGCCGGCCGCCGGTCACCCGCACGTGGGAGCCGCCCTCGACCACCGTGCATCCCGCCGCCTGCACCTTGTTGATGAGGAAGCGGAGGTCGGTCGGGCGCATCCCGGCGATGACCACGTCGCCGCCAGTCGCCGCCGCCGCGGTCATGTAGGTGCCGGCCTCGATGTAGTCGGTGTCGACCCGGTGATGGGTGCCGTGGAGCAGGGAGCTCTGGCCCTCGACCACGATCAGCTCGCTGCCGGCGCCGCTGATCCGGGCGCCCATCGCGACCAGGCAGCGAGCCAGGTCGTAGACGTGGGGCTCGCGGGCGGCGTTGCTGATCACCGTGATCCCGTCGGCCAGGACGGCGGCCATCATCAGGTTCTCGGTGCCGGTGACCGTCGGCATGTCGAGGTAGATGTGGGCACCGTGCAGGCGCCGGGCCCGGGCCACGAAGCTGGTCGCGGTCTCGGTGACCTCGGCCCCCATCAGGCGCAGGCCCTCCAGGTGCTGCTCCACCCGGCGCATCCCGATGTCGTCCCCGCCGGGCTTGGCGATCTCGGCCTCACCCGTCCGTCCCACCAGCGCCCCGAGGAGCAGGAAGGAGCCGCGCAGCCGGCGGGTCAGCTCAGCGCCGACCTCCACCACCTGGACCCCCCCGGCGTGAACCCGCCAGCGGCTGGGACCGAGCCGGTCGACGTCCACCCCCAGGTGGCGGAGCATCTCCGCCATGGTCCCGATGTCCTCGATGTCGGGGACGTTGTCGAGCTCCAGGGGCTCATCGGTGAGCAGCGCCGCCGCCATGACCGGAAGGGCCGCGTTCTTGCTGCCGGAGATCGCGACCTCCCCGGTGAGCGGCCCGCCGCCGGTGATGCGCAGCAGGTCCATCGGCGCCTACGGTACATGAGCGGGGGCGGGGGGAACGCGCCTCCCGCAGGCCGCGCCGATCGCGTCATCCACGTCGCAAGTCACCGGGTACCCCGGATGCGGCAGAATCGGGGGGAAGCCCCCACCCGGAGGACACCATGGCGACGGCGACGGCAACCCCCCTGAGCAAACTGGAAGAGATCCTCGGCGAGGACGCCCAGGACCTGCTCGAGCATCGCTGTGAGACGGTGAGCCGCGATCTGCTCCACCTCCCCGGCCCCGACTTCGTCGACCGGGTCTGGTCGGTGAGCGACCGCAACCCGCGGGTGCTGCGCAGCCTCCAGACGCTCTTCGGGCACGGCCGCCTGGCCGGCACCGGCTACATGTCGATCCTGCCGGTCGACCAGGGCATCGAGCACTCCGCGGGGGCCTCCTTCGCCCCCAACCCGCTCTACTTCGACGGCAAGAAGATCGTCGAGCTGGCCGTGGAGGGGGGCTGCAACGCGGTCGCCTCCACCTTCGGCGTGCTCGGCTCGGTCTCCCGGAAGTGGGCCCACAAGATCCCCTTCATCGTCAAGCTCAACCACAATGAGCTGCTCACCTACCCCAACAAGTACGACCAGGTGATGTACGGCACCGTCGAGCAGGCCTGGGACCTGGGGGCGGTCGCGGTCGGCGCCACCATCTACTTCGGCTCCGAGGAGTCGATGCGGCAGCTGCAGGAGGTCGCGGTCGCCTTCGCCGAGGCCCACGAGCTGGGTATGGCCACCATCCTCTGGTGCTACCTGCGCAACTCCGCGTTCGAGAAGGACGGCGTCGACTACGGGGTCGCCGCCGACCTGACCGGCCAGGCCAACCACCTGGGGGTGACCATCGAGGCCGACATCATCAAGCAGAAGCTCCCCGAGACCAACGGCGGCTACACGGCCCTCAAGTTCGGCAAGACCAGCAAGCTCGTCTACGAGAAGCTGACCAGCCCCCACCCCATCGACCTCACCCGCTACCAGGTGGTCAACTGCTACATGGGACGCTGCGGGCTGATCAACTCCGGCGGCGCATCCTCGGGCGCGACCGACCTCAAGGAGGCGGTGCGCACCGCGGTGATCAACAAGCGGGCCGGGGGCACCGGGCTGATCAGCGGGCGCAAGGCCTTCCAGCGCCCGATGGCGGAGGGTGTCGGTCTGCTCAACGCCATCCAGGACGTCTACCTGAACGAGGCGGTGACCGTCGCCTGAGCCGCTCGGCGTGTAACCCGCGGGACAGGCGGGTACCGTAACCTTAAAACACATCCTGCCCACCTGGAGGGAGCGATCCAGATGTTCAACATGAACCAGGGCATGGGGGGCGGCGGGCGCAATCGCAGCCTCTACAACCCCTTCGGCGAGACCCAGGGCTGGTCCAACCCGGCCCTGCAGGGGGCGATCAGCCTTCCCGAGAAGGTCATGGGTCTGACCTGCCTGCTGATGATCTGCGCCATCGGCGGGGTGTGGCTCGGATACGCGGGCGGGCTCAACACCGTGTTCGAGAGCAACAGCCTGATCTGGTTCATCGCCATGTTCGTCCTGGTGATAGCCACCCAGCTGCTGGCCAGCCAGCCGGTCATCGGCATGGTCCTCTTCCTCGCCTTCGGGGTGGTCACCGGGATCGTCATCGCGCCCCTGATGCAGGCCATCGCATACGACGGCAATCAGTACATCGTCTACGAGGCCCTGGGGGCGACCGCGGCGGTCACCGGCGGGGTGACCCTTTACGCCCGCACCACCACGCGGGACTTCAGCCGGATCGGAGGCTGGCTGTTCGGGGCCCTGCTCGGGGTGCTGGTGGCGATGGTGATCGGCATCTTCGTCCAGTCCACCCCCTTCCAGATCTTCATCTCGGCGGCGGCGTGCGTTCTGTTCTCGCTCTTCCTGCTGTACGACATCCAGCGGGTGTGCATGACCCGGCAGGGGCCCCCGGGCAGCGCCATCCGGATGGCGATGAACGTCTACCTGGACATCTTCAACCTCTTCCTCAACCTGCTCATGATCCTGCTGATGACCCAGGGCGGGGGCAGCTCCCGGCGCTGACCGCGCCGCCTGGGTCCGCCCCCGCGTGACCTTCGGCCGTGGCGGCTGAGGGTCCCGGGGGGGTGGCCCGACCCCTGCGCACCGGTCACCATGGGCGGATGCCGAATTCCATGCGCCCGACCAACCTTCCCGCCGAGCCGCGGGAGATCACCGACGTCGCCGCCGAGATGGGGATCGGCCCGGAGCTGCTCGAGCCATACGGCCGCGGCGTCGCCAAGATCCGCCTCGAGGCCCGGGAGACGCTGCCCGCCGACCGGCGGGCGCGCTACGTGGTGGTGACCGCGATCACCCCCACCCCGCTCGGCGAGGGCAAGACGGTCACCACCATCGGGCTGGGCGACGGCCTGCGCCGGATCGGCCGGCGCGCCGTGCTCTCGCTCCGCCAGGGGTCGATGGGCCCGACCTTCGGGATCAAGGGGGGAGCGGCCGGGGGCGGGCGGAGCACGCTGATCCCGTTCGACAAGGTCGCCCTCCATCTGACCGGCGACATGCACGCGGTCACCGCCGCCCACAACCAGCTGGCCGCGATGGTCGACAACCACCTCTACCACGGCAACGCCCTCGACCTCGACCCCGCCACCATCTCCTGGCCGCGCGTGCTCGACGTCGACGACCGGGCCCTGCGCAACGTCGTGATCGGGCTCGGCGACCCCCAGGACGGGGTGCCCCGGCAGAGCGGCTTCGACATCACCGCGGCCTCCGAGGTGATGGCGATCCTCGCCCTCTCCACCTCGCTCGCCGACCTGCGCGCCCGGTTGGGTCGTGTCGTCGTCGGCCACACTCGGGCGGGCACGCCGGTCACCGCCGAGGACCTCCACGCCGCCGGGGCGATGACCGCGATCATGCGCGACGCCCTCCAGCCCAACCTGCTGCAGACCCAGGAGGGCACGCCGGCGCTCGTCCACGCGGGGCCCTTCGGCAACATCGCCCACGGCAACTCCTCGGTGCTCGGCGACATGATCGGCATCCGGGCCGGCGACTTCCTGGTCACCGAGGCGGGCTTCGGCGCCGACATGGGGGCGGAGCGCTTCTTCGACATCAAGTGCCGGGTGAGCGGGCTGCGCCCCGACGCCGCCGTCGTGGTCGCCACCGTGCGCGCCCTCAAGGTCCATTCCGGGAGGCACCGCGTCACCGCGGGCCGCTCGCTCCCGCCCGAGCTGCTCGTGGAGAACCCAGAGGAGGTCATGGCGGGCGGCGTCAACCTGCGCAAGCAGGTCGAGAACTGCCGGCTCTTCGGGGTCCCGGTGGTGATCGCCATCAACGCCCACCCCGAGGACTTTCCCTCGGAGCACGCCGCCGTCCGCAGCATCGCCGAGGAGATGGGCGTCCACTGTGCCGTCGCCACGGGCTACGCGCAGGGCGGTGAGGGGGTGATGGAGCTGGCCGAGGCGGTGGCCGCCGCCACCGAGGAGCCGAGCGACTTCCGGATGCTCTACCCGGACAGCGCCACCCTCTCGGAGAAGGTCGAGCTGGTGGCCACCCGGGTGTACGGCGCCGCCGCGGTCAGCTACGAGGGCCGGGCCGCCCCGCAACTCCGCCAGTGCGAGCGCGACGGCCTCGGCAACCTGCCCGTCTGCATCGCCAAGACCCATCTCAGCCTCTCCTCGGACCCGCGGCTCAAGGGGGCGCCCACGGGCTGGACCCTGCCCATCCGCGAGGTGCGGGCGGCCGCGGGCGCGGGCTTCGTCTACCTGAAGAGCGGCGAGATCCGCACCATGCCCGGGCTCTCCGCCACGCCGGTCGCCGAGCAGGTCGACATCGACGCCGAGGGCAACATCGTCGGGCTCTTCTGAAGGTTCAGCCGTCGCGGATGGCGGCCCTGACGCCGCCGAAGTCGATCAGGAGCGGGCGCACCCGCAGGCGCTGTCCGGGCGCGACCTGCCGGGACTCCTCGCCGGGCGGCTCGACGGTCCAGCTCTCCGTCGTCAGGTTGTGGAGGACGAGCTGCCCCGGCTGGGTCGGGTGCGGCTCCACCCGGGCGACGGCGGTGTCCCAGTCGCGATCCCGGCGGAGGTGGGCACCGCTCACCACCGCCCCCGGGGAGAGCACCACGATCTGGCGGTTGACCTCGAGAAGCGGCGGGGCGGGCGGGACCGCGTGACAGTGCCAGCAAGCCCGTCCCGGCTCGTCCGCGTCCCAGAACACCGACGCCCCGCACGGGCAGGTCGCGACGCTGTCCTGGAGGCGGGTCATGGCCCGCCGCCAGACCCCCTCGGTGACCCTCCCCCCCAGGCTGGCGTCGGCGAGCCCGACCGTGAAGGTGCGGGTGAAGAGGTCGCGCAGGAAGCGGGGGTAGATCGGCCACCAGATGAGGCGGAGATCACCGGGGACCGGGGCGTTGGAGCTGTCGGAGGAGTCGAAGACGAAGAGCGGGGAGAGCCCGAAGTGCTGCAGGGCCAGCCGGGTCTCCGAGACGTGGCCGTCCTCCCCCCAGCCGTAGCTGGCCTCGGTGCGCTGCCCCTCCAGGGGATGGCCGTGGACGAGCAGGAAGAAGAGGATCACCGCCAGGGAGTGGAGGTCGCTGACCGTGGAGGGCGGGACCTCGTCGCGGAGCACCTCGGGGGCCATGAAGCGGAGCGTCCCCTTGACGAAGACGGCGCTTCCGTCGGTGCCCACGTTGTCGTTGTCGACGATGGCTATCTCGCCGGTGTCGGGGTCGACCAGGAGGTTGCCCAGGCTGATGTCCCGGTAGCAGAGACCGGCCGCGTGAAGGTTGGCGAAGGCGTCGGCGATGCGGCGGCCGATGGAGGCGGCGGTGCGGAAGGGCAGCGGATCGGTGGCGCCGATGACCTGGGCGAGGGGGCGGAAGCGGGGGGCGAGCAGGGGCATGACGTACCCGAAGCCCGTGACCCGGTCGCTCTCCACCAGGTCGAGGGGCCAGGCGAACGCCGGGTGGGGCCGGGGCCGGGCGACCAGCCCGGCGATGGCGGCGCGGAGCTGGGCGACGTGGGGCAGCGGCCGGTACCACTTGACGGCGACCGGCGATCCGTTGACCAGCATGCCCCGGAAGACGACGCCCTGGCCGCCCTCGGCGATCCGCGACCCCACGCCCACCGCGGCCCCGCCGCGGACCATGCGGACGGTGTCGCCGCGCTCCGGAAAGGCGGCGGTCATGGCCGCAGCGGGGGAGCGGACCGCACCAGCAGGGCGAGCGTCGTGTCGTCGCCGCTGCCCTCCGCCGAGGCGCAGCGCGCCGCCCAGGAGGGGAGCTGCTCGCCCATCCAGTCGATCCCGCGGTCGCGGACGAAGGCCAGCAGGTCGGCCCCCACGCCGGGCTGCCAGGGCTCGGTGGCCTGGGCGTTGCCGAAGCCGTCGGTGGCGAGCAGGAGCACCTCCGCGGGCGCCTGGTCCAGGTCCAGGGCGCCGACCCGGAAGTGCGCCAGCGCGTCGTCCTGGCAGAGGCTGGTGGTGAACCTGCCATGGAGCGAGGGGTCCGGGGGCACCGGCACCGCCACGCGCCCGCCCGCCTCGACCAGCAGCATGTCCCCGTCCCCGATCTGAGCGACCGCCAGCCAGCGCCCGATGAAGACGGCGAGCAGCAGGGTGGTGCCGTAGGCCACGACGGCGTCGTCGCCGGGGTGCCGGTGCCGCAGCTCCTCCGCGGAGAACGGGCGGTGGTCGAGATCCTCGGCGACCGCGGCCCGCCAACCGTGGACGATCCCGGGGAGCAGCCGCTGCGCCAGCTGCGCCCTCACCGGGTCAGGACCCGCCGCGCCACCCATCCCGGCGAGCACCTCACAGCCCAGCTCGCAGGCCACGTCCACGGCCAGCTGCGAGCCCCGCCCGCTCCGGAAGTGGCGGGGGTCGCCGTGCCCGTCGGCGACGGCGACCGCCAGCGGGGCGCCACCGGCCTGGGCGGGGTCACCCCGCGACCCGACGGCATCCTGGTTGGGCAGCGCCGCGGCCCGGTGGGCGGTGCCCTGGATGCTGGCGGTGAAGAGATGCCAGTCCATGGCTGGTCAGACGATGCTGTCGTCGACGGCGCTGGGCGGGCTCTTGGGGGGGGCCGCCCTCAGCAGCTGGGTGGCGAGAGCGTCGCGATCCACCCCCACCTCCGACATCCGGGAGAGGGCGATGGAGGCGGTGGCGAGACGGTCGGCGATCTCGTCGGTGCTGTCGGCGACCAGGACCGGCACCTGCGGATCGCCGATGAAGCGGTTGAGCGCCTCGGAGTCGGCGTCACGGCCGATGGCGACGGCGAGCCGGACCGCGGCGCGTCCCGCGGGCAGGGCGAGGAGGGCGCTCAAGCCCGCCCCGAACTGGCCGGGCGGGTCGGTGGGCAGCCCGTCGGTGACCAGCAGCAGGGCGGGCTGGAGCGCGCGCCGCTCCAGCCGATCGGGTGCCAGCGCCTCGGCGACCATCCGGAACGCGGGACCCATGTTGGTGCGCCCGCGCTCGACGTGGTGCAGAGGCTTCCAGCGCAGCTGGGCCACCGGGACCGGCTCCTCGATGTGCCAGCGCGGGGTGTCGGCGAAGGCGACGGCACGGAACAGGATCTGGGCCTTCTCCTGCTCCTGCTCCCAGGCGACCAGGTTGGGCAGCATCTCGGCGATCGCGAAGTTGAGCGCCTGCATCTTCTCGCCCGCCATCGAACCCGAGCAGTCGGCCATCACGATGAAGTGGAGCGGGCGCCGCGAGATGCCGCCGCCGGGCATGATGGTCGCGCCCTGGGAGATCGTCATACGCCTGCCTCGAGGTGCCGGGACGGGCCGTGAGCTCTCTGCGGCCCCCGCCCTCCCACGCCCCGGCCCGCCATAACCTACCATGTGCCAGTGGGAGGCGACCGCACCGCGTGCGGCCCAGCGGGCCCGGTCGAGAGAGGCCGGGATGGAGCGGGGCGTGATCGTCTCGGGACCGGGCGAACGCGGAACCGCTGATCAGCAGGGGCATCCACATGAACTCCGACACCGGAAGCCTCGATCCCCAGGGTCAGGCGCGTCAGGCCCTGGCAGCCGCGGTCAAGGACTACGGACCCCGGGTCCTCTCCAACCCCGCGCTGCTCAGCAACCTCTTCAAGGATCTGCTCCCGGGCTCGCCCCGGGAGGCGAGCCTGCTCGTCGCCGCCGCCGAGGGGGGCACCGCCTCCATGCTCGAGCAGCAGGTCGCGGGGATCGGCCCCGACGCCGCGGTGAGGACCATCGCGGGCGAGCTCTCCCAGGGCCGTGCCCTGGACCCCCAGGCGAGCCTCTGGGCCGTCGGCGAGATGGCGCGCGCCATGGGCTACCCGGTCAACGACACGCCTCCCAGCGCGCCCCCGCCCGCCGACGCGACCATCCCCTGGGTCGCGCCCGTCGTGATGCCGGCACCCTCGGCCCCGGCGATGGGCGTCGCACCCGCGGTGGCCGCCGCGTACACGCCGCCCCCGCCACCCGGGGGGCCCCCGACGTGGGGGCCGGCGCCCGGGCCCGCCGTCCCACCCGCAGGTCCACCCTCGGGGCCCTGGGGGGGTGCCCC
>Ga0326727_10023689_pt1 | contig 11686 bp, 12 predicted proteins | sample MB2enrmetagenome_FD_207643 | JGI IMG/M metagenome (GOLD analysis project Ga0326727, IMG submission 207643) | Lab enriched peat soil microbial communities from McLean, Ithaca, NY, United States - MB29MY | ecosystem: Environmental > Terrestrial > Soil > Wetlands > Peat | place: USA: New York... | reverse complement strand
AACCGGCCGGTAAAAGCACAAATCATATATGGCCTGAAGGCCCAAGCAATGCGATTCCAAAACCTGTGATAGCCCTTCAGACCCCATTGGACGCCTATTCTACAAATTTAGCGTAAGAGGCAAAAAGCATAATATACCTACCTTTATAGGAGTCAAGAAGTTCTTATAAACAGCTTTTCTTATCCTGTCTGGCCTAATTTCAGCAATTTGCTTTACTTCAATGGCTACCTGAATATGGTGGACTCGATATTGGAGGCTTATGGTGGGTCATTTACAATGATGATTGACTCTTTGGAATTTAGCGCAATATATTGAATTTGCGAACAATATAATCTCGGAGGATAGAAAGTTGAGGATTTCCGGTGCTGCCAATAGGCTGTATAAATTATAGGTAAGATCGTTGCCAAAAAGCTGCGGTTCTTTTAAAATGGTTGACAAAACATTTCAGGATCAACAGAAACTGGTTATTTCTGCATTTTAACCCACTTTATTTTTCAACCAGCTAATGAGACTATGACGATACAGTTTGATTATTATCAATGCACTCTTCTTCCCACTCACCTTTAGGGCCTAATTTTATGAAGAGAACTTTCGTTGGTTTTATTGGCTGAGGCATGGAGTCTCGCTGAAGATTAAGTTATGCAAATTTACCAGAAAATCAAAATACTATCCAGTAATACTGAAAGCTCACCACAAATCAATAGACCGGGGTCCAGTGATAGCTTAATTTTCTAGCCCTAACCCTATCAATAGAGTTGACATTTGAATTATGATAGTATGTTATAGTTTTTATTATATTGATAGCTAAAGGGATGATATAGATGGCAATAGTAGGTTATGCAAGGGTATCTACACAAGATCAAAATCTCGATTCACAACTGACCCTACTCAATGAAGCTGGAGTTAATAAAATATTTCAGGAGAAAGCTTCAGGTGTAAAAGAGGACAGACTACAACTCACCGCTCTTATGGATTATGTCCGTGATGCAGATACAGTTGTCGTCTGTAAACTCGACAGGATTGCACGTAGCACCAAGCATTTGTTGAGCATTGCGGAGACCTTTGAAAAAAAGGTGTTGAATTCCGTGTCCTGAATATCAATCTGGGAACCTCTACTCCTACAGTAAAACTCATTTTGACCATGCTCGGAGCCATTGCAACTTTTGAAAGAGAAATGATGCTGGAGAGACATTAAGAAAGAACCAGCGAAGCCAAGCGGAATGGAAAATACAAAGGAAGGCAACCAACTGCCAGACAGAAATCGGATGTAGTAAAATCTCTTTTGGATAAAGGAATGACAAAACAGGCTGTTGCTGATAAATTGGAGATCGGGATAGCATCTAGTCTTTAGAATCGCAAGGGATGCTAGGAATGAGGTAACGAAAGGTATTTCTTAAAATATGATGGGAAACTACACTGTCGTTGTTATCGACTTTGAAACCACGGGCCTTTCACCTCAATATGGTGACCGTACCATTGAAGTGGGTGCTGTTCTTCTTTCCAACAATCAGATATTGGATAGGTTCCAGAGCTTGATGAATCCTGAAATGAGAATATCCAGCTTTATCGAAGATTATACCGGAATCACGAACAGGATGTTATCTACGGCTCCCACCATCAAGGACGTAATGCGTAAACTGCAGAACTTCATCGCCCAACACCATCTGGTTGCCCACAACGCATCTTTCGATGCAAAATTCCTTGATGCTGAACTGGATCGCATTAACCACAAGCGAAAGAATGAATTTGCCTGTTCAATGTTGACTTCAAGGCGACTATACCCTGAAGCTCCAAATCATAAATTGGAGACCCTGGTGAGATACAAGAACCTGAAAACTGATGGAATTCACCATAGAGCTTTAGCAGATGCTGAAATGTCTGCTCATCTTTGGATACGAATGATAGAAGATATCAAGGGAATATATGGTCTGAAGAATGTTCCGTTCGGATTGATGCAGAAGCTAAGCAGGATTCCGAAGAAGAAGGTCCCAGAGTTTTTCATGAAACATTATTTATTTACAGCATAGGAACTCTTATGCCAAAAGAAATCCATCCATCTTCATACATTGTTAAAGCTTTCTTGGAGAGGGAGGCTTAGAGGGATCATGTTGTCGGCTTGTGATCAAAACAGGAGGATTGTTCATGATCTGGACGTTCTCAGTTGAATGCGTAACAGGGCGATACTTCGAGAAAAATTGCAAGCTTGTCATTGAAATCGATTCCAATGCCTCCCTTCTTGATCTCCACTATGCAATTCAAGATGCGGTCGGCTTTGATAATGATCATCTTTTCGTTTTTTTTGCAGGACGCAACGAAAGAGATAGAAAATTTCTCTTCGGTGTCGATCTTGAAGATGGCGATCCTATGGGCTCACTTACAGATACCACGCTTGAAAAGGTATATCCTCTCCCTAAAAGTTTGTTCCTCTTTTACCGTTTCGACTTCGGTGACAACTGGAACTTTAAGATCAGAAAGAGCCGCGAACATCCTACAGAACCTGTTGAAGGAGTTGAGTATCCAAGAGTTATTAAAAGGGTGGGGCCCAACCCAGTACAATACCCAAAACGGGAGTAATTCCGAAACATGCAGATAGACCAGACAAGCTGGAAGGCGGCAATACGTGATAGCCATAGGACGAGTTATGAATCGGGCAACATTAGGATTATTGCTTACAGCTATTTCATCAACAGGCCTGCAAACATGGGGTTTTTACGAAATTAAAAAAAAGAAAAGATTAATAATAGAGCTGATTTTATTATCTCAGTTGGACAGGTTATTGGTAGTTTAATGGGCATTGCTTACTTAGTTTATTACTTTTTAACTAATAGAGAATAAAGGAATACCTACAGCAAACGATATAAACAGGGAGTTGCACGCCAGAGTAGATAATGTGCTTTTGTTATGAATTTGAGTTTGGGGTTTCGAATCTATCGTATTTTGACATGAATGAATAGAGAGAGTCATGGCCATACTGATTTGACGACTTTGGAAGCCGTTTTATGTTCGTCTGAAGGCATATTTGTAATGGTGCTCTGACGAGGTAATGATCATGCTATCTTGCTTCTTCTACACCAATATTACTTTATAGAACTCGATTATTTTCCAAATGTCCAATTAGTATATATTGTTGCCATGAAGTTGTAAGATTTGAATTTGATACACAATGATCTTTTTCCTTTTTAATTAGATTTAATACCAAGTTTGAGGTTGAATTCTTTACAAATTTTACATTTAGCACCCTCGCAACGAACTTCTGTTTCCTCCCCACACCAATGAGTGCATTTACTTGTATCAAGCCAGCTGGCACAATGACATTCATCGTTACACCTAGGACAATTGTGTTCACGCATTGCGTATGGGCTATCGGTATGAACTTTACGTTTTTTCATACAACCTCCTTGTAACTACAAGTATTCAGGTGGTGGAGGTGGTCAATCAGGGTCATGCAGGTTGTCCATATCTAGACGGTATAATAGAATCTACCATACTGATGTGATTTTTTGTATCTCCCTCTTGATTTCATTAATCGCCTTATCTATAGCTTGTTCTTGGTATATAACTCTTAACCATTTAAAAACTGTTACAGATGAAATTTGGAAGCCTACTGGACGTTTCTACCACTTACCGAATCCGAATGGAATGTTCCTCATCAATATCCATCCGGGACTTGCAGGAAAACTTGATCATCCTTAAACTGCTTCTTCTACTCCCCAATGTTCGGTAACCCCCTAAATATCTAATTGCTCAATATGATCACTATTTGCGCTCGACATGAGCAAACAATTCTTTTTATATAAATCAAAGATGGCATTTATTTATTGTATATAATAACAAGAATAATTTACTATCTTTTAAGCCTTGACTTTTTACATAGGTGGTATTTATTTCTCGTATATATATTTAATTATGAAATTTTACACCTTTGAATCTATTACATACGTTTAATACCCTCAATATATTTTGATTGTTTATCTTACATTATTGTAAATATAATGCTTTTGCAACATCTGATGGTATGTAACCCTTACCAAATAGCATATTATATCTTTAGGTGTTAATCAATCTTATAATTGTCAGTTATTTCTATTCTTAATAATATTTTGACAGATTTTTCATTCTTCCAGAATATTGAATTAGGATTATCTTTATCACGTAGTAAACTTTTAATTTTATTCTATTCTCATCATTTTTGTATTGAAGTTATGATGATGGCAAATGATGGAACACATCACTGCGCGTTATATTGCCGCCACTTTGATAATGAGGGAATCATCTGCAGGCTGCGCCATGTCCACATCGGAAGAATTGGAATTGAGAGAGGTTGTGGAGGAAATTGCACACGACCTCCTTATATAGTTTTTGAAGAAAGTAGATACATGGTGGACCAAATATCCAAGGTGGTAATTTGCACCAACTACGCATAGGAGTATCATTACCGCACACAAAAGAGTATGTACCCCAACCCATCAGCTATATGATCCGTTGGACCATACATGGAAATAACTAATCCCAGCCAATCTGAAAAGATATTATAATTATACGGTATACAGAATTTCTTGTTGATATCAATTGCAGATCTAAAGGAGTATTTATGAAAAAACTGTTCATTTCCACGAGCATGTTCCTTATCTGCATCTTTTCTAACTGCGTCTACGCCGCTCCGCAGAGCTTGCCCACGGACTGGATGAAAACTGACTACAGCTCAGTATTCTTCAATGAGTTAAGGGCTGCAATTGATATCAAACGGCAAGGTGCTGGCCTTAAACCTGGGCTATGGAGAGTGCAGATTGTTCCTACTACTTTGGTCGATACACAGCAGATCAATGAACTGCGCGAGAACATTACTGAAGTCTATATTAAATGTGGTCAATCAATACCTAAATGGACCGATCCTTTGCTTGACCCGTCCACTTCACGGATGGTTATTAAGGGCCAACCGGTGTATCTGATTGAAATTCGAAAAGCAGTCGAGAATGCACCGGCATGTGCAAACTAAAAATGAAGTTCTAATTTTATGACTTGTCCTCGGATATTTGAATTGGCAACGTATCAAGGAATATTGATGTTGTGGACGCTGCTGGTGGTGAGATCTATAAATTCCGGAATCGATCCAGGCCTGAAGACTTCCGCATATACAAGGCAGAGAAAATGATCGCAACATGAAAATTTGCGTACCTAGTAGTTGCCATTAATGTATTAGCAAGGAGCACCTGCTTGAAATCCCGGGACATCAAATCAGAAGAACATTGCTTTATAGAAGAGCATTTCCCCCTGATTCTGGAAAATCGAGCGAAAATTCTTTCCCACCCACTACTGAAAAATTCCTGGTCACCTGCCATGTACCTATAGTTTGCGTATATCGACGGCGGCGGTCTGGTACCAATCGATTTCCTGTTCAAAGCCTGGGGTATTGGGATTATGACTGGGCACTGCCTCCGCTGCGGTAATGGGCAAGCAACGAAGACCCTGTACCTGTTCAATATGGCGGGCAGCGTCCTTTCGGTGGCAAGCAATGAATGGGGGGGGGGTGTGCCCGTTGCTTCGAACCTTCGAACTGTACGTACGTCCCGGCCAGTGACGGCTCTATCCAGGCCGAGTCCAGAGGTACAGGACTGTCGGCGGTTGCGTAATTGGTGGGGATACCGATGAATTCTTGAATCTGGCGGGCGATGGTGGTTTTTCCCACCTGCCGCGGGCCGATCAAAACATGGATCACTGGTGTTGGGCTGGATAAATAGGTGCGAAGGGTTGATAAAATGGGACGTTTATAGTTCATAACCTCCTTATATCATAATGCAAATCAATATTTAACCATATTTACTCAATGACTGAGCAATTTTATTCAGTCTTGCCCGTGCCAGCCATATCCTCCAGGTTCGCTCGGATCTTTCCTGGAATTATTAACGCCTGCACAAAACCTTTCACTAGCATCATATATAAAGTGATAAATACATATCAAATGCATAAATGAACTCGATTCTTGTTTTCTTTCCCGGATCACGTAAAGTCGCAGAGACGTTCGTTATACCACGTTCTTTTAACTTGCCCTGGAAGACCGCGAGCATACCAACCGAAGTGTCCACTCCCAATGGACTCCGCACATACGGTGAAGATGGAGAGAAATCAGCCCGGTGCCGCAGCCGAAATCGAGCAGTTCCATATCCCGCGTCAGTTCTACCTCACACATGATGGCCCCGGCCAAATAACCGGCTAGTTAAACACGAAGCGCTTAATTATCCCATGAAACGGCGACTTTGTCGAAATACCTCTTATCATCCATAGGTTAGCCAATTCCATTAGTATCAAGACATCCATATTTCATTCTCGTCCAGGCGGCTTTTCCCGTTTTCCCTTACCCTCGAACCAACCCTCCGATGCCTGGGGATAGGAGTCGAAACGGGGCACATAGGGTTTGATGTCAAGGAGTGGGGTGCGGTCGAGGACATCGATGCCGCTAACCTTCAGAAGGTTTTCCTCGTGGCCAAGAAGCCGGACGATGGAGATCCCTATCCCGTTCGGCCTGCAAGGATGGCGGGTGGCGAAGATTCCGTGGGGGATGTCGTCAAGAAACGGCTTGCGGATCAACTCCACTTTGCCTGCCCTGTCGAAATGATAGATGAGGATGATATGGCTGAACAGGCCGATGTCCTTCAGACCCAATGCAAACTCGGGGAACAGTTCCACTGTACCCATGGCATCCAGCTGGTAAGCCCCCTGGATCGGCGTTTCTTCCTTCGTCGCGTGACTTGTGCGAATAATGCCTATTGCCCTGACTTTAAATGCCATTTGTCCGATCCCTGAAAAAGTTGCCTATTGCCTCGTATCCACGTTTTCAACCAGCAGGGCTTTACCCAGTATGATGGCTTAGATGGTTTTTTTTCGCGCTTGGGCCAAAAGGCCTGGACTGTCCCTCGTGATATCCCCGTCCGGTTCCCTGCTTCTTCCTGGGTGAGGTTATCTGTATCGCAGAGAAACATCGCATCAATTTCATCTCGGTAGATGATGATCTGTTCGAGGTCCCGCAGGGGCGTGCCGGCCGGCTTGTACACCTCTTCGGCGTCGCCCTGTATGGGCAGTTATAGTGTCTCGGTTTTTTCAGGCGCGGGGTTATAAAATCAATCGAGCTCCACAAATGTTCAAACTCCGATCACGGGAAGAGGAGGCAGATAAACTGCACCCAAGTCCCAATGCTTCAGGATCAATGTCAGCAACCGCCATTCCCATGTCCAGCACAATTATCATGCTCGCCGAATTCCAGCAATGTGTCAAGCGTGATTTTACCAATGTTCTCCAAGACAGTCGAGCCCTGCGCCTTGAACGCCCGCAGCCCGGAACGCTGCAGCTGGTTGCGGGCACCAGCGCCGGTATTGCCGACAACAAAACCGTCAACTTGGTCGCAGCTGCGCGCCTTCAGCGACTTGCACACACCGTGTGATTGGTACGAATCGGCTTTGGTAATAGTGGTTGCATGGTTACTCTCAGTGTCCACCAGAAGAAACATCGGCGCGGTCCGCTTCCGTCCTATGCTCCTTACCGCTGCAGCGGTAGTGGTGGGGAGTTTTGTCATTGTCTTTGACCCGATCTTCCAAGGGCTCGCCCTGGTGATGATGTGCGGCGAGATTGCCTTTACTACGCTGTCGAGAATCACAATTCCGGTTTTGTATTACATAGTGCATTCATAGAAGGAAAAAAGACTGGCAAAAGGGTGAGAGTAAAAGGAGATTTTGCGTGGTCGAGGAATGCGGAGCCTATTTTCTTATATTCGATTATGAGAATTCGTAGAAAGATGATTTCTCCCTCTTATGCTATCTAATTCCTCCGGCAAGGCTAACCCATCTTTAACATCAGGCCCCTGTTTTTAGCTATATTACCGGCTTTAACTGGCAAAAAACTCAATAAAAACAGTATATGGCTTTCGAAAATTGGTTTGTAGTGCCATAATCATATAAATGTGCTTGACTTGCTCCTCCCACTCTGATATGCTGGCTCAATGTTTATTCGACAAACAAAAACCAGAAACTCGACTACTGGTGAAGCTTACATTACCTTTCGCCTGGTTGCCTCTGAGCGGGTCGGCAAGCAGGTTCGGCAGCGAACCCTATTGAATCTGGGGCGCCATTTTACTCTTGCTACGGATGAATGGCCTCAGTTGTGTACACGGATCGAGCAGATTCTTTCCGGTCAGGGTTCTCTTCTGCCTGAGTCTGCGGCCATCGAAACGCTGGCTCAGCGTTATGCCGCCCGCCTGGTTGCAAGCAGGCCTTCAATTGTACCTGAGCCAGAAAGCTCTGCCGTGGAGTACCAGGATGTTGATGTCAACTCCCTGGAACTGGCTCGTCCCCGATCTGTTGGGATTGAGCATGCAGGGTTGGCAGCTCTCTCCTGGCTCGGCATTGCCGATTTACTGGAATCGGTCGGCATGAACGCAGGTCAGAGTGCCTGCGCCCTGGGAAGTATTGTCGGGCGCATGGCTTGTCCGGGAAGTGAGTTGGCTACTTGGCGCTGGCTTCAGGACAGAAGCGCTTTTGGTGAACTTGTCGATGTTGACTTTGAAGGGGTTCCCCTGATACGGCTCTATCGTGCGTACGATCTTCTCGTGCGTAATCAGAAGGCGATTGAGGAAGCCCTTTTCAGGCGTATCAACGATCTCTTCTCGCTGCCGGCTACTGTAACTCTTTATGATCTTACCAACACCTATTTCGAGGGTGAGGCGTCCGGCAATGCCAAGGCCAAAAAGGGCCATTCAAAGGAGAAGCGTAGCGACTGTCCACTGATAACGCTTGGGTTGGTGCTGGACGGCAGCGGGTTTGTCCGGCGTTCCCGGATGTTTGAAGGCAATGTCTCTGAAGCCGGCACCCTGGAAGGGATGCTCAAGGGGCTCGACGCCCCCGAGGGCGCCATGGTGATCATGGACCGCGGCATTGCCACGGAAACTAACATTGCCTGGCTGATCGAGCATAACTACCGCTATCTGGTAGTCAGCCGGGAAAGAAGCCGCCAGTTTGACGCAAGTAAGGCAACAGAGACCACCACCGCAAAAGAAGAGACCATCAAGATCCAGCGGGTTCTTTCCGATGACGGCAGTGAAGTACGCCTTTACTGTTACTCCGAAAAGCGTCAGGAAAAAGAGACCGGCATGACCAAGCGTTTCACTGAGCGTTTTGAACAAGGACTGGCCAACCTGGCAGCCGGGCTTGCAAAACCTCGCGGCACCAAGGACCGTGACAAATTGCTGGAAAAGATCGGTCGCTTGAAAGAGAAGAGCCACGGCATTGGCCAACACTATACCATCGCAACAACCTACGATGAGAGCGGCAAAAAGACAATAGCGCTCACCTGGGAGAAAACCCCTGTTGACGGAACACAGCTGACCCATTCCGGCGTATATTGCCTGCGCAGCAACGAGCTCACCTGGGATGAGGCCATGCTCTGGCAGACCTATACCATGCTGACCGATTTGGAAGCGGTGTTTCGCAGCCTTAAATCGGAGTTGGGACTTAGGCCCATATTCCACCAGAAAGAAGAAAGGACGGAAGGACATCTGTTTATAACAGTTTTAGCCTATCAGGCAGTACAGGCAATCAGAAACAAACTGAAGGCGCGGGGTATCACCGCAAGCTGGACAACCCTGCGGGAGATGCTGTCGGTACAGCAACGAGTAACAGCCACCTTCAAACAGCGTGACGGAAGGACCCTGAATATCCGCAAGGCCACCGTTGCCGAGAAGAATCTGAAAGAGATTTACGATAAGCTGGGTATTTCAGCAACCCCCGGAGGAATACAGAAACTGACCATGTAACTCAAAATTGAACGAATGTAGTGCCATACGCGGTGTTTCCAGCTTCTAACCTGCTGAAATAACAAGAGTTATTTCAGCAGGTGTTAAACATGGGCTAAGCATTCGACCGCGTTCGGGGATACTATCTGGCTGGAAATTCTTTCGCCGAGCTCTAAGCTCGTTGGAAACTGGCTTCTCGGGGTTGGGCCGACATTTATCTTCCACACGGCCTCAGACGAACACAACGGGCAGGGGAAGTGGCAGGTGGGTCCCGCGGCGGTTGTGGGCTACCTCTCGAAGAAATGGATTCTCGGCGCATTCGTCCAGAAATGGACTTCGTTCGCCGGTCAGAACAACCAGGACAGCGTGAACCAGATGAATCTCCAGCCCATTGCGGCATACTTCCTGCCCGAAGGGTGGGGCATCGACTATTCCGGCAACATACTGGCGAACTGGAAAGCCGAGGATTCCGGCGAAGTATGGACGGTCCCCATCGGGATCGGCGTCTACAAGGTGGTGAAGCTCGGCAGTCTTCCCGTGAAAATCGGTCTGGCAGGACAGTACATGCCCATTCAGCCGGGCACATTCGGGCAGACGTGGGACATCCAGTTATCGGTAGTTCCCGTTATCCCTAAGCTCATAAAGGAAAACTTGCTTGGTAACTGACGCTATCAGTTGCATTCATCCTGCGTAGTTGTCACAGAAACGATATTTGCGGGATTTTGGCAACTCGTTACTAGTTATGGCCGTGGTGGATGTTATTGGAGAATGGCTGTTGTTGAAGACTGCCGACCGGGGCCGGACCGCAGGGACATTGGAACAGGTTGTCGTCTTTGGTCTGGCGCTGACCGCATACTTCGGCTTATTAATGATTGAAGGAAACAGATTCATAGCTGCCTTCTCCGGAGGCATCGTTTTCAGCGCCGCCACTCACAACCGTATCGCCGAGCCGACCGAGTTCAAGGAGAACACCGGCACTATACTTTCCTTGCTGGTCTGGGGAGGATTGGGGGCCTTGGCGGTACCGAAGGCGCTCCTCTATACAACCGATTGGCGGCCCATCACATACTCTGTACTCAGTCTGGCCGCAATTCGGATGCCCCCGGTGGCCCTGGCCAGACGGGGTGCCGACACTGTTTTGCTCGTGGGCTGGTTTGGGCCGAGGGGCCTGGCCTCCGTTGACTTCATGACTTTCAATGATGCCGGCAAGGCGATATAGATCTGGCAGCCTGGGTCATCCTCCCCAGTGTCCTGTCTCACGGTATATCTGCCAAGCCCTTGTCTTTCTGGTATTCATGGCGACCTGCAAAGGCGATGAAGCCGCTTTGCGACCTCATGAAACTTCCCGAACTGCATGAGCGGCTCGATTTCCTGAGAGGGTCAAACAGGGAGTAAGTATAGCAAATGAAATAAATACACGGGAATTTTTATCCGCTCCTTTTCTCTCATCTGCTGATGGGGTACTTAGCAGCTAATTATAATATAGACAGCTATTGACAAAAAGATAAAATACAGCCGTGAAACTAAGTCAATGGGCAAAGAATCGAGGCATTAGTTACAAGACGGCATGGCGCTGGTTCAAGAACGGTAATTTCCCTGTCGGCGTAAAGATGGAACAGATGCCAACAGGGACAGTGGTTGTGACGGAATTAGCCGCTCCTTTAGCGGTATCTCCAGGGTTGGCTGTAGGTCTTTATGCCCGGATGTCCTCGCCAGACCAGAAGAACGATCTTGAATCACAACTCGGACGCCTGGTCACTTATGCAAACGGCCAGGGCTGTACAGTTACCAGGTCTGTTGCCGAAGTAGGCTCCGGATTGAACGGCCATCGGCCGAAGCTTATGAAGCTCCTTGCTGACCCGGAGGTATCGGCGGTGGTTGTGGAGCACCGGGACCGGTTGATGAGGT
>Ga0326727_10023688_pt1 | contig 11687 bp, 12 predicted proteins | sample MB2enrmetagenome_FD_207643 | JGI IMG/M metagenome (GOLD analysis project Ga0326727, IMG submission 207643) | Lab enriched peat soil microbial communities from McLean, Ithaca, NY, United States - MB29MY | ecosystem: Environmental > Terrestrial > Soil > Wetlands > Peat | place: USA: New York... | reverse complement strand
CGGGTTCGTTAACTATCTAAAATGAAAAAGGTTCCAAGGGCTTTGCCCTTGGTGGGGGGCCAGGGGGCAAAGCCCCCTGGTGGGATCGGGCCGCGAAGCGGACCGATGGGCTACGCCCCGGCAACTACTTCACCTCCGGCAACGCCAGCAGAAACGCCGGCACGCGAGCCAGGGCATCGGCCCTGGCGGCGGGGTTCTCGCCGACATGCACGCTGAAATCGGGGTTCTGGCTGCCCGGAATGCCGTGCAGAACGCGCACGGCGCCCGGCGCATCGAAATCATGATAGGCGCCGGGATAGGTCACCAGCGTGATCCGCGCGCCCACCCGCCGGGCCAGGGCGCGGCAGGCTTCGACCGGCGACCACTCATCCGCCTCGCCGATCAGCAGCAGGATGGGCGGCCCGGACGCCGCAATGGCGGACCAGCGGCATCCCGGGTAGAAGGCGACGAAGCCGCGAATCAGGCCGGGCGGTACGTCGTTGCGCGCCTGGGCGGTTGCCAGAGTCGTGCTGCCGCCGTTCGACCAGCCCATGATGACGACACCGCCGGCCGGCGTGCCGGGTTGCGCGGTTAGCCAGCGCGCCGCCGCCAGCGCGTCGTCCCGGCGCAGCCCGCCGGCGGACGCGACCCATCGGGTCTCGCGGCACTGCGAGCCCAGGCCGCGGCTGCCGAAACTGTCGGGCAGCAGCACGATATGTCCGGCCGCCGCCAGGCGCCGCGCCCAGTCGTGGTCGCGCAGCGGATACGGCCCGCCGCAGCCATGCAGCGCCACCACGGCGGGCGCCACCGGCGCAGCTTCCGGCCGGAACAGCACAGCTTTCAGGATTGTCCCGCCCCCGCCGGTGAACGTCACCGTTTCGGCCCGGGCGGCGGCGGCGATGACGAGAAGAAAAAAGAAAACTGCCATGCGCATGCGGTAACGGTAATCCGCCGCCTGCCGGCTTTCCACGCCTTTGTGGACGGCGCATACGGGATGCCGGAAGACAGGAGCGCGCCATGAACGACGCCACGCATCTCGGCCGTTTTCCCACCACCCGCCTGCGCCGCAACCGCTTCGACGGAGCGACGCGGCGCCTGGTGGCCGAGTACCGGCTGTCGGTCGATGACCTGATCTGGCCGATTTTCGTCATCGAGGGCAGCGGCAACGTCACCGATATCGGCTCGATGCCCGGCGTGCAGCGCGTGACGCTCGACCGCCTGGCCGCGCATGTCGAGCCGGCGGCGAAGCTGGGCATCCCGGCGCTGGCCCTGTTCCCCGCCACCCCGGCGGAGAAGAAAGACCCGGAAGGCACGGAATCCGGCAACCCGGACAATCTGATGTGCCGGGCCACCCGGCTGCTGAAGCGGGAGTTCCCCGACCTGGTGCTGCTCGGCGATGTGGCGCTCGATCCCTATACCGACCACGGCCATGACGGGGTGATCCGCAACGGCTATGTCGCCAACGACGAGACCGTCGCCATCCTGACCAGGCAGTCGGTGAACCAGGCGCAGGCGGGTATCGACATCATCGCGCCGTCCGACATGATGGACGGGCGAATCGGCGCCATCCGCGCCGGGCTCGATGAAGCCGGGTTCATCGACACCCGGATCATCAGCTACGCGGCCAAATACGCCTCGGCCTTCTATGGCCCGTTCCGCGAGGCGGTCGGCTCGGGGTCGTCGCTGAAGGGCGACAAGAAAACCTACCAGATGGACCCCGCCAACTCCGAGGAGGCGCTGCGCGAAGTGGCGCTCGACATCGAGGAGGGGGCGGACATGGTGATGATCAAGCCGGGCATGCCGTATCTGGACATCGTGCGCCGGGTGCATGACCGGTTCGGGGTGCCGACCTTCGTGTATCAGGTGTCGGGCGAATACGCGATGATCGAAGGGGCGGCGCGCAATGGCTGGCTCGACCACGACCGCGCGATGATGGAGAGTTTGCTCGCTTTCAAGCGGGCGGGCGCGGCGGGGGTGCTGACCTATTTCGCCCCGGCGGCGGCGCGGCTGCTGCGGGGGTAGAAGGGACGGGTCCAGGCCAACTCGACGGTGAGCGATGGCGGAGCCGGGCAGGACGCGCAGGAAACCTACTGGAGTGAGCTTGTTCTCCTGAAAATTGTTGCCTGCTACGGTCGGCGCTACCGGGACGAACAGGCTTGGTGGATAAACCGGATCGGCCTGTTCAAGGCGATTGTCACGAGCGGCACGATCGGCGCCTGGGCAGTCTGGAAGGATTATGCCTTCGTTTGGGGAGTTTTGCTCGGGGCAGCGCAAATCCTTGATGCCGCCAAGGAATACATACCCCAGACAAAGAACCGTCGGAACGCAAGCGATTTCGTTTCGACGATTGAAAGCATTATTGTCGATCCCCGGTTCGAGTGGTTTTCGATTTTCAACGGCGACTGTCCGGCCGACGAAATCATGGACCGCTGGCGGAGGCTGGCAAAGCTTCTGAACGACACCGAGGGCAAATACTTCCCGGACGGGCTTCCGGCCAATCCGGAGCGACAAAAACTGGCGGAAGCGGAGGCGAGCCTATTTCTCCAATGTCTATGGAATCGGAGGAAGCGAAAATGGCTGACACCGACGCGGGCGGCTAGTGTTCCGGTCGCGACAAATGCGTCCGTCCCGTCGCGTGAATCGGAACACCAAATCAAGGGGCTCGTGGTCCGGCCCGACGGCACTATCCGTCGGAGTCGGAACACTAGCTTCAACGTGTCCCGGGCGGCGGCGGGTTGGGGAGAAGCACGCTGGTCACCCATCCGGACCTGTCGATTCCTATGCCGCGGGGGGCGACGCCGCCGCCCACCGCTCCGAGCAAGGGAACGAGGCGGACCGGGCAGGGTGGCGGCACATCGGCCGGCCAGGGTTCAACGACAAATGGGTGAGTCTAAGAAAGGCCAAGCCCCAGTACTTAGCGCGGACAGCCAACTGGTGGCGGCACCCGGGATTCGCATCCCCATGCCGAAAGCGCCGTCGCCGCCCGCTGGCCAGAATCAGGCCTCCGGCACCACGTCAAGAGCCGCGAAAACCGTCTCGCCGCCCGTTCCGTCCAGAAAGGGCTGACTGACCCCCCGCCTCCCTCCCAACGAAGCGCGGAACCCTGACTCATCGCCCGGTGCGGCCACTGTCCGTGCCGACGCTGGTATAGGCCGTCACGCGGCCATCGATCCGCAGCCGCATGCTGCCGGGGGCCAGCGGTGCCTTGGCCGCAGCGGGTTGTGCGGAGGGTCCGGCGGCGGATGGCGGGGCTGGGCGTGACGGCACCGGGGCCGGTTCGAACGCCGGCGAGGCGACCGGCGGCGACCCTGACGGGCCCGCGGAGGAAGGCGGGCCCGGCACCTGGGCGCCCACGGGGGTTGCCCAAACGGCCATGCCCAAAGCGAGGATCGAGGCGGTCCAACAAGCCTGTCGCATCGACATACCCCCACGAATTCATCGTAGCCCGAGCGGACATCGGCGCAAATCCGGCACGGGCGCCGGTGCCGGCCAGTGGTGCGGCCCGACGGATAGTGCTGTCGGGCCGGACCACTAGCCCCTTGATTTGGTGTTCCGATTCACGCGGCGGGGCGGACTCATGTGTCGCGACCGCAACACTAGCTCAGGAACGGCAACGCCACCCCGAAGGCCTGCAGCACCAGCAACGCGTTGAGGGCAAACACCATCACCGCCGCCAGCGTCGCCGCCACCTGGGTCGGCCGGTTGTTGGCGAAGTCGCCCATCACGCCGCGATCGCCGGTCAGCACCACCAGCGCCGCCATCGGCACCGGCAAGGCGAGGCTCAGCACCACCTGGCTCCAGACCAGCGACTGCGTCACGTTGGCGCCCAGCCCCACCAGCAGGAAGGCCGGCGCCATGGTCACGGCGCGGCGCACCCACAGCGGAATGCGGAAATGGACGAAATCCTGCATGATCGTCTGGCCGGCCATGGTGCCGACCATCGAGCTTGAGAAGCCCGAGGCCAGCAGCGACAGCGCGAATACCAGCGCCGCTCCGCCGCCCAGCAGCGGTACCAGCGTGTGATAGGCGGCCTCGATCTCGGCCACATCGGCATGGCCCTGGTGGAACGCGGCGGCGGCCATCGCCACCATAGCCATGTTCACCAGCCCTGCCACGCCCAGCGCCACCACCACCTCGATGTTGGAGAACCGCAGCACCGCCCGGCGGTCGGCGGGGCTCGCCGCCGGCATGCGGTTCTGCGTCAGGCTGGAATGCAGGTACAGCGCATGCGGCATCACGGTGGCGCCGATGATGCCCACCGACAGCACCACCGCGTCGGCATCCGGCAGCGCCGGGGTGGTGGCGCCGTGCAGGAACAGGCCCCAGTCCGGCGGTGCGACGACCAGTTCGGCGAGATAGGCCAGCCCGATCGCCGCGACGAAGCCGCCGATCACCAGTTCGAGCGGCCGGAAGCCGCGGTCGCCGAGCGATAACAGCGCATAGGTGACCAGGCCGGTCACCAGCAGGCAGGGAAACAGCGCCACGCCCGTCAGCAGCGACAGCCCCAGCGCGCCGCCGATGAATTCGGCGAGGTCGGTCGCCATGGCGGCGATCTCGCTGGCGACCCACATCGCCCAGACCACGGGAGGCGGGAAACGGTCGCGGCAGGCCTGTGCCAGGCTGCTGTCGGTGACGATGCCGAGCTTGGCCGACAGCGCCTGGAACAGCATGGCGACCAGGTTGGCCACCAGCACCACCCAGAGCAGCGCATAATTGTATTTGGCCCCGGCCTGGATGTTGGTGGCGAAGTTGCCGGGATCCATATAGGCGATCGAGGCGATGATGGCGGGGCCGGCGAAGGGCAGAAACGCGCGCAGCCCGCGGCGCCGCCCGGCCAGACTTTCCCGCCCCGCGGCCACGGTGCGCTCGCTCAGCGTCAGGCGCTGCATGGTTGCTCCGCTCACTCGATTCCTCCGGGGGTGGTTTCTGCCGGCGACAGGAAACCGCAGGACCGGCCGCAAAGTGTAGCCAAGGCTACATTTGCCGACAGCATATCGGTGTGCATCGCCCCGCTGTCAACATTCGTCGGCCGCCCCGGCGGACGGGCCCGGTTGAAATCCTGCGCCGTCACCGTCATCGTCGGCCGCATTCCTCCGGCCGATGCCGTTCCGCCTGCCCATGGAGACCGACCACGTGGCCCGACCCCCGGGTGCCATCGCCGCCCCGATCGAGTTGCCGGCCGAGCCCACCCAGGCTCGCCGCTTCGGCAAGACGCGCTCGGCGCTCGCCACCGTCGTGCTGGAGGACTATGCCGAGCTGATCGCCGACCTGCTGGCCACCGGCGGCGAGGCGCGGCCGACCGACATTGCCCGCCGCCTCGGCGTTTCGCATGCCACCGCCATCAACAATATCGGCCGTCTCAAGCGCGAGGGGCTGGCCACCGCGCGCCCCTATCGCGGCGTGTTCCTGACCGAGGAAGGCGAGCAACTGGCGGCACGGGTGCGGGCCCGGCATAGGCTGGTGGTGGATTTGCTGCTGGCGGTGGGCGTGCCGGCCGAGGCGGCCGAGCAGGATGCCGAGGGCATCGAGCACCATGTGTCGGATGTGACGCTCGCCGCGTTCTGCCGGTTCCTGGAGCGGGGTCGCCTGTAACCCGGGCCGGCGGCGCTGCCGCCCGCCTCAATGCGGGCCGAGGATCACGGCGTTGAAACGCTCCACGGCCGCTTCCATCGGCTGGGCGGTTGACGGTTCGCACAAGCCGGGCCGGTGCCACAGGCAGATCGGCTCCACCAGCCCCAGGCGATCCGCCGGATCATCCCAGCAGCGGTCCTGAACGTAGCCGAGCGGCGAGAAATCGGCCGGCCGGTAGGTGATGACATAGTTGAACGCCCTGGCGGCGCCCGCATCGCCGAGGCTGCCGGCTGCGTAAAGCGGCAGTCCCGGCCGCAGATGCGTATAGCCGCCGGAATAGAACCACCTGAATGCCGGGAACACCGCCACGCCGCAGGCACCGGGATCGGCGTTGATCGCCCGCATCGCCAGGATCGATCCGCGGCCGTGGTTCCAGTACCATACCCGCTGCGGCGCGGTCGCCAGCAGGAAGGACGCGATGGCCCAGCCGACCGGCACCGCCGGCAGCAGGGCGCGCCGCAGCGGCGCGCTGCTGGCCCGCCGGCCCAGCCAGCCGGCCGCGAGCACCGAGCCGATCCCGGCCAGAATCATGATCAGCGGCAAAGCGGGGGAGACGAAACGCTCCTCCTTATGGCCGATGACCGAATGGACAATGTAGATGACGGCCGCCACCAGCAGCAGCAGCGGCAGCCGCCGGCCCCCCCACAGCGCGCACGGCACGATCAGCAGTCCGACCGGACCCCAGGCGAACCATCCAAGGCCGGCATAGTACAGCGGCGAGCCGACGCCGAAATACGCGGCGGCGACGCCGGTGACCATGTTGTAATAAACGCTCAGCACGAACGACTGGAACGGCCAGCCCCAGGTGACCCAGTCCAGCACTCCGCACAGCAGCAGCGGCGTCGCCAGGCCGGTCAGCAGGGCCGGATAACGCCCCCGCCACTCCCCCCAGAGCACGGCGATCGCGGCGATGCCGACCGCCGGCGCCAGTTGCAGACGAAAAACGATCGCCAGCCCCAGCAGCAGCCCGGCGACGAACAGGCGCCGGGGCGACCGGACGGGCTCTCCCGGATAGAGAAGATAAAGCCCCACGACCAGCGGAGGGGTGGCCAGGGTTTCGGCCAGGAGATGCGTCGAGAAATAAACGAGCTGGTACCAAACCGCCGCCAGCAGGCCTGCCGTAACGGCGCCGGCGAAGCCTGCGCAGCGGCGGCCCCACAGGAAGGCGCACACGACCGGACCCAGCGACACGGCACACAGCAGCACCGACACCGCCGCGAACGGGGCCTCCGGTCGCGGGCCGAACAGGTCGCCCAGGGCCATGCAGCCGGCGATCAGCCCCGGTGCGAGCCAGTTCCGCGCGCCGACCTGATACTCCCAGGGAACGAGCCCGCTGCCGTGGATCAGCCGGTTGGCCGGTTCGGCATACTGAAAGACTTCGTCCGGATGAATGATGCCGGGGTGGAACAGCAGCACCACGGCTCGCACCGCCACCGCCAGGCCGCAGAGGGAGAATAACGCCAGCCGGTCGCGCGTCGCATCGCCCGCTCCGCGCGTCATGGGTCGGTCGGACATGCGTGGGGTTGTCCCTTTTCGGCGGCGGGAGAGCGACACTGGCCGCCTGCTGCAATACGAACCTTCGGGTGGGCCTCTGGAAGCAAGCAAGGCCAGGGCGCTGCCCTGGACCCGGCAAGGGTCAGTTGACCCCTGCACCCCATTACTTAAGGTGGAAATGGGTTCTAGGGCTTGGCGCCTGGTTCACGCGAAGGGTCGTCAGCCCTCCGGCCGCTTCTCCAGCATCCGCCCCAACGGCCTTCCGCCGAAAAGATGCACATGCAGATGCGGCACTTCCTGCCCGGCATGCTCGCCCATGTTGGCCAGCAGCCGGTAGCCCGGCTCCTCCAGCCCAAGCTGCCGCGCCACCCCCCCTACCGCACGCCAGAAGCCGGCAATCTCCGCCTCACCGGCATGGGCGGAAAAATCGGCGATGGAAATCCAGCGACCCTTCGGGATGACCAGCACATGCACCGGCGCCTGCGGCGCTATGTCGTGAAAGGCTAAGACCCACTCATCCTCGTAGACCTTCCGGCAGGGAATCTCCCCGCGGAGAATGCGCGCGAATACGTTCTGGTCGTCGTAGGTACCCAGTCCCTTCACCGGCATCAGTCACCCTCCGTTGCCGGGGCGTTGCCCCGGACCCCTTACTTAAAGTAACGGGGTCAAGGGGACCACTGTCCCCTTGCGGGTCCAGGGCAGCGCCCTGGCCTTGCTTCCTTTCTAAGGAATCTTCTTGGTCGGCACCCCGAGCGCCAAAGGTATCTCCCGCGGCCGCGCCGCCTTCTCGGCGACGCCAGAGACGCCCTCGCGCCGCTGCAACTCGGCCCAGACCTCCTCGGTCCGCACGCCGGCATCCACCCACATCACGATCAGGTGATACAGCACGTCCGCACTCTCGGCCACCAGCGCGGCGCGGTTGCCGCGGGCCGCCTCGATCAGGCACTCCACCGCTTCCTCGCCGAATTTCTGCGCGATCTTGGCGGTGCCGCGCGACAACAGGCGGGCGGAGTGGCTCAGCGCCGGGTCGGCGTTGCGCCGGCTCAGGACCACCGACCACAGCCGGTCGAGCACCGCCGGCGAGGCGCCGTCGGCCAGCGGCATCGGCGGCGCCGTGGCCACGATCTGGGCCAGCCGTTTCTTGACCTTGTCCCCGCCCTTCTTGTCGCTGGCCATGCCGGCGCCTCAGGCCGCCGGGCGCGGCAGGCGCACCGGCAGGCGGGCAGCGTCCAGCGCCGCCTTTACCTCGGCGACGGAGAAGGTGCCGAAATGGAACACGCTGGCCGCCAGCAGCCCGGTGGCGCCGGCCTGCGCGCCTTCGACGAAATGCGGCAACGCGCCGACCCCGCCGGAGGCGATCACCGGCACCCGCACCGCCGTGCATACCGCCCGCAGCAGATCGAGGTCGAACCCTTCGCCGGTGCCGTCGCGGTCCATGCTGGTCAGCAGGATTTCGCCGGCGCCCAGGTCGGCCACCTCGCGGCACCAGCGCACCGCGTCGATGCCGGTGTCGCGCCGGCCACCATGGGTGAACACGTGCCACCGGCCGGGGCCGACCTGCTTGGCATCGACCGCCACCACCACGCACTGGCTGCCGAATTTGCGCGCCGCCTCGCCCACCAGTTCGGGGCGGGCGACGGCCGCCGAGTTGATGCTGCATTTGTCCGCCCCCGCCAGCAGCAGGCGGCGCATGTCCTCCACCGAGCGGATGCCGCCGCCGACGGTCAGCGGCAGGAATACCCGCGCGGCCGTGCGCGACACCACGTCCAGGATGGTGTCGCGGTTCTCGTGGCTGGCGGTGATGTCGAGGAAGCACAATTCGTCGGCGCCGGCGGCATCGTAGACAGCGGCCTGTTCGACCGGGTCGCCCGCGTCGCGCAGTGAAATAAAATTGACACCTTTGACGACCCGCCCGTCCTTCACGTCCAGGCAGGGAATGACTCGCAGCTTCAGCACAGTACGCCCCCTTCGGCGGCGCTTTGTCCGATATTTCGCCGCACCTGTGCAAGCACGGATCGCACGGGGCCGAGGATCGTTGCTGGCCCGGCAGCCCGACAATTTACGGATTGATCCGGTCAGGCGGCGATCAGCGCCAGCGCCTCGCGCAGATCCACCCGCCCGTCATACAGCGCGCGGCCGACGATCACGCCGTCGATCAGCCCCGGCCCGTCGCACCGCGCCGCCTGCTTCAGCGCGGCCAGGTCGGCCAGGCTGCCCACCCCGCCCGAGGCGATCACCGGCGTGGAGATCTGCGAGGCGAGGTCGACCGTCTGTTCGAGGTTGAGGCCGGACAGCATGCCGTCGCGGCTGATATCGGTGTAGATGATCGCCGCCGCCCCGGCATCCTCGAAGCGCAGCGCGAGATCGAGCGCCCGCATGGTCGAGGTTTCCGCCCAGCCCTCGGTGGCCACGAACCCCTCGCGGGCGTCGATGCCCACGGCGATGCGGCCCGGATGGGCGCGGCAGGCCTGCCTGACCAGCGCCGGGTTTTTCGCCGCGGCGCTGCCCAGGATGACCCGCCGCACCCCCGCTTTCAGCCAGGCCTCGATGCCGGCGAGGCTGCGGATGCCGCCGCCAAGCTGCACCGGGATGGTGACGCGGCGCAGAATGGCCCGCACCGCATCCGCGTTCACCGGGTGGCCGGCGAAGGCGCCGTTGAGATCCACCACATGCAGCCAGCGGCATCCCGCATCCTGCCAGGCCCGCGCCTGCGCCCCGGGATCCTCGGAATACAACGTGGCCTCGTCCATCTCGCCACGGCGCAGGCGCACGCAGGCGCCGTCCTTGAGGTCGATGGCCGGATACAGCGTCAGTGTCATCAGGCCACCTGGCGGCCGGGATTCTGCAGCAGCTTGAAGTAAAACACGCCGCGAATGGTGCGCCCGGCCACCCGCGCATAGGCCGGGTGAACACCCCAGCGGATATAGCCGAGCGACTCGTACAGCGCGATGGCCGCCTCCTGCGTTTCGCGCACGTCCAGGTTCAGCACCTGGTAGCCGAGCGTCCGCGCGGATGCCTCCACCCGCTCGGTCAGCAGCTTGGCCAGGCCCTGGCCGCGCGCATAGGGGGCGATGAAGGAGTGCATCAGCGTGGCGGCGAAAGCCTGCGCCTCGTTGTTGCGCGGCGGGCGCACCAGCTGGGCCGAGCCGACGATGATGCCGTCCTGCCGGGCCAGGAACAGTTCCCGCTCGGGCACCAGCACCACGCCCTTGAAATACCTTTCCAGCGCGTTCCGGCCCGGCGGGTTGACCCAGCCGAAGCCGCCGCCGTCGATGATGGCGGCGTCGGCGGCCTCGCACAGCGCGGCCAGGTCATCGGCGGTGAAGCGGTCCACGCGATCCACTTCCATGCTGGGCCGCGGGAGAGCTTCGGTCTCGGCCATGTCGGGGTGTTCCATGTCAGGGCGTGCTGCGTCAGGGCGCGCTGCGTCAGGGAAGCCAGAGCAGGAAATTGGCCAGGATGCGCAGGCCGACATCCTGGCTTTTTTCCACGTGGAACTGGGTGCCGGCGCGGTTGCCGTGCGCCACCATGGCGACCACCTGCCCGCCATAGTCGGTGGTAGCGATGCAGGTCGCCGGGTCGCCGCCGGCGAGCGCGTAGCCATGCACGAAATAGGCGTGGTCGCCGGGCAGCAGCCCGTGCAGCAGGGGGTGGGAGTCCGGCTCGAAGACCAGCTCGTTCCAGCCCATTTGCGGCAGGCGCAGCCCGCCCTCGGGCGTCATGGCGGCGATTTCGCCGCGGATCCAGCCGAAGCCGGGGGTGACGGCGTGTTCCAGCCCGCGCTCGGCCATCAGTTGCATGCCCACGCAGATGCCCAGGAAGGGCTTGCCGCGCTCCACCCCGTCGAGCACCGCGTCGCGCAGGCCGGCGATGGCGGCCAGGCCGGCGGCGCAGTCGGCGAAGGCGCCCTGGCCGGGCAGCACGATGCGGTCGGCGCGTGCCACGCTGTCGGGGTCGGCCGTGACCTCGACAGCCGCGTCGATGCCGGCGCGCGCGGCGGCGACCGCCAGGGCGCGCGAAGCGGAGGCGAGGTTGCCGCTGCCGTAGTCGATCACCGCGACCTTCATGCCAGCGCCTCCCGCGCCAGTTCCGGCCGCAGGTCGAGCAGGCGGGCCGTGGCGGCGTCGCCGGTGGCGGCCGCCACGACATGAGAGAGCACAAAACCGCGCCGCCCCAGCGACCAGCGGCGCAGATCCTGGCCGAACAGGCCCAGCGACCAAAGGATGGCCAGTGCCAGCATCAGGCGCAGGGTTCCGTGCGCGGCGGCCAGCGCGGCGGTTTCGGCGCAGAGCACCAGCACCGCGGCGATCCAGGCGCGGTGAGCCAGCAGCCAGAGCGGGCCCAGCAGCAGGGCGGTCCAGCAGAATGTTTCCGGCACGAGGACCGGGGCGGTGCCCGCGCGCAGATGTACAGTCCAGGTTTTCATCTTGTGCCCGAGCCACCAAGGCCAGGGCTCCGCCCGTGACCCCAAAATCCATGGGTTCCAAGGGCCACCGGCCCTTGGTGGGGGTCCAGGGGGCAAAGCCCCCTGGCGGGGTCCGGGGCTGCGCCCCGGCGCACAGTGCCCCCGTGGTCGACGGTAT
>Ga0326727_10023686_pt1 | contig 11687 bp, 9 predicted proteins | sample MB2enrmetagenome_FD_207643 | JGI IMG/M metagenome (GOLD analysis project Ga0326727, IMG submission 207643) | Lab enriched peat soil microbial communities from McLean, Ithaca, NY, United States - MB29MY | ecosystem: Environmental > Terrestrial > Soil > Wetlands > Peat | place: USA: New York... | reverse complement strand
TGGAGGCCTTCCGCACGCTCGAGGTCGGGACCGTGGTCGTCAACCACTCGACCGCGATCCGGGTCGAGAACCTCCCCTTCGGCGGCGCGAAGATGAGCGGCAACACGCGGGAAGGCATTCACGAAACCCTGCTCGATATGACCGAGCAGAAGACGCTGCTTCTGAACAACGTCTTTGGCGAGTCCTGATCCAATGGTCGCGTTGAGCGTCGCCAACATCAGCAAGGCCTATGACGGCAATCCGGCGCTCGCCGGCGTGTCGTTCGCCGTCGAGTCGGGGCGCGTGCTCGCTTTGTGCGGCGAGAACGGCGCGGGAAAGTCGACGCTCATCAAGATCCTCGCCGGCGCGACGCCGCCGGACGCGGGCTCAATTGCGCTCGACGGCAAGGCGGTCGTGCTTCGCGACCCGCGCCACGCGATCGAGCTCGGCATCCGCACCGTCTATCAGGAGCTGAGCCTCCTGCCCCACCTCAGCGTCGCCGAGAACATCCTGCTTGGCAAGATGCCCCACCGCAGCGCGAAATGGTGGGTCGACTGGCCGCAGGCCAACGAACTGGCGACGCGGGAACTGGCGAATTTCGGCTTCGACCGCATCGACGCGCGCGCGCTTGTCTCCGAACTCAGCGTGTCCGAGCAGCAAGTGGTCGAAATCGCCAAGGCGCTCGTCGGCCGGCCGAAGATCCTGATCCTCGACGAGCCGACCTCGGTGCTGTCGGCGCGTGAGACTGAAACGCTGTTCGCCAAGATCCGCGAGCTCACCGCCTCCGGCGTCATCGTCCTCTATGTCTCGCACCGTCTCGAGGAGGTCTTCGAGATTTCCGACGAGGTCTTGGTGCTTAAGGACAGTGTCAAGGTTCTGACCGCTAAGACGCGCGAGATCGACCGCAACGGCCTGATCAGCGCCATGGTCGGCCGCTCGCTGGCGGCGATCTACCCGAATCGCGCCGCGCGCCCCGGCCCCGCCCTGCTCGAGTGCCGCGACCTCAGCCGCGCCGGCGTGTTCGAGGACGTGAGCCTCACGGTTCACGCGGGCGAGATCGTCGGCATGTTCGGCCTCGTCGGCAGCGGCCGAACGGACGTCGCCCGCGCTTTGTTCGGCGCGACGCCCGCGACTTCGGGCGAAATCCTCGTCGACGGCGCGCCGGTCAAAATGGGGCGTCCGGCGGACGCGATCGCCAACGGCGTCGCCTTCGTCACCGAAGATCGCAAGCGCGACGGCCTGGGGCTCGACCTCAGCGTCCTCGACAACGGCGGACTGGCCTCGATGGACCTCGTTTCCTGGCGCGGCGTGCTCAACCGCGCGCGGCAGGAGACGGTCGTCGAGGCGAAGCTCGACGAGCTTGCGGTGCGTCCGCGCGGCGTCCACCGCATGGTGCGCCAGCTCAGCGGCGGCAACCAGCAGAAGGTCGTGCTCGCCAAGTGGCTGCTGCTCGATCGCACGCGCGTCTTCATCTTCGACGAGCCGACCCGCGGCGTCGATATCGCCACGAAGTTCGAGATCTACCGTATCATGGCGGACCTCGCCGCGACCGGGATGGCGATTTTACTGATCTCGTCGGAAATGCCGGAAGCGCTGGGCATGAGCGACCGCCTGCTGATCATGCGCGGGGGGAGGATCGTCGCCGCGCTCGACCGCTCTGAGCTCAGCATGGAGCGAGTCTTCGCCCTGGCGATCGGCGTCGAACTCGATCGGAAGACGGCGTAGACCCATGACCACCGCCGCGCGCAGCGCAACCGCCTCCGAAGCCCAGACCCGCCGCCGGTCGCGCGTCGACTTGGCCAACGTCGGCTTCGCCGTCGCCATCCTCGCGGTCGTCGTTTTCGCCAGCGTCGAGACCGATTCGTTCCTCACGTCGCGCAACATCGTCAGCATCTCGCGGCAGATCGTCACCAACGGCTTCTTGAGCCTCGGCATGCTCATCGTGGTGTTGACCGGCGGCATCGACCTTTCGGTCGGGTCGATCCTCGCCTTCGCCGGGCTGTTGGCGACCGGTCTGCAGGAGCAGATGCCGTTTCCGTTGGCGATCCTCGTCGCCCTCGTCATGGGGGTGGTCGTCGGACTGCTGAACGGCTTCCTCATCGCGAGGTTCCGCCTGCAGCCGTTTATCGTGACCTTGGCGACGATGGGCAGCTTGCGCGGTCTGCTCTATGTCTATTCCGCGACGCCCAAATATCCGATCGATCCCCTGTTCCGCTCTCTCCTTGGCGGCGGGTTCATCGGGCCGTTGCCCGTGCCGGCGCTGCTGCTCGTGATCACGGCGCCGATCGTTTGGTTCTATCTCAACCACACGACCTCAGGCCGCGCGATCTATGCGATCGGCGTCAATCAGGAGGCCGTACGGCTCGCGGGCATCGACGTCCAGCGACATCTCCTCGCCGCTTACGGAGCGAGCGGATTTCTGGCGGCGGTCGCCGGCGTGCTGCTCGCTTCGCGTCTCGGCATCGCCCAGCCTTCCTACGGCGTCGGCTATGAGCTCGACGCCATAGCGGCGGTGGTGATCGGCGGCGGCGTCCTCGGCGGCGGCGGCGGCACGTTGATCGGCGTGGTCGGCGGCGTGCTCGCGCTCGCGATGATCGACAACGTCCTGAACCTCTTCAACGTCGAGTCTTACTATCAGCAATTTCTGAAGGGCCTGATCATCCTCGTCGCCGTCCTGGCGAGGCGGAAGAGGGCCTGAGCGGTTCGACGGCGCCGGCAGATCGCTGGCGTCCATAACTGGGGAGAATAGCCATGAAAAGCCTGACTACACTCGTAACAGCCGCCGGTTGCGTCCTCGCGGTCGCCGCGGCGACGCCGGCGGTCGCCAAGGACATCAAGATCGGCGTCGTCAACTTCACCCTTTGCTGTTCCTACTTCGTCGGCATGGACAAGGCGATCGCCGATTCGGCGTCGCTCTATCCGAACATCAAGGTGATCTCGACCGACTCTAAGGGCGACGCGGCGAAGCTGACCTCGAACGTCGAGGACTTGCTGTCGCAAAAGGTCGACGGCCTGATCATCAGCGGCGGCCCGCTCGAGGCGGCGCCCGAGGCCCTTGATGCGGCGAAGAAAGCCGGCGTTCCGGTAGTGCTGGTCGACCGGGACTTCAAGGGCGGCGACTACACCAGCTGGATCGGCCCCGACAACTATGCGATCGGCGTCGGCATCGGCGAATACATCAGCAAGCGCCTCGGCGGCAAGGGAACGGTCATCGATATTCGCGGCGGACCGGCCGACAACTCGATTGGCCTGGCGCGCACCAACGGCGTGCTTTCGGTGGTCGAGAAGACCGCCATCAAGGTCGAGAAGGCGCCCGATTTCGGCGGCTGGAGCGTTGACGGCGGCTTCAAAGTGATGGACGAGATGCTGGCCAAGGTTCCCGACATCAACGCCGTCTTCTGCGAGAACGACTCGATGTGCCAGGGCGCGCAGAAGGCGATTAAGGACGCCGGCCGCACCGGCCAGATCTTCCTGACTTCGGTTGACGGCGAAAAGGGCACCCTCAAAGAGATCATGTCCGAGGGCACCAACTTCGGCGCGACCGGACAAAACAACTCCGACCAGATCGGCCGCGCCGGCTTCAACCGCTTGATGGCGATCCTCGCCGGCGCGTCGGCGCCCAAGCAGACGGTCCTGCCCTCGCCGATCATCACCAAGGACAACGCCGTCAAGTTCTACAATCCGGACAGCGTCTTCTGATTGACCCGATCCATCGGTCGCCGCCGGCTTCGCGGCCGGCGGCGCCGTGGCGGCGCCCGCCTTGAAGAGCCTTGGCGCCCTGCCGCGCTCCGGCGCGCAGGCGCAGTGTTCGATTCCGCGCTCGAAGCGTCGGCTGAAGCCCGGCCGCCGCGCGCGATTTCACGACATTATTGACTCAAAGCAACGCGCAGCGGCGCGCCGCGCTCACACATGAACGCACGCGGGGCGGGCGCCGTCCGACGGCGTCCCCTCACGCGAGCACGGAGGAATATCACATGGCGACACTGCTTTCGTGGACCAGCGTCGGAATTGGCGATCTCGACGTGTTCGTCCTCTCTCCGCCTTGCTTGGTCGTGTACACTTCCTACGCCAACGATCGGCCGGAGAGTTCGGTGACCTATTTCTGGCAGGACGAGAAAACCGGCCTGCTCAACCATCAACTGCTCTATGTCGAGCCGGCGGGGTTCGAGACCGCGCTCGCATGGGCGCAGGAGCACGCTCCGACGCGCGGGGTCGAGCGCATCCACGTCAAACACGCGCGGGCGAAGAAGGCGCTCGAGCCGAAGGCGCGCGCCAAGCCTGCGGCGAGAAGGCCGGCGGCGAAGAGAGCGGTCGCCAAAAAGACAGTCCGCGCGGCCAAACGGCCTGGCGCCAAGCGCCAGAAGAAGTGAGGCGAGGGGGCGTCCCGCTTCAGCCCGAAAACACCACCGTCTTGCCGCCGTTGAGCAGCACGCGATCCTCGAGGTGATAGGCCAGCGCGCGCGCGAGCACGCGGCGCTCGATGTCCCGGCCCTTGCGCGCCAGGTCCTCGGGCGTGTCGCTGTGGCTGATGCGCTCGACGTCCTGTTCGATGATCGGGCCTTCGTCGAGTTCGGCGGTGACGAAATGCGCGGTGGCGCCGATCAGCTTCACGCCGCGCGCGTGCGCCTGATGATAGGGGTTCGCCCCTTTGAAGCCGGGCAGGAACGAGTGGTGGATGTTGATGCAGCGCCCCCGCAGCTTGGCGGCGAGCCCGTCGGAGAGGATTTGCATGTAGCGCGCGAGCACGACGACGTCGGCCTGCGCGGCGCGCACGACCTCCCAGACCTGCGCCTCCTGCTCCATCTTGGTCTGCTTGGTCACCGGCAGATAGTGAAACGGGATCTCGCCGAAATCGATATGAGCGTAGGTCTGGCGGGGATAATTGGCGATGATGGCGACGATCTCCATCGCCAGCTCGCCGCTGCGCCAGCGATAGAGGAGATCGACGAGGCAATGATCGAAGCGCGACACCAGCAGCGCCACGCGCTTCTTTTCCTTCTCGGCGCGGATCGCCCAGGTCATCTTCAACGCCGCGGCGAGGTCGACGAACGCGACGCGCAACGCGGCGACGTCGGCTATTTCGTCGACGCCGTCGAACGCCACGCGCATGAAGAAATTGCCGGTTTCGACATCGTCGAACTGCTGCGCTTCGAGGATGTTGAACCCGCCTTCGAACAGCGCCATTGAAACCTTGGCGACGATTCCCGGCCGGTCGGCGCAAGACAGCGTCAGGATGTAGCGTGCGGCGGACATGGGCGGCGGACCTTTCCTCGAAAGCGCAGGCGCGCCGCATTCGGGCGTCAGCGCCCCCTCTCCCCGCTTGCGGGGAGAGGGCAGGGGCGAGGGGCGGGGGCGTCGGCCGCGACGTTGCGGCTAATCTCCTAAGCCCCTCATCCTAACCTTCTCCCCGCAAGCGGGGAGAAGGGAAGCGGCGGCGCATGACCGCGGGCGTCGATCCGATCGCTGCACCCTCTAAGGCAAACTTGCGCCGGCGCGCAAGGGCGCCTCGGCGCCGGCGCCGCCTTTCCCGGACGCTCTACGGCTTGATCTCGGCGAGCACGCCTTCGACCGACGGCAGGATCGCGGCGACGATTTTCTCCACCCCTTCGCGCGTCGGGTGCAACCCGTCGCCTTGAACGAGCTTGGGATCGCCGATCGCCCCGTCGAGAAAGAACGGATAGAGCGCGACGCCGTAGGTCTTGGCGAGATCGGGATAGATCGCGTCGAAGCGCCGCTGATAGTCGGGGCCGAGATTGGGCGCCGCGCGCATGCCGGCGAGCAGCGTCGCGATATGGGCCGCGCGCGCCTTTTCGAGAATCTGCCCCAGCGCCGCCTCGGCGGCGGCGGGGTCGAGGCCGCGCAGCATGTCGTTGGCGCCGAGTTCGACGATCAGCGCGTCCGCGCCGGCGGGCACGCTCCAATCGTAACGCGCGAGCCCGTCGGCGGCGGTGTCGCCCGAGACGCCGGCGTTGGCGACCTCGACGTCCCAGCCGCGGCCTTTGAGCGCGCGCTGAAGGGCGTCGGGAAACGCCTTGCCCGGCGGCAGTCCGTAGCCGGCGGTCAGGCTGTCGCCCAGCGCCACGACGCGCAACGGCCGCGCCTCGGCCGGTGTGGCGGCGAGGCCGAGCGCCGCCGCCAGCGCCAGGACGAAAACCTGGACGCGGACGCGCAAATGCCCATATGAGGCGTTCTCCAGCCGAAGGACTCTCTTCACGATGGCGGCTCCTGCGATCGAATTGCGCGACGTCGACCTGAGCCTCGGCGAGGGCGCGGCCAGGGTGCATATATTGCGCAAGGTCAACCTGGCAATCGACAAAGGCGAGGCGGTCGGCCTGGTTGGACCGTCCGGCTCCGGCAAATCGACGCTGCTGATGACCATGGCCGGCCTGGAGCGGCCGGACAGCGGCGCGATCCTCGTCGACGGCGTCGCCATCCAATCGATGGGCGAGGACGCGCTGGCGCGCTTCCGGGGCGCGCGGATCGGCATCGTCTTCCAGTCCTTCCATCTGATCCCGACGATGACCGCGCTGGAGAACGTCGCCGCGCCGTTGGAGCTCGCCGGCGCGCCCGACGCCTTCGCGCGGGCGGCCGAAGAACTGGCGCTGGTGGGTCTAGCCGACCGCCAAAGCCATTATCCCGCCCAGCTCTCGGGCGGCGAGCAGCAGCGCGTCGCGCTGGCGCGGGCCTTGGCGCCGCGGCCCTCGCTGCTGATCGCCGACGAACCGACCGGCAATCTCGACGAAGCGACCGGGGGCGCGATCATCGATCTCCTGTTCGACGCGCCCTCGCGGCGGGGCGCGACCCTGGCGCTCGTCACCCATGATCCGGCGCTCGCCGCGCGTTGCGACCGGACGCTGCGCATGCGTTCGGGCGCGATCGAGGCCCCCGCGCCGGCGCTCGCATGAGCGAGCCGCGATTTTCCCCGCCGGCGCGTCCGGCGCGCTTCGTTCTCGCGCGCTTGGCGTTTCGCGATCTGCGCGGCGGGCTGGCGGGCCTCAGCATTTTCCTCCTCTGCATCGCGCTCGGCGTGGCGACGATCGTCGTGGTCAATTCGCTCGCGCGCGCGCTTCAGGACGGGCTGGCGCGCGACGGCCGCGTCATTCTCGGCGGCGACGCGTCGTTCTCGCTGATGCACCGCGAACTCTCTCCTCAGGAGCGCGCGTTCCTGGCGCGTCGCGGCGAGCTGTCGACCATCGCCACGATGCGCGCGATGGCGCGCAATGACGCGGGCGAGGCGAGCCTGGTCGAGGTCAAGGCGGTCGAGAGCGACTGGCCGCGGCTCGGCGAGGCGGCGTTCGCGCCCGCGATGGCGCCGGGCGCGGCGCTGGCGCGGCGCGGCGACGTTTACGGCGCGGCGGTCGAGGAAGCGCTGCTCGACCGGCTCCATCTTAGGTTCGGCGACGCGTTCGATCTCGGCGCGGCGCATTTCGTGATTCGCGCCGTCCTGATCTCGGAGCCGGACCGCCTCGCCGCAGGGATCGGCCTCGGCCCGCGCGCGCTGATTTCGCAGGACGCGCTCGCCGCCAGCGGCCTCGTCCAACCCGGCTCGCTCATCCGTTGGACGACGCGCGTGCTCCTCGGCGCCGACGGCGCGCCGCCGGGCGAGGCCGCCGTCGACGCGTTCGTCGACGAAGCGAAGGCGGCGTTCCCTCAGGCGGGCTGGGAGATAAGAACGCGATCGAACGTCTCGCCGGACTTTTCGCGCGACCTCGACCGATTCGGCGCATTTCTGGCGCTCGCCGGGCTGATTTCCCTCGTCGTCGGCGGCGTCGGCGTCGCCAATGCGGCGCAAGGCTTTGTCGAGCGCAAGCGCGCGACCCTGGCGATCCTCAAGGCGCTGGGGGCGAGCGGCGGCGCGGTGGTCGCGCTGGCGCTGATCGAGTTTCTCGCCGCGGCGCTGATCGGCGTCGGCGTGGGACTAGCGATCGGGGCGGCGACGCCCTTCGCCGTCGCGGCGCTGTTCGGCGCCGTTCTGCCGTTGCCGCTGGCGCCGGCGATCTACCCCAGTGAACTCGCGCTCGGCGCGCTCTATGGCCTGCTGACGGCGTTCGCGTTCGCCGTCGCGCCGCTGGGGCGCGCCCACGACGTTCCGGTTTCCCAATTGTTCCGCAACCTCGTTGAGACCCATGCCCCGCGCCCGCGCCTTCGCTATTTCGCCGCCGCGGCGCTGGGCGGCGCGGCGCTCGCGGGCGTCGCGATCCTCGCCAGCCCGCAGCGCAATGTCGCGATCGTCGTCGTCGTCGCGACCGCGCTCGCGCTTCTTGCGCTGCGTCTCGTCGCGCTCGCCGCTATGGCGTTGGCGCGCCGGGCGCCGCGCTTGCCTTCGGTCGCCTGGCGCATGGCGATCGCCAACCTCTGCCGGCCCGGCGCTCTGACCCCTTCGGTGGTGTTGTCGCTCGGGCTCGGCCTGGCGGTTCTGGTCGCGCTGACCCTGGTCGACGCCGATCTGCGCGGCGAGTTGCGGCGCGCTGCGCCGGGTGAGACGCCGAACTTCTATTTCCTCGACGTGCGTAGCGCCGACCTCGCGGCGTTCCGCCGCTTTCTTGAGCTCGAGGCGCCGCAGGCGAAGATCGTCGAAGCGCCGATGATGCGCGGCCGCATCGTCCGAATCGGCGACGTCCCGGCCGAGGGCTTCAAGGCCAAGGAGAGCGTCGCCTGGGTTCTCGAAGGCGACCGCGGCGTCACCTTCGCCGACGCGCCGCCCGAGGGGTCGGAGGTTGTCGCCGGCCGATGGTGGGACGCCGATTATCGGGGGCCGCCGCTGGTGTCGATGGAGGCGGGCGTCGCCGAGGGGCTCGGCCTGAAAGTCGGCGATTCGGTCACCCTCAACGTTCTCGGCCGGGACGTGACCGCCACAATTTACAATTTGCGTCAGGTTGACTGGCGGAGCCTCGCCATCAATTTCGTCTTCGTCTTCTCGCCCCACACGTTCGAAGGGGCGCCGTACACGGTTCTCGTCACCGCGGCGCTGCGAAGCGCGGCGGGCGAAAGCGCCCTGATGCGGGCGGCGGCGCGCGATTTTCCCTCGGTCGCGGCGATCAGCGTGCGCGACGCGCTGGAAACGATCTCGGCGCTGGCCGCCAAACTGGCGCTGGCGATCCGATCGGCCTCAGGCGTAGCGCTGGCATCCTCGGTTCTAGTCTTGGCGAGCGCGCTCGCCGCCAATCGACGCGCCCGCATCCTCGACGCCGTGATCCTGAAGATATTGGGCGCGACGCGCGCTCGCCTCATGGCGACGTTTCTGATCGAATACTTGGCTCTCGGCGCGGCGACGGCGGTGTTCGGCTTCGCGGCCGGAACGCTCGCGGCCTATGTCGTCGTCGCCAAGATCATGGGCTTGGATTTCGTCTTCGCGCCCGGGCCGGCCTTGGCCGCGGCCGGGGCGGGGCTGGCGCTCACCGTCGCGCTGGGCATGATCGGCGCCTGGCGCATTCTCGGTCACAAGCCTGCCGTTTTCTTGCGCGAACTATAGAAAAGGGACGGGTCTCTAGCGGAAAAGCGGCTTGCGCCGCTCTTCACGCGACGTTCAGAATCTTCGGCTTCACTTGGCAATTGCGCCCGGCGCGCTTAAATGACCGTTTGGGATAGGCGGGGTCGGCTCGGGACTTCCCGGCCGCGCCGCTGTCGATGGGAACGCGATGAACCCGAATTTTCGCAATTTCGCCCTGTGGGTGATCATTTTCCTGCTCGTCCTGGCGCTGGTCACTCTGTTTCAGAGCCCCGCCCAGAAGGCGCCGAGCAGCGACATCACGTTCAGCCAACTGTTGACCGAGGTGGACGCCGGCCACATCCGCGACGTGACGATCGCCGGCTCGGACATCGCCGGCCATTACAAGGACGGGCGCGCGTTCGTCACCTATGCGCCCAACGATCCCGGGCTCGTCGACACGCTCTACAAGAAGGACGTGACGATCACCGCGCGGCCGCCCTCGGACGGCAATTCCTGGTTGTTGACGCTGCTCATCAACGGCCTGCCGCTGCTGCTGTTCCTCGGCGTGTGGATCTACATGTCCAGGCAGATGCAAGGCGGCGCGGGCAAGGCGATGGGCTTCGGCAAGTCCAAGGCCAAGCTGCTCAACGAGGCTCAAGGGCGCGTCACCTTCGAGGACGTGGCGGGCATCGACGAGGCCAAGGAAGACTTGCAGGAGATCGTCGAATTTTTGCGCGACCCGCAAAAGTTTCAGAAGCTCGGCGGACGCATCCCGCGCGGCGTGCTGCTGGTCGGCCCGCCCGGCACCGGCAAGACGCTGACGGCGCGCGCGGTGGCGGGCGAAGCCAACGTGCCCTTCTTCACCATTTCGGGCTCCGATTTCGTCGAGATGTTCGTCGGCGTCGGCGCATCCCGCGTGCGCGACATGTTCGAGCAGGCCAAGAAGAATGCGCCCTGCATCATCTTCATCGACGAAATCGACGCGGTCGGGCGCCATCGCGGTGCCGGGCTCGGCGGCGGCAACGACGAGCGCGAACAGACGCTCAATCAACTGCTGGTGGAGATGGACGGCTTCGAGCAGAACGAAGGCATCATCATCATCGCCGCGACCAACCGGCCGGACGTGCTCGATCCGGCGCTGCTGCGCCCCGGCCGTTTCGACCGGCAGATCGTCATCTCCAATCCGGACTTCATCGGCCGCGAGAAGATCCTGAAGGTGCACGTGCGCAAGGTTCCGCTCGCGCCGGACGTCGACCTCAAGGTGGTGGCGCGCGGCACGCCGGGCTTTTCCGGCGCCGACCTGATGAACCTCGTCAACGAATCGGCGCTGCTGGCGGCGCGGCGCGGCAAGCGCGTGGTCACGCGCGCCGAGTTCGAGGACGCGCGCGACAAGATCATGATGGGCGCCGAGCGGCGCACGATGTTGATGACCGACGAGGAGAAGCGGCTGACCGCCTATCACGAAGCCGGCCACGCGCTGGTGTCGGTCAGCATGCCGGCGAGCACGCCGATCCACAAGGCGACCATCATTCCGCGCGGCCGGGCGCTGGGCATGGTGCAGTCGCTGCCCGAGCGCGACCAGATTTCGCAGAGCTACGAGCAACTCATCGCCATCCTGGCGATGTCGATGGGCGGCCGCGTCGCCGAGGAGCTGGTGTTCGGCAAGGACAAGGTGACTTCGGGCGCCGCCGGCGACATCCAGCAGGTGACCAAGATCGCGCGCGCAATGGTGACGCGGCTCGGCTTCTCCGCCAAGCTCGGCACGGTCATGTACGGCGAGAACCAGGACGAAGTGTTCCTCGGCTATTCGCTCGGCCGCCAGCAGAACATTTCCGAGGAGACCGCGAAGACGATCGACGAGGAAGTGCGCCGGCTTGTCAACGAGGCGCACGAAACCGCCACGCGCATCCTCACCGAACGCCGCGCCGACCTGGAAGCGCTCGCCGAGGGCCTGATGGAGTTCGAGACCCTGACGGGCGAGGAAATCGTCGGCCTGCTGAAGGGCGTTCGCCCGGTGCGCGACTCGGTCGACAAGGGCCCGCCCGCCCCGCCGCGCCCCGCGGTGCCGGCGACCGGCAAACCGCGCAGCTTCGGCCCCGACGCCGGCCTGGAGCCGCAGCCGCAGACGTGAGCGCTCCCTTCCCCCCTGGGAGCTGCTAGATTCACACATCGTCATTCGCCCTCATAGCGCGAACGCCGCGCTTTGCGGCTTGGAACTCGAACCAGCCTTCGAGCATGACGACCGGGCCGGGTTTTCCGTAGTAGCCGGTCCATCCGC
>Ga0326727_10023684_pt1 | contig 11688 bp, 7 predicted proteins | sample MB2enrmetagenome_FD_207643 | JGI IMG/M metagenome (GOLD analysis project Ga0326727, IMG submission 207643) | Lab enriched peat soil microbial communities from McLean, Ithaca, NY, United States - MB29MY | ecosystem: Environmental > Terrestrial > Soil > Wetlands > Peat | place: USA: New York... | reverse complement strand
TTCGCCGCGAGATTCACCTGAGTGGTGGAGGCGCCCAGAGAAGGCACCGTGAGCGGAGTGCCGTCGTTGCCTGTGAAGTTCACGGCGAACGAAGCTGGTGCACTGGTCGAGTTGGTGAAATACAGGGCCGAGTACCAGCCCCCACCGAATGCAAACTGCGGAAGCACGCTGGTCGGCGGCGGCGTGGCGTTCGCCAGGGCACCGGTGACGAGCACTCCCGCCAGCAGCGATGTAATCGAAAACAGCGCCGTTATATGAAGACGTCTCATGATTTCTGCAGCCTCCTGCAAAGCAGTCGTCACCTGGCGTGTGTTAAGGGTCGGATCCTCCCACTCCCGCCGGGATGGGCGTCGTAGCGTTGCCGCATAAATAAAAAGGAAGCAACGCCCGCAGGCGAAATGACTCAAAGGCCGCCGTATCACGTCTGGAGGCTGGTAAGGTCGCAGTCCCTGGAAACCCGATTGGAATCCCGCTTCATACCGGCCGAAAACGCGCGTGGCGCCACAGAACGCTGCGCTTTAGGCTCTTTTGGTGAAGTATGTGCCAGGTCGGCGCAATGAGAGTACCATTGGAGCGTGCCCAACATCACCTGCCGTCGGTGCTTCAGTCTGCTGGCTGACGTGCGCGCCGCGCACGTGGAAGCCGGGGCGCTTTGCCGGGAGGTGGTGGCGCGGGCGAAAGCCGGTGGAACGACGCTCCTCGCCGAGAGGCGTTCGGATGTAGCCTACAAGCACTGGGGCACTGCCGTGGACGTGCTGCAGGCGCACATCATCCTCCACCCGCCGATACCGGGTTAAGACTTGAACTGACATGCTCCACATTGACGACGCCCGTGCCGGTCAGCATCAGTGGGCGTTCGATAGCGCAGCGCTTCGGTTCTGGCGTCCGCACCAGGGCGAGAGCCTGTACGTGTCGTCGGCAGGCATGTGGCCTGATGGATTTCATGTCCGCGTCCGTAATCACCGTAATCAGCGGCACAGTCTGCTCGTGGTGCAGATTGGGAGCGATCCTGAGCAGGCTATCCTGATGGCTCTTGAGAAGTGGTGGGCGGATCGGAGCTAGGGCCTGACCTTTGACTTCCTCGCTCGCTTTTCTCCTCTTGACAGACGAGGGTAGCTACCGAAGAATCAATTGGTTAGCACTGGTTGAGTCACCCTGATCCTGCTCTTCGCGGGACCGAGCCCCGTCGTCCCCCGCCAACCCCTTCCCCTGGGCAACTAGGCAAAAGCCAGGTTCACGTTCTCGATGGCTTCGTCGATCTCGGCGGTGTTCTTGTAGCCCACCGTAACGCAGTCGACGCCGGCATTGCGGAACGCATAGCGCATCGCGGCCTGACGATCTTCACGGCGGGTGAAGCGGCCCTCGCCCACCAGCTTCATGCTGATGACGCCCATGCCCGCGGCGCGGGACTCCTTCACGTGCACTGTCACTTCCGGGACATTGCCCGGGCCGGAGGTGTCGAACGCTTCGGCGTCCATGGCGGCTCCGGTGTGGTTCATGCGGATCATGGCCACTTCGAGGAACTTGTTGTCAGGAACGCGGCGCAGCGCGGGGAGGCCATGCACGGATGCTCCATGGGAGACGATGACGTGCCGGGATTCGGCCTGGAGGATGGCGTCCTGCCAGCGCACGGTGTCCTGTGGCCACGTGGCGGTGTGCTGCCAGTGCAGGAGCATGATGTCGAAGTAGTCGGTTTGCGCCAGCTTGCGGAACTCATCGAATTTCTGCTGCGGGTCCACGCCTTCGTGGAACGTTGTGACCTTGGACATCAGCCGGTAGCTGTCGCGCGGAATGCCCTTGAGCGCGATGCCCAGCATGCGGTGCATGTCGCCGTAGGATTCGGCGGTTTCGAAGAAACGGATACCGTTGTCGTAGGCGTGGCGAACCAGCTTGTTGAAATCTTCCTGCCCCAGTCCACGTTGTACCTCGCCGCTGATGCTGCCCGTGCCAAATGCGAGGCGCGTTACTTTCACGTTCGACTTCCCCAGCGTGACCCAGTCGGTGGCGGATCCGGTTGAGGCTTTGATTGACAGGTTTCCGAAACTCGCGAGCGCGCCCGCGGCGAGTCCGGCCTTAAGGAAATTACGTCTGGAGTGAGCCATGGTCCTCCCCAATGGGGCGATCTTACCATGGACGCATGATGGACGAAGGTTACGCCGCGTGCGGTGAGAGGCTGCCGGGGTTGTCCTTGATGACAACGCCTGGGCCGTGGCCGCCGAGATCGAGGAACAGTTGCCGGAGCGCGCCGTCGTGCAGCACGTTGTTGGCTACGACACAGTCGAGAAGTTCCTTCAGAACGAATCCATAGGAAGGCGACCAGAGGCCCTTGTTGCCGTCGTCGCGGCCAACCTGCAGATTGTTCGCCGAGCAGGTGACGCCGCGCGCGCGTTCGAGGCGAACCTGTGAGGAATCATGAGTGCCGGGCTGGGCCAGCTTGCCGCTGCGCTTGAAGAAATTCCCCGTAACGCTCATCTGCACGCCACCCAGAATGGACAAGGCCGATGTGCCCGCGCGGTCGAGGAAGTTTCCGGTAATGTTGTAGCCATCGCCGCCGTTGATGAGAATTCCTTCAGCGCCATTCCATTCGATGCGATTCCCGGTGAACGTGCAGGATGCGTTTTCGTTACGTGCGGCAAAGCCTGCGCCCTTGTTGCCGGATAGCCAGTTATCGAGAAGGAACCCGTCCCAGCCGCGCAGGCAGATGCCGTCGCCCGCGTTGTAGCCGATCATCGAATGACGGATGGAGAAACACCAGGCGCGATCGAGCCGCAAACCGTCGCCGGTGAAGTTGACGATCTGGCAACGCTCGATGCGGAATGTATCTTCCTGCTTGCCGTAATCGGGCTTGTTGAGCCAGATGCCATGCAGGCCATGGCCGAGATGGCCGCCGTCGAACGAGATCCCGTCGATGGTGACGCCGAACGCGCCGGTGATATCCAGCAGACACGAAGCGTGGTCGTCGCCCAGACGAATGACCGAGCCATATGCGCGCTCATAATCCCAGGCGGGAATGCCGATGAGCGCAACGTGCGGCCGCATTTGCAATCTTGAACTCAGATAAACGCCCGGTGGCACGAACACCGCGCCCCCATGAGAAGCTGCGGCATCGATGGCGCTTTGCACTGCCTTCGTGTCGTCGCTTTTGCCGTCGCCTTTGGCCCCGAACTGGCGGATATCCAGAAAGGTTTCGGCCGATTGCTGCGTTTCGGCGATCGCGGGTCGGGCGGCCAGCCACAACCCACCGAGAGCGGCGGCAACCTGGCGGCGGGCGGGGAACGCTGTGGGATTCACGGTTCGAGTATACCGGCAAGGCGCAGGCCTGCCTTACATGAGATAATCGTGGGCCATGATCTGGCTATGTGCGGTACTGTTGATGAGCTTTGGAGCGGATGGCATGTTGCTGGTGGCGAACAAAGGCGAACGGACACTGGGGATTATCGATCCGGTCGCGCGGAGGCAGATCGCGGCAGTCGCGGAGAATGGCGTCACCGGGCATGAGGTGATCGCATCGCCGGATGGCAGGATCGCGTTCGTTCCGATTTACGGAGACTCGGGGGTGGGCAGGCCGGGCAGCGACGGCAGCAACATGGTGGCCATCGACATTGCATCGCAAAGCATAATCGGCAATGTAGACTTCGGCCACGGAGTGCGGCCGCATTGCGCGCAATTCAATCCGAAGGACGGATTGCTGTACGTGTCGGCGGAACTCGATAATTCCCTGTCGATCGTCGACCCGAAAACCATGAAAGTGATCGGCTCGGTGCCCACCGGGCAGCCGGAGTCGCACATGTTCGTCATCAGCCACGATGGGCGGCGCGCATACACGGCGAACGTCGCGCCGGGCACCGTGTCGGTTCTGGATCTTGTGGCGCGGAAGACGGTGAAGGTGATCCCGGTAGCTTCGAACGTGCAGAGAATCTCAATCTCCACCGACGGCAGGCGAGTGTTCACGTCGGACCAGGTGAAGCCGCGGCTGGCGGTGATTTCCACGGCAAACAACTCGGTGGAACATTGGGTGGACTTACCGGGGCTGGGTTATGGCACGGCTTCAACACCCGATGGGAAATGGCTTGTAGTAGCGGTGCCGGATGCAAACAAAGTAGCGGTGGTCGATCTGGCTAAGCTGAAGGTAGTGCGGACGATCGATGTCCCGGCTAGTCCGCAGGAAGTTCTGATCCGTCCCGACGGAAAGATCGCCTACGTGAGCTGCGACTCGAGCGCGAAGGTGGCGGCGATTCGCACCTCCGACTGGAAGGTGGATGCTCTCATTAGTGCAGGTAAGGGAGCCGATGGACTGGCCTGGGCGGGTGGGCACTGACAAGAAGTGGGCCATGCGCGGAGCGGAATGCCCCGCGCATGCGGGATCATCGAACTTACTTTGCCTGGGCCTTCAGCGCGAGCGCATTCTGCACACGCTGCCGAGTCGCGGCGGCGCGAGCGGTTTTATGAGCCGCTCTGGCATCCGCAGAGGCAACAGTGCCGCCCCCGGGCGGGCTGTCGTAAGCTACCTGCAGAGAAGTTGCCGAGACCCCGCTGAATTGCAGCACTTCGACGGCGCAATCCTCGCCACCGGGGCCGCCATCGAAGAGAATCTTGAAAACCCCCGACGGAATCTTATCTGCCGGAATCAAGCCTGACAATGCTATGGCATAGGTCCCCGCTTCTCCGTTGCCATCATCCGAAAGAGGCGGAATCGAGGGTGTGGTGCCCGTGGCCACCAGGTTTCCGGAGCTGTCATAGACGTAAACGTTGAACGCCGTTGCCGTCAGACCTTCGTTGTACACCACAAAGGAAATAATGTGCGTTCTTTCGTCGTCAACGCCTTCCGCCGAAAACGTTGTCCACACTTCGTCGTCCCAGGCGATCGGCACGCTCAGCGACCATGGACTGTGAACCAGTGCCGACGTATAGACCAATTGTGGAAGCACGTTGCCGCAGGTAGTCGGGTCTGGACAGAAGAATTGAGCCCATACCGTGCCGTCCTGGAGAGTATTGTATGCCGGCGCGTTCGATGTAGCGCCGAGAATGTCGAGTTCCACGGGCTCGTTCGTATTCAGGACGATGCTGGGGGTCGAGCCGGACGATATTGTCCCGCCCACGCCGAGCGTGTAATCCAGGCTTATGAGGTTCCCGCTGATGTCGTAGAAGTAGTAATTGGCCTGGATCGGGGCGGTGGAAGGCGCGGCTACGCGGATATAGCTGGTCCACTGGCTGCCACCCGCCGCGTACCACACAAACGTGCCGCTGATTGAGCAGGCGTATTCCGCCGGCGAAGTGCTGATCTCAACCGGTCCGTCTACGCCGGTGCAATCGAGGTTCGGATTGGTCGACCAGTACTGTTGGCCGTGCAGCGTGGCCGCGGCGAGGGCAATCATGCCCAAATAACGAAGTGATTTCATACTCAGGAAGCTCCTCCATTGACGCGCAGGGTCGGTAATCTCATCACAATGTAAGCCTAGCAGGGGGCTGGCTGAGAGTACAGTAGCATTCGCGCAACCCGATGGCCTATACTCCGGCTGACAGCCGTCTCGACACTCGTGACGTGCGCCGCAAGGGAAAGATTTCCGGTAAATGAGTAAGAAAAGCCCTGGCAGGCTCTCAACTCATTTGGCCGCCTTGGCCGCCTGCACCTTCATGAACAGCTCGCAGTAAGGTCGCCGCAGATTTGTCTTCGACACGCCGCCGGTGCTGGTGAATGCCATGTAGTCCTGCGATTTTGCCGTGAACTCCAGCCATGCCGGAAGTCCCTCGCCGTTTGGGCTGCCGCTGCGGGTGAAGTTCGCCCAGTAATTCTGCATCTGCTCAGAGATCTTCTGGTCGGCCGCTGTGGGTGGAGCGTCGCCGGCCCATGTCCCAAACAAGAAGACCAGTTCGCCGGCATGGACGCTGGCGGGCTTTCCCGGCGCTGGTTGTTCAAACTCGTAAAGGTATGTTGGATTGCCCGCGGAAGCGTTCCACACCGCTTCGGCCTCCGATGGACAGCGGAAGACAATGTCCGTAGCCCATTGCGTCCCTGGCGGGCCGTGGAGCCGGCCGGTTTCTCCTTTCCCCGCACCCGCCAACCCGTAGAGCGTAAGGGTGCGGTTGGCCAATTCGCCATAGGCCTCGCGAATCTTTTTGCGCAGCTCGACGGCAGGTTCGGCCTGACCAATTTCCTGCGCGTTGGTGCCGGTGATTAACGGGATGCGCGCGGCGCGGCCTTCGGCAAAGACAATGGCCGGATTCTCGGGCAGCACCCAGCCATCCACCGACACGCCGAGGCCGGTTCGGTCTCCCGCGGCAGCGATTTTCGCCGCTTTGAGAATATCGACAGCGGGTATCGCGCGCAGGAATGCGATTGTGCCGGTCTCCGGTGCTTTCAATTGTGCGGCTAGTTTGCGGCCGAGATCCTCGGCGCGCTGTTCTGGCAGACAACCGTTGAATCCCGCGACTGCGCCGCTCTCCTGAATGGCCCGGTGGAACAGACCCCTCGCCAGAGGCGAAGCCATCAACAGGCTGGTGTCCCAGGCGCCTGCCGACTCGCCCGCCACCGTGATATTCCCGGGGTCGCCACCGAAGCTGGCGATGTTGTCGTGCACCCAGTGAAGTGCGGCAATCTGGTCCATCAGCCCGTAATTGCCCGACGCATGATGAGACGATTCGCTCACCAGTTCGGGATGCGCCAGAAAGCCCAGCGCGCCCAGCCGGTAGTTCACGGTGACCCAGACGATGCCGCGCCGCACCAGCGCGCGTTGCTCGAACGCCGGAGCTTCACCGGAGCCGGAGAGGTTCGAACCACCGTGAATCCACACCATCACCGGGCGGGGCGTTTTGGGCGGCCACTCCGGCGTGGCCACGTTGAGATAGAGGCAATCCTCGGTGCTGGTGGGCACGTCGGCATCGTTCCAGGTTTCGGACAGCTGCGTACAGGCGGGGCGGAATGCGGAGGCATCGCGGATGTCCGTCCACGGCTCCACCGGCTGTGGTTCGCGCCAGCGCAGGTCACCGACGGGCGGACGGGCAAAGGGGATCCCCTTGAAGGCGGCGCCGCCATCGGACGCGATGCGGCCGCGGATGCGCCCTCCGGTCACCGATACCACGGGATCGCCGGCAGGCTGGGCGGTAAGGATGGCGCTCAGGCAAATGCATGCGGACAGAAGGGCGGAGGTTCTCATCGGCATGATCGTATCAGCTTTGGAGACGCGGCCCCGCGAACCCCCAATTTCGAAAAAACCGCGCGGGCACGGGGTTAGAATCGGTGGAAGCCACATGGCCATTTCTCCTGGCGCTCGCATCGGCCCTTACGAGATTCTGTCGTTGCTGGGCGCGGGCGGAATGGGAGAGGTTTATCGGGCGCGCGACACCCGTCTGGACCGAATAGTCGCCCTGAAAACCCTGCCCGCAGACAAAGTCGGCGATGCCGAACGGAAGCGCCGATTCCTGCTCGAGGCGCGCGCCGCCGCAAGGCTCAATCACCCGAACATTGTAGCCATCCACGAAATTTCGGAAGAGAACGGCATTTGCCTGATCGCGATGGAGTACGTGGCCGGCGCAACGCTGGAACAGACGATCGGCGGCAACGGCCTGCCGTTAAAAGACGCCATCCAGTTCGCCTCCGACATTGCGGCTGCGCTTGCCGCCGCCCACTCGGCGGGAATCATCCACCGCGATCTTAAGCCTGCCAACATCATCGTGACCGAAGATGGCCGCGCCAAATTGCTGGATTTCGGTCTCGCGCAATTCAACGAGCTGGCGGCGCCCGCGGCTGAAACGGCCACGCTGCGTGCACTCCCGGAGGCCATCGTGGGAACCGTCGCTTACATGTCTCCCGAGCAGGCCCAGGGGCAGCCACTGAACGAACGATCCGATATCTTTTCGTTCGGCCTGGTCCTCCACGAAATGTTCTGCGGAGAGCGCGCTTTCCACGGCGATTCGTGGATTGCCACGCTCGCGGCCATTCTTCATGAGGAACCCCGGCGGTTGCGCGATATCAGGCCGTCGATTCCGGCCGTGGCCGAGGAAGTTGTCATGCGTTGTCTGCGCAAAGATCCCGCGCAACGCTTTCAGACCATGCCGGACGTCCAGCGGGCTCTGGCGGAGGGAGCGGCATCGAAGGAAACTCCTGCAGACGGGCCGTCCATCGCGGTGCTTCCCTTTGTCAACCTGAGCGCCAACAAGGAAAACGAGTATTTCAGCGACGGTCTGGCGGAAGAGATCATCAACGCCCTGGCCCGTGTTCCGGAGTTGCGGGTGATTGCGCGCACTTCCGCGTACGCGTTTCGTGGAGCGGAACAGGATCTGCGCGCCATCGGCCAGCGCCTGCGGGTGGGGGCCATTCTTGAAGGCAGTGTCCGCAGCTCGGGCAATCGCATACGTGTGACCGTTCAGCTCATCCGGGTGGCCGACGAATCGCATCTGTGGTCGGAACGGTATGAACGCGAGATGACCGACGTGTTTGCTATTCAGGACGAAATCTCGGAGGCGATTGCGAAGGCGCTAAAAGTGAAACTGGCCGCGCCCCGGCGATGGACCACGAATATCGAGGCATTTCAAAGCTGCCTGAAGGGACTTTACTGGTATCAGCGCTACACGCCGGAGAGTCTGGCCAACGCGAAGGGGTCGTTCGAAGAGGCGCTTCGGCACGATCCCGAATGCGCGCCCGCTTGGGCCGGTCTTGCGGTCTATTACTTTGGACTGGCCGCTCTCAGCATCCGGGGCATGACCGAGATGGGGCCGCTGGCAAGGTCCGCCGCGGAGAACGCGCTGAAAATCGATGGGACGGTCAGCGAAGCGCACAGCGTGCTGGGGCTGATGGCGGGCTCCGTCGAATTCGATTGGAAAGCGGCGGAGCGGCATTTTCAGGCGGCCATGGCGGTGGACCCGGTGCCGCCGCTGGTTCGCGTCCGCTACGCGCTCTACTTCCTGACGCCGCTCGGACGGTTCGATGAAGCGGCGGCGCAGTACCGGCGGGCTCTGGAAACCGATCCGCTGTCGATGATGGTCCACTACGGGCTGGCTTTCGCTCTCTATTGCCAGGGCCGGTACGATGAGGCGATTGAACATGCTGCGGGCGCGGTGGAACTTTCCCCGGAGCATTGGCTGGTTCACTTCGCCATGGGTTTGGCGCTGGCCCGGAAGGGCCGGCAGGAAGAGGCGATTGCCAGCCTCGAAACGACGGTGCGGCTCTCGCCTTCGTTCACCCTGGCCACTGGTTTCCTGGCAGCTTCCTATGCGCGGGCCGGCGATCCGGCGCGCGCGAAAAAGCTCATGGATGAGGTAATGGCGAAGAGTTCGAAGAATTACGTCTCGCCAGCCTGTTTTGGCGTCTACCATGCGGCCCTCGGGCACGCGGACCAGATGTTCGAATACCTCGAGGCGGCCTTGGCCGAGCGCGATCCTTACCTAACGCGCATCGACGCTGAGCCGTGTTTTGAGCCTTTTCGCGCGGACCCGCGCTATCGCGAATTGCTGGCGCGGATGAACCTGGGCTAGACCACGCACGCGTGCGAAACGCGAATCTCGACGGCCGCGCGACGACTACTCCGGTGCTATACTCGTTCCCACTCTCCGAAACAGAAAAGCAAGTCCCGGTTCACTCACCGGGCGGGGATCCCCGAACCCAGCGGGGAGCGGTACAAACTGGTCCACGCAGTAACCAGAGGAGAAAACAATATGCAAGCGATACGTTTTGTGAGCCGCGTGGTGGCAGCGGCGTTTCTGTTGACAGTACTGTCGGCTTCGCTGCCGGCACAAGAAGGGAAGAACATTCGGACCATCTTGATCGTCAAAGTGAAGCCGGATCGGCGCGGCGACTGGCAGGCGGCGTCAAAGGACTTTATCGCGCTGAAGAAGAAGGCCGGGTCGGACGAGTATTTCACCACCTGGTCGTCGGAGACGGGGCCGGACGAGTACGCCATCGTGTGGTACTCCGCCAAATGGAAGGAATTGGACGAGGAGCAGGACCCCAGGACCAAAGACGTGGCCGGTGAACTGAGCAGCCTCTTCGCTCGGTTCGATGGCGCCACCGAGAGCATGGAGGTCTGGGTGGATGAGATGCAGCCGGACATGGTTTACCACAGCGGAGGCGCTATACCGAAGATGGTTCGGACCAGCCGAACGCGTGTCGTTTCGGACAAGATGGACGCGGTGTTGGCGGCGTTCAGGAACGATTTGGTTCCGGGGATGAAGAAAGCGGGAGTGAGCGATTTTGGCGTGGCTGTTGCCCGCTTCGGGACTGCCGCCAACGAGATCCACACCTTCGCGGCGCTCAACGCATGGGCGGAATTCGATTCCCCGTGGGGCATGGAGAAAGCCGTGGGCGCGGACGGATATAAGGCCTTTCTGTCAAAAGTCCGACCGAATATCGTGGCCACCGAGTTCGATGTGTGGCGTTACAAACCGGAACTGAGCTTCCAGCCGGAGGCGAAGTAAAGGCGTCGGAATTACGAATGTGGGCGGTGGGCCGGAGATAGCTCACCGCCTTAGCGTCGTCGCTTCAGCGGTCGGCCGGACCGCGGGACCGCCGCTATAACGATGCGTGGCGTTCGAAGAGGCGGCGATCGTTTTCGGCGATCTCCTGGACCGTATCCTGACAGGCCCGCGCCACTCGATGGGTGAAGAGCGGTTCGTTCTGCCGGGATTCTCGCGAAGGCAACGGCTGTTGGCGCTGAGTGTTCGTAGAGCGACGCGAAACCGTACGCATTATCAGTTCGCGGCGCGCAACGCGGCGTGACCAAGCGATGCAGGCCATGCATTCAACGCCGACTACCCTCCCAACTACACGAAGCAGCCGCGAAGGACGCGGTTTGGGAAGTACGGCGTGAAGTAGGCCCGCCCCCCGGTGCTATACTCGTTCGCACTCTCCGAAACAGAAAAGTAAGTCCCGGTGCACTCAACGGGCGGGGATCCCCGAACCAGCGGGAAGCGGGTACAAACTGGTCCAGACAGTAACCAGAGGAGAAGACAATATGCGAGCGATGCGTTATCTGAGCCGTGCCGTGGCAGCGGCGTTTCTGTTGACAGTACTGTCGGCTTCATTGCCGGCACAAGAAGCGAAAAACATTCGGACCATTCTGATCGTTAAAGTGAAGCCGGATCGGCGCGGCGACTGGCAGGCGGCGGTAAAGGACTTTATCGCGCTGAAGAAGAAGGCCGCGTCGGACGAGTATTTCACCACCTGGTCGTCGGAAACGGGGCCCGGCGAGTATGCCATCGTATGGCACTCCGCCAAGTGGAAGGAGTTCGACGAGGAGCAGGACCCCAAGACCAAAGACGTGGCCGGTGAACTGGGCAGCCTCTTCGCCCGGTTCGATGGCGCTACCGAGAGCACGGAGGTCTGGGTGGATGAAATACAACCGGACATGGGTTTCAGCAGCGGCGCCGGGATACCGAAGCTGGTCCGCACCGGAAGGACTCGTGTGGTTCCGGACAAGTTGGAAGAGGCGCTGGCCATCCTGAAGAGCGACGCTCTTCCCGCGCTGAAGAAAGCGGGAGTGAGCGAGTTCGGCGTGGCCGTTGCTCGTTATGGAACGCCTATCAACGAAATTCACACCTTCGTTGGGCTCAACGCCTGGGCGGACTTTGATTCTCCGTGGGGAATCCAGAAGGGGATGAGCGCCGATGCATACAAAGCCTATCTCGCAAAGATCCGGCCGGACGTCGTGTTTAGCGAGTACGACCTGTGGCGCTTCAAGCCGGAACTGAGCTTCG
>Ga0326727_10023683_pt1 | contig 11689 bp, 10 predicted proteins | sample MB2enrmetagenome_FD_207643 | JGI IMG/M metagenome (GOLD analysis project Ga0326727, IMG submission 207643) | Lab enriched peat soil microbial communities from McLean, Ithaca, NY, United States - MB29MY | ecosystem: Environmental > Terrestrial > Soil > Wetlands > Peat | place: USA: New York... | reverse complement strand
GCGTGCACAGGGCATCCCCGTAGGGAAAGGGGTCCTTTCTCTGGATTGGGCGCATCATCGATTTCTCTACCTTGGGGACCCTCCTCACGTCGTCAAAGGTCCTTATGTCTTCCGGCTTCAAGCCCGCCTGATCGTAGAGCGCCCTGTGGAATTTCGAGTGCTCGTACGCCCAGGTGAAAATCCTTTTGAATTTCTTGAGCTGCAACGCCTCCAGGCGCTCTCTCGGAAGCGTCTCCAACAACGGATTCCAATACCGCTCTCTACGCATGGGACCTCCCATTCGTTTTGATGTTGGTATGTTCTAAACGGTAGGCCCTGGTTTGTCAATAAGAAAAGCGGCTGCGCAGGCCTGGAGTGAGCGAGACGTTCTACCGCGGCTTGACCGAAAAAATATAACCGGAAGGAGAGTCCGGGCCGGTGAGTTACGTCTTCCGCTTTGGCGGCTTCTTCTTCTGCGCAGGCGGCCTCTTCCCAGGGGCGTGTGCCTTTACCGCCTGCGTTTTCGAGGTCTCGATCTCATTTTCGAGCCGCGCTACATCGTTCCTGAGCTGGGCAGTCTCCCTGCTTGACGCTTCGAGCTTCCCGTCAAGGGCCGCTACCCGTGCTTTGAGGGCTTGCACGTCACCGCCGGCGAGCTGGGACCTCAACTGGGTGACATCCGATTCGAGGCTGCTGATCTTTGCAAAAGCTGCAAAGAGCAAGGCGAGCACGATGAGCACCTCGATCACTGGTGTGATGAAGGGCCGGAGCCTCGTCACGCCGGTTTCCATGCTTGCCGCGCTCGTCTCGACTGAGGGACTTCCGGTCTCCTGGCTCCTGAGAAACTCCTCGACACTTTTTACGGATCTCTTTCTCCTGAAACCGAACATCGCCTCCCTCCTTTTACCCCTTGCGTAGCCGCTCCAGGCCCTCCTCGCCTCTTCGTAGTCTATCTCCTGGAAACGGCCTTTTGCAATACTTTTCTTGGGTTTTGAGCATGGTCCGATCGGCCCACCGCTCAGACACCCTCGCGCTTGAGGAGCCCTTTCAGCTTCTCCATATCTGAGTAAGCGTCTTTGATGGCCTCCTGGTTCCTGAGCAGGAAAGACGGGTGGTAGGTGGGAAGCAGGGTAATACCCTTGTACGCGGTAAGCCTGCCCCGTATCCTCGTGATGCGCTCGTCGACGTCGAGGAGCGTATTGTAGGCATGCCGTCCGAGGGTGCAGATGATCTCCGGCCTTATCAGATCGAGCTGGGCAAGGAGGTACCCCTTGCATGCCTCAACCTCATGGGGCTGCGGGTCGCGGTTTTGGGGCGGCCTGCATTTGAGCACATTGCAGATGAAGACTTCCTCCCTCGTGAGGCCGACTCTTTCGATCATCTGGTCGAGCAGCTTGCCTGCCCTGCCGACAAAGGGCCTTCCCTGGAGGTCCTCTTCTTCGCCCGGAGCCTCGCCCACGAAGACGAGGCGCGCCTTCTCACTGCCCTCCCCGAAGACGACGGAGCGCCTCGTACGGCAGAGCTCGCACCCGGTGCACGCGGCCGTCCTCGCCCTCAGGCGGTGGAGGTTCCCCTCCTCCTGCCTTCCCGAGACATACTGTCGGATCCCCATCTTCAGGAGGGCGGAGAGAAAACGCCGGGGGTCTCCCTGAGCACTTGAGAACGCCTCCCCATCGGCGCGGGTGTCTGTCGAGCCGTCGGTCCGGTCATCGCTCTCCCTCGTCATGCGAACATGTCGGGGAGCTTCTTCAACTTTCTCTCCCCCTCGAAGAGATAGGCCGCCTGCAGGATGAGCCCCTCTTCGAGGGGTTTTCCGATGATCTGCAGTCCGATGGGCAGTCCCTTGCCGTCGAAGGCGCAGGGCAGCGAGAGGGCGGGCAGACCCGCGAGATTCACAGGAATGGTAAATATGTCGGAGAGGTACATGGTGAGGGGATCTTCCGTTTTTTCTCCGATCTTGAAGGCGGTCGTCGGCGAAACCGGCGTGACAATGACATCGCACTGCTCAAAGGCCCTGTCAAAGTCCCCCCTCATGAGGGTTCTCACCTGGCCCGCCTTCCGGTAATAGGCGTCGTAGTAACCTGAAGAGAGCACGTACGTGCCGAGGATGATGCGCCTCTTCACCTCACGGCCGAAACCTCGCGAACGCGTCTGCTTATACATGTCGATGATATCTTTTCCCTCTACCCTCATGCCGTACTTTACCCCGTCGTAACGGGCGAGATTGGAGGAGGCCTCGGCGGTGCAGATGATGTAGTAGGTGGCCACCGCAAACTCGGTGTGGGGCAGGGAAATAGGCACTATCCTGGCCCCCAGCCCCTCGAAGGTCTTGAGCGACCCTTCGACCGCCGCTTTCACCTCCTGCTCCATGCCTTCGATAAAATACTCCTTTGGAATACCGATGCGGAGCCCCGCGATATCTTTCCCGAGCCCGGCGACATAATCGGGCACCGGCTGCGGGACCGAGGTGGAATCCATGGGATCGTGGCCCGCAATCACCTTGAGCACGAGGGCGCAGTCCTCGACGCTTCTCGTGATCGGCCCTATCTGGTCGAGGGATGAGGCAAAGGCCACGAGGCCGTAGCGCGAGACTCTCCCGTAGGTCGGCTTCAGTCCCACCGCGCCGCAGAGGCTCGCGGGCTGCCTGATGGAGCCGCCCGTGTCGGTTCCGAGGGTCGCCCCACAGAGGCCCGCCACCACCGCGGCTGCCGACCCCCCGCTCGATCCGCCCGGTATGCGGCTGAGGTCCCACGGGTTCTTCGTGATTTGAAAAGAGGAGTTTTCCGTGGAGGAGCCCATGGCGAACTCATCCATGTTGATCCGCCCGAGGTGGACGTAGCCGCTCTCGCCCAGTCTCCTTATGACCGTGGCATCGTAGGGCGGCACAAAACCTTTTAGTATCTGAGAGGCACAGGTCGTCTCCACGCCTTTGGTGCAGAGGATATCCTTCATGCCGAAGGGGATGCCGCAGAGCTCACCGTCGCTCCCCTCGCGTATCCTCCTGTCGGCGTCCGCGGCCATGGCGAGCGCCAGATCTTCCGTTACCCTGAGATACGCGCCCAGGCGCCCATCGTATCGTGCCATCCTATCCAGGTAGAAGCGGGTCAACTCCTCCGCGGAAAGCTCACCCTTTCGGAGCAGCTCCCTCACCTCTCGTATGCCCTTGTTCAGAAGTCCTTCCATGCCTTCTCCTACTCGACCTCTATGACGGGAGGAACCTTGAAGAAGGACCCTTTCCGCTCCGGTGCGTTGCCCACCGCCTCTTCCGCCCGGAAATTGTAGTCCACCCTATCCTGCCTGAACACGTTGACGAGGGGGATCGCATGGGTCGTCGGCTCTATTCCCGCGGTGTCGAGGGAGTTGAGCTGGTCCATGTAAGCCAGTATCCTGTCCAGCTGCTCCGTGTACAGCTCGACCTCTTCAGGCGCAAGCTCCAGCCTCCCCAGATGGGCCACGTATTCCACCACTTCCCTGCTGATTTTCATAGACACCTCATTCGCACGCAGCGGCCGCCTTTATCAGATCCCCTCTGGTCACTATACCTACAAGTTTCTCGTTGTCGACGACCGGTACCCTGTTAATCCGTTTTTCGATCATGAGCTTCGCCACGTTGACGGCGAGCTCGGTGGACGCAACGGAGACGATCTCCTTCGTCATCACGTCCTTCACCGCCAGATCATCAAGTACCCCCGATTTGAGGGCCTTCAAGATATCCGTCTGCGATATGATACCTACGAGCACGCCCTTCTCCACGACCGGCATCCCCGCAATGTGGAAAAGCTCGAGCTTGTTCACGATCACGCCAAGCTTCTCCGTGGGATGACAGGTCACCACGCTCTTGTTCATCACCTCCAGGACCTTCATGCGCCCCCCTTCCCCCCCCTCAGAGGGATTGACCGAATAGTATAACCTGTTGCAGGTATTTTTGAAACGTCTCCACCGTCCGCATCGCCTTGCGCAGCTTCCCCGCCTCATCAGTGCTCAAGAGGGCGGGGTCGAGGTAATTGAGGCCGTCATGCTGGGCTGTCTCCTCGATCTGCTTCATGATGCGCAACCGGGCAAATAAGAGATATGCCTCTATGAGGTCCTCCGCCGTATCTTTCTTCACCATATTGACGGCCGTCAGTTCTTTGATCCTTTTCAGGGTGTTTGTCTCGTACAGGCCCTCGGCCAGCGACAGGGCACGGACCGACATAACGAGAGGGGACCACCCGAAGACCTTCAGGTTGAAGCTCCCCTTGTAGTCTCCGCTCGTTTCCACTTTGAACTTCCCGAAGAAGCCGAGGGCGATGGGCATCATGACCGAAGCCTCGGCAATCTCCTTCATGACGTGCCGGTTCTCTTTCAGGAGGGAGAAAAACCGGTCGAGGACCCTCTTGAAAAGCCCCTGATCGCCGAGGATTACCCGGGCATCGGTGAGGATGATGAGGTCCAGGAGATCGAGGGTGCCCTTGCCCTGGGTGAGGGTCTCCTCGATCCTTGCGGTCCAGTCCTCCACCGAGCCGCGCCACTTCTCGTTTGAAGGCATGATGCCGCCCTTGCACCTTTCGAACCCCACCTGCTCGAGCCTTTCCATGACCCGGCTGCAAAACTCCTGATAGTAGCGCCCGAGGAGGACGGAAGGCTCTGCCTCGCGCGTCCCGCTCCCTACGCCACACCGTCTTTTTAGCGCATCGGTGATGCAGAGGCGGTCCGCCGCGTCGTACACGAGCATATTGTCCTGGTCGGTGACGAAGGTCTGCTCGTCGCGGCCCTCGCTCCCGAGGCCGATCCAGCAGTAGCTGCAGGGACACGGGCCGAACCCCGCCTGATCCATCTCTTCCTCTACCAGCTTGAGGGCCCGCACGGTCAGCTTGTCCCTCACGATGCGGAAGAGGTCATGCACGTCGGCGACGGCCTCTTCCTCCTTGAAGTACGTTCTTATCCCCCCCACCGCGGTGAGGTGATATTTTCGCAGGGTCTCGTAATCTCCGGTGCTCTCGACAGACCTGAGAACGCCGGAAAGCTCGGACTCGAAGCGTTCACTCTCCCTCAGGGCTTCCCACAGAGTCTCCCGGAGCTTGACGAGGATGGCGTACCGGTCGTGGCGGAGGAGCGTCTTGTCATGCATTGTCTTGCCGTACTCAGCGACGAAGCGATCGACAATGGAAAAATTGAGCGCCATCAGATCCTCAGAAGCTCTTCCAGCATGTCTTTGCTCGCGAGGAGCTTGTCCCTTTTGGTGCGGAGCTCTTCGAAGACAGCCTCCTCTTTCCGCAATATGGCCTCAGGCGCTTTTTCCCTGAAGGTTCTGTTGTTTATCTTATTGAAAGCCCTGTCGATCTCTCCGGTGATCCGCCCGAGCTCCTTCTCCACCCTCGCCTTCTCACGGTGAATTACCGTGGCATCCCTGATAGGGACAAAGACCTCCACGTCCTTGAAGATGCCCAGGGCTGCCCTTTTCGGCGCCTCTCCCGTCACGTACCCCAGGTCCGACACCCGCGCCAGCTCCTTGATGTAGTATGCGTAGTCATCGATAAGGGTCCGGTGACCGTCGGCACGGATCTGTACTTCGATCCTCTCGCTGGGGGCGAAACCCACTTCTCCCCGTATATTCCTGACGGCGTCGACGATACCCATGATCATACCCATGCGGGCTTCGCTCTCCTCGTCGACCTCGCCCGGGTCGATCTTCGGGAAAGGCGCGATCATGATGCTCTCCTCTCTCCCATGGGGCATCATCTGGTAGATCTCCTCGGTCACAAAGGGCATGAAGGGATGGAGCAGCTTGAGTATATCGACGAACGAGGCGAGGAGAACGGATGCGGTAGCGGCCGCGTCGAAGATCGTCACCTTGCCGTAGAGGTTCGGTTTTACCAGCTCCAGGTACCAATCGCAGAACTCGTGCCAGACAAAGCTGTAGAGGGTGTGGGCCGCATCGCTGTACCGATAGGTATCGATTGCCCCGGACACCTCCCGGGTGACCTGCTGGATGCGCGACCTGATCCATTTGTCGGGAAGAAAGGAGGACGACGCAGGCCCGGCGGGGCAGGCCGCCTGATCGAGCAACGTCTGCGTGAGGCGGGCAGCGTTCCATATCTTGTTGACAAAGTTCCTCGTCCCCTCGATACGCTCCTCCGAGAGAAGCACATCCCGTCCCTGGGCGGCCAGCATGGCGAAGGTGAACCGGAAGGCATCGGTCCCGTACTTATCGATCATGAGCAGGGGGTCGATCACGTTCCCCTTCGATTTGCTCATTTTCTTGCCCTCGGCGTCCCTCACCAGGGCGTGGATGTATACCTCCCTGAAGGGCACATCGCCCATAAAGTGGAGGCCCATCATGATCATGCGCGCAACCCAGAAGAAGAGTATATCGAAGCCCGTCACCAGAAGAGAGGTGGGGTAAAACGTACGCAGATCATCGGTCATATCCGGCCAGCCGAGGGTCGAGAAGGGCCAGAGGGCCGACGAGAACCAGGTATCGAGCACATCCGGGTCCTGTCTGACGGGTCCCCCGCACGCCCGGCACGTGGCGACATCCTCGCGTGAAACGTAGAACTCGCCGCACCTGTCACAATACCAGACCGGGATGCGATGTCCCCACCATATCTGGCGCGATATGCACCACTCTTTGATGTTCTCCATCCAGTCGAAGTAGACCTTTTCCCACATCTCCGGGATAATGACCACCCGGTGATCGCGCACCGCTCCTATGGCGGCCTCCGCCAACGGCTTCATGCGCACGAACCACTGGAGGGAGACAATGGGCTCCACAATAGTCTTGCACCGGTAGCACCTGCCTATGATGAGCGGGTAATCTTCTATCTTTTCGAGAAGGCCCGCCTTCCTGAGGTCTTCGACAATGCGTTCCCTCGCATCAAACCGCTCTATACCTTGGTACTGCGCTGCATGCTCGTTCATCAGGCCGTCGTCATCGATGACCTTCACCACCTCGAGGTGGTGCCTCTTGCCGATCTCGAAGTCGTTGAAATCGTGGCCGGGAGTGATCTTGAGCGCACCCGTTCCAAAGGCCATGTCAACGTACGCATCGGCGACAAGGGGAATCTTCTTATCGACCAGGGGCAGCACCAACTCCTTGCCGATCAAGGAGGTGTACCTGGGGTCGTTCGGGTTGACCGCAACCGCGGCGTCTCCGAGCATGGTCTCCGGCCTCGTGGTGGCGACGGTGACGAAACCCGCTGCCCCGGCGAGGGGATATCTAATGTAGTACAGACGACCTTTGATCTCCTCGTGCTCCACCTCCACATCGGAAAGGGCGGTCCTGCACCTGGGGCACCAGTTGATAATATAGTCCCCCCTATAGATAAGCCCTTCCTCGAAGAGCCTCACGAATACTTCCCGCACGGCCCTGCTCAGGCCCTCATCCATGGTGAACCGCTGGCGCGACCAGTCACAGGAGGAGCCGAGCCGTTTCAACTGCTCGATAATGAGGCCCCCCGATTTCTCCTTCCATTGCCAGACGCGCTCTATGAACGCGTCCCTTCCTATCACCCTCGGGTCCTGCCCCTCTTTTGCGAGCTCCCTCTCGACCACGTTTTGCGTGGCTATACCGGCGTGATCAGTTCCGGGCACCCACAGGGCGTTGAAGCCAGCCATGCGCTTGAACCGGACAATAATATCCTGGAGGGTGTTGTTGAGCGCATGGCCCATGTGGAGCACACCCGTCACGTTAGGCGGCGGTATGACGATGCAGAAGGGCGGTTTTGCCGACACGCTCTCCGCTCTGAAATAGCCTTTCTCCATCCAGAAATCGTACCATTTCCGCTCGACCTGCTTTGGATCGTAGACCTTGTCCATCACGCCGTGGACTCCTTGAGTAATTTGTCGATCTCTTCCCTGATCACCTTCTCAGCGATCTCCAAGAGCATCTGCTTCACATAATCTTCAACGTACCTGGTCAGAATGGGGGCCAGACGGGCCGAGAGCTTATTTGCCGCCTCTTCCATGGCCTGGTTGAGCACTACCTTGAACTGCGCCTCCAGTTCCAATTGGGCTTCACCCGTTTGAGCGGGACTTCTCGTCCCCCTGAGGCGCATGGCCGCGGAGACGTCGGTGATATCCTCCACGGCATGTCGGAGCCGCTCTCCGATGATGTCCTGGCGCCGTGCCTCCTCTCTCGGGCGCTCAGCGCCCCCCTCTTCCCCGGCGGGACCTTCCGCCTTTGCCCTGCCAGGCCGGAGGTCTCCCCCCGCGTCTTGGACCGTCCCGCCTCCCGGGTGCGCTCGGGGAGACTCCCTCTTTTCTCTTTCCTCTATGAGATCGGTCAATTCGATCACCTCGTCCTCTTTGGTGATTGTCTCGTATACCTTGAAGAAATTGACTGGTTTCTCTATGACGCCGTCCGCTTGGTACCCCAGGAGCTCGGTGCTGTCGGCTTCGTCCTTGAGGAAGAAGAAGCTCGCCTTCTCCAGGAAGCCGCCCTTCTGCAGTCTCTTGTAGACCTCGATCCCGTTTGTCTTCGGGAGGTTGACATTGACCACGTAGATATCGGGTTCCATCCTATCCGCGATCCTCTCAACTTCTTTCCCGTTGGACGCGTGGATGATCTCGTAATGCCCCTTTGAGAAAATGGTCATGAAGGCCTGTCGCAAGGCTTCGTCCGCGTCCGCAACAAGGATTCTCTTTTTCATGGGCTCCCCCTAAACAGGTATCTTCCAGGGCATGGGAAGAAATATTCTCTCGAAGAGGTTAAAGGCGTAACGATCGGTCATCCCCGCGATAAAGTCACAGATACAGGTGGAAGGCTCCGCATAGAACGTCTCGTAGCCCGTCTCTGCGAGGAACGCCTCCGGCCGACCCAGCAAATACCGATAAATATCCTCTATGATCCTCGAGCACTTCTCGAACTCATCGTGGACGACGCGGTTCTCATAGACCCGCTCGTAGAGGAACTCCCGGAGCTCGAGCATGCACTGCTCGATCTCCGCCTCGATCGAGATGCTGCCCGTTACCGTCGTCTCCCCTATCACGGCCCGCACCATGCGGTCGATCCTCCGCGAATGAGTATCTCCAAGAGATCGCTGACACCTCTCGGGCAGATCGTCCACGGTGATGATGCCGCCCCTCATGGCATCATCGATGTCGTGATTGATGTAGGCGATGACATCGGCCACCCGAACGACCTCTGCCTCCCTGGTCAAAGGCTTGTCCGTCTCTTCCTTCAGCACGATCAGACCCTTGCCCTTCGAGTGCCGGAGGATCCCGTCCCGCACCTCAATGGTCAGATTGAGGCCCGATCCGCCCTTTTCCAGGGTGTCTACCACTCGCAGGCTCTGCTCGTTGTGGTGGAAACCGCCCTCGTGAATCCGGTTCAGCACTGCCTCTCCCGCATGGCCGAAGGGTGTGTGGCCGAGATCATGACCCAATGCAATGGCCTCCACGAGATCCTCATTGAGAAGAAGGGATTTCGCAATGGTCCTCGCGATCTGTGAGACCTCGAGGGTATGGGTGAGGCGGGTCCTGTAGTGGTCATCCGTCGGGAAGAGGAAGACCTGGGTCTTGTATTTGAGCCTGCGAAAGGACTTGCAGTGGACGATCTTGTCCCGGTCGTGCTGAAAAGCCGGTCTTATGTCGCAGGGGGCTTCTTCCTTGAGCCGGCCCCTGGTATGGCGGCTTTTCTGTGCATATGGCGAGAGGTTTTCTTCCTCCCTATCCTCCAACATTTGTCTAATATTCATGAGAATAAAGGGAATAATTCCAGGGTAATCTAACACAAGCAGCGCACTATTTCAATAAAAGACACGCGCCTTCGGGCAGCGTACCCCACATTCGGCGCCCGCCGGGCATCTGCAGGCCGCGGGGAGGGAAGATATGGAAAAAACTTTCCGAAAGGGCTTAAAAAAACAGGACAGGATACGATAAGAATAACAAGGCAGACTTAGGTACCTGGTGGCGGCCCGCCGTTCGCGCGGGGGCCTCCCGGACAGGACTGACAACGTATCGGCTGCACCCCTCGAAGCGGGCTTTTGGCGCGCGAGGGCTTGCGAGGCATCCAGGTCAACGGCGAATAGGGAGAAATCTTAGACGGAGGCGGCACAGATGAGACTCTTCACGGATGTAAAGATCGGTCACAGGATGGCAATCGGATTCGGCATCACCCTCGCCCTGATGGCAGTCATCGTACTCGCCGGCATGTACTATCTGGGAGGCGTGGGTGGTCAGCTCGACCGTATAGCAGGGGTGAACAACGTAAAGCTTAGGAACGCCAACGATATTCGCAGCGCCTTGTCGGATATTACCGTTCGCGTGGGAGAGATGGCGACCAGTCAGGACAGCAACGCGAGAGAAGAGGCCAAGAAGGCTATCGACGAGGCCCGGGCGAGGTACAAGGCCTCCATGGAAAGCCTGGGAAAACTGGAGGAGAACGACGAAGGGAAAAAGCTGCTTTCTGAGCTCACAGAGATGATCACGAGCGGCAAGGAGGCAAACAATCAGGTCATCACCCTCGCCATGTCGGGAAACACCAAGGAGGCCTCCGACAAGTACGGCGAGGTAGCCAAGGTCCTCGACCGCTACCTCGTGGCAGCGGACAAGCTCATCAAGTATAACGAGGGGCGGGTGGAGTCCAGGTTTGCAGAGGCGAGAGGAAACCTCTTCTTCGCGCGGATCGTCTTTGTGGTCCTCGGCGTGCTGACCCTCGCCTTCGGCGGGTGGTTCTCCCGGACCACCACCCTGAGCATCACCGTGCCCATCACCCGCTCCGCTGCCCACATCGACCTTATGGCCAAGGGCGATTTTTCCATACCCGTGTCCCCCCATGCCCTGAAGAGGCGCGATGAGATGGGCATCTTTGCCAAATCCATGGATGCGATGAACCAGAGCCTCGGCCGGATGCTCAGGGAGGTGGCGTCGTCGGCGACCAACGTGGCCTCAGCGAGCACGCAGCTGAGCGTATCCTCAGAAAAGCTTTCAGGGGGGGCGAAAGAGCAGGTCGAGAGGGCAACCCAGGTGGCGACGGGCTCGACTGAGATGACCCAGGCCTCCGAGGACATCGCGAAGAGCTCTAACCGCGTGGCCGACTCGGCCAGTGAGGCGGTGAAGGTTGCAAAGGGAGGGCAGAATGTCGTGGGTAAGGCAATAGAGGAAGTCAACGTCATCGCCGAAACCGTGGAGACCGCCCTGGGATTCGTAGAGGAGCTGGGAACACAGTCGGAGAAGATCGGGGACATCGTCACTGCAATCAATGAGATCGCGGACCAGACCAATCTCCTCGCCCTCAACGCGGCAATCGAGGCTGCCCGCGCAGGGGAGCACGGGAGGGGATTCGCGGTCGTTGCCGATGAGGTAAAAAAACTCGCGGAGAGGACCTCCGCCTCCACCACGGAAATAGGCGAGATGATACAGACCATCAGGGCAGGGGTGGAGAAGACCGTTGCATCCATGGGCACGGCAAAGGATAAGGTGATCACGGGGGTTGAATTCTCCTCCCAGGCGGCAACGGCCCTGGAGCAGATCATCGCGAGCATCGACAACCTCTACGGCGGGGTACAGCAGATAGCGACCGCCATTGACGAAATGAGTGCCACGAGCGACGGAATCTCCAGGGACATCAACCAGATCTCCACGGTGACCAGGGAGAACTTCTCTTTTTCTGAAGAGATATCGAGCGCGGCCTCGGGCCTCTCCGCCCTCGCAAGGACCCTGGAGCAGGACGTGTCGGGCTTCAAGGTCGCAGCCCAGGGCTAAAGACCGGTCACGATAATTACCGCCC
>Ga0326727_10023682_pt1 | contig 11689 bp, 11 predicted proteins | sample MB2enrmetagenome_FD_207643 | JGI IMG/M metagenome (GOLD analysis project Ga0326727, IMG submission 207643) | Lab enriched peat soil microbial communities from McLean, Ithaca, NY, United States - MB29MY | ecosystem: Environmental > Terrestrial > Soil > Wetlands > Peat | place: USA: New York... | reverse complement strand
CGCCCAAATGCGCAGCAATTCGTCGCCCATGGTCATGCGGGTTTGCTCGTCGAGCGCCGCGAACGGCTCGTCCATCAACAGTACCGGAGGATCCTGCACCAGGCCGCGCGCGATCGAGACGCGCTGCTTCATGCCGCCGGAAAGCTCGTGCGGATGCCGCTTTCCGAAGCCCTCGAGGCCGACCAGCTTCAGCGCGTCTTCCGCCTTGGCGCGCCGCTCCAGCTTGGCAACGCCGCGCAGGGCCAGCGGGAATTCGACGTTCTCCTCCGCCGTCAGCCAGGGAAACAGGCTCGGCTCCTGGAACACCACGCCGACGCGGTTGGGATCGGGCTGCGGGATCGGTGCGTCGTTGACCAGGATGGTGCCGGAAGTCTGCTGACGCAGGCCGGCCATCATCATCAGAAGCGTCGATTTTCCGCAGCCGCTCGGGCCCACCAGCACCACGAAGCGGCCCGGTTTCACCTCGAGCGAAATATCCGACAGCGCCACCACATCCTGGGTGCCGGTCTTGAACACCTGGCTGACATTGCCGACCTTGATCGCGGCAGCGCGCGGGGCGGGCTTGAGCGGAGTTATGTTCGCCAATGGCTGCATCGCGTTTCCACCGATCTGACGAGCTCGTTGAATGTCATGGCGATCACGGCGATCATCACCACGCCGGCGAGCAGTTGCTTCATCTGGAAGTTCTCGCCCCAGGTCGCGATCTGATGGCCGATGCCGTCGCGCGAGGCATACATCTCGGCCAGAATGACGCCGGTGAGGTTGAAAATCATGGAGATCCGCAGCGCCTCCAGCAGCACCGGAAGCATGCTGGGCAGATAGACCCGCCACGCCGTCTGCAGTGGCGTCGCGCCATAGGAGCGGGCGACGGTGAGGTGATCGACCTTGACCGACTCCACCGCCGTCGTCGTCGACATAATGACGATGAAGATGGTCGAGAAGAACCCGAAGCCGACCTTTTGAGAGAAGCCAACCCCGAACACCAGGATGAACATCGGCAGGAATATCGATTTCGGAATGCTGAAAGCGAAGAACAACAGCGGTTTTGCCACTTCGGCGAAATAGCGGTTCTCCGCGATCATGAAACCGATCGCCGTTCCGCAGGGAACCGCGAGGATGAAGGCGACCAGGACTTCGCTGGCTGTAACTGCGAGATCGTTGCGCACGCCGGCGCGCTGCAGCAATTCCCAGAGCGTGGCCAGCGTATCGGAGGCCGAAGGCAACAGGCGCGGGTTGACCATGCCGGTGCGGGACAGGATTTCCCACAGCGCAAACGCCGCCACCACGATGGCGATGCGCGCCAGCTTTATCCCGAGCGTTTCGGCCATCGCTTCCGCCTCAGAGCTTGGTCGGAACCGGCTTGAACTGCGTTGACACGATGTCGCCCGCCGGCACCAGGTCCTTCATGCCGCCTAGCTTGGCCATGTCGAGTGACAGTTGCAGCGCCTGCTCGGTGTTGGGAGCGCCCATGTTGCCGTCGGTTTCCAGCTTCATGATGGTGTTCTCATATTCCAGCGCCGCGATTTCCGGCGGGATCTCGTAGAGTTCGGCGATCAGCTTGACGGTGGTGTCCTTGTTGCCGCGCATGGAGGCGAGCGCGCCGTACAGCGCGTTTAGCGTCTTCTGCACCATCTCCGGTTTTTCCTGGCAGTATTTGTCGAGCGCGATCCAGCCCGCGGTGAGGCTCGGCGGTACCGCACTGGCGTAGTCGATGATGGGACGGGCTTCGCCGGATTTGGCGATCTGGAAGCTGAGCGGGGAGTAGACCACGGCTGCATCGACATTGCCGGCGAGCAGGTTCGGCACCAGGCCGCCGCCGCCAACGGGTACGCGGGTAAATTCGATCTTCTTTTCCTGGATGGTCCACAGTGCCAGCAGGTCCGAGCCGGAGCCGGCCGAGGTGATGGCGACCTTCTTGCCGTTGAGGTCCTTGACGTCGAGCGTGGAATTCTTGAGCACCATCAGTTGCCAGCCGTAATTGCCCATGCAGGCATTGGCCACGACCTTTGACATCACGCCCTTCTTGCGGCCGGCGGCCGGCAGCGATGGCGCATCGAGAATGACATCGGCAGCACCCGCTGCCATGGCCTCGAAGGTCTCCGCGCCGCCGCGATAGATCGTAAGCTCGGCGGAGATGCCTTCCTTCTCGAACAGTTTTTGCCGCGCGGCGGTTTCGGCGATGGTGGTCGGCCAGTAGGTTTTGGTCGGCAGGCCGATGCGGACCTTGTCCGCGGCTTTCGCGATCCCCGGCAGTCCGAGGGTGGTCGATGCGGCCATGGTTGCCAGCAGCTGGCGCCGTGTGATGCTCATTTCGCGTTTCCTCTGTTTTTGTTTTGGGATTGGGTGGGGGTCTTTGCGCCCCCCGGTTCAAGCGGTCGCCGGCACCTCCGAAATCCGGGGCGTGGCGAGTTCGACGAATTTCATCGTCGTCAGGAAGTGTGTTGTCAGCGCCGCCACGGCGGCTTCGGCATCGCGCCGGAGTACGGCATTTACGACTGCAGCGTGCTCGGCTTCGACGTCGCGGGATTTTCCGGTTTCGCGGATCGAAAGCCGGCGGTAGCGCTCGCTTTGCTCATGCAGGACGTCGCGGAACCCGAGCAGCCAGTGCGAGCCGCAGGCATTCACCAGCGCCCGATGGAAAATGCGATGCCGAGCAATCCACACCTCGTTGTGCTTTGTCGGGTGGCCCGGATCGCGTTGCGGAACCGCGCAGAGCGAGGCGAAGGACGCTTCCACAGACGCGAGCCACCCTTGATCGCCACGCTCGATCGAGCGGCGTAGCGCCAGGCCTTCGATGTCGATTCGGGTGCGCGTCACATCCTCCAGATCGGCGGGCGATACCGGACTGACCCGAAAGCCGCGCTGGTCGGAAGCCTGCACCAGTCCGTCGGCGACCAGCCGCGACAGCGCTTCGCGCACTGCGGCAAAACTTACAGAAAACTGCTTTGCCAAGCCTGCGATGTGAAGTTTTTGGCCCGGAACCAGCCGAGCCGAAAGGATATCGGCGCGAAGGCGCTCCAGCACGGCAGAGGTGAGGGTTCTCGGCCCTCCGCCTCCCTGCACCGCGATACCGACCACAATACTGTCCATAGTGGGCAAGGTGGCAAGAGTAAAAACGATCGTCAATCGAAAATCGATTTTTTGTGGGCGCCTTGTTGACACATGGCGGCTGACCAATCATTCAACAATAGAATGCGCACGGAGTTCGCAGCCGCTATTCCGACAGCGCGCTCCTCAAGTGCAATCCCCGCAAAGCCCCTGTCGACTCCCCCAGGAATCAAAAATGGCCGAAGCAGACCTCGATGTTGTCATTCGGTCGATCGCCAGGAAGCAGCACAAGGTCCTGATGGACGCCGCCAAAAAGCGCCACAGCCGGCTGATGGGTCTGGCTGTCAAGGCCAAGACCAAAGAGGCGAAGGCGCGCTACAAGCAAGCCGCCAAGACCACGCTCGTGCTGGCTGGTGCTGCGGCAAGGCGGCTGCAGATCACCGCGGAGAATGCAGCCGACAGCTACGCGCGGGCCATGAAGAAAGCCGCGGAAGAGGCGGCGGCGACAAAGCCAGCCAAGAAGAAGAGCTGATGCCGGCGCGACCATCTTCTCAACGTCAAGGCCGCGTCCGCTAACACCCGCGGCAGATGCTCTTGACGATCGTGTCGACCTTGGTGTCCTCGGGGTCGGGCTTGACGTTGGTGCCGTCCGTCATGGTGGTGTGCGGATGCGGCGCGGGCAACGGCGCGCTCCCGGTCAACCGGGCGTCCGGGGTCAGCGACGGAGGAACGGAAGGATTGGCCGGCGCCGAGAGTGCGCCAGTGCCGTGGCCATGCATTCCGCCGCCGCGCGCGAGAAGTGGGGCGGTTCCGATCAGCAGCAAAATGGTGGTGGTTACGATCAGCCTGCGCATTTCAACCTCCCGCGTAGGTCTTGATGGATCGGTCCTGAAAAAGCTTAAACCTTGGGACCGAGCATCGTTCCGAACCGGGTCGGTTCAAAATGGCGCTACCGCGCGTTTCGCGCGATCAACTCGGCGGGAGTCTTGTTGCTAACAGCCTTGCGCCCGGCCTCGTCCTCCGTCAGCGCCATCGCCGACAACGTGACAATCCGCTCGATGATCCCTTCGACGTCGTTGAGGTCGCACAGTCCTTCGGAGAGTTTTGTCAGCCGCTCACTGTCGCGGATGGTCTGGTGCGCCATGGCGAGCGCGAAATGCAGGCCCCAGTAGAGTTCGACCTCGTCGCGATCAGGTAACGAGCGCCGCATCGCGGCGGCGAATTTGCGCAAATGATCGATCTCGCGGTTCTTGATGCGGCGGATCGGCGGTACCGCCTCGATCGAGGCGCGGATCATGAAACGCGCCGCCGCCGATTGCTCGTTCTCAGGCCCGAGGCAGCCGCGCAGCGTCGGGCCTACCAGCGCGCGCAGGACGGCTTCGATCGGCGCGCGACCGCCGCCGTCCGCTTCCGCCGCCTTCAATTCGCTGAGCCGCTCGCGGTTGGTGGCAAGGCTGCGGGTGACGAACAATTCGGCGATCAACTCGTCCTTGGAACCGAAATGATAATTCACCGCCGCCAGATTGACGCCTGCGGCGGCGACGATATCGCGCAAGGTGACGTCGGCGAAGCCGCGCTCGGCATAGAGCCGCTCGGCCGCGTTCAGGATCGCGCTGCGGGTATGGTCTGACGGCATGCATGGCCCCCTGCAACTTCTGGCCCGGGAGGGGAGTTGCAATTCAAACAGTTGTATGAAACTATGGTTTGAAGACTGCGATGTCAATGCGCTTGCCGCATCGCCATGGCAGTCGGACGCCGCGTCCGCCGTCATCGCCGCGCTCAGAGGGCGCGAGTTTGGTCTTGCGGTAAGGAAGCGGTGGGGAGACAGTGCCGCCAACAATTTTCAAGCCCGCAATGTGAGGAACGCCCCATGGACTTCAACATGTCTGACCGTCAGCGCGAATGGCTCAACAAGGTGCAGTCGTTCATGCACAAGCATGTCCGGCCCGCGGTGCCGATCTACCGCCAGCAGGACGAGGAAGGTCCGCGCTGGAAGGTGATCCCGATCGTCGAGGAACTGAAGAAAAAGGCCCACGCCGAGGGACTGTGGAACATGTTCATGCCGCCGTCCTCGCATGAGGACGAGGAATTCCACGGCGCGGGATTGAGCAATCTGGAATATGCGCCGCTCGCCGAGGAAATGGGCCACATCGGCTGGGCCTCGGAAGTGTTCAACTGCTCGGCGCCGGATACCGGCAACATGGAAGTCTTGATGCGCTACGGCTCCAAGGAGCACAAGCGGCAATGGTTGCGGCCGCTGATGAACGGCGAAATCCGCTCCGCCTTCCTGATGACCGAGCCCGCGGTGGCATCCTCCGACGCCACCAACATCGAGACCCGGATCGAGCGTGACGGCGATCATTACGTCATCAACGGCCGCAAATGGTGGTCGTCGGGCGTCGGCGATCCCCGCTGCAAGATTGCGATCGTGATGGGCAAGACTGATCCGAAGGCGCCGCGCCATCAGCAGCAGTCGCAGATCCTGGTGCCGCTCGATACCAAGGGCATTACCGTCGAGAAGCTCTTGCCGGTGTTCGGCTTCGACGATGCGCCGCACGGCCATGCCCAGGTCCTGATGGAAAACGTCCGGGTCCCTGCCAGCAATATCCTGCTCGGCGAAGGCAGGGGATTCGAGATCGCGCAGGGCCGGCTCGGCCCCGGCCGCATCCATCACTGCATGCGCACGATCGGCAAGGCCGAGGAGGCGCTAGAGAAGATGGTGAAGCGGCTGTCATCGCGCACTGCGTTCGGCAAGAAGATCATCGAATATTCGATCTGGGAGCAGCGCATCGCGGAGGCCCGCACCGACATCGAGATGAACCGGTTATTGTGCCTGAAGGCCGCCGACATGATGGACAAGGTCGGCAACAAGACCGCGCAGCTCGAGATCGCCATGATCAAGGTGGCGGCGCCCAACATGGCGCTGAAGATCATCGACAACGCCATCCAGGCGTTCGGCGCCGCCGGCGTTTCCGACGATGCGGGGTTGGCGCGGGACTATGCCTCGATGCGGACCATGCGCCTGGCCGACGGCCCGGACGAGGTCCACAACCGCGCCATTGCCAGACTTGAACTTCGGAAGTATGCAAACGCTCCGGCGACACACTAAGAGGGAGCCCAGCTGGCGCTCCCCGCGAATTCAGGGAGCGCCATCGTGGCCGAGGACGTCAGGCGAGACGAGGAGTTTTCGGGCACCAAGCCGGTCGAGGAGCGGCATCGGGTCGACGAAGCGCGTCTCGGCGGCTGGATGGCTGGGAACGTCGAAGGATTTCGGGGGCCGCTGACCGTCCTGCAATTCAAGGGCGGCCAGTCCAACCCGACCTATCGGCTCGATACGCCTGATCGTTCCTACGTGATGCGCCGAAAACCGTTCGGCAAACTGCTGCCGTCGGCGCATGCGGTGGACCGTGAATTCCGTGTCATCGCAGCGCTGGGTAAGCAGGGCTTTCCGGTCGCGCGGGCCTATGCGCTATGCACCGACGATGCCGTGATCGGGGCGGCCTTCTACATCATGTCGATGGAAGAGGGCCGGGTGTTCTGGGATCCGACGCTGCCGAGTGAGCCGCCGCAGGCGCGCCGCCAGATATTCACCAGCAAGATCGAGACGCTTGCGAAACTGCACACCTACGATCCCGCGGCGATCGGGCTTGGCGATTTCGGCAAGCCGGGAAATTATTTCGCCCGCCAGGTCGACCGCTGGACCAAGCAGTACCGCGCTTCGGAGACCGAGCACATCCCCGAAGTCGAACGGCTGATCGAGTGGCTGCCGCGCACCGTGCCGCATCAGCAGCGCGTTTCGGTCGTTCACGGCGACTATCGCCTCGACAACATGATCTTTCACCCGACCGAGCCGCGCGTGATCGCGGTTTTGGACTGGGAGCTGTCGACGCTCGGCGACCCGATGGCGGATTTCACCTATCTGTTGATGCAATGGACCATGCCGGGCCTCGCCAATGCCGATCTCAAGGCGCTCAACATTCCGAGCATGGACGAGGCGGCGCAAATCTATTGCAGCGTCACCGGCAGCGCTGTTCCCGACCTCAACTGGTATTTTTCCTACAATCTGTTCCGGCTGGCCGGCATCACGCAAGGCATCGCTGGCCGCATCCGCGACGGCACCGCGGCGAGCGCCAAGGCCATGGAATCGGCCAAGCGCACGGTGCCGCTGGCCAAGGCTTCCTGGGAATACGCGCAGAAGGCCGGTGCGGTGTGAGGCTTGCAGGCGCTCCGACGGCTTCATTCGCCAACGAGGGCGCCTTCACCCAGATTGCCAAGGCGGCTTAGATTCCGTTCGGGCTTGCAGCCGCTCGCTGTACGACGGGACGCGCATTTTTCCGAAAACGCACTTGGCGGTTATTCCGCCGCCTTGGCGGCAATCTCGGTGAGCAATGCGCTACGCACCCGGTCGAGCACACTTGTGTAGTCCCGGGTTTCGGTCTGCCTGAACAGTCGCACCGTCGGATACCAGGGGCTATCGTTTCGATCGAGCAGCCAACGATAATCGGGGACGTAAGGCAGCAGAATCCAGGTGGGACGGCCGAGCGCGCCGGCGAGGTGGGCGACACTGGTGTCCACCGAAATGACGAGATCCAGGCAGGACACCATTGCGGCAGTTTGGGCGAAATCGGAAAGATGCCGCGTGAGGTCGACGATTTCGGGATATTCGACGAGGACTGCCTTGTCTGCCGCTCGAAGATCCTTCTGCAGGCTGAAAAACGCCGCGTCGACGTCAAGAATGCGAGAAAAAGCCTCCAGGCTAATGGAGCGATTGTGGTCGTTGGTGTGGCCGGGGTTGCCGGCCCAAACCAGTCCGACCCGAAGCCTTTCTCGGGAGCCGAGGCGGTTTTCCCATTCCCGGACCAGATCATCTGCCGGACGGGGAAGGTACGAATTCGTGCTCGGAATTGACTCAAGAGTGGTTTTAAACGCCAACGGCAGACTGGACATGGGGCAGTGCAGGTCGAACGCCGGCAGCGAGGCTGACTTCGGCAAACAATGGGAGACGCCAGGCAGGTCAGCCAGCAAAGCACAAGCCGGATCGGCGAGGGCGAGGATGATACGTGCGCCGCGGGCGGCCACCATCGGCACGTAGCGGGCAAACTGAATGGAGTCCCCGATACCTTCATCTGCGTAGAGAAGAATCGTTCTCCCATCGAGCGGACTATCGCCCAGCCAAAGCGGCTGAGAAAATTTAGGGTCGCGCATGCCGAGACTTGTTCTCCACCTGGACTCCCGGCCGAGCCATCCGGCCTCGAAATTGCCGGTGAGCATTTGGAGAAACGCGTGGTTCCATTCTGTCAGGGCGTTGCCGGGGTCGAGCGACCTCGATTTCTCGTAGCAGGCGAATGCCTCGTCAAACCGGTGAAACTGGATGAGCGCAAGAGCCTTGTTGCCGAGCGCCTCCACGAAATCCGGCCGACGCGAGAGCGCGCGATCGAACCATCCCAGGGCTTCTTCGTGTCTGCCCAGGCACTGAAGAGCATGGCCAAGATTGTTCATTGTCTCTGGGTTATTCGGGTCAAGCTCATCAGATCGAATGTTGTCGGCAAGGGCTTCGTCGAACCTCTTCAGGCGCTCCAGCACTATCGCACGCATGTGGAGCGCGGCGGCTTGTTTCGGCTGAACATCAATCGAGAGGCTGAAACACTCAAGCCCTTCCTGGAAACGGCCTAGCCTGAAGTAAAGCAAACCGAGGATGTTGGCCGCCTCTACATGGCGGGGGTCAAGCTTGAGAGCTTGCTGCAGGCTGAGAACGGCTTCATCGCTACGCGCCAGTTCCATCAAAACGGTACCGAGTTTTTTCCATAACTCGGCATCGTCAGCCCTGAGCTGCACCGCCTTGTCGAACGCCTTGAGGGCTTCTTCGAGCCGTCCCTGCTTTTGCAGCGCATCCCCGAGGCTTGCGAGATATTCCGCCTTGGGATTTTGCCGGAGGGCGCGGGCGATCCACTCCACCGAGTGATCGTATTGCCTGGCGTGGAACGAAAGCTGTCCCATCAGATGCAGGGCGTCCGCGCAATTGGAATCCACAGCGAGTGCCTGCTCGCAACACAGCTGGGCATCGAGGTGTCGTCCAGCCAGCATATGGCGAAGGGCCGCCTCGCAGAGTCCGGCTGGGGTGATGGCGCCCCGGTGGCTTGATTTTTTTTCAGTGTTCCGGGCGGCTAGCCGCCGCTCGCGACGGTTCATCGGCGCATTTCGATGTGATTTGTATGGAAATCACTAGGTGATTCGATGAGCGTCAGGAAGCGTTGGCGCGGCGGCAAAATCCTGCCTTCATGCTCGATTTTGCCGGTCGCGCCGAGGTGCCGCAGGAATTTGCGACAGTGTTGCGCCTCTGGCATTTTAAAGCCTACGTTAAATCACCCTGACTGCAGGAACGGCTAGCGGTTGCATGACTTCCTCGAGATTGTCGGACTTTCGATCGGCGTCAGCCTGACGGCAACCGCGCTCGCGGCGGCGATCGGCATGCCGACGGGCGCGGCGCTCGCGATGTTTTCTTTTCGCGGACGGCGGCTGGCTGTCGTTCTGATCAACGCTTTTTTCGGTCTGCCGCCGGTCGTCGTCGGCCTTGTTCTCTACCTTGCGTTTTCGCGGTCCGGACCTTTGGGCTTTCTCGAATTGCTGTTTACTCCGGCCGCCATGGTGATTGCCCAGACCGTCCTTGCGATGCCGATCATTGCCGCGCTGGTGCATCGCGCCGCCGAGCGGGCGTGGGCGCGGTATGGCGACGAACTGATTTGCGATGGAGCGTCGCGGCTCCAGGCGATCCCGCAAATCCTTCACATCATTCGTGCCGATCTGATAACAGCGACATTGGCCGGCTTCGGCCGGACCGTTTCGGAAGTCGGAGCGGTGATCCTTGTTGGTGGTAATATTCGCGGCCTGACCAGAACGATGACGACGACCATTGCGCTGCAGACCAGTCAGGGCGAACTGCCGTTGGCCTTGGCGCTAGGCGCCGTTCTGGTTGGGATCAGCATTTCAATTAGCGCGACGGTGTTTGCATTTGCGGGATCGGCGAGCACGGCCGGAGGCGACGAAGTACGATGAAACTCCGGTTGATACTGGCGCTGGTTGTCGCCGTCACGGCCATTCGCAGCGGGTCGGCCACAGAGCAGTCCATCGTGCTGGCCTCGACGACCTCCGTCGAAGCATCCGGGCTATTGGCAAATATCCTTCCGCAGTTCACGGCCAAGACCGGCATCGCGGTCAACGTGGTTGCGGAGGGCACAGGCAAGGCGATGGACACCGCGCGCCGGGGCGATGCCGACCTGTTGCTGGTTCACGATCCGGATGCCGAACAGCAATTCATCAGCGAGGGCCACGGCGCGACGCGACGGCAAATCGCGTGGAACGATTTTGTCATCGTCGGGCCGTCCGCCGATCCGGCGCATGTTCGAGGCGGCAACGATGGTGTTGTGGCCCTAAAGACGATCGCCTCGGCGCAGGCGCCCTTCGTGGCGCGCGGCGACAACAGCGGCACCAGCGCGGCGGAGCTGCGGCTTTGGAAAATTGCCGGTCAAACGCCGGATACCCTCAATAAAGAGAAATGGTATCGCGATATCGGCGGCGGCATGGGCCAGGCCCTCAACGCGGCGAGCGCGATGGATGCCTATACGCTTTCCGACCGTGGCACCTGGCTCAGCTTTAACAACAAGGGATCGCTGGTCATCGTTGTTGAGGGAGACCCGCGTCTGATCAACCGATACGACGTGATCGAATTGAACCCGCAAAGGCATGCGGGCGCAAAACTCGGCATCGCCAAGGTGTTCGCGGATTGGCTGGTTTCATCCGAAGGCCAGCAAGCGATCGGCGCATTTCAGATCGCCGGACATCGATTGTTCAATCCGTCAGCCGAATCTCCCAAGTGATCCAGCCGCTAACTGATTTGCCCGACGGGCTGTACTGTGAGGGCTTTGGTCCGGGCGACCCAGTATTCCAGAGGCGTCGAGATTGATAGAGACGCCGCGGCGTACTGGGTGCCCCGCTTTCGCGGAGCACGACGCCTCCCATGAATTCTTGTACCTACACCGGCTTCCCCGCATACGGCATCGAGGCGGTGAGGCCGCCGTCGACCGGAATGGCCTGGCCGTTGACGTAGGACGCATCGTCGCTGGCGAGAAACAGTCCCATGGCGGCGAGTTCATGCGGCTGGCCGGCGCGCTTCAAGGGATTGAGTTGGCCGATCTTGCCGTCGGTGCCGCGCGATTTGGCATTGTCGAAGATCGGTTTGGTCATGCCGGTCTCGATCAGGCCGGGACACACCGCGTTGATGCGCACGCCAGTGCCCGACAGCGAATAGGCCGTGGTTTGCACCAGGCTGATCACGCCGGCCTTGCTCGCGGCATAGGGATGACCGCTGGCGCCGGCCTTCAGGCCTGCGACCGAGGCGGTGCAGACGATGGAGCCGTATTTTTGTTTGATCATATGCGGCATGGCGTATTTGATCGCGAGAAACGGACCGATCAGGTTGATGCGCAGGATTTCCTGCCAATGTTCCACGGTCTGTTCGGCCAGCGGCACCAGCCCGCCGCTGATGCCGGCATTGGCCCAGATCGCATCGAGCCGCCCGAAGCTTGCGACCGCCTTGTCGACGAAGGCTGCCACATCCTTTTCCGAACCGGCGTCCGCCATCACC
>Ga0326727_10023681_pt1 | contig 11690 bp, 9 predicted proteins | sample MB2enrmetagenome_FD_207643 | JGI IMG/M metagenome (GOLD analysis project Ga0326727, IMG submission 207643) | Lab enriched peat soil microbial communities from McLean, Ithaca, NY, United States - MB29MY | ecosystem: Environmental > Terrestrial > Soil > Wetlands > Peat | place: USA: New York... | reverse complement strand
CGAAAACGTTGTTTTGTCAAAAGCCCATTGAGCTGGTCTCGCCGCTCACTCCCGAAACCGAAAAAACCATCCGCTTAGGCGCCCAGCACGGCATGCTGATCGGCGCCGAGCACGCCCTGTTCACGCAACTCGCCGCCGCGTAGCCCAAAGCGTGGCCGTGGCGCGGATCTGAGTGCCCGCCCCACCCTTGATATTCTTGGATTACTCCTTATGTCGAATCCCATGGCGCGTCCCCTCTCTGAAGTCGATCCGGAAATCTATGCCGCCATCCAGCATGAAGTGGAGCGGCAGCACTCCCAAATCGAACTCATCGCCAGCGAAAACTTTACCTCCGAAGCCATCCTGGAGGCCACCGGCAGCGTCTTCACCAACAAGTACGCCGAGGGTTATCCGGGCCGCCGTTATTACGGTGGATGCGAATATGCGGATGTCGTCGAAAACCTGGCCCGTGACCGCGCCAGGCAGCTCTTCAAAGCGGAGTACGCCAATGTCCAGCCGCACTCCGGTTCCCAGGCCAATGCCGAAGCCTACGCCGCCGTCCTCAATCCCGGCGACACCATTCTTGGACTCGACCTTTCCCATGGCGGCCACCTCACGCACGGCCACAAGCTCAACTTCTCCGGCAAGCTCTACAAAGTCGTTTCCTATAAGGTCCGTAAAGACGATGAGCGCATCGATTTCGAAGACCTTGCCGCCACCGCGCATGAACACAAGCCGAAGATGATCATCGCCGGCGGCAGCGCCTACTCGCGCACGTGGGACTTCGCCCGCTTCCGCGAGATCGCCGACGAAATCGGCGCCATTCTGCTTGTAGATATGGCGCACTTCTCCGGCCTGGTCGCCGCCGGCATACACCCCAACCCATGCGAATGGGCGGACATCGTCACCTCCACCACGCACAAGACGCTGCGCGGTCCGCGCGCGGGAATCATCCTGGCCAAGGAGAAATACGCCAAGGCGATCGATCAGAACGTCTTCCCCGGCCAGCAGGGCGGACCGCTGGTCCACGTCATCGCCGCCAAAGCCGTCTGCTTCAAGGAAGCCATGACGCCTGAGTTCGTCGCGTATCAAAAGATGGTGGTGGCGAACGCGCAGGCCTTGGCCGCGGGTATGGCGGATGAAGGGTTCCGCGTAGTCTCCGGCGGCACCGACACGCACGTCATGCTGGTGGATATTTTCTCCAAGGGCATCCGCGGCAAAGAAGCGGAAGCTGCTCTCGATAAGGCCCGCATCACGGTCAACAAGAACACCATTCCTTTCGATCCCAATCCCCCGCTCAACCCCAGCGGCATTCGCCTCGGCAGCCCCGCCGTTACAACCCGCGGCTTCCGTGAACCGGAGATGCGCGAAGTGGCTTCCCTGATCGCCGAGTTGCTGAAACACATCGATTCACCCGATACTGCCGACGCCGTTCGCCGCCGCGTCGAAATCCTTACAGATCGCTTCCCTCTCTATCAGTGGAAGTTGGAATCCGTTCGAGTGAGTTAGTTGCGCATCGCCATCGATGTCCGGCGCATCCTGGACTTTGGCATTGGCACGTATATCAGCAATCTGCTGCGCGCGTTTCAGCAGATTGACGCTCCGCACGAATTCGTTTTAATCGGCGCGCCAGATCAGCAGCGCCTGTTTCAAAACCTTGTTCCTCGGTTCCGCTTCGTCCCTCACGCCGCGTCCGACTTGCAGCGTAAAGACCATCTCGCCCTGCCGCGTCTCATCCGCAATCTCGACGTCGACCTGACCCACATCCCATTCACGCGCGTCCCGCTTTTTCTTCCGCGGCCCTACGTGATTACCGTCCATGATTTGAGCAGCGTTCTGTTCGATAAGTCGTCGCCATGGCTGCATGAGCTACGTCGCTTCCGTTTCCGGCGCAGCGTATCTCGCGCGGACCGCGTCATCTCGGTTTCCCTCGCAACGCTTCGCGATCTCGAAAACATCACCGGCATCACTCACGACCGCGTGCGCGTCATCTATAACGCGCCCGACCCCATTTTCTTTCAGCCCGCCAAGTCCGCCGACGCCCGCGCCGCCGGGCCGGATTCCCGGAAAGTCGAGCAGCGCCGCATCCTGGAACGCTACCAGATCGACTACCCGTTCCTGCTGTATGCCGGCCACATTCGCGCCCAGAAAAATATTCCCCGCATGGTGGAGGCCTTCGCCGTCGCGCGCCAGGAGCTCGCTCAAGACCCCGTTTATAAGGAGCTCCGGCTCATTATCATTGGGGACGATATCCATCTGCATCCCGAAGTGCGCCGCGCCGTCATCCAGAGCCGCGTCGAACATTGCGTCCGCTTTCTGGGCTTCGTTCCCTTTGGCACGCTGCGGCTCTTCTATGAAACAGCTGAGGCCTTTCTGTTCCCGTCACTCTATGAAGGGTTTGGATTGCCTCCCCTCGAAGCCATGGCGTCCGGGACCCCGGTGATCACATCCGCCGTAAGCTCTTTGCTGGAAGTGGTCCAGGATAGCGCCGTGCTGGTGAATCCGGAGAACGTCTTCGATATCTCACGCGGCATCTGCGATGTGCTGCGCAACCAGGACCTGCGAGCCACCCTGATTCTTCGCGGCCGCGCCAGGGCCGAGGCGTTCAGCTGGATCACCGCCGCGCGGCAAACCATTGAGACCTACGAGGCAGCGGCACGCTAACCAGGTCTAGAAGTTACTCAGCATCACCGCGTCTCCGTTCACTACACCGCGTGAGCAGAACAACCTGCCATCCGGAGCCCAATCGAAATCGAGAATCCGCTCGCGCCCGGTGAAGGAGGTAACCGGCTTCGACGCGCCTCCACCAATATCCTGAGCCAGAATATTGACGATGCCGTCAATCGAGTCAAAGAAGGTAATCGTGCGGCTATCTTTCCACCGCACGCGCCGGTGGTTGATCACATAGTAATCGAACAGTGTCGCGTCGCCGCCCTCCAGCGGCGTTATGCCGAACCGCCATTTCTGCTCGTTCACCAGCGTGATGAATGCGAGTAGCTTACCATCCGGAGAGATGGAAGGATAAGTGGCCCGGTCCACTGCTTTCACGGGCTTTCCCGAGGGATCCAATCGCCAGATGGCCACCTGGTTATTCACGATGGAGGAATAAAAGACGGCTCGCCCATCGGGCGAAATGGCGGGCGCGCCCTCGCTGCCCCCAAACGTGATTTGCTGTGGGGGCCGGGCATGCAGATCCGTCTTCCAGATATGCGTCCCTTCCTTGCGCGCGGAGACGAACAGCACCTCCTTCGTCAGCGGCGCGACCGCCGGCGCAGTGGCCGGGGTTATCGCTATGTCGAAGCGTTTGGCGATCCCCGAACCTATCGTAATGGTGGATAGATCGCGAGACCCGAATCGCCTGGTAACGTACAGCAGCGTATCGTTGCCGGCATACACCATGCCTTCCACTCCGTCATTGCGTCCGCTGCCGGGGAGGGGAACGCCCGCACTTCCGGAAACGCTCTCGAGACTGATATCGGGGTCCGATTGAACCGTCACCAGACTGCGGCCATCCGCGCTTAAGCTCAGCCCCGAGTAATCGTTCGAGTCATGTGTCACCGGTCGCGCGAGTCCCCCTGGGTACCCCACGAACCAGATTTGATTCGACGCCCCGGCAGGGTCGTCCGATGCGATTAGCAGCACGCCGCTGGAATCGGGCAGCCAGGCCACCTCCCGCGTCTGCTTCCAGAGTTTGGCCGTCATGGCTCGCACCGCCCCGTTGTCCACCCGCACGGCCTCCACTGACGCGTTCATTCCGCTGCGGAAGGAATTGGTGGAACAAGCGATCAGCTTCCCGTCGCTGGAAAAAGAAACGTAGGAATAAAGGTCCGGCAGTTTCTTGGAACACAGCAAGCGCTGGCTGGTTCCATCGGATGACGCCACGACAATATCGCCCTCGCCCTTGGCGGGGAAGCGGCGGATGAAGCCCAGCTTGCTGCCGTCCGGAGAGATTGCCGGCGCCATATTCGCGGGCCGGATCAGCTCTTGGGGTTCGCCACCCAGAATCGGCATACGGTACAGGACAAACGGCAGCGGCTTGCTCTCGGCTCGCGTGAAGTACAGATAGGTGCCGTCCGGCGAGAAACAGAGGCCGCGGTAGTCCACGCCGCGCGCCTTATCAAGAACCTGGGACGTGCCCGCCTTCAGTAGGCGAAGATTCAGGCTCTGCAGGCCGCGCTCTTCCAGAACCGTTACCAGAAACTGCTTGTCCGGTGAGATCACGGCCGCGATCACGTTTCCCGAAAACGTCACCTTGCTCATGCGCATATCGGCGTCGTAGTGCATGCGCTTTGAAAAGTAGCGCGCCGCCGCGAACACCCCGCCGCCCGCCACCACGGCAACTCCTCCGGCCCCGATCAGAAGCGAACGGCGATCCAGCTTCTTCGACGCTCTTCCGCGTGCCCCGGAATAGGATGCTGAGGCCTGCAACCCCGCGGCCTGCATACCGCCGGATGAACCTCGCCCCACTACCGTGTCCCGCAGGATGCGCTTGAGTTCCGCGCGCATCTCGGCCGCGCTTTGAAAACGCAGTTCCCGGTCTTTCTCTAATGCTTTCTGGATCACCAGGTCCAAAGCCGGCGGCACATCCGCATTCAATACGGACGGAAGCGGCGGTTCCTGGTTGAGAATCGCGTTGAAAAGCGCCGCCGCCGAGTTCCCCTGGAACGGTAGCTCTCCGGTCGCCATTTCATACAGCAGCGCTCCAAATGAGAACAGGTCGCTGCGTGCGTCCACCAGTTCACCCAGCGCCTGCTCCGGCGACATATACGCGACCGTACCAACCGTCATCCCATCCGTAGTCAGCATGCTCACGGGGGGCATAATGCTGGTGGCGCTGTCATTCCCGTTCGGGAACGCTTCGTCCGACTCAAGTTTCGCCAACCCAAAATCCAGAATCTTCGTCTGGCCGCGGTTGGTCAGGAAGATGTTCGCAGGCTTGATGTCGCGGTGTACAATCCCCGCTGCGTGCGCGGCGTCCAGTCCGTCCGCAACCTGGATGCCGATATCCAGCAATTGCTGTTTGCTCAGCGGCGGCTTCTCGCGGATGCGCTCTTCCAGAGTCTTCCCGTCCAGTAATTCCATCACCAGGAACGGACGCCCTTCATGTTCGCCTACGTCATAGATCGTGCAGATGTGGGGATGGTTCAAAGCGGAGGCCGTGCGCGCCTCCCTCTGAAAACGCTCCAGCTCATTTCCGGAACTCGGTCGCAGAAACTTCACCGCCACTTGACGGCCGAGCCGCGTATCTTCCGCGCGGTAAACGACCCCCATGCCCCCGCCGCCAAGCTTGTCGAGTATTCGATAATGTGAGACTGTCTCGCCTATCATCAGAGAGAACGCGCTTGCCTATCTTCGAGGATATCTGATTGGATGCCCGATTCGCCGTCGTTTGACCAACGAATGCTTCTCAAAACTTTACGAACCTTTCTCTGGACAGGCCCGATGATCACTCTCGCCACGTTGATCATGGCCTCGCTGTCGGCGGTCGCGGCGATCTTCCACGCTTCCCCTGCCACCCTGCATAACATGGCGCGTTTTTGGGCCAAAATGCTCTTGCGGATCGGCTTTCTTCGTGTAGAAACCGAGGGAATCCAGAAACTCGATACCACCCAAAGCTACGTGCTGGTTTGCAATCACACCAGTTATTTCGATACCCCCGCGATTATCGCCAGCATTCCCTTGCAGTTCCGCTTTTTTGCGAAGAAAGGTCTCTTCGAGATTCCCCTCTTTGGCACGCACCTTACCCAGGCCGGGCATTTTCCCATCGTTCGGGACGACGCGCGCGCCTCTCTCAAGAGCCTCATCGAAGGTGCTAAGCAAATCCAGGAGCGGAAGATTTCTGTCTTGATATTTCCGGAAGGCGGACGTTCGGAAAAGACGCTGCGGGAGTTCAAGGAAGGCGCCGCCTTAGTTGCCATTCGCGCCGGCGTTCCCGCGGTCCCGGTGGGCATTACCGGGGCGCGCAGCGTTTTGCCCGTAGGCTCCATGCACGTCATGCCCGGCGTGATCCGGATTCTGATCGGCGACCCGATCCCCACCAGCGGCATGGGCCCACGGGAGCGCGGCCCGCTAACGGAGACCCTGCTGCACCGCGTGGCTGAACTTACCGGCGAGCCGGCGCCCATCTCGCAATAACTGCTGATAACATATGGGCACTATGCATCGGATCGTATTGTTGTTCCTTCTCACCTTGGCCGGTTTGCAAGCAGAACAAGGCTACACCGAGCTGTTCAACGGACATGACCTGACGGGGTGGACGCCCGGTGACAACCCGCAGACCTGGTCCATCGAAGATGGCGCCCTTGTCACCCATGGCCCGCACAGCCACTTGTTCTACACCGGCGCCTTCCACAACCATACCTTCAAGGATTTTGAACTCAAGGTAGACGTGATGACGCGTCCCGGCGCGAATGGCGGCGTGTACATCCAGACCGCGCTTCAGCCCGGCTGGCCCAATAAGGGTTTTGAGATCCAGGTGAATAACACCTACAAAACCGATCCGCGCAAAACCTTCAGCATCTACGAAGTGAAGGATGTCCACGAACAGTTGGTTCCCGACAACCAATGGTTCACGGAAGACATCATCGCCAAAGGGGACACCATCACCGTGAAGTACAACGGAAAGGTTTTGGTGGAGTGGACTCAGCCCGCAGGTTGGAAGGGGACCTCGGACTTCTCCGAGCGCATGATCGGCGCCGGAACCATCGCCCTTCAGGCACACGACCCCGGCAGCGTGGTCTACTACAAGAACATTCGCATCAAACCACTGGATTGAAGCCCTGTAACATTGCGCGTGATAGCATTTCAAACGAATGCCTTCGCGCACTATTTATCAGGTTCTGCAGGCCACTGCCGCTGCCCACGGCGACAAGCCGGCCCTCAAACAACCTATCTCATCTGGAAAATCCGCCGACAAAAACTACAAGACCTGGACTTGGAATCAACACCTTCAGGCATCACAGGAAATCGGTCTGGGCCTGGACGCTCTTGGCATCCGCAAGGGCGATATCGTGGCCCTCTGCTCGGAGACGCGCGCGGAATTCTACTTGATGGATGCGGGCATTCTGGCGATCGGAGCGATCGCCGCGGCGCTCTATCAGTCTTATCCCGCCAAAGACCTCCTAAAAACCATCGCCGCTTCAGGAGCGAAAGCCCTGGTCGTCGAGAATCCCAAAACCTTCGAACTCCTCCGCAGCGCGCCCGTGGAACTGTTCATCCTTCTAACCGGCGAGGCTGAGGGCGCCATTTCGCTCGAAGCCTTACAGGCCCGCGGCCGCGCTTTGAAAGCCGTCAATCCCGGGCGCCTGGAAGAACTCACCGGCGCTGTATCGCCGCAGGATTACGCCATCCTTTATCTCACGTCCGGCGCCACCGGCGAACCCAAGATGGTGATGACCACCCACTCCGGCATCGTCTCCAACATCGAGATGGGCGTGCAGGTGATCCCCATGACCCCGGACGATATCACCATCGCGTTTTTGCCCTCCGCGCACATCACTCAGCGCGTGGTCGTCGAGTTTCTCCCCATGCTGTTCGGAACCCCGGTAGTGTTTTCCGAGAGCCTCCTGAAACTGCCCGGCGAGATCAAATCCGTGCGGCCCACCATGTTTGTGGCTCCTCCGCGAATGTGGGAACGAGTCTACGCCAGCGTGTGCACGGAGATCCGAAAGAAACCCGCCGCAGTTCGCAGGATCTTCTATGCCGCAGTGGGACTGGGGCTTGCAGCGGCCAAATATCGGCGCGAAGGTAAGCGCGTTCCAGCCCGTATTTCCATACCGTTGAAGCTGGCGGACAAGGCGATGTTCAAGACGATTCGCGACCGGTTCGGCGGCCGTCTCCGAATTCCGGCCTCGGGCGGCGCTCCTCTCGGAAAGGACTTGGCTGACTTCTATGAGGCCATCGGTATGCCCCTCATCGAGGGTTATGGACTCACCGAAGGCGGGGTGGTGGCATTTAATCCAATCGGCCGCCCTCGCAGCGGAAGCATCGGCAAGCTGCTCCCCGATACGCAGTTGAAGTTTGCCGAAGATGGCGAGATGCTCGTCAAAAGCCCCTGCCTGTTTGCGCACTATCACAAGGATCCGGAAGCCACTGCCCAGGTGATGCAGGAGGGTTGGCTGCGTACCGGGGACATCGGCCACATCGATTCCGAGGGTTATGTTTTCATTACCAGCCGTAAGAAGGAATTGATTGTTTCATCGACGGGCAAGAAGGTATTCCCCGCACGCGTCGAGAACTTATTCAAGTTTGAGCCACTGATTAGTCAAGTGGTATTAGTGGGCGACCGCCTGCCGTTTCTAACTGCGCTGTTCACCATCCACACCCCGGTGGCGGAGACACTCAGTGGAATGGACCCCCACAAGGGCGCGGCCCCGGATCAGATCTCTTCATCCGAACCGGTAGCCAAGGAAGTGCAGAAGATCGTGACCAATGTGAATAAGCAGCTTGCTGATTTCGAAAAGATACGCAAGTTCCGCATCCTGCCGCGGGATTTCACCATTGAGACCGGCGAACTGACCGCCACCATGAAGGTTCGCAAGCAGAAGGTGCTGGAAAATTTCCGGGAAGAGATCGATTCCCTGTACGCGGAGAAAACCGTCCAGGGCTTGTAAGGCTCACACCAGCGCCTGCTTCACATTCGCCAGCACCACCGCCCAGGCGAGCGAAGACGGATCGATCAAGTCAAAGTGATCCGCCCCCTCGACCTCCACTAACCTCACGCCACCCGGATCTTGACGCCGCGCTTCTAAATAGGCGCGGCTGTTGGCAATCGGCACTACGTCATCATTGGTTCCATGAATCAGCACGCGCCGGATGGATGACGAGTGCTTCACCGGGTCTGCATCCTCGTAGACATCCGGGATTTCACTTGGCTTCCCGCCGAGGAAATCAACCACCGCCCCAGATCCCAGGTTCTCCTGGTATCCGAGTTCCAGGCTCGCCACGGGAGCCAGTGCCACCACGCCGCGGATCGGCAGTTTCTCGCCGGCCAGGCGAAGAGCGAGGTGCCCTCCCGCGGAATGGCCCATCACAACGGGTGCGGTCTGTTTCACGGCAGCCTTGAACCCTGCAAGTATATCGTTGAAAGTCGCCGGCCATCCCGCACGTCTATACTCGAGGCTCGCTACCGAGACACCCGTTTTCGCCAGGGCCGCACAAAGGTGACTGGCGTGCGACAGGTCATAAGTGGGGCGCCAGAATCCGCCATGGATCATAACTACGGATGGGCCGGCCGCTCTATCGCCGAATAGGTCGAAGAACTGCGATGTTTCTTTACCGTATGGTACGCGCTCACTGGCGCGAATCGGCGGTTGCGAAAGAATGTCTCGGGGCACTGCAAACTATGTTGTCATGGACGGGTTGATAGAGTCAGAGGGAACACAATGCAGTTCGCGGCAAAGACGTTTTTCATTTCTCTTGTAAGCGCGGCGTCGGCCTTTGCACAGGCCGGTACATGCAACGGGCTCAGCCTTGGCCCCGGCGCTAGTTTGAACGGCTTCGTTCCATTTCCAACCAATAATCTCTGGAATACGGATATCTATAGCGCCCCCGTAGATCCCAACTCAGATAACTACATCAACTATATTGGCGGCACGGTTGCTTTTCATCCCGACTTCGGCGCGGGACTTTATAATGGTTCGACAATAGGAATACCGTACCAGGTGGAAGCCCAGACGCAACCGTTTGTGCCGGTCAAGATCACCAGCTATGCCAGCGAAAGCGACCCCGGTCCGATCCCGATTCCGGCCAATGCGTTGATCGAAGGCTATCCTCATCCGGGGACGGGCGACCGTCACGTGCTGGTGCTGGAAAACGGCGGGTGCTGGCTTTATGAACTGTATGATTCCCACTACGTCAACAGCCAGTGGAGCGCCGCGTCCGTGGCTATCTGGGACATGACCATCAACGAGCAGCGTCCTTACACATGGACCTCGGCAGACGCTGCCGGACTGCCCATTTTCGTGGGACTCGCCCGTCACGATGAAGTGGCCGCCGGGGTGATCAAACATGCGTTCCGGTTCACTGTCCCCACCACCCAGGAAGCTTTCACGCCGCCGGCTTCGCATTGGGCTTCCAGCGTGACCGACCCCGACGCGCCACCAATGGGCATGCGCATCCGGCTGAAAGCCAGCTTCGATATTTCCGGATTTCCGGCCGACGACCAGGTTCTGCTCACGGCCATGCAGCATTACGGAATGATTCTGGCGGATAATGGAAGCGCCCTTTATATGAGCGGGACGCCTGACAATGCCTGGAGCAATAACGACCTGGACCTCTTGAAGAGTCTGACGGTTTCCGATTTTGAAGTGGTGCAGATGAACGAGATCTATACACCCGCCAATGTTCCCACCGGACCTTCCCCGGTGGTCTCGCAATTCACGGCCAATCCCCAAACCGTGACAGCGGGGCAGCCTGTCACATTAAGTTGGAACACCAGCGGTGCGATCTACACAATCGTCACTCCGCAGGTGGGCCCGGTTCGCGGATCAAGCGCGGTAGTTACCCCGACTGCGACGACGACTTATTACTTAGTAACTACGAACCAGTATGGAAGGACCGACTCAAAGGTGACTGTAACCGTACAATGAGCAGCGCAGCGGGCAGAGCAAGAATACCGGACACAGAGTTACCGGCGCAGCCCGCCCGCCTCGTTTCCCTCGATGCCTTCCGCGGCGCCATCATTTTGTTCATGGTGCTGGTGAATAATGGCGGCGGGCCGGAAAACTACCATCAACTGACGCACTCCGCGTGGGACGGATGGACGGCCACGGACGTCGTCTTTCCGTCTTTTCTCTGGATTGTGGGCGTCGCCATCACCCTGTCCCTTGGCAAGCGTATGGCTTCCGGGGCCAGCCGCGCGGTGCTCTTCCGGCAGGTGCTGCGGCGCTCCGCAATCCTATTTCTGCTGGGCGTCTGCCTCTATCTTCCACCCGAGTTTCACTTCGCCGGGATGCGCATTCTGGGCGTGTTGCAGCGCATCGCCATCTGTTATCTGGCGGCGTCCGCGATCTATCTGACAACCGGCTTGCGCGGTCAGATCGGCTGGATCGTCGGCCTGATGTCCGGTTACTGGGCCCTCATGTTTTTCGTTCCGGTCCCGGGATACGGCGCGGGGCACCTGGACCTTCAGCGCAACCTGGCGCACTTTGTGGATCGTGCGGTGCTCGGGCCGCACAACTATCGGGAAGGCGACTGGGATCCGGAAGGAATCGTAAGTACTCTGCCCGCGATCGCTTCCACGCTTTTCGGAATCATGGCTGGACACATCCTGAGGATGCGGCGGGTGCTGGCCGAGCGCACCACCTGGCTCTTCTTTGCGGGAGCCGTTCTCACGCTAGCCGGCGTGGTGGTTAACCACTGGATGCCCATTAACAAAAAGCTTTGGAGTGATTCCTTCGTGCTGTTCATGGCTGGTCTCGATTTCACCATGTTCGCGGCATTCGCCTGGTTGATTGATGGAGTCAAGTTCAGTAGGTGGACCAAGCCGTTCACCGTCGTGGGAATGAACGCCATCGCGATCTATCTGTTCTCGGAAGCGCTCAGCATTGTATTGGATTGGACCGACGCGCATGAGTGGGTTTTTGACAACCTCTTCAACCCCATCGCTTCACCGCGTAATGCTTCACTATTGTTCGCGCTATCCTTTGTAGGAGTGACATGGGTTTTCGGGTGGGCGCTGTACAAACGGGGATGGTTCTGGAAAATCTAGG
>Ga0326727_10023680_pt1 | contig 11690 bp, 10 predicted proteins | sample MB2enrmetagenome_FD_207643 | JGI IMG/M metagenome (GOLD analysis project Ga0326727, IMG submission 207643) | Lab enriched peat soil microbial communities from McLean, Ithaca, NY, United States - MB29MY | ecosystem: Environmental > Terrestrial > Soil > Wetlands > Peat | place: USA: New York... | reverse complement strand
GAGTTTGTCTCCGCAAGACGGGTTGAGCCGGCTGTTCCAATCATTCGCCAGCGCTCTGGAATCCCCGTTGGAGGCCGGCCTGGAAACGCAATTCCCCGGCGGAGGGTTTCCGGCGGTGGATATGCATGACGGCAAAGACGCCTTGACGGTGAAGGCCGAGCTTCCCGGGATGAAGAAGGAGGAGATTGACATTTCATTGGAAGGCGGCGTCCTGACCCTGTCCGGCGAGCGCAAAGGCGGCTGCGAAAGCGAGAGCGGCGGCGCGTCGCATTGCGAGAGATGGTTTGGCCGCTTCCAGCGGAGCATCAGCCTGCCTTACAAGGTGGATACCAAGAACATCAAGGCCTCCTACACCGATGGGGTCCTGACCGTCACGCTGGCCAAGGCGGAAGAGGCCAGGGCGAAAAAAATCAAAGTCCAATTCAATTAACGCGATTTTAGCGGATCGCGCGCCGGCGGCGGGCCAAAGCCCCGCGCCGGCCCAGTCAACAAAAAAAGGAAATACTACTATGAACACAGTTGTCAATAATTTGGAAAAGGCGGCCCCGGCCCAGCCCGCCGCCGTCGAGTGCCAGTGCGAGCGCGAATACTTGCGCCCGGTGGTGAATATCTACCAGACCCCGGAAGGTTACGTGCTGGAAGCGGAGTTGCCCGGCGTCAACAAAGACGGGGTCAGCGTCCAATTGGAAGGGAACGTTCTGACGGTGGAAGGCCGGCGTTCGGCGCCAGCCCTGCCGGAGACGGAGTTGTTTTATCGGGAATCCAGCGCGGCCGATTTCCGGCGGGTCTTCGAAGTGGACCCGGCGATTGAGGCGGCGAAAATCAGCGCCCGGATGGAGCAAGGCATCCTGACGCTCACTCTGCCCAAGGCGGAAGCGGCCAAGCCGCGCAAAATCGCCGTCGCGTAAAGCGCCAGGCCGTCAGTGGGGAGCAGAAAGCGCGAACCCGGCACGCCCCCGCGTGTCCGAGGCTCGCGCTTTTTTTGTAATGCGTCAGTCATGGACGGTATGGCGAGACTCTGTCGAGCCGAAACTCGATTTCCTGGGAAGAAGTCACGGCTCGACAGAGTCTCGCCCTACCTTTTTCCCCTCCGTCACTGACGCATCACCGGCTTTTTTATATGCCCGCTTGTTTTTTTGGTGAAAGGTGGGATAGTAACGATTTTGTAACATGAAAACCGGCCTGGTCATAAGCGAGGATGTCGAGTTTCGCCGCGCCGTGGCTTCCTGGTTGAAGGAACGGCATTGGACGGTTCTCGAAGCCCGGGACCGCGAGGCGGGCCTGAAACTTTCCCAGAAACATCCTCCGCAACTGGTCCTGTGCGATCTGCTCAGACCTCGAGACCACGGCTTCCAATTCTGCCGCGAAATGCTCCAACTCCAGGACCCGGCCAATCCCTGCCTCATGATCGCCACCGGCGACAGCGGCGCTCCCGATCACTTTCAGTCCCTGGAAGCCGGGGCCGACGAATACCTGGCGCAGCCGCTGGACTTTGAAAAGTTATCCGCCATTTTGGCGCGCCGATCCGGCCCGCCCCCCGCCGCCGCCGCGTCCGGTCCGGCGCCTGGCGGGACCCGGCTTAAATTCTGGGGCGTGCGCGGCTCCATCCCGGCGCCCGGCGCGGAAACGGCGTATTACGGGGGCAACACGTCGTGCGTGGAGTTGCGGGTGGGGAACGACATCATCATCCTGGACTCTGGCACCGGCATCCGGCCGCTGGGCCGGGCGCTGGTGGCGGAGTTTAAAGACCGGCCCATTCATCTGAACCTGCTCATCACCCACACCCATTGGGACCACATCCAGGGATTCCCTTTTTTCATGCCGGCCTACGATCCGAGGAACCGGATCACCGTGGTGGGTTTCGAGGGGGCGCGCCAGGGTTTGCAGAGCACACTGTCGAGCCAGATGGAAAGCCCGTACTTCCCGATCACGATGCATCAAATGCCCGGGCACGTTTTGATCGAGGAATTCCAGGGGCTTGACTTCCAAGCCGGCGCGGTGCCCGTGCGCGCGCAGTTCCTCAATCATCCCGGGGCCTGCACCGGCTACCGGCTGGCCACCCCCGGCGGCGACATCTCTTATCTGCCCGACGTGGAACTGTGCCAGCGCCTGCGGGCCAATCCGGACGCCGCCCAGAGCCGCCTGGATACGGAAACGCCCCAGATCGCCGGCGAGCACGACCGCAAAATCATCGAATTCATCCGCGACTCCGAGGTGCTCATCCTGGACGCGCAATTCACCGCCGGCGAGTATCAGGAACACGTCGGCTGGGGCCACAGTTGCGCGGAAGACACCGTGGCCTTCGCGCTGCGGGCCAAAGTCAAGCGCCTGTTCCTCTTTCATCATGATCCCGAACACAGCGACGAGCAGATTTCGCGCATGGTGGCGCGCGGGCGGCAAATCGCCGCCCGGCACAATTCGCCGCTGCGGGTCGAAGCGGCCCGCGAAGGGCTGGAATTGGTGCTGGATGCCGCCGCCAAAAGGCTTTAATCTCTCCTCGCGCAACCCATCGCCGTGGAACGCGGATGGCGGGGAGCGCCCGCGCCCCGCGCATGAAGACCGCCTTGCTTATAGATGAGGACCGGATGGTTCGTGAATCGCTTGCCCGGTGGCTGCGCCAGGCCGGGCTGGCGGTGATCGAAGCCGCCGACGGGGAAACGGGCCGCGAACTGGCCCTGACCCACAAACCGGACCTCATCCTCTGCGATCAACTGGCCCCCCGCTGCAACGGTTTCCAACTGTGCCGTTTTCTGCGCGCGCAGCCGGGGCCGCATTCCCGCGCCCGGTTCGTCCTGACCGGCAGCAGCGCCTACGGCGCGGACCGCCAGGGGGCCGTCGAAGCCGGGGCGGACGAACACCTCGTCAAACCTATTTCAGAGCAGGACCTGGCGCGCCTGCTGGGAATCTTCCGCGGCGAGGGCAACACCACCCTCGCCGCGCTGCCGCGATCAGCCAGGAAAGGCCCCGGCCCGTCCGCCCCTTCCGGCGGCGGCTCCATTCCCCCCGGGCCGGCGCGCGTCCGTTTCTGGGGCGTGCGCGGCTCCCTGCCCACCCCCGGGCCGTCCACCGTCCATTATGGCGGCAACACCTCGTGCGTCGAAGTGCGCGCCGACGGGGAGTTGATTATACTGGACGCCGGGACCGGCCTGCGCGGACTGGGCCTGAGCCTGGCCGCGGAATTCAAGGGCGCGCCCCTGGCCATGACGCTGCTGATCAGCCACACCCATTGGGACCACATCCAGGGGCTGCCGTTTTTTGACGCCGCCTACAATCCGGCCAACCAACTGCGCATCCTGGGCTACGAAGGCGCCCAGGCCGGCCTCCACGCCGTCCTTTCCAGCCAGATGGAAAGCCCCTATTTCCCCGTCGGGTTCCAGCAGATGCCCGGCCGCATCACGATCGAGGAGCTGAAGGACGACGCCTTTTGCATCGGCCCCGTCGAGGTCAAGACTATTTTCCTCAACCATCCCGGCGTCTGCGTCGGCTACCGCCTCAACACCAGCGGCGGGGCCGTCGCCTACCTGCCCGACAACGAGCCGTACCAGCGCTACAAATTCCACACCGGCCAGCCGGAAATAGCCGGCTCGACCGAATTCCTCCGCTACGCCCAACGGATGGACGAGCGGCTGGCGGACTTCGTGCGGGGAGCGGAGGTCCTGATACTTGACTCACAATACGATCTGGAGGAGTACCAGTCCCGCGTCGGCTGGGGCCACGGCTGCGTGGACGATGCGGTCGCCCTGGCCTTGCAGGCGGACGTCAAGCGCCTTTATCTGTTTCATCACGATCCCTCGCACAACGACGAAAAGATCACGCGGATGGCCGAATGGGGCCGGGCCTTCGTGGCCGCCCTGCACGAATCCTTGCAAGTGGACGCCGCCCGCGAGGGCCTGGAAGTCGCCCTGCCGCCCGCGCCCAAGTGAGGCGGCCAGACCCTGACGGGCGCATCCCACCTTTGTCGCGCCTGCCTCTTGGCTCGGCTGGGGGGGGAGTCAATTATTCGAAATGCAGCCCGGAGGAAAGAAGATTTCCGAAGAATCCTCTCGATAAAAGCAAGACGCGACCCGCGAAAAGGCCGGGAAAACAGACGGATTAAATCAATCCGCTCCTATCCGCATCGAAAGTGGGCGATGCGGATAGGAGCATTTTAACAGCCCGGACCTGCCTGTCGAGAAAAAACTTCAGATCGCGCTCCGTTGGCTTGGGGCCGGCTTCTTCCGGGTATTCCGTGAAATGAAAATCTCGACGAAGCTGAGATGCGCCCGACCCAGACCGGAACGCCGGTTTTCATTGCCAGACCGCCTCCGGCTGTTTATTTGATGGAGGATGAAAGCTGTGATTCTGGCGGCCGGCAAAGGAACGCGCATGGGCGGGTTGACCACCCAACTGCCCAAACCCATGCTCCGCGTCCAGGGCAAACCGATCCTGGAACACATTCTGGCCGGCCTGATTTCCGCCGGCATCGGCGATTTCTTCATCGTCACCGGCTGGCGCGGCGAGGTCATCGAAGAGTATTTCGGCGGCGGAAAACCCTGGAACGTTAACATCTCCTTTGGCCGCCAGGCGGTGCAGGACGGCACCGGCAAGGCGCCGGAAGTCGCCAGGGAATTTGTCGGCGCCGGGGATTTTGTCCTGACCTACGGCGACATTTTGGTTCCGCCCCACACCTATCGGGACATGTTGCGCCGTTACGGGGCCGGCGATTATTCCGGCCTGGTCACCTGCACGGGGAGCGAGGACGTCACCCTGGGCGGCCTGTTTTTCTTCGACTCCGAGTTCTGTCTGGAAAAACTGGTCGAGAAACCCACGGCCGCCCAGTTGGACCAGTTGCGGCGCGAAGGGCGGCTTCGTCCGGGCGGCCCCGTGTGGTACAACGCGGGCCTCTACATTTTCCGGCCGCTCCTGTTCGACTTCACCGCCAGACTGGAAAAATCCGCGCGCGGCGAGTACGAATTGACCGACGCCCTGAGCGCGCTGCTGGCCGCCGGACACCGGCTGGCCGGGCTGGAAATCCAGGGCGGCTGGGTGGACGTGCGCGACCCCAAGATCCTGGCCGCCTTGGAGCAAGGCCAACCATTGGCCCAACCTGTGAAATGAGCCGGCCCTTGAGCATCCATCAACCCGGCCCGATTTTTGGAGTTTCCATTTGCCGCGCCGGCAGGCAGAATGAAGGAGAACAAGATGATCCATGCCGTGCAGAAGACCTGGAAGCAGATGACGCCCGCCGCGCCAGCGCGGGCGCTGGCCCTTCCGCCCGGCCCAGGAGAAAGGGCGCCGGCGCGGCGCGCCCTGGAGGCCGCCGCCAACCCCGGTTCATCCGCGCCGGCCTCGTCCGCAACGTCCGCAGCGTCCGCAACCACCACAATCTTCATCTGACAGAGCACCCTCAATTCGCGTTTCATGAACCCGTCAAAACCCAACACCAGCAATGCCACCATCCTTCGATGGGTGGATGAAATGGCCCAACTTTGCCAGCCGGACCAGATTTTCTGGTGCGATGGCTCCGCCGCGGAAAAAGAAGTGTTGACCCAGGAAGCCGTGGCGCAAGGGGTTTTGATCCAGCTCAACCAGGAAAAGCTGCCCGGCTGCTATTATCACCGCTCGGATCCGCTGGATGTCTCGCGCAGCGAGGACTGCACGTTTCTTTGCACGGAAACGGCGGAGGAGGCGGGGCCGACCAATAATTGGGTGGCGCCGGCGGAGATGTACCGCAAGCTCAAGAGCCTCTGCGCCGGAGCCATGCGGGGCCGCACCCTCTACGTCATTCCCTATCTGATGGGGCCGCCCGGCTCGCCGCTCAACAAAGTGGGCATTGAGGTGACGGACTCGATCTATGTGGCGTTGACGATGAGAATCGTCTCGCGCATGGGGCAGGTGGCTTACGAGCATTTGGGGGCGGGGGAAGATTTCAACCGGGGCTTGCATTGCATGTTGGACCTCAATCCCGGCCACCGCCACATCGCCCATTTTCCGCAGGACAACGCCATCATCTCCACCTCCTCCAACTACGGGGGCAATGTGCTGCTGGGCAAGAAATGTCTCTCCTTGCGCATCGGCTCCTTCCTGGCCCAAAAGGAGGGCTGGCTGGCCGAGCACATGCTCATCCTCAGCGTCCAGTCGCCCGAGGGCGAAAAAGCGTACCTGGCGGGCGCCTTTCCCAGCGCCTGCGGCAAGACCAACCTGGCCATGCTGGTTCCCCCGCCGCATTTCGCCGGCTGGAAAATTCAAACCCTGGGCGACGACATCGCCTGGCTGAAACCCGGCCCCGACGGCCGCCTCTACGCCATCAATCCGGAAAACGGCTATTTCGGCGTCTGCCCCGGAACGAATATGGAGTCCAACCCCAACGCCATGGCCACCATATCCCACGACACCATTTATACCAACGTGGCCTTGACCCCCGACCTGGATGTGTGGTGGGAAGGCAAGACCAAGGAGCCGCCGCCGCAATTAACCGATTGGAAGGGAGAGCGCTGGACGCCGGAATCCAAAACGCGCGCCGCGCACCCCAACAGCCGTTTCGCCACGCCCATGACCAACAACCCGGCCTTTGCCCCCGAGGCCAACGATCCCAACGGCGTGCCCATTAGCGCGATTATCTTTGGCTGCCGCCGCGCCAACACCATTCCCCTGATCTACCAGTCCTTCAACTGGATTCACGGCGTTTTCGTGGGAGCGACCTTGAGTTCCGAGACCACCGCCGCCGCCACCGGCGCGGTCGGCCGGCTGCGCCGCGATCCCATGGCCATGCTCCCCTTTTGCGGCTACAACATGGGCCATTATTTCCGCCACTGGCTCCAGTTGCGAAAAAAGCTTTTGATCCCGCCCCGCATCTTTCACGTCAACTGGTTTCGGCGCGATGAAAACGGGCAGTTCCTTTGGCCGGGATTTGGCGAGAACATGCGCGTCCTCAAATGGATTATGGACCGTTGCCACGGGCGGGCCGAAGCCCACGAAACCCCCATCGGCTGGCTCCCCGATCCGCGCGACTTTGAGCTGGGCGGAATGAAAGATTTCGACGCCGCCAATCTGGCCAAAGTCGAGCAGATCAACCTGGAGGAATGGCGCCGGGAGGCGCGCCTCAACGGCGAGTTGCCCTTCAGTCTCGGCGCGGACGTTCCCGAAGAGCTGGCCCGGGAGCACGAACTGCTCCTGGCGCGGTTGTGATTTCCCCGCCGGAGACATGAAAATCGGTTTATTAGGCGGGTCGTTTGACCCGGTGCATCTGGGGCATCTGTTGGTGGCGCGGGCGGCGCGGGAAGAGCTGGGCCTGGACTGGGTCTGTTTTATTCCGGCGGCGCAATCGCCCTTCAAACCGGGAACGTCCCCCGCGCCCGCCCCGGAACGGTTGCGCTTGTTGCGGCTGGCGCTCGCCGGCGAAACGGAGTGCGAAATTGATGATCTGGAAATCCGGCGCGGCGGCGTCTCCTACACGGTGGACACGCTGCGGCATTACGCCGGAAAATTCCCCGGGGCGGAACTGTTCTATCTGATCGGCGCGGACCAGGCGGCGCAGTTGCCGCAATGGCGGGAAGCGGGGGAACTGGCCCGCCTGGCGCAGTTTATCGTCGCGCCGCGCCAGGGCGAAAAGCCGGCGGCGCTTCCCGCGCCGTTTCGCGGACGGGCCTTGCGCGGGTTTCCGCTGGCGGTGTCGTCCTCGGAGATCCGGGCGCGGGTCAAGGCGGGGCTGCCGGTCACGCGCCTGACGCCGGGGGCGGTGGCGGAGGCGATTGCCAATAATCGGCTTTATCTTTGAGCGCCATGGGGTATGGTGAGCGCCGAAAATGGAATCCAAGAAACTGGCGCTACTCTGCCGCGGCCTGGCCGAAAATAAAAAGGCCGAAAACACCGTCATCCTTGATGTCCGGAATCTTTCCTCGATCACCGATTATTTCGTCATCACCTCGGGCGCGACCGAGCCGCACCTGCGGGCCATTGTCAATGAAATCACCGGCCGCCTGCGGGAGGACCACGCCCTGTCCCCGCGCGCAGTGGACGGGGAGGCGAACGCGCCGTGGCAGGTGATGGACTACTTTGATGTGATTGTGCATGTCATGCGGACGGATGTGCGGGAAAAGTACGACCTGGAAGGGCTGTGGGGCGATGCCGGCAAGGTCGCGCCCCGGCGGCCGAAACCGCGCCCGGGCAGGGGGAAGGCCGGGGCCGGCGCGGCGGCCCGGGGAAAAGCCGGGGCCAACAGGAAGGCGAAGACGGCCGCGCCGCCTTCTATTTATAATTGACAAATTCGGGTGGCGCGTCCCGCCGCGGGGAGCGCGGCGGACGGGCGCAGGCCGCCCGGACTACTGCTGCGTCTCTTCCTTGGCCGGAATTTCCGCCGCGGCCCTCACCATCTCACCCAGGACCTTGCTGAACTCGTCCAGGCCCGTGGAAGGAATGATGACGTTGTCCCGGCGGCCGTTGACGTCTTCGGTGATGCGCAGGAACCGGCCGCGGGGATTTTCCTTGAGGGTAAAGATGAAGGTCTTGCGCTCGATCTGGATTTTTTCCGTTTTTAGAGTGTCCTCGTTGACGGGGGGACGGGGAGGACCGGCGCTGTAGGACCGGTATCCTTGGGGAGATGGGCGTTCGTTTGAGATCATAACGGTTTTTGTTTCGCTGTCTGTCTGTCTGTCTTCTGCGCCCGCAAGCGACGCGCTCCAATGTCAATTTTTCTACTCGCTGTGGTTCCTGAGCCACATCTGTACATTACACTGCATTTTTTCAATTTCAATGGCGATGTCAACCACGGACTTTGTCCAGGTTCAAGGTTCCGAACCGCGCGTGTTCGCCCGACCGGCTCACACGCCAGAGGTACATCAGAAGCCCGCCAACCGCCACCAGATTGCCACATTCCGCAACCCCATGCCAAGCACGAAATGCGCGGTCTGCCTGGTCGCGGGCGGGCTGGGTGGCGCCGTAATACTTGAGATGATGCAAGTCGTTGAGTTTGGGCTGCATCCACAACCCGCCGGCCAGGGCCAGCCCCATCAGCAGCGCCAGGATGCCCAGGTTGCGCTGCCAGAGCGGCTTGCCGCAGCAGACCCATTCCAGCATCAAATGCGCCAGGCCGATGGTCCCGCAGCAGTACTGCAGGATGAAAAAGCGGGCCAGAACCGTCTGCGCGGCCCATCCCACGACCAGAGGCCCGGCCGGGCCGATTTTGGTCTTGAGTTCGTCGGAAAAAACGGCGGGCAAACCGATGATGAGAAAAACGGACGCGCCCAGCCACACGACCGCATTGAGAATGCCCAGATATCGCAAAAAAGCTGTCACCGAGCCAGTGTAGAGGGAGCGCGCGGAAAGTTCAACCGCGATTGGAGCAGTTCGGCCGCGCGGGGCTCATCTCACGTTCGTCGAGATTTTCATTTCACGGAATACCCGGAAGAAGCCGGCCCCAAGCCAAGGGAGCGCGATCTGAAGTTTTTTCTCGACAGGCAGGTCCGGGCTGTTATCATGCTCCTATCCGCATCGCCCACTTTCGATGCGGATAGGAGCGGATTGATTTAATCCGCCTGTTTTCCCGGCCTTTCGCGGGTCGCGTCTTGCTTTTATCGAGAGGATTGTTCGGAAATCTTCTTTCCTCCGGGCTGCATTTTGAATAATTGTCTTCCCCCCCAGCCGAGCCAAGAGGCAGGCTCGACAAAGGCGGGACGCGCCCGGCCGCGCGCCGGCGCGTCCCGCCTTTGTCGAGCAATGCCTTCATTCCATGAGCCGGCTTTCGGCAGAAAGCCGCCCTTTTCCCGAACGAACCAACCTCCTGCGCGCCCGTCCCGGCGGTGAATAAAGTGGCAGCATCTTTTAATAATCCGGGCGTGACGCGACGCCGCCAAAGGTGTTTTCCTTGTAGCCCCATGAGTGAAGCCATTCTCGAACAGCAACCGGCCGCGGCGGATTTGCAAAAATCCCGGCCCCGCCAGCCCGGCAATTCCGCCACCGCCAACACGCCCAAATTAGACCGCCTCCCGCCCAGTTCCACCGAGGCCGAACAAGGGGTGCTGGGCTGCGTCCTCCTCTCCCCCAACGATTGCATGGGCGAGTGCATCGAAAAACTCAAGGCCGGCCCGGAGGTCTTTTACGACCTGCGCCACCAGACCCTTTTCCAAACGCTCACGGAAATGTACGACCAGCGCGCCGGCATTGATCTGATCACCCTCCAGCAGCGCCTCAAAGACCGCCAGCAATTGGACGGCGTGGGCGGCCTGGCCTACCTGGCCTCCCTCCCCGACGCCGTCCCCACCGCCGCCGGGCTGGACTACTACCTGGACATCGTGCTGGAGAAATACCTCCTGCGCAAGATGATCCAGACCTGCGCCTCCATTACCAGCCGGGTCTATGAGCACGAAGGCGAAGTGGACGCGCTGCTGGATGAGGTGGAGCGCGACATTTTCCGCATCTGCGAAGAGCGGGTGACCGGCGCCAACCCCGCCATCCGCGACCTGGTTCACAAAGCCATTTCCACCATCGAGGAATATCACAAGAACCAGGGCATGCTCACCGGCATCGGCACCGGTTTCGTGGATTTCGACAAAATGACCACCGGCCTGCACGAAGGGGAAATGATCGTCATCGCCGCCCGGCCCTCGGTGGGCAAGACCTCCCTCGCCATGAACATCGCCGAGCATGTCGCCCTGGAGCTGAAAATCCCCACCGGGGTCTTCAGCCTGGAAATGACCGCCGATCAGCTCGTCCTCCGCATGCTCTGCTCCCGCTCCCGCGTCAACCTCCGCAGCATCCGCGACGGCTTCCTGGCCGAGCGCGATTTCCCCAAACTGACCGGCGCCGCCGGCAAGCTGGCCGCCGCCCCCCTGATCGTGGACGACACCTCCGCCCTTTCCATTTTGCAGTTGCGCGCCCGCGCCCGGCGCCTGAAACAACAGCACGGCATCAAGTTATTTGTCATTGACTACTTGCAACTGCTCCATTCTACTTCGCGCAAAGCGGACAATCGCCAGCAGGAGATCGCGGACATCTCCGGAGGCATCAAGGCCCTGGCGAAGGAACTGGCGGTGCCCATCATCGTGCTCAGCCAGCTCAACCGCGAACTGGAAAAACGCGGGCCGGGCGAGCGCCCGCGCTTGTCGGATTTGCGCGAATCAGGAGCCATTGAACAAGACGCCGATTTGGTGGGATTGCTTTATCGAGAGTCAAAATCCAAAGAGGGAGAAGACGACGGCAACGAAGCCGAACAAGACGCCATTCCCATGAAACTTTATATCGCCAAACAACGCAACGGCCCCACCGGAGATGTGGACCTGACCTTCCTCAAGAGCTACACCCGCTTCGAAAGCGCCGCCAAGGTCGCCCTGGAAGATGTGCCCGCCGATTCCTAGATGAACCCCACCCTGATGAACCTGTTTGTTCCCGCCCGCCGCCTTTTGGGGGTCCTGCTCCTGGCCCTGCCCCTGCTGGCCCGCGCCCAAGCGCCGGTGCTGATCCATAAAATCTACATCCGGCACACCGGACCCCCCGCCGTCAGCGACGCCTTCCTTCTGGCCAACATCCGCAGCAAGGAGGGCGAGCGGCTCCTGGATGCCACCATCGAGGAAGACCAGCAAAGCCTCTACGCCACCGGCTTCTTCCACAATGTCCAGGTTTACCAAACCAACACCCCCTTGGGCATTGACCTGACTTACCAGGTGCAGGGCGAACCCATCGTCACCGCCATCAAGATCACCGGCAACAAAAAACTC
>Ga0326727_10023679_pt1 | contig 11690 bp, 8 predicted proteins | sample MB2enrmetagenome_FD_207643 | JGI IMG/M metagenome (GOLD analysis project Ga0326727, IMG submission 207643) | Lab enriched peat soil microbial communities from McLean, Ithaca, NY, United States - MB29MY | ecosystem: Environmental > Terrestrial > Soil > Wetlands > Peat | place: USA: New York... | reverse complement strand
GGATTACGATGCAATATCGCAGTTTTGGACGGCTTGACTGGAAGGCTTCGGCACTGGGTTTTGGCTGTATGCGCCTTCCCACCTCCGATGGAGAACGCCTCAGCCCCAATATTGTCGAGGACGAGGCCAAGCGCATGATTCGCCGCGCCATCGACTCTGGGGTGAATTATCTTGACACGGCTTACCCCTATCATGGCGGCCAGAGCGAAGTGGTTGTAGGCAAGGCGCTCCAGGACGGCTATCGGGAGCGGGTCAGGCTGGCCACCAAGCTGCCGGTGTGGATGGTGGAGTGCGCGGCGGACCTTGATCGCTTGCTTAACGAGCAGTTAGAGAAGTTACAGACGGACCACATCGACTTTTACTTGCTGCACGCGCTGAGTCACAGCCGGTGGCAGGAGATTGTTTTGAAGCATGACCTACTAACTCGCGCCGAGGCCGCGCTGGCCGACGGGCGCATCCGGCATCTGGGCTTCTCCTTTCACGACGAGTATGAAGCATTCGAGGAGATCGTCAACGGCACCAAGTTATGGAGCTTTTGCCAGATTCAATATAACTACATGGACGCCGAGAACCAGGCGGGCGTGCGCGGGCTGAAACTCGCGGCAGAGAAAGGCCTGGCCGTGGTTATCATGGAGCCGCTGATGGGCGGCAGGCTGGCCGATCCGCCTAAGGACATCCGGGCAGCAATGGAGAGCTTTCCGCTGCGGCGGTCTCCGGTCGAGTGGGCGCTCGGATGGCTCTGGGATCAGCCGGAGGTTTCGGTGGTTCTGAGCGGCATGAGCACGATGGAGCAAGTGGAAGAGAATCTGCGCGTTGCCGATCAGGCACGTGTCGGGAGTTTCACTTCGTCTGATCAGGTGCTGATTGCCGAGGTCCGGGAAAAGTATCGCGCGCGCACTGTGATTCCTTGCAGCAAGTGTAACTACTGCATGCCCTGTCCCAACGGCGTGTACATTCCGGCCAACTTCGAGTTTTATAACTACACGCACTTGTTCGACGATCTTGGGGCGGCTCGCTTCCACTACCAGGTCTTTCTCAACGCGGCGCAACGCTCCAGCGCTTGCATCGCCTGCGGCGCCTGCGAGGGATTGTGCCCGCAGCAGATCGCGATCAGCGAGTGGATGCCCAAGGTGACTGCTCTGCTGGCGTGAGGGGACGTTGGGAAGTGGTCAGCCGCAAGTGAAGTCGTGCTCTGCTATAAAGCGGCTGCTGCACATTCTCGTGTTTCATGTACGTTGTTGCCAGTGTGCTGGATCGCGGCTGCCGTGGAAGCAGGCGATGACAGAGAGCGTTTCATCAGCCTCGATGACGAACATCAGCGCGTAGGGAAAGCGGCGAAGCAGGGCGCGGCGCACGTTCTGTAGATTACGGGGAATTGGCGGGGGGCGGCGCTTATGCGCTGAACTGCTGCGTCAACCGCCGCGCTGAAACGCCGACCCAAACCGGAAACCTCGTACTCATACCAGTCCTGCGCGTCGATCAACTCAGCGCGGGCGCGCGGGGTAAAGATAACCGGATGCATTACGGGCAACGCAGCTCAAGCTCGGTCTTCAAAGCTGCCCAAGTGACGCCCTCGCGCCGGTCTTCGTCGAGCGTTGCCAAGCGGCGGTCAAGCTCTCCCCGCTGCGCGGCTGTCAGGGGAAGGTGGGTGTCTTCCAAGCTGTCCCAAAGCTGCGAGATTAACGTCAGGCGCTCCGGCGGGGTCAGACGCACAAGCTCGTCATGGGTGAGGTTTTCCATGTATCGAGGATAGGAGAGAATACGAGCGAAAGCAATAGGGACGGTTGTTTATCCCGAAGACGGAAGAAGCGGCGAATGTCTCCAATATAAGAACTTAATTGCACAATGCGGGATTTGGCCCCGTGATGTGCTTTGCATCACAGCGAGTCTGACCCCTGGAGATGAGACTCAGAGGAGCGGCTTATTTTCCGCCGGCCGCGCTATGAGGGATCTGGTAATGAGTGAAAAGAGCATGGTTATCCTGGATGGGAACGAGGCGGCCGCCTCGGTTGCCTATCGTCTCACCGAAGTCGTCGCGATCTACCCTATCACCCCCTCGTCGCCGATGGCCGAGTGGGCCGATCAGTGGCGCTCGGAGGGGAAGAAAAACATTTGGGGCGCGTTGCCCATCGTGGAAGAGCTGCAGAGCGAGGGCGGCGCGGCGGGCGCGCTGCACGGCGCATTGCAAGCGGGGGCCTTCGGGACCACCTTCACCGCCTCGCAGGGCCTGCTGCTGATGATTCCCAATATGTACAAGATTGCCGGCGAGTTGACCCCGGCGACGATGCACGTGACGGCCCGCACGCTGGCGACGCACGCGCTGTCGATCTTCGGCGACCACTCCGACGTGATGGCCTGCCGCTCGACAGGCTGGGCGATGCTGGCTTCCAATTCCGTGCAGGAAGTGGCCGACATGGCTCTGGTGGCGCAGATCGCCACGCTGGAATCGCGCATCCCGTTCATTCATTTCTTCGACGGCTTCCGCACCTCGCATGAGGTGGGCAAGATTTTTCCCATCAGCGACGAGACGATCCGCGCGCTGGTGGACGACAAGCACATCATCGAATTCCGGCAGAGAGCGCTCAGCCCGGATCGCCCGGTTATTCGCGGCACGGCGCAGAATCCCGATGTCTTCTTCCAGGCTCGCGAGGCTTGCACGCCCTTCCACGCCGCGGTTCCGGGGATTGTGCAGCAAGTGATGGATCGCTTTGCCGCCGAGACCGGCCGCGCCTACCATCTGTTTGATTATTACGGCGCGCTGGATGCGGAGCGGGTGATTGTGCTGATGGGCTCTGGCGCGGAGGCTGCCGAAGAGGCGGTGGATGCGCTTGTCAAGCAGGGCGAGAAGCTGGGACTGCTGAAGGTTCGCCTCTACAAGCCCTTTGACGCGAGCGCTTTTCTGGCCTCGCTGCCCCCGACGGTGAAGTCGATAGCGGTTCTGGACCGCTGCAAGGAGCCGGGTGCGAGCGGCGAGCCGCTGTATATGGACATCGTGACGGTGCTGGCGGAGAATGCGGACGCGCTGCCCTTCGCATCGAAGCCGGTGGTCATCGGCGGGCGCTATGGGCTTTCATCGAAGGAGTTTACGCCGGCGATGGTTAAGGGCATCTTCGACGAACTGGCGAAGCCGGAGCCGAAGAACCACTTCACCATCGGCATAGACGACGACGTCTCGCACACCAGCTTAAGCTACGATCCGGAGTTCTCCACCGAGGATCCCAAGACGGTGCGGGCGCTGTTCTATGGACTGGGCTCGGACGGCACCGTGGGCGCCAACAAGAACTCGATCAAGATCATCGGCGATCAGACGCCGAACTATGCGCAGGGCTACTTTGTCTACGACTCGAAGAAGTCAGGCTCAATGACGACCTCGCACCTGAGGTTCGGCCCGAACCCGATCCGCTCAAGCTACCTGATCACCCGCGCCAGCTTTGTGGCCTGCCACAACTTCAGCTTCCTGGAGAAGATGGATGTGGTGGAGGCGGCGATGCCGGGAGCGGTCTTCCTGCTGAACTCGCCTTACCCGGCGGCTGAGGTCTGGGCGCATCTGCCCCGGACGACGCAGCGGGAGATTCTGCGCAAGAAGATCGAGTTTTATGTGATCGACGGCTACGAAGTGGCGCGCAAGGCCGGCATGGGCACGCGCATCAACACGATTATGCAGACCTGCTTCTTCGCCATCAGCGGAGTGCTGCCGCGCGAGGAGGCAATCACGCAGATCAAGAAGGCCATCTACAAGACCTACGGCAAGCGCGGCGAGGCGGTGGTGGCCAAGAACTACGAGGCTGTCGATGCAGCGCTGGCGCACCTAGAGAAGGTTGAAGTGCCGGCGGCGGCGAACTCGGAGTTCGATCTGATTCCATCGATCGATAGCAAAGCGCCGGAGTTTGTGCGCAATGTGCTGGGCCAGATTGCCGCGGGTCACGGCGATCTGCTTCCGGTGAGCGCGATTCCGGCCGGCGGTACCTTCCCCACGGGCACGGCGCAGTATGAAAAGCGCAATATCGCGCAGTTCATTCCGGTTTGGGACAAAGAGCTGTGCATACAGTGCGGCAAGTGCGTGATGGTTTGCCCGCATGCGGTGATTCGCGCCAAGGTTTACTCGCCGGAGGCGGCGGAGAATGCGCCCGCGAGCTTGCAGTGGGCCAAGCCCAAGTGGAAGGGCATGGAGCAGGACCGCTACACGCTGCAAGTTGCTCCCGAGGATTGCACCGGCTGCGGGGTTTGCGTCGAGGTTTGCCCGGTGAAGAACAAGAGCGACGCCAGCAAGAAAGCCATCAACATGGCCTCTCAGCCGCCGATTCGCGAGGCAGAGCGCGAAAACTGGGAGTTCTTCCTGGGGCTGCCGGAGATGGATCGCTCCCGGCTGTCGCACGCCCAGGTGAAGGACCTGCAACTGCTGCAGCCGCTCTTCGAGTTTTCCGGCGCATGCGCGGGCTGCGGAGAGACGGCCTACATCAAGCTGCTGACGCAACTGTTCGGCGACCGGCTGTATATCGCCAATGCGACGGGCTGTTCGTCGATCTACGGCGGCAATCTGCCCACCACTCCTTACACTTCCAACAACGCAGGCCGCGGGCCGACGTGGGCCAACTCGCTCTTCGAGGACAACGCCGAGTTCGGCTTCGGTATGAGAACCGCACTGGATCAGCAGAAGGAGTTTGCGGAGCTGCTGGTGACAAGGCTGGCTCCGGCCATCGGCGACGAACTGGTCGCGGCTCTGCTGGGCGCTTCGCAGAAGACCGAAACCGAGATCGACCAGCAGCGTGAACGCGTGAAGGAACTCAAGGCAAAGCTGGCCGGCAATGAATCCTCCGATGCGCGCAACCTGCTTGCGATTGCAGACACGCTGGTCAGGAAGAGCGTGTGGATTCTGGGCGGCGACGGCTGGGCGTACGACATTGGCTTCGGCGGACTGGATCACGTGCTCGGCTCCGGCAAGAACATCAACGTGCTGGTGCTGGACACCGAGGTCTACTCGAATACCGGCGGGCAGATGTCCAAGGCGACGCCGCGCGGCGCGGTGGCGAAGTTTGCCGCCAGCGGCAAGAAGAACAGCAAGAAGGACCTGGCGATGGAAGCCGTCAGCTACGGCTCGGTGTATGTGGCGAAGGTGGCGCTGGGCGGCAACGATACTCACGTGGCCAAAGCCTTCCAGGAGGCCGAGGCGCACGATGGGCCTTCGATTATCATCGCGTACTCCAGTTGCATCGCCCACGGTTACGACCTGGTGCATGGGCTGGAGCAGCAAAAACTGGCTGTCCAGTCGGGCTACTGGCCGCTGATGCGCTACAATCCAGGGTTGCGCGAGGAAGGCAAGAATCCCTTCCTGCTCGACTCGAAGGCTCCCGCGATCCGGCTCAAGGAGTACGCCTATCGCGAGGCGCGTTACACTATGCTGGCGCGCAGTAATCCGGAACTGGCGGCGCTGCTGCTGCTGGAGGCGCAGGACGATGTCGAGCGCCAATGGCGCGTTTACTCGGCGCGGGCGGCAATGCCTGGCCGCGGAGAAACGCCGCACATTGCGCCGGAAGAGAAGCCTGAGGATAAAATAGACGAGAAGCTGGCGGCCGCGGCTGCCGGAGGTGCGGAATGATCGATTTTTCCACGCAGTATCTAGGATTGAAGCTGAGCGGTCCCATCGTGGTTTCCTCCACGCCGCTGTCAGAGAACATTGACAACGTGAAGCGGATGGAGGATTCGGGAGCCTCCGCGATTGTGCTGGTGTCGCTCTTCGAGGAACAGTTGGCGCTGGAGTCGAAGGCTCTGGACGATGACCTCTCGCGGGGCACGGATTCCTTTGCCGAGTCGCTTGGCTATCTGCCTGATTTGAGCGACTATCGCATGACGCAGGAGGTCTATCTGGAGCACCTGCGGCGCTGCAAGGATGCGGTAAAGATTCCCATTCTGGCCAGCCTGAATGGCGCCACCACCGGCGGCTGGGTGCGCTTTGCCAAGGACGTGGAGCAGGCTGGCGCCGACGCCATCGAACTGAACACCTATGCGCTGGCCACCAGCAAGAGCCAGACTTCGGCGTTTCTTGAAGGGCAAATCCTGGAGCTGGTCGCGGCGGTCACATCGGCGGTCAACGTGCCGGTTTCGGTCAAGCTCTCGCGCTCATTCACCAGCATTCCCCACCTGGTTTCCCAGTTGGAGGATGCGGGGGCGCGCGGCGTGGTGCTCTTCAACCGCTTCTATCAGCCGGACTTCGACATCGAGACACTGGAGGTGCGGCCCACGCTGCACTTCTCCACGCCCTCGGAACTGCTGCCACGGCTGCATTGGGCGGCAATCCTCTACGGGAATATGAAGGCCGATTTGGCCATCTCCGGCGGCGTTCACTCGGCGGAAGACGTGCTCAAGGGCATCATGGCCGGAGCAGGCGTGACGATGATGGCCTCGGCGCTGCACATTCACGGCATCGAGCACATCAGCCGGGTGCTGGCCGACGTGCGCTACTGGCTGGAGAAGCGGGAGTACACCTCGTTGTGGGAGACGCGCGGCTGCCTGAGCCGCCGCTCGGTCCCCGACACCTCTCCGTTTGACCGCGGCAACTACATCAAGACGCTCAGCTCGTATAGTTTGCGGCAGACGGTGGGAGCGTTCTAAGGCCTCTCGGCCACAATCCTCCGTACCCCAGCCCCGTTCGACAACTAAAGCGGGGCTGGGTTGTTATTGGGGCGAAATTGAGAGTATCATATGTGTTGGGCCACAATGTAGCTCCTACCGCCAGGAGGATCTCAAGATGTCTGAAAATGCTGTTGTCCGCGCCCGCATTGACCTGCTCATCAAGGAAGAGGCATCGAGCGTACTGGCGGCCATGGGGCTGACGGTCTCCGACGCCTTCCGCCTTCTTCTCACACGCATTGCACGCGAAAAGAAGCTGCCGTTTGAGCCGCTGACGCCAAACGAGACCACCATCGCAGCCATGCGCGAGGCGCGCGCCGGAAACCTAAGGAGCTTCGATAGCGTCGAAGCGCTCATGGCGGACCTGCATGCGGAGGATTGAGCCCACTACTCAGTTCAGGCGCGACTATAAGCGGGAGGCCAAAGGTCAATACCGCGCTACGCTTGATACGGAGATGACGCCGGTCGTGCAACTCCTGGCATGCGATCAACCGCTTGAGCCGCGTCACCGGGACCACGCATTGACCGGCGACTGGAAAGATCATCGCGACTGTCACATCAAGCCAGATTTGGTCTTGATCTATCGAAAACCGGATGACGAAGTATTGCAACTCGTGCGCCTTGGCAGCCACAGTGAGCTTGGCCTTTAACAGAGTCGCCCCGATCCTCCGCTCGGTTCCCGATATCTCTCCGTTTGACCGCGGCAACTACATCAAGACACTCAGTTCGTATAGATTGCGGCAGACGGTGGGGCGGTGATGCAACAGGCGGGAACGGCTTGGCAGCTATGATGGAGGCGAAGGGGCGAGCGGAATCAGATGGATCGGTTGATCGCAGGACATAAGCGGTTTCTCGTCGAGGTCTTTCCCGGCAAGCGGGATCAGTTTCAATTGCTGGCCGACCGGCAGGCGCCGGAGTGGCTCTTCATCACCTGCTCGGACTCGCGCGTGGTGCCTGACCTGATCCTGGACACGGGGCCGGGCGACCTGTTCATCATCCGCAACGCCGGCAACGTAGTGCCCATTGACAGCAACGCGGTGGACGGCGTGACGGCGACCATCGAGTACGCCGTCGAGGTGCTCAAGGTGAAGAGCGCCATCCTCTGCGGCCACTCCGACTGCGGCGCGCTGAAGGCGGCGCTGGACCGTAAGGAACTGGAAAGCCTGCCCAAGGCCCGCCGCTGGCTGAGCCACGTCGAGGGAGCCTTCAGCCATCGCCAGCCGTTGAATCCGGCCGACGGCGATCATGCGGAACTAGCCTCGCTGATCCGCGGCAACGTGGTGGCGCAGATGCAGAATCTGCGCGCCCAGCCGTCGGTGGCGCGCGCGGTCGTCGAGGGCCGGCTCACGGTCCACGGCTGGTACTACGACATTCTCTCCGGCCGCATCGAGCAGTATGACGGGCAAATGCGGCGATTTCTGCCGCTGGCGGGATGAGAAGCCGCGGTTATTGCGATTATCCTGCCTCAACCCGCTTCAGAGCGATCGCGCAGAATTGGCCATAAGCCGGCTGCAACACACACAGCGGCGGCCATGGCCCCCATCAGAGCGAAGCCGGCAGAGGTTCCGTGCATCGACGAAGCGACTTCGCGATAGGGAAGCGCTGTATAGCCGCGCAAAAGCCATAGAGCCGCCGCTGCCACATAAACCGCCGCCAGGGCGCGCATGGCTGCAAGCAGGCGGGTCACGCGCCGCATGGCGATTTCGCGCGACCTCCGGCGCGACCGCTGCAAAATCCAAAGTGGATCGGGGGCATGAAAACCGGCTTGCGCGCGCCGGGCTGCTGCGCCGAGCGCTTCGGCCAGATCGAGCGCCTGGCTGCAATCCGGGCACTCCGCCGCGTGACGGCGCAATTCCCCGCTCCACTCGCCCGAGTGCAAGGCCCGGATGATGCTGCTCTCATGCTCGCAACTCATTGGCTTCATGACTTGATCCTCTGCGGGCGGAGAAACTCGCTCGCCTTTTGCCGGGCGCGGTAGAGCAGAATCCGTATGCTCATAACGCCCAGACCAGTGGCGGCGGCAATCTCCGCGTGGCTCATTCCTTCAACATACGCCAGCCAAAGCAACTCCCGCTCACGCGGTTTCAAGTGGCGCATCAATGCCCGCACATCCAGGAGCGCGTCTTCGTCCGTTTGCGCGCCGCGTTCGGGAGGTTCTTCCAGGGCGGCATCGTCGCGGCTGCGTACCCGGTTGTGCAGCAGGTTGGTGGCGATGCGGAAGAGATACGAGCGGCTCTCTGCCTCATTCATCGCCGGAGCCTTGCGCAAAAGATACTTGCAATAGGTCTCCTGGAGCAGGTCGTCGGCCACGTCGGGTCGTCCGCTGGCATGTTGCAGATAGCCCCACAGCGGGCGGGAAGTCGCTTCATAGAGCCGCCTGAAGCCTTCCTCGCCCGCTGCTGTCTGCTCGCGCCCCGCCGTGATCCAGGCCGAAATCATGCGTGCATCTTCCATCCTGCCGTCCCCGGTCAAGCCTTCGGTTTTGAGTCCACCAGTCCCAGCGCGCGGGAAGCATAGAAGGAAACCACCGCCGCCGCTTCCAGTCCAACGCCCAGCGCCACAGCCAGGATGCCCATCACATGCGCGTCGTGCTCAACAATCCCTGCCGCGTGCATCCAGCACACCGTTCCGCCCACGATCAGGAAGACCAGACCCCACCGTGTACAGTCAAGGATACTGCCGTATGCGGTTCCCGACTCCTGCGCCAGTGAAGAAAGAAACTTCCTGCCGGCATCGGTCTCCACGTAGGCCATCATCGCCTGCGGCGAGTCAAAGCGCGCCAGCAGCGCCTCTGCCACTTCTCCCTGCACCTTGGCCGTCTTGATGCGCCTCACGTTGGTGAAGATCACCCACACAATCCATCCAACCATTGTGAATACTGCGATTGGGACCAATATGTCTTCCATTTTTCGCCTCCCGGCTGAAGATTTGAAACCACCGGTAGAACACACGGGAGCCTCGGATGGTTAACAGCGAATCTGCGGCAGCCCAGGTTTGTCTGCCGATCATCCTCTTGTCGAGGCTTCGGGAAATGCCGGTACGACGTTCTGGAATCTGTCGAATCGATTCCGAAAAGCGGCAGAAACGCGTTCGAGTTCTGGATGATTCGGAAGGCTGTGCGGGGAAACGTCTCGCATTGCAGTACAGTGGTCCTAAAGGTGAGGCTCGTCACATCTAGGAGAGCGATTGCAAACTAGCATTACAGGTATGAACGCAGCAACTCTCATTCTGATAGCGCCGTGCTCGCTTCTGCTGGGCGCCGCGCTGCAGATTCTTGTCGCAAAGCTTTGTTCCGCAAGGACTAAGGGGATACTGGCCTTTCTCGCCTGCCTGCCGGCGGTGGCATCCGTGGTGGGGCTGATCTGTTGGGTCAAGGCGGGGCAGGCCGTCGATCTGAACGTACTCCATTGGGACGGGCCTCTGGCGCTGGTCTTTCACGTGGACGCGCTCAGCGTTCTTTTTGCTTTGATGGGGACGGGGCTGGGCGCCTTTGTGCTGCTTTACTCCATCGGCTACATGGCCCACGACAAAGCCGCCACCCGCTTCTTTGCCTCGATGCTGGTCTTCATCGCCGGCTTCGTCGGACTGGTCTACAGCGCCAACCTCTTTTTCTTCTATCTCTGCTGGGAGCTGGTGGGGTTGTGCTCGTTCTCCCTGGTGGGCTTCTGGTACACCAACCGCGAGGCGGTTGCGGGCGCGCGCAAAGTGCTGCTGATGACGCACATCGCGGGATATGGACTGCTGGCGGCGATCCTGGTTGTCTACAACCGCACCGGCAGCGCTCTGTGGACTGACCCCAATGTGGCGCACGCCTTCACCGGCGGCGTCTTTGTGCTGATGCTGGTGGCGCTGGTGGCGAAATCCGTGCAGGTGCCTCTGCACACATGGATTCCCGAAGCGATGGCCGCGCCGACGCCGGTGAGCGCGCTGCTGCATGCAGCCTGCTACGTGAAGGCCGGAGTTTATCTGGCCTGCCGCATGCACAGCTTTGGCGCGTGGCCAACGAACGGCGGATTTGCCTGGGGCAGCGCGACGCTGGTCTGGATCGGCACCGTCACGATGGCGGTGGGCGTGATGTACGCGATGGTGCAGACCGATCTGAAGCGGATGCTGGCCTTCTCGACGGTGAGCCAGATCGGCTACATGATGATGGGCATCGGCATCGGCACGCCGCTGGCGATTGCCGCCGGCCTGCTGCATTGCCTCAATCACGGCTTCTTCAAGGGCGGACTGTTTTTAACCGCCGGCTCGGTACAGCACGCGGCGGGCACGCGCGATATGAACAAGCTGGGCGGCCTCGCTCAGAAGATGCCGCAGACGACATTGTCCTGGTTAATCGGCGTGGGCAGCATGATGGGCATTCCGCTGATGAGCGGCTTCGCCAGCAAGTGGATGCTCTATGCGGCGGCGTTGCAGGCCGGATGGGCCGTGCCCGCGATGGTGGCCTGGGCGGTGAGCCTGGGCACGGTCTTCCTGGGCGCGAAGGCTACCAGCGCAGTCTTCCTGGGCCCTACGACCGAGGCGACCAAAGACGCCCACGAATCCCCGCCGACGATGGTCTGGGGGATGGGCTTCCTGGCCGCGGGCAGCGTGATTCTGGGCGTTGCGCCGCAGTTGGCTGTGAACTACCTGCTCAATCCGATTCTGAATGCGCTGCAAATGAGCGCGGTGCAGGTGACGTGGCTTGGGCTCTCGTCCGATGCGGGCAGCTTCTCCAGCGTGGGCGGCCTGGTGCTGGCGGTCTTTTCGTTGATTGTGGGCGGAGCGATCTACGCGGTTGCTTACGTTTCGCGCCAGCCTAAGGTTGCCGGAGCGGCGCTGGCCGGAGGGGGAGTCTTCACCGGCGGAGAGCCGTTATCGTCAGAAGGAAGGCTGACGGCGGGGGATTTTTCCAGCATATTCCTGCAAAACTGGCATGATTTCTTCCGCTGGTCGAATGTGGATGCGGTTTATCTGGCCGTTTGGCGCGGCTTGCAGGCTGCTTCGCGCTGGCTGGGCGTGGTTGTCACCTGGATGGAACGGCGAGCATTGGTGCTGGTTGTTGTGCTGGCGGCGGCGATACT
>Ga0326727_10023678_pt1 | contig 11690 bp, 8 predicted proteins | sample MB2enrmetagenome_FD_207643 | JGI IMG/M metagenome (GOLD analysis project Ga0326727, IMG submission 207643) | Lab enriched peat soil microbial communities from McLean, Ithaca, NY, United States - MB29MY | ecosystem: Environmental > Terrestrial > Soil > Wetlands > Peat | place: USA: New York... | reverse complement strand
AAGCCGGGAGACTTCAGAAAGGTCCTCATATACAATAAGGACAGGACATACGCCTTCGTTATGGCCTTGGGCGAGGTGACGGACGAGTGGTACGCCAACGCGGCCGGCTGCATCAACTGGGGCTTCCCGACCATAGCAGACACGCCGATCCCCGAGGCGCTGCCGACGGGCATCTGCACGTACGAGCACGTCGTCTCGAACATCCCCCACGCCCACATCGTAGAGAAGGCGGTCGAGGTCAGGGGCCTCAAGGTCCAGGTCACGAAGGTGCCCATCCCCGTCTCCTACGGCCCCGCATTCGAGGGCGAGCGCGTGCGCGGCGAGGACATCTACCTGGAAGTGGGCGGCGGCAAGACGGTCGCCGTCGAGTGGACCACTACGGGCCGCATGGAGGACGTGGAAGACGGCCGGGTGCAGGTCGTGGGGCCAGAGCTCAAGGACATCACTCCCGGCACGCGCCTCCCTTTCGCCATGGTCGCCGAGGTGGCGGGCAGGAACTTCCAGGAGGACTTCGAGCCGATCCTTGAGAGGCAGAACCACCACCTCATCAACCAGGCCCAGGGCATCATGCACATAGGTCAGCGCGACATCGCCTGGATTCGTATATCGAAGCAGGCGGTGGAGAAGGGCTTTACGCTGGCAGACATCGGAAAGATCATCCACGCCAAGTACCATCAGGACTTCGGCGCGGTGTTCGACAAGGTCCAGGTCAAGATCTACACGGAGGAGGCAAAGGTCCAGGAAGTGCTCGCGAAGGCGCGCGCCTCCTACAAGCACCGCGACGACCGCGTCGAGAACATGACGGACGAGACGACGGACACCTTTTACTCGTGCACGCTCTGCCAGTCCTTCGCGCCCAACCACGTCTGCGTGGTTGCGCCGGAGAGGACGGGTCTGTGCGGGGCCTACAACTGGCTCGACTGCAAGGCAGCCTACGAGATCAACCCGGAAGGGCCCAACCAGCCCATCGCCAAGGGGGAGGTGCTCGACGCGAGGTACGGCCAGTTCAAGGGCGCGAACGACTTCGTTTTTAAGGCGTCGAGGCAGAAGGTCGAGAACGTCAGCTTTTACAGCCTCATGGTCGATCCCATGACGACCTGCGGCTGCTGCGAGTGCATTGCCGCCGTTCTCCCCATGGCGAACGGCATCATGACCGTGGACCGCGACTATACCGGTATGACCCCGTGCGGCATGAAGTTCACGACCCTCGCGGGCTCCGCGGGCGGCGGCGCCCAGGCGCCGGGCTTCCTGGGGCACAGCAAGTACAACATTACGCAGAGGAAGTTCGTGAAAGGCGACGGCGGCCTCTTACGGCTCGTCTGGATGCCGAAGAAGCTGAAGGATGACCTGCGCGAGCGGTTGCAGAAACGGGCGGACGAGCTGGGTGTGCCCGACCTTCTCGACAAGATCGCGGACGAGACGGTGGCGACGACCGAGGAAGAGGTTATCGCATACTGCACGGAGAAGGGACATCCGGCGCTGACAATGGAATCGATTATGTAGAAGGGCGAGGCTGCCAGGTAGCGCATACGCGCTTTAATAGGGAAGATGGTGTAATCCCATCACGGACCCGCCGCTGTAAGGGGGGACGATGGCGCAAGATCCACTGGGTAAGCCCGGGAAGGTGCGCCGGAGGATGATCCCCGAGTCAGAAGACCTGCCTGGTAGTCCTTATCGACACCCTCCTCGAGGCTGGGAGAGGAAGCTTATATGAAAGGAGACTCCTATGGGACTCACAGGTATCCAGATATTCAAGCTTCTTCCCAAAACGAACTGCGGGGAATGCGGCTTCCCCACCTGCCTCGCCTTTGCCATGGCGCTCGCCGCCGGCAAGGCGGAGCTCGAGAAATGCCCGACCCTCCCGGATGCCGCAAAGGAGCAGTTGGGCGAGGCGAGCGCGCCTCCGATCAGGCAGCTCACCATTGGGACCGGCGACTACGCCGTAAAGGTCGGCGGAGAGACGGTCATGTTCCGCCATGAGAAGACATTCTTCAACAAGCCCGGTCTCGCTATACTCGTGACCGACACGATGGATGACGCGGAAGTTGCGCGCCGGCTCGGTAAGATGGCAGAGCTGCAGTACGAGCGCGTCGGCCTCATCCTGAGGCCGGAGCTGGTGGCCGTGAAAGAGACAGGCAACAAGGCGCGCTGGCTTGAGATCGTGAAGAAGGTCGCGGCGACCCCTTACAGCATCATTCTTATGTCATTCGACGCGGCCGCGATGAAGGAGGCCCTGGAGATCGCGAAGGAAAAGAAGCCTCTGATTTACGCTGCCACCAAGGATAACGCCGACGCGATGGGAGCCGTCGCCAAAGAGTACGCCTGCCCGCTGGCGGTGAAAGGCGAGGGGCTGGAGGCCCTGGCTGCCCTGTCCGAGAAGCTCGCGGGCATGGGCCTGAAGGACCTGGTCCTCGACTCCGGCTCAAGGACCGTGAAGGAGGCCTTCTCCGACGAGATCATAATAAGAAGGGCGGCCCTCCAGTCGCGCTTCAAGCCGCTCGGCTTCCCGACCATCGCCCTGCCGTGCGAGATGACGGACGACCTGATGAAGGAGACGCTCATCGCCTCCCTGTTTATCGCAAAATACGGCGCAATCATCGTTCTGTCCGACTTCGCGGGGGAGAACGTCTTCCCGCTCCTCTTGGAAAGGCTCAACATCTACACGGACCCGCAGCGTCCGATGACGACCGAGCAGGGCATCTACCCGATCAACAACCCGGATGCCTCTTCGCCGGTCCTCGTAACCTGCAACTTCTCGCTCACCTACTTCATAGTCACCGGGGAGATAGAGAACTCCAGGGTGCCCACGTGGCTATGCGTCATGGACACGGAGGGACTCTCGGTCATGACCGCCTGGGCCGCAGGCAAGTTCGTCGCAGACACGGTCGGGCCTTTCATCAAGAAGTGCGGCATTGCGGACAAGATCAACCATAAGAAGCTGGTAATCCCAGGGTACGCGGCAGGCATCCTGGGCGACCTCGAAGAAGAGCTGCCCGGCTGGGAGATCACCGTCGGCCCCAGGGAAGCGGCGCATATACCGGCCTTTTTGAAGAACAGGTGACAATACCGAACCAACGGGAGGAAACATGCTGATTATTGGGGAGAACCTGAACGTCATAAACAAGAAGATCGGCCAGGCATTCAAGGACAGAGACCCGAAACCCATCAGGGAAATGGCCGAGGCGGAGACGAAGGCGGGCGTCGATCTTATCGACCTCAACCTCGGCCCTGCACGCAAGGCGGGCGCCGAGCTGATGGAGTTCGTAGTCAAGACCGTGCAGGAAGTGACGGACACCATGCTTTGCCTCGACACGACGAACGTCGAGGCGATCGAAGCGGGCCTCGCTGCCTGCAAGAACCGGCCGCTCATCAACTCGATCTCGGCGAGGCCGGAGAGGATGGAGGCGCTGATGCCAGTCGCCAAGAAGTATAATGCCCCGTTCATTGCCCTCTGCCTCGGCGTAGAGGGCATACCGCGCGACGCGAACGAGAGGGGCCTCCTCGTGGCCGAGCACCTGGCGAAGGCCGCCGAGTACGGCATAGCCGAGGAAGACATGTGGGTCGACCCCATAGTCCTTCCCATCAACACCCAGCAGATACAGGTGCAGGGCTGCACCGAGTTCATGATGATGCTAGGCGACATCGCCCCGGGCTGCAAGTCCACCTGCGGCCTTTCCAACATCTCGAACGGCGCGCCGGACCACCTGCGCCCGGTCCTGAACAGGGTCTACGCCATATTCCTTAAGCGGTACGGCATGTACTCCGCCATCGCGGACGCCTTCGACATGGAGCTGCAGGCCATTGCAAAGGGCAAGATGGCAGATATGGAGGCCCTGGTGTACAAGGTAATGGACGGGGAGGCGATCCCTTCGGGCCTCTCCAAAGAAGAGACGGTCTATGTGAAGACGGCCAGGGTCCTCCTGGGGCAGACGCTCTACTCCGACTCGTGGCTTGAGCTTTAGCGGTGCGCCATGGATGACGCGAAGTTCCTGAAAGAGGTGGAACGGGAAAGCAATGAGCAGATATCTAGCTGCTACCAGTGCTACCGGTGCACGAACGGCTGCCCGGCCGTGCCGGAGATGGACATCCTGCCCCACCGGGTTATCCGCTACATAATGCTCGGCGAGAAGGACAAGGTGCTCTCCTCGAAGACAATCTGGTCGTGTCTCCAGTGCTACACGTGCAGTGTGCGCTGTCCCAACGACATCCACGTGGGCCATGTCTTCGATACGGCGAGGAAGATAGCAATCAGGGAAGGGAAGGGGGCATCCGATGTCTGGACGTTCGACGAGCTCTTCCTGGACAGCGTCAAGAAGCACGGCAGGCTGTACGAGCTTGGGTCCGTCATGTCTTACAAGCTGAAAAAGAAGGATTTCTTCTCCGACACAAAGATGGGCATGGACATGATGAAGAAAGGCAGGATGGGCCTTTTCCCGCACAACATAAAAGACAGGTCCGGCTTGAAAAAAGCGCTTGAGCGCGTGGCCCGCAAGGCATGAAGGATGTGTTGAACTATTCAGCTTAGCGCAGGATAAAGAGACCTATCGCGGCCGGTCAGGCTGAAAAAAAGTCGCGCGGCCGGCCGCCAGGACAAGGTGGTTCGATATGGTGACGCTTACGTATTATCCCGGCTGCTCCCTCAAGACGGGAAGCAAGTTTTACGAGACCTCGATCCGGAAGGTGTTCCAGAACTACGGCATCGAGCTCAGGGAGCTTCAAGACTGGTCGTGCTGCGGGGCCTCGGCCGCCCATACCGTGGACGAGGAGGTGGCCCACGTGCTCGTGGCGCGCAATCTCGCGCTCGCCGAGAAAGAAGAGCTAAACTTTTTCGCCCCCTGCTCGGCCTGTTACAGCCGCTCGAAGATCACCAACGACACCGTACGGAACGACGCAGCCCTGCAGGACGAGATTAACGGCGCCATTGCGCCCCTTGAGTGCACCGGCTCGCTCGAAGTGAAGAACATCGTAGAGGTCCTCGACGACCACGTGGGCGTCTCGGCTATCGCAGCGAAGCGCAAGTTCGACCTGTCCGGGCTTAGGGTAGTGCCCTATTACGGCTGCGTGCTTACGCGGCTCATGCGGGTAAAGCCCTACGACGATAGAGAGGACCCGCGCAGCATGGACAGCCTCCTCGGGGCCCTTGGGACGACCGTCCTGAAGTGGCCTTTCAAGATGGAGTGCTGCGGCGCGTCGAAGACGCTGACCGACAAGAATATGACGGTCCGCCTCTCGGAGCGGATAATGGAAAGGGCGATCAAGGCGGGAGCTGACGCGATAGTCACGCCCTGCCCTCTGTGCCAGATGAACCTCGATCTGCTCCCCTCCCTCGGGAGCACAAAACCTGCCATACCTACCCTGTTCCTGTCGGAGGTCTTCGAGCTTGCCCTGTACGGTAGCATGGTGGGCACGGCCTCCCACCTCGTGGCCGCGGACGGGGTGCTGAAGAAAACCAAGGAGGCATAAGGCCATGGAGAGGCAAGAGGCCCTCGATTACATCAAGGACCAGGACCCGGAGTCGAGCGAGCGCCTGAAGCGCCTGATCGAACGGAAATCCCTGCTCCTTGACAAGAATATTTACGGCGAGCGCTTCACGGAGCGCCAGTTCGACCTCGTTTTCGACCCGCTTCTGCGCTCGGCCTATGAAAAGGCGCAGATACTTGAGCTTTTGAGCGTCGGGGACCGTACGGTGGCGTCGCTGGCGCAAGACCTGTCGATGGACAAGGAGCGCGTTTTCAACCACCTGAAGGACCTGGTCAAGAAGAACATGGTGGAGATCGCCGGTTTCGAGGACAGGCACCCTGTTTTCAGGAAGAGGTGATGAGGATTATGGACAAAGTCGGAAAGGTACTGGTTATCGGAGGCGGCATCGGAGGGATGGAGGCGTCCCTCAACCTCGTGGAAGCCGGTTTCAAGGTCTACCTCGTGGACGAAAAGCCGAACATCGGTGGAAAGATGGCGCAGCTCGACAAGACATTCCCCACGAACGACTGCTCCATGTGCATAATGGCTCCCAAGCTGGTGGAGGTGGGCCGGAACACCAACGTCGAGCTCCTCATGAGCAGCGAGGTGGTCGCCCTCGAAGGCGAGCCGGGCAATTTTATAGCAACGGTCAAGAGACGGCCGCGAAGGATCGTGAAAGAGAAGTGCACCTCCTGCGGCCTTTGTGCGCCTTACTGCCCCCTCGACGTCCCTGCCGATTACAACGAGGGCCTTTCGCGGAGGAGCGGCGCATATATCAACTTCCCGCAGGCCATACCTTCGACGTATTCTATCGACCGGGAGATACCCCCCTGCGTCAACAGGTGCCCGATAAACCTGAACGCCCGCGATTACGTAGGGCTTATAGCGGAAGGCCGCTTCCTCGAAGCCCTCGACGTCATACGGGAGAAGCTGCCGTTCCCCGCCACGATAGGCCGCATCTGCAACCATCCCTGCGAGGATGTCTGCCTGAGGGGTGAGAAGGTCGATCAGCCCCTCGCCATCTGCGCGCTGAAGCGCTTTGTGGCCGACTATGAGGTCGGCCGGCGCGAGATGCCCATGCCGGAAGCGGGGGAGGACAAGAGGCGGAAAGTTGCCGTCGTGGGCGGCGGCCCGTCGGGTATGACGTGCGCCATCGAGCTCCGGAAGGCGGGCTACCGCGTCACGATCTTCGAGGCCCACGAGAAGCTGGGCGGCATGCTCTACTGGGGCATCCCGGCTTACCGCCTGTCCAAGGACGTCCTCGACCGCGAGACCTCGATAGTCGAGCGGCTGGGCATAGAGGTCAAATACAATACCCGCGTTGGCAAAGATATCTCCCTGAAAGAGCTAAAGGCAGGCTTCGAAGCGGTCTACATCGGCTGCGGTGCCCAGGGCGGGAGGAAGATCGGGCTTGAGAACGAAGACGCAGCAGGCGTGATGACGGGCGTCGAGTTCCTTCGCCTGTCTAACAAGAAGCAGCCCATCGACGTCCACGGCAAAGTGATCGTCGTTGGCGGCGGGAACGTTGCGGTCGACGTGGCCCTCACTGCGCGCCGCATGGGCGCGGCAGAGGTCCATATGATCTGCCTGGAAAAATCGGAGGAGATGCCCGCCAGCAAGTGGGAGATCGAGCAGTCCGTCGAGGAGGGCATAAAGATTCACCCCTCTTGGGGACCCCGGGCGATAAAGGTCGAGAACGGGCGCGTCAAGGCGATCGAGTTCAAGCGGTGCACGAGCGTCTTCGACGAGCTGGGCCGGTTCAACCCGGCGTATGACGACAACATCAGGAAGACCTACGCTGCGGACATGGTCATCCTCGCCATCGGCCAGTCAACGGAGACCGAATTCCTGAAAGAGCTGCCCGAAGTGGAGCTTTTGCGGGGCGGCTGGATAAAGGCGGACCCCCTGTCTCTGGAGACCGGGCTTACAGGCGTATTTGCCGGCGGCGACATCGTCACCGGCCCGAAGATGGCCATCGACGCCGTCAGCCAGGGGCGGGAGGCCGCCGAATCGATCAGGCGCTACCTCGAAGGCAGGGACCTGAAGGAAGGGCGCACCGCCATGGAGACGGAGCTGGTCATCGAGGTGCCTCAAGACATCGAGCGGCGTGCCCGCGCGGTTGTCCCTTCGATACCCATAGAGGCCAGGAAGGGCTTCGAGGAAGTCGATCTTGCCTTCGACGAGGCCGTTGCAAAGGCGGAGGCGGAGCGCTGCCTCTCGTGCAGGCGCTGCCTCGGCTGCAAGCTCTGCGAGGAGGCGTGCAAGCCCGGCGCCATCGACTACTTGCAGGGACCTGAAGAGGTTAAGATCAACGTGGGCAGCGTGGTCCTTGCAACAGGCTTCCAGGAATACGACGCTTCCCAGCGGCCGGAGCTCGGTTACGGCATGTACTCTAACGTCGTCACGAGCACGGAGTTCGAGAGGATTCTCTCCGCCACCGGGCCTACCTCAAGCATGGTGATGCGCCCCTCTGACGGCAAGGTGCCCGTCAAGGTGGCGTGGCTCCAATGCGTAGGGAGCAGGGACAAGTCGAACGAGTACTGCTCGTCCGTCTGCTGCATGTACGCGACGAAAGAGGCGATCATAGCCAAGGAGCACCAGCACGATGTAGAACCTACGATCTTTTATATGGACATCCGGGCCTTCGGCAAGGGGTTCGAGCAGTACTACGAGCGGGCTAAGCACGAGCACGGCGTCCGGTACGTGAAATCGTCCATCTCGCGCATCCTGGAAGACCCCGATACCACGGACCTCGAAGTTGCATACGTCGATGAGGACGGGCAGCTCAAATCGGAGATGTTCGACATGGTCGTCCTGTCGGTTGGCATGAGGCCGGCCAGGAATCTGCCGGCCCTCGCCCGGGCCCTTGATATCGGCCTCAACGAATACGGCTTCGTCAAGTCGTCGCCGAACAACCCAGTCGTGACCACAAGGGAAGGCGTCTACGTGAGCGGGGCGTCGGAGTCGCCCAAGGACATCCCCGAGACAGTGACGCAGGCGTCGGGCGCCGCGTGCGAGGCGGCCTCCATCATAGCGGAGGCCAGGGGCAAAGACCTTGTAGTGCAGCACCTGCCCGAAGAGCGCGAGGTGACGGTCGAGGAGGAGCCGCGGATAGGCGTCTTTATCTGCCACTGTGGCGTCAATATCGGCGGCGTCGTCAACGTGCCCGAGATCAAGGAATACGCAAAATCGCTGCCCAACGTGATCGTCGCTGACGAGAACCTCTTCACCTGCTCGCAGGACACGCAGGAGAAGATGAAGCACCTTATCAACGAACACCAGCTGAACAGGGTGGTCGTCGCCTCCTGCTCCCCGAGGACGCACGAGTTCCTCTTCAGGACGACCATCCGCGAGGCGGGCCTTAACAAGTACCTCTTCGAGATGGCGAACATCAGGGACCAGTGCTCCTGGGTCCATATGAAGGATAAGGAGAACGCCACCGAGAAGGCCAAGACCCTCGTAAGGATGGCGGTGACGAACGCCAATTACATAAGGCCCTTAAAAGAGGTGAGCATTGGCGTCAACAAGAGGGCCCTCGTTGTCGGCGGCGGCCTCGCGGGCATGACAGCGGCCCTCAAGTTCGCAAGGCAGAACTTCGAGGTATACCTCGTCGAGCAGGAAAACGCCCTCGGAGGCAACCTGAGACACATATACACGACCCTGGACGGCGTCGATGTGCAGGAATTCCTGGCGAACCTCACCGAGCAGGTGACGAGCCACCCGCTCGTACACGTCCTGACCGAGACCATCGTGACGGGTCATGCCGGCTTCAAGGGCAACTTCGAGACAGACCTGCTTCACGGGCCGACGATGGCCGCGCGGAAGCTGAAGCACGGGGTTGTCGTCCTGGCTACCGGCGGCGAGGAATGGAAGCCCAAGGGGCAGTACGGGTACGGGGAAGACCCGCGCGTCATGACCCAGATGGAGCTGGAGGCACGGCTTGCCGAAAAGACGGTGCCGCCTGCAAAGAGGGTCACTATGATACAGTGCGTTGGGTCGAGGAACGATGATCGGCCTTACTGCAGCCGTATCTGCTGCTCCAACGCGATAAAGAACGCGCTGGCGCTTAAGCAGGCCTCGCCGGACCTCGACGTGGTCATCCTTTTCAGGGACGTGATGACCTACGGCTTCCTCGAAAAGCATTACCTGGCCGCCCGCAGGGCCGGGGTGCGCTTCATGCGTTACGAGAAGGAGCGGCCGCCGGTCGTTGCCCCATCGAATGGCAGGATCACTGTCACGTGCTACGACCCTTCGATCATGGAGGAGTCGGTATTCGATACGGACCTGGTCGCCCTGAGCGCAGCCACAATCGCCCGCGACACGGAGGAATTGGGCAACCTCCTGAAGGTCCCGAGGACGCAGGAGGGCTTCTTCCTGGAGGCGCATATGAAGCTGCGCCCCGTCGATTTCGCGTCCGATGGCATCTACCTGTGCGGCCTCGCCCATTCGCCCAAGAACATGCGGGAGACCATCACCCAGGCGGAGGCGGCGGTAGCGAAGGCCTGCACCCTGCTGTCGAAGGAGCAGATCCTGGTCGGTGGCGTCGTCGCCGAGGTGCAGGGGGACAAGTGCGCAGCCTGCCTGACGTGCGTCCGGGCCTGCCCTTACGCCGTGCCGGTCATAAATGCGAAGGGGGAGGCGGAGATCGATATAAGCAAGTGCAAGGGGTGCGGCACATGTGCGGCCGAGTGTCCCGCCAAGGCCATCGACCTGATGCACTTCCGCGACATTCAGATCATAGAGAAATCGCGCGCTTTAGTCTCCTGAAGGAGGACCACGATGTCGTTTGAGCCTAACATTATTGCGTTTTGCTGCGAGCACTGAGCGTATACCGCTGCGGACCTGGCAGGTTCGATGAGACTGAGCTATCCGACGAACGTGAAGATCGTGAAGGTGCCGTGTACCGGGAGGATCGATATCATACATATACTGAAGGCCCTCGAGAACGGGGCTGACGGGGTCTTCCTGGCGGGCTGCCTGGAGGGGGAATGCCATTTCCTTAAAGGGAACCTGCGCGCCAAAAAGCGCGTGGGCCGGGCGCAGGAGCTGCTCAACGAGTGCGGCATCGGGGGAGATCGCATAGTGATGTACAACCTTTCCTCCGCCCAGGGGCAGAGGTTTGCCGAGATCGCCCGTGAGATGACCGAGAAGATTCGGCAGATCGGACCCAATCCGGCGAAGAACGGGAAGGCAAGAAAAGATAGTTGAGCGCCCCTTCCCTGTCAGGAAGGGGAGGCCGGGCGATTCGCTAAAAGAGCGGGTTGCGCGTCAGGCCGGTGGAGGGGGCGGCGCTGACCCCCAATAATCGAAGAGGGAGAGATTATGATTGTAGCGAACAGGAAACCCTTTGAGGAGATCGTGGAGATGCTGAAACCGTACAGCAAGATCCTTCTCCTCGGCTGCAACGAGTGCGTTACGGTCTGCGCGGCAGGCGGGGCCAAGGAAGTGGCCGTCCTCGCCTCCGAGCTGCGGATGCACCGCGAAAAGGAGGGCAGCCCCATCGAGGTCGTGGAGCATACCCCGGAGCGCAATTGCGACCCTGAATACGTGGACAGCCTGGCGCCCGTCATTGGCGACGCCCAGGCGATACTCTCGATGGCGTGCGGCTGCGGCATACAGTTCGTGGGCGAGAAGTACCGGGACAAGCGCGTCCTGCCCGCCGTCAACACGAGCTTCTACGGGGTCACGGAAGAGCAAGGCATCTGGGCGGAGCGCTGCCAGGGCTGCGGCAACTGCATCCTCGATAAGACCCTCGGCGTCTGCCCCGTTGCGCGGTGTGCGAAGAGCCTCTTCAACGGCCCCTGCGGCGGCTCCCACGGCGGGAAGTGCGAGGTGAGCGACGAGACGCCGTGCGGCTGGCAGCTTATAGTCGATCGCTATAAAGAGCTTAACATGCTCGATAAATACATGGAGATCCAGCCGTTGAAAGACTGGTCAACGTCGAGAGACGGCGGTCCGAGGAAAAGGGTTAGGGAGGATCTGAAATCATGAGCGCGAGCAACCTCGAAAGAGTGCTGAAGGGCGGTAATTTTGCGGTTACCTCGGAGTGCGGTCCCCCGAGGGGGGCGGACCCTGAAGTAGTGCGCAAGAAGGGCGGCTACCTCAAGGGGTACGTCGACGCCGTCAACGTTACGGACAACCAGACGAGCGTCGTCAGGATGTCGAGCATCGGCGCCTCGGTCCTGCTGAAGCAGATGGGCTTCGACCCCATCATGCAGATGGTCTGCCGC
>Ga0326727_10023677_pt1 | contig 11690 bp, 9 predicted proteins | sample MB2enrmetagenome_FD_207643 | JGI IMG/M metagenome (GOLD analysis project Ga0326727, IMG submission 207643) | Lab enriched peat soil microbial communities from McLean, Ithaca, NY, United States - MB29MY | ecosystem: Environmental > Terrestrial > Soil > Wetlands > Peat | place: USA: New York... | reverse complement strand
CGCCGCGTGGAAGCGCCTCTTATCGACCGGTCGCCAGCACAATGGCGCCGGTCACGGCGAGATTCAAGAGCGAGAGCGGAAGCATGAACTTCCAGCCGAAGGCAAGAAGCTGATCATAGCGTGGCCGGGGCAGCGCCGCGCGCACGAGGATGAACAGGCACAGGAAAGCGCCCGTCTTCAGAAGGAACCAGATGATCGGCGGAAGCACCGGTCCCTGCCAGCCCCCGAAAAACAGCGTCACGATCATCATCGAGATCAGCGTGATCCCGATGTACTCCCCGACGTAGAACATGGCGAACTTGAAGCCGGAGTACTCCGTGTGATAGCCGGCCACCAACTCGCTTTCCGCTTCGGGAAGGTCGAACGGGAGCCTTCGCGTTTCCGCAAGGCCCGCGACCAAGAACACGACGAAACCCACGAACTGCGGGACAACGAACCACAACCCTTTCTGGGCTGCCACGATGTCCCGGAGGCTGAGCGAGCCGGCCATCACTACGACACCCAGGAGGGAAATGCCCATGAAAACCTCGTAGCTCACCATTTGGCCCACGGCGCGGATGCCGCCGAGAAGGCTGTACTTATTGTTGGAAGACCACCCCGCAAGGGCAACGCTGTACACCGCGAAGGAGGACATGGCCAGGAAGAAAAGCAGGCCGATATCCAAATCCGACACGAGAATGGACGGGGCAAACGGGATGACGGCAAACGACGCTAGGGTCGTCACCATGATGATTGCCGGGGCGATAATGAAAACAGCCTTGTCAGCGAACGGGGGGATCCAGTTTTCCTTGGTGAAGATCTTCACCATGTCTGCAACCACCTGGAGCACCCCGAATGGGCCCGCGCGGTTGGGCCCGTACCTTTCCTGGAAGAACCCCAGGAGCCGCCTTTCCACCCAGATCACTCCCGCGGCAAGAAGCATCACGCCGATGATGACTCCCAGGATGACGATGACGGCGATTGCCGTCGCGCTCATGGCGCACCTCCTGTACCGCGTGTCACGCGGGCGCGGGCTGGAAGCTCACGCAAAGGCATCCCCGGTACGCCCCAGGGAACGCTCGCAATCCCCGGAGGCATATCACGCAAGGCGACGATGAGCGTCACGGAAGCTGTTCCCTGACCCTTCAGGACATCAACATGCGCTTTCTGGCCCTCTGCGAGTCCCAGCGCCTCGGCGTCCTTCGCGCTCATTGCGATGTAAGGCGCGGGAGCGCGAGACGCTATACCTCGTGAAAGCATCGACAGCTCATCGGAGCCGAACACGTGGTGCCGGCCCACTAGGAGCACGGTGCCAGGCTCTTGCTCGCTTCCTTGCGGGCTTGCGGGGAAGTACGAGCCCCGGGCGTCGGCCGGCGGCTCAATGATTCGCACGCCAGGGTCTCCGCCTCGAAGCGCACCACCCACCTCGATCTGGAACTTGTTAAGCGACTGGTCCGAGTTCCATCCCGGGGACCAGAACCGCGGAATGAGGGGAGACGGCGGCTGCTGGAGCCTGCCTTCCATGGTGAACGCAAGAGGGGAGTTCGGGTCCTGGGCAGGCTTCGGCTCGTGCAAGTTTATGTGGGCGGTGACAGCAGTGCGGCCGGTTTCTCGATGGCTCTTTCGCGGTATGGCCTGACCGACGATGCGGAAGCCCGCCAATGGAGCGGCTTCCTGGATTCTGGCCAGCTCGGGCATTTTGGCAGCGATCTCCGTGAGCACAGCGTCCAGGCTCTCCCAAGCGCCGGCGCGCTTGCCGGCGAGAACCGCAAGGTCTCCGATCCAGCGCCAGGCGTCCCGCGCCGGCTCGGTAGGGGGAAAGACGGCAAAGAACCGCTGCGCACGACCTTCCAGGGACACAAGCGTCCCGCTGGATTCAGCGTATGTAGTGGAGGGAAGGAGGATATGTGCTTTTTCAGTTGTCGCGTTTGCTGTATGATCCAGTACAACCACGCGTGCCGGGCCGCTTAGGAGAGATTCGACGGTCGATGGGTCCGCCTCGCGGAACAGGTCGTTTTCTGCAATCAAAAGCGTGGCGCCAGATGATTCGGAGAGCGCTTTGCACGCTGACTCAATTCCGCCCCGAGCCATCATGGCCAATGCAAGGCTGTCAGCTTCCGGAAAAACCAGGCTGATTTTGGGGGCTTTGCCGGCCGCCTTCAGCGCGCGTGAGATGTTCGCTGCGGCCTGGATGATCTCAGGGCTTCCCAGGCTGCAGCCGCTCACCACAAGCGGGTTCTCGGAGAGCATGAACGCCCGGGCAATGCGCTGGGCCAGCAAACGCGCATCATCCCCCAGGCCGTCCACCCCCGGGGCAGCGGGATCTATCTCGTGCGCCACGGCAAACCCCAAACGCGCTATCTCCCGCGGGGAGGCGCGGAAGAGCTCTGCTGCAGAGTTGTCTAGCTCGGTTCGCTCCACGCTGGCCACGAAGAATGGCCCCTTCCTGTCGTGGATGGCTTCGCGCAGGGCTGCGTCCTCCCACCTGTTGATGCGCTTTTGCTTCATGGCGGCGGCAACGGGCACGTTGGCTGCTGCCTGACGGAGCGTGAGGGCAAGAATGGGCGCCGTGTTCCAGACGTCCTCTCCTAGCACCATCACCGCGTCCGAGGCTCCGGCCTCGCGCAGGGAAGCGCTGGAAGCGGGGCCCTCACGCAGGACCTCGAGCATCTGCCGCGTCAAGGCGAAGCGCGAATCCGCCGTCCCGGCGTAGAAGTTCTGCGCGCCCACCAGCTCGCGTAGCGCGAAGTTCGTCTCTACCGAGGCGCGCGCGGAGCCTATCCCTATCAGCCGGGCGGTGTTGACCGCCTCCGCCGCCCGGGACAAGCCCTCCGCTGCGCTTACGGCGGTGAGAGCACCGTCCGCGCGGACAATGACATTTCGGATTCTCTCGGACCCGTTCACGAACTCATAACCGTAGCGGCCGCGGTCGCAGAGGAAGTAGCCGTTGACCTCGCCGTTGTAGCGCGTACGCACCCGGCGAAGCATCCCGTAACGCTCGCCCGGGATCGTGTTGCACCCTACCGCGCAATGCGCGCAGATTGACGGGGCGGTTTGCAAGTCCCACTTGCGCGTGTAGTGCTCGCGCAGCGTCTTGTCCGTGAAAACTCCGGTGGGACAGACCTCCACGAGGTTCCCGCTGAACTCGTTTTCCAGAACGCCGTCCTGGTGGCGTCCGAAATATACGTTGTCATGGGCGCCGAGGACTTCGAGATCTCTCCCTCCCGCGTAATCCCTGTAGAATCGGATGCATCGGTAGCATTGGATGCAGCGGTTCATTTCGTGGTTGAGGAACGGCCCCAGGTCCTGATTCTTGTGGGTTCGCTTGGTGAAGCGGTAACGGCGGTAGGTATGCCCGGTCATCACTGTCATGTCTTGCAGGTGGCACTCGCCGCCCTCGTCGCAGATGGGGCAGTCGTGGGGGTGATTCACCATAAGCCATTCGGTGACCCGCGCGCGCATTTCGGAGGCCTCGGGGTCATCTACGGCAATGCGCATCCCGTCATTTACGGGAGTCATACACGACATGACGATGCGTCCCTTGGTGTCGGAGGCGTCGCGGAAGAGCTTGACTGCGCACTGTCGGCAGGCGCCGACGGAGTGCAGTGCTGGGTGCCAGCAGAAATAGGGGAGGTTGAACCCGAGGGAAAGACATACCTGGAGGAGGTTCTTGCCTTCTCCATCCACTTGGTACGGCCGTCCGTCTATCGTTATGGCCAGCTGCTTCATGTGTAGGGGCACCTCTTCTGGCGGACATGCGCATCGAAGTCTTCTTTGAAGAGCCGCAACGCGCTCTGAAGCGGCTCCACGGCTCCCGGGGCAAGGGCGCAGAACGTGCGGCCCGGACCAAGGAGCTTTCCGTGCTGCTCCAGAACCTCGATGTCCCGCGGCTCCCCTTTTCCTTCCTCCAGCGCCTGGAGGATCTTTGCTACCCAGGGCAGGCCTTCCCGACACGGCGTGCACCATCCGCAGGATTCACGGGCGAAAAACTTCTCCAGGCTGAGGAGCATCCCGATGGGGCAAGTGTGATCATCAAGGACGACGACTGTGCCTGTCCCGAGCCTGCTTCCAGCTTTGGCCACGGAGTCGAAGTCCATCTTCACATCGAGTTGCTCGGCCGTGAGAAAATCAGTGGAGGCGCCGCCGGGTATCATGCCGCGCAACTTTGTACCGTCGGCCATTCCCCCGGCATGCTCCATGATGATCTCACGGAGCGTCGTGCCCATCGGCAGCTCCCAGAGGCCCGGCTTCTTCACCTTTCCGCTCACGCCGAAGATCTTTGTACCGGCATCCACGGAGGAGCTGAGCGTCCTGTACCACTCCGGGCCTTCCCTCAGGATGTGGGGGACATTGCTCAGCGTCTCCACATTATTGACCACAGTCGGGCGGCCCCATAGGCCACTTACTTGCGGGAAAGGCGGCTTGTTTCGGGGGATGGCGCGCCGACCTTCCAGCGCGTTCAAAAGACCGGTCTCTTCTCCGCACATGTATCGGCCGGCGCTCAGGTGGAGGCGCATTTCCAGGTTCCACGATGATCCCAGAACGCCCTTGCCGAGGTAGCCGCGCTGGTAAGCCTCTGCAATGGCCTTTTCGATGTGGCGCGCAGCCAGAGTGTATTCGCGTCGGAGGAATATGTAGGCGATGTCGGCGTTGACCGCCCATGCGGCAATGATGGTCCCTTCGATGAGCTGGTGCGTGTTGCCTTCGAGGAGAAGCCGGTCCTTCATGGTGCCCGGTTCCTTCTCATCCGCGTTCACAATCACATAGCGGTGCCCGGCCGTGTCATCCATCGGGACGAAGCTCCACTTCTGTCCGGTAGGAAAGCCTGCGCCGCCCCTGCCGCGCAAGCCGGACTTGATCACGGCCTGCTGGACTGCCTGCGGGGTTGCTGCTAAAGCCTTGCGCAGGCCTTGGTAGCCGCCGCTCGCCTCGTAGGCGACGACGTCGAAGTATTCGCGTCCCGGTCTGATCTCAGCGGTGAGCGGAGTGGGCATCTGGTTCCTTTCTGAACGTCTCGATGATCTGGTCAGCCCGCTCGGGGGTGACGCCTTCGATAATCTCACCGTCGACGAGGAGCGCGGGGCCCTTATCGCAGGCGCCCAGGCAACCCACGGGAATGAGCGTAAACAATCCGTCGTCGGTCGTTTCGCCCAGCTCAACGCCGAGCCGCTTCTTGAGGTGTTCTGTCAGCCTCTGCTCGCCCATGACGTAGCAGCTCACGCTGTCGCACACCATGATCACGTGTTTTCCCACGGGGCTGCGATAGACCAAATCGTAGAAGGTGGCAATCCCGTCCACCTCCTCTACGGTCATTTGCAGCTGCTGGGCCACGTCCGCAATTGCCTCGGAGGAAACCCAGCCGCGGCTTTTCTGGAGGATCATGAGCGCCTCAGAGACGGCGCCCCGCTTCTGCTCGTGGTGACGCAGTTCCTCCTCGATGAGCTGCTTCTCCTTGTCGGTCAGCATCTCTCCTCCGCTTCCCTATCTGTCGAGGTCTGCAAGCACATAGTCGATGCTCCCCAGGATGGTCACCAAGTCCGGCACGGTGAGCCCGCGGCTCATCATGGGCACCATCTGAATGTGGGCGAAGGACGGCGTCCTGATGCGCGTGCGGTAGCTCATAGTGCTTCCGTCGCTCACGAGGTAGTATCCATGGTTTCCTTTTGCCCCTTCCGCCGCGAAGGTTGCCTCCCCCGGCGGGATCACGGGGCCCCAGCTCACACTCAAGAAGTGGTTGATGAGTGTTTCGATGTCGTGCATTGTCCGTTCTTTGCGCGGCGGGGTCGCAAGGGGGTGGTCCGATTTGTAGGGACCCGAAGGCATGTTGGCAAGGCACTGCTCGATAATGCGCAGACTCTGGTGCATCTCCTCCACGTGCACCGCCAGTCTGTCATACGAGTCCCCGTGCGCCGCCGTGGGAACGTCGAAATCGAACTTGTCATAACCGCCATAGGGCCGGTTTTTGCGAATGTCGTAGCTGACCCCGCTGGCGCGGAGGAACGGTCCTGTGGCGCCCCACTCCAGGGCTTCCTTGGCGCTGACCGTCCCTATTCCCACCATGCGGGCCTTCACCATCCTGTTCTTCATGACGGAAGCGTCGTAGTCCCTGAGCCTCTTGTGCATGTATGCGGTGAAGTCTCGCACCATCGTGTCCCAGCCGGTGGGTAGGTCTTGCGCAACGCCTCCAATACGAAACCACGCCGGGTGCATTCGGCCGCCGGTGACTGCTTCGACGATGTCGAACGCCCGCTCCCGGTCGGTGAACATCCAGAACACCATGGACATCTGGCCGATGTCTGCGGTGAACGTGCCGAAATACACAAGGTGGCTGATGATCCGAAAAATCTCGGCCATCATGACGCGGATGACCTTTGCCCGGTCGGGGACCGTGATACCCGCAAGCGTCTCAACCGCGAGGACGTAGGGGAAATTGTTCAACACTCCGCCCAGGTAATCGATGCGGTCCGTATACGGGATGTACGTGTGCCAACTTTGGCGCTCCCCCATTTTTTCCGCGCCCCGGTGGTGGAACCCGATCTCGGGCACCACGTCCACGATCTCTTCCCCATCCAGCTGCGTCACGAATCGAAGGACGCCGTGCGTGGCGGGGTGCTGCGGGCCGAAGTTCAGGAACATGAACTCGTGGTCGTGGTCCTCCCGTTTCATTCCCCAGTCCTCGGGGCGGAACTCCATCATGGAAAGCATCCGGTGGGCGTCCTCGCTGGACATCTGGAACGGGCCCATCTCCGTGGCGCGCGCAGGATGCTCCTTGCGCAGCGGGTGCCCTTCCCACCAGGGCGGCATCAAGATGCGGAAAAGGTGGGGATGGCCGTCGAACCTTATCCCGAACATGTCCCATACCTCCCTCTCGTACCAATCAGCGTTGGAATAGATGGAGGTGATTGTGGCAACCGAAAGGTGTTCGCTCCGCAACGCAACCTTGATGCGCATATCCTGGTTGCGCTCCAGAGAAAGGAGGTGGTAAACCACAGTGAAATCCGACGACGGCTGGCCCTCCCGGTGGACCCGGGTGCGCTCATCTATTGCCGTGATGTCCCAGAGCATCTGGTACGCTCCCTGGGGGGAGCTTTTGAGATACTTCAACACGCCCGGGAGAAGCTCGGGACTCACCCACGCGGTCGGGATGCCGTCCTTCGTGGACTGGGGAAGAATCGCCTCCTGGCCGAAGCGGTCCGCAAGCTCCTGGAGTACGCCCTGCGCCGCGGCCGCTTTGCCGGCTGCCCCCGCCCCGCGCGTTTCATCCATTCACTTTCTCCTGTGTCCCGGCCTATAGGCCATCCGGCGATCTGAGATTGGTCTGTTTCTGCCGCTCGGGCCGCATGGCGTCCCGCAGGGACGGCTTGGCGGATCGCACGACCCCCTGTGGCCCCACGAGCCAAGAAAGGGGACGTTTTTCACTGGCAACGGCTTCTCCCAGAAGCACCAGGCCGCGCATGAACGCGTCTGGGCTTGGCGGACAGCCCTGCACATACACGTCCACGGGCAGGAACGAGTCCACCCCTTGGACCACGCTGTAGATGTCGTACATGCCGCCGGATCCCGCGCAGGAGCCCATGCAGATGACCCAACGAGGCTCCATCATCTGCTCGTACATGTGCATGACCAGCGGTGCCATTTTTACGAACACGGTGCCGGCGACCACCATGAGGTCAGCCTCCCGCGGTGAGCCGCGGATAATCTCGGACCCGAAGCGAGCAATGTCGAACTTGCTCGTGATGGAAGTGGCCATTTCCACGTAGCAGCAAGAGAGGCCGAAGTTGAAGGGCCAAATCGAATACTTGCGGCTCCACGCCAGCAGATCCGCCCTGCGGGCCAGATAGAGGTCCCCATAGGTGGACGCCCGGACGTTGCCAGACTCAGTGTGCACTGCTCACCCCATGCCTTTCCCGGTGCTCCCGCAGCCTTCGCGCTCCCCACGCAAACGCCCCCATGCGCCAGAGATACGCGAGCCCCGCTGCCGTCTCGATCATGAACACGAGGATGGCCGCGTAGCCGACCCAGCCCAGGTCACGGACGGCCACTGCCCAAGCGAAGAGGAAGACGGCGGAGATGTCGAAGATGACGAAGAACATTGACACGAGGTAGAAGTCCGCGGAAAACCTCAACCGCGCCGAACCCGTCGGCGTTACCCCGGATTCATACGGATCAGTTGTGCCCCTCTGGCTGTGGCGCTCTCCCGAGAGGTGAGTCACGACCATGAGAAGCCCGACGAGCACGACGACAACGGCGAGATAGACGGCAAGTGAAAGCAGTGCGCTCATCATTTCTCCGCGGCTCACAGCATCGCTATGACGGCAAACGTCACCGCGGAGCTGTAGCATGGTTGATCGACGTTCGACGGTGTCACGGCGAAGCCGTGACGGTAATCGCATAAAATCTATAAATGCTACGCGGCGAAGTCAAGGAATCGCCTGCGCAATCACGTAATCGAGCAGATCGTGAAGCGTTGTGCGGTATCTTGTATCGGGAAGCGTCCTGAGGGCCGCCCGGGCGCGCTCGGCGTGCCCCAGTGCCTTAGCAAGAAGGTCCACCGTGGATTCCAGTCCGTGGTCCTTGTCCATGAGGTCATCGATCATCTGGAAAGCGAGGCCGAAATCAAGTCCGAGCTCGCCCACGCAGGAGACCGTGGCCTCCGGTGCCCCCCCGAGCATCGCGGCGGTCTTACAGCAGGCGGAGAAAAGCACAGCGGTCTTATCCGTGGCGATTTCTTTGTATAGGTCGAACGTGAGCGGCCGGGCCGCCGAGCGGGCTTCCTGCGCGAGGATCTCACCCATGCACATCGCCTTCGTGGTTTCCAGGAATACGTCCAGCAGAGCGAAGCGCTTGCGGGGGTCGATCCCGGAGAGCCCCGTGATGAGCGTGAAGAAATGCGTGTAGAGGATGTCTCCAGCGAGCACGGCAATTCGATTTCCGAACCTCTTGTTCAGGCTGACCTGGTGGCGCCGTGAATCCGCGCCGTCGATTACATCGTCATGCACGAGGGAGGCCGCATGGAGTACCTCGACGGCCGCGGCCAGGGAGATCAGGGAGTCGGCGTCCGCGCTGGCCTCAAGCGCGCGATAGGCCAGCAGCACGAGCGCGGGACGGATCCTCTTGCCGGGAACAGCGAACGGGTGTTGGACGATCCCTCCGAGGATCCCCAACCGTGAGCGGTTGGGGTCCATTTCCGAGCCGACGCGCTTCATGAGGGCTTTTAGCTCGACGTCCACCGCGGTCATGTCGGCTTGCAGAGGTTCGAAGACTTTGTCTATCGTCATGCGGACGCTCCCGCGGCGCGAGGCACGCGCCCGATGTGCAGGTACGCGGCGCCGAAAGTCAGGCTGTGGTAGATCACCTCCGTCAGCCCGGCGGACGTCATGATGTCCCGGAAGGCTGCGGGAGCCGGAAAACCCCGGATGGAATCAGCGAGGTATGAGTACGCGCCGGTGTTGGCAGCCAGAAGACGGCCGACGGCGGGGAGGACGCGCGCAAGGTAGAGCCCGTAGAGCGAGCGAAACGCTCGGCTCGGCGCGAAGGTCATTTCCAGGACCATGACCTGGCCGCCGGGGACGGTGACTCGCGCCATTTCCCTCAAGGCGGCGACCTTGTCAGGGATATTGCGCATTCCGAATGCAATGGCGGTCACGTCGAAGCTGCGGTCAGCAAAGGGGAGCGCAAGGGCATCCCCTGCAAGGAGCGTCATCCGGGCGGAGAAGCCTGCACGGCGCGCTTTCTTCCTTCCGATTCGGAGCATGGGCTCGGCGAAGTCTATGCCGGTCACACACAGATCGGCATAACGGGAGGCGGCTTCCAGGGCGAGGTCCGCGGTCCCCGTTGCCACGTCCAGGAATCGGCCGCGGAGGGGAAAGCTCATCTTCTGAACTGTGAACCGCCTCCATCCCACGTCGCGCCGGAGGCTGAGGAAGTGGTTGAGAAAGTCGTACCTTTCGTGCGCCGTAGTGAAGATATCCTTCACAACACTCGTTTGGACTGCCTGACTCATGGTTGCAAACGGCGGATAACTACGCATTGTCCCTCGGGCAATATACCAAAACCCGGATAAATAGAAAGCCCCGGGACCGAAGGGCGCTCCGGACCAAAAGGGGAGTACCCCAGGGGCAAACGAAAGACCCCGCTCAGCGAGAGCGGGGCCTGGGTTGTTGCCGCAGTCAGCTATTTCTTTCTCTTCGCGGCCGCCTTGAGTGGTGCGGCTTTCTTCACCGCCTTCTTCGGGGATGACTTCGCAGTCGGCTTGTTCACAGCTTTCTTTGCCGGCGCTTTTTTGACGGCTTTCTTCACTGCCCTCGTCGCAGCCGGGGCTGCCTTTGCCGCGGGCTTCCCGAAGTCGGCAACCGCTTCCTGCGCCGCGGCCAGCTTTGCCAAGGGCACCCGGTACGGCGAGCAGGATACGTAGTTCATCCCGACCCTGTGGCAGAACTTCACGGACTCGGGGTCCCCACCGTGCTCTCCGCAGATGCCGATTTTCAGCGTGGGCTTTACGGAGCGTCCCTTGGTGATTCCCATCTTGATCAGCTCACCGATCCCTTCCTGGTCCAGGGTCTGGAACGGGTCAGCGGGGAGGATCTTCTTCTCGATGTACTTCGGGACGAAGCTTCCGATGTCATCCCGGGAGAACCCGAACCCCATCTGGGTCAGGTCGTTGGTGCCGAAGGAGAAGAAATCGCATACGCTGGCGAACTTGTCGGCCGTGACCGCAGCCCTGGGGAGCTCGATCATGGTACCGACGACGAGCGGCAGCTTGGACTTGGGCAAGCCGAACTTGGCGATGACTTTCTCGTAAACCCGCTCAATGAGCTTCTTTTGGTCCGCAACCTCTGTCATGATGGCCGTGACGGGGATCATGATCTCGGGCTTCGCGTTCTTTCCGGCCTGGTTCAGCTCTGCAGCGGCCTCCAGGATGGCCTGGGCCTGGACTTCCGTCATCTCGGGATAACTGATCCCAAGGCGTACGCCACGATGACCCATCATAGGGTTGGACTCGTGCAGGCTGTCCGCCCGGGCGTTGAACTCCTCCGCACTGATCCCCAGATCCGAGGCGAGCTTCTGGCGCTCATCCAGCCGATTAGGGACGAACTCGTGCAAGGGGGGATCCAGGGTCCGGAACGTGACGGGCAGCCCGTCCATGACCTCCATGGTCTTCTTGACGTCTTCCTTCATGAAGGGGAAGAGCTCCTCCAGCGCCCGACGCCTTTCCGCCTCCGTCTTAGAAACGATCATCCTTCGCAGAAGGAACAAGGGCTTGTCCGAGCCTTCCCCGTAGAACATGTGCTCGAAACGGAAAAGGCCGATCCCCTCGGCGCCCAGCTCCCGCGCGCGCTTTGCATCCTGCGGGTTGTCGGCGTTGGTGCGAACGCCGAGCTTCCTCAGCTTGTCACACATGGCCATGAAGGCAACGAAATTGGGGTTCTCCCCCGCCGCCTTAATCAGGGGAAGGGCCCCTGCGTAGACGTTGCCCTTGCTCCCGTTCAGGGAGAGCCAGTCGCCTTCGCGCAAGGTCGTTCCCTTGACGATGACCTGGCGCTTGTCCATCTCCACCTTCACTTCGCCGGCGCCGACGATGCAGCACTTGCCCCAGCCGCGCGCTACAAGGGCCGCGTGGGAGGTCATTCCGCCGCGAGCGGTGAGGATCCCTTCCGCCGCGCGCATCCCTTCCACGTCCTCAGGGTTAGTCTCTTCACGAACCAGGATCA